>Ga0164241_10000153_pt1 | contig 163770 bp, 153 predicted proteins | sample OricomyardsoilBY_FD_108780 | JGI IMG/M metagenome (GOLD analysis project Ga0164241, IMG submission 108780) | Backyard soil microbial communities from Emeryville, California, USA - Original compost - Back yard soil (BY) | ecosystem: Environmental > Terrestrial > Soil > Unclassified | place... | reverse complement strand
TTCAGCGCATTCGTGCCGCTGCCGTAGTGCGCGTGGTTGGGCCGGCCTGCGGAGTCGTAGCCCCAGGTCAGGCGGCGCCGGCCCGATTCGTCGATCACACCGGTCAGGGCGTTGGGGAAGCTGGCGTTCTCGTAAGCGTAGTGGCGCACCGAGTTGTCGCTGAAGGTCACGCTGACGAGGTTGTTGTGCGTGTCGTAGCCATAGCCGAGGTGGGTGCCGCCGGGCAGGGTGACGGTGGAGATCCGGCCGCTGCCGTCGTAGCCAAAGCTCAACTGGCGGCCGAAGGGGTTGACCACCGCGGTCAGGCGCCCGGTGCCGTCGTATTGCAGCGTCGTCAGCAGCCCGTCCTTGGCCATCGAGCTCAGGCGGCCCGTGCTGTCGTAGTTCTCGATGGCGTTGCGGTTGTTGATGTACTGCCAGCCGCCGCTGACGGTGAGCAACTTGCCTGCGGGCAGGGCGGTTGTCCAGGCGCTGCCGTTCCAGGTGAAGTCCACCGTGCGACCGTTGGCCCGGTGCAGCCGCATCTGCGTGCCGGAGACCGTCTGCAGTGAGCGGTCGTAGTACATGTGCCAGCCGCTGCCCATGGGCACTTTGACCTGGGCCGGGTTGGCGGTGGTGTTGCTGTGGTACACGCGCGCCATGCGCAGCGGCGCGGCGCCGCGCGATGTGTAGTCGACCTGGACGTGGTACTTGTCGGCCAGGCTCAGGTCGATGGGGTCGGCGGCTTGATCGAACTGCCAACCGAATAAGCCACCGCCAGAAGCAATACGCCAAGGTTCATCAAGATCGCTTTCAACCCCCTCATCGGGATTCGTAACGCTGAGCTCAGTCCCTGTACTGCTGTCGGTGCCGCTGGCGTCGCCAGCGGCAGAGCCGCCGTCGTTCACGTCGCCGTCATCTCCCGACTCGAAAGTGTCCGAGTCAAAATCGAACCAATCTCCAGCGTTGTCAAACTGAAACATGCCTGCTGTCGCGTCGGCCGACATGCCATCCCACCCGTCGGTGACCCAAACTTGGAGCGCTGCAGCTATCGGCAAACGCCCTCAGAGGCCAGATACAAAGCGAAGGGGCCAGAGCCACGTAGATCGCGGCCACCACTCGCTTGTGCGTCAAGCGATTTCTCTTGCTCATTGTTGTTGTCCTCCCTGATGCAAGACCTTCAGGGTGGCATCAGAGCTAACCACGAATCAACAGGGCAACCGAGCCCTGACATCTTGAAGACAGATTCAATGTCGGCCGCTGGCGGGGACCGCAGCATGCGAGGTGGATGGCCGCGCCGGCGCTATCGCTCGGCGATGTAGTGCTGCAGGCTGGGTGTTTCACCGGGCAGCAGGTAGTCGAGCAGTTGCGCTTCGAGGTCCTGGTCGGCGATGGTCGTGCGCGAGCGCTGGTGCAGGTAGTCGGCCCAGCTCGTGACGATGAAACGCTCGACGTAGCGCGACGGGTCGCCCAGGTCGCGGTAGACCCGCCACAGCGTGGCGCCGTCGCGCCGCCGCGTCGCGCGCAGCAGGCTCACGGCTTCGAGGAACGGTGCCGTCAGCTCGGGCTGGATGCGGTAGCCGATCTCCACCGCCACCGGGCCGGCCTCGGGTGTGGGCTGGTGCTTGACGAAGAGGTCGGTCGACAGCGGCACCTGCGTCACTTCGGCGTTGCCGCTCATGCGCAGCGGGAAGGGCTTGGCCAGCAGCAGCCCGGCGGCCATCACCAGCGCCGCGGCCAGCAGCGTGGCGCTGAGGCCGACGATGTCCGACATCGCGCCCCAGAACGCCGAGCCGATGGCGAACGAGCCGAGTGCGCTGAGCGTGTGCATCGCCGTCGCCCGCGCGCGCACCCACGGCGGCACGCTGGTCTGGGTGGCGGTGTTGTAGGTCGACATCACGCTCATCCACGACGCGCCGCCGAACATCAGCGCGACGTAGACGAGCAGCCGCGTGTGCGACAGCGCGGCCACCACCATCGCGAGCGCGAACACGATGCAGCCCGCGGCCACCAGCCGCTCCAGTCCGTAGCGCACGCGCCAGCGGCCGATCATCAGCCCGGCGATCACGGCGCCCGTGCCCAGGCAGCCCATCAGCAGGCCGAAACCGGTGGCGCCGAGGCCGAGCTGGCGCTGGCCGATCACCGGCAGCAGCGCCCACAGCGCCGAGCCGGCGCTGCTGTAGGCCACGGTGCGCACGAGCTGCGCGAGCACGGTTTCGGAATGGCGCGCGAAGCGCAGCGCGCTCAGCATGCCGCCCCAAAGCCGTTCGGCCGGCAGCCGCGACGGCGGGTGCGGCGCCGGCGGATGGCGGCGAATCGTCTCCAGCAGCACCAGGTTGCCCAGCACCGCGAGCACGAACACGCTGGCGCTGCCGGCGTGCGCGAACACCCAGCCGGCCATCGCCGGGCCGAGCGCGCGCGCACAGTTGTACGAGATGCCGATCGCGGTGATGGCCTGCGGCAGTTCGTCGCGCGGCACGACGTCGACGATGGCCGAGTTCCACGAAGGCGACAGCATCGCGGTGCAGCAGCCGGCGATGAAGGTCAGCATCAGCAGCGTCTGCGCACCGGCCACGCCGAGCAGGAACAGCAGCGCCATCAGCGCCACCACGCTGGCCTGCACGGCCAGCGAGATCAGCAGCATGCGGCGGCGGTCGGTGGTGTCGGCCATCACGCCGGCCGGCAGCGCCAGCAGGAACATCGGCAGGAACACCGCCGTCTGCACCAGCGCGGCAAGGAACGACGAGCCGGTGATCTCGATCATCAGCCAGGCTGCGGCCATGGCCTGCATCGCATTGCCGACGAAGTAGACCGTGCCGCCGGCCACCAGGGCGCGGAATGCATCGTGGCGCAGCGTGGCGCGGATCGATGTGCTGGCGTCCGTCATGGGCGCACTGTAGTGGCGGTTCAGGCCGCGGCGGCCATGCGCGTCAACTTGTGGCGCATCTGCCAGCGCACCAGCAGCGCGCTGGCGCCGGCCTGCAGCAGCACCGTCAGCACCGACAGCGTCCACAACTGCACGAGCGCGAAGCCGGGCTGCAGCGACAGCCACACCGCAGGCAGCGTGAACGTGAGCAGCCGCGTTGCGGTGCTGGCCATCGCCGGCCAGGTGTTGCCCAGGGCCTGGAACATGCCGGAGCAGGCGAAGACGACACCCATGGCGACGAAGTTCAGCGAGATGATGCGCAGGAACGTGACAGCCACCGCGGCCACCTGGGCCTCGGCGGTGAAGGCGCCGATCATCGTCGGCGCGCCCACCTGGCACAGCAGCGTCAGCAGCAACATCATCGAACACTCCAGCACCAGCGCCTGCTTCAGCGTGTCGCGCACGCGTGCGGGCGACCGCGCGCCGAAGTTCTGCCCCGCCACCGCCGGCACCGCGAACGAGATCGCCATCGCCGGCAGGAACACCGACTGCATCACCCGCATGCCGATGCCGAAGCCCGCCTGCGCCGGCGCGCCGAAGGGGCGGATCAGCCAGTAGATCACGGCCATGTAGATGAACATCAGGAAGAACTCGCCGCCCGCCGGCAGGCCGATGCGCAGCATCGCCAGCAGCGGGTCGGCGCGCGGCCGCAGCAGCCCGGCATCGAACGAGACGTAGGACTCCAGGCGCACGAAGTAGAACAGCATCACCACGACGCCGACGACGATGGCCAGCGTGCTGGCCAGCCCGGCGCCCAACACGCCGAGCGCATGGCCCGTGCCCCAGCCGGCGATGAGCACCGGCGCCAGCACGATGTTCACTCCCACCGTCAGCATCTGCACCACCATGCCGGGTTTGGCCAGGCCGGTGCCGCGCAGCGCGGCGCCCATCGCGGCCATCGGAAACTGCAGCGCCAGCCCCGGCAGATACCACAGCAGATAGCGGCCGCCGGCTTCGGTGATGGCGGGCTCGGCGGCCACCGTGCGCAGGTAGGGCCCGGCGCCGGCCAGGCCGAGCAGCACCGACAACACCGTGCACAGCAGCGCCAGGCTCAGCGACTGGTTGAACACGAGGTTGGCGCGCGCCTGGTTCTTCGCGCCCACGGAATGCGAGATCAGCGCCACCGTGCCGACGCTCAGCACCATGGTCAGCGCCATCACGATCATCACCACGTTGCCGGCCGCGCTGACACCGGCAATGGCGTCGGCGCCGATGCGCGAAACGAAGTACAGGTCGACCAGGAAATACAGCGTCTGCACGAGCATGCCGACCATGATCGGCAGCGCCATCTCGACGATGTGGCGGCGTATCGAGCCTTCGGTGAGGTCTTTCATCTGGCGCGCATTGTCGCTGCGCCGGCGGCGCTGGCGCGGCGCCGATATCATGGGTCGAAAGCATCTCTTCAGTGGACGAACACCCGCACAGCCTCTTCACCCGCCGCGCCACGCTGCCGATCACGATGTTCGTGCAGGTGGCAGCATCGGCGGCCGTCATCGCGCCCACGGTGGCCGCGCCGCTGCTGGTGCGGCGGCTGCATCTGGCGCCGGCCGCGGTGGGCTTTTTCATCGCGTTGGTGTACCTGGCGGCAATGTTCTCGAGCCCGATCGGCGCTGCCCTGGTGCGCCGCTTCGGGCCCATACGCAGCAGCCAGGTGGCGCTGGTGATCAGCGCCGCCGGGCTGTCGCTTCTGGCGTCGCCGTGGGTGCCGCTGGCGGCGCTGGGCGCGCTGCTGGTGGGGGTGGGCTACGGGCCGATCACGCCGGCAAGTTCGCAGATGCTGTCGAGCACCACGACGCCGCGCTACTTCGCGCTCGTGTTCTCGATCAAGCAGACCGGCGTGCCGCTGGGCGGTGTGCTTGCCGGCCTGTTCGTGCCGCCGCTGGTGGCGCTGGGCGGCGGCGTGGCGGCGCTGGCCGGCACCGCGGCGCTGTGCCTGGCCGGGGCGCTGTCGGCGGTGCCGCTGCGGCGCGAACTCGACGCCGGGCGCGACCGTGCGAACGCGCGGCCGGGCTGGCGCCAGATGACGGCGCCGATGCGCTTCGTGCTCGGCCATCCGGTGCTGCGTTCGGTGGCGGCGTGCAGCCTCGTGTTCTCGATGGTGCAGGTCAGCCTGACTTCGTTCCTGGTGACGTTTCTGACGTCCGACCTGCACTGGACGCTGGTGGCCGCAGGCGCCGCGCTCGCGGTGTCGCAGGTGGGCGGCGTCGTCGGCCGCATCGTCTGGGGCCTGGTAGCCGACCGCTGGCTCGGCGCGCGCCGCATGATGCTGGCGCTGGCCGGGGCGATGGCCGGCTGCGCCGCCGCGATGCTGCTGCTGGGCGGCCGCGAGCCGGGGCTGGCGGCGCTGGCGCTGCTGTGCCTGTTCGGCGCCACCGCGGTGGGATGGAACGGCGTCTACCTGGCCACCGTGGCGCGCCTGGTGCCGCCGCAGCAGGCGGCCGCAGCCACCGCCGGCACCTTGTTCTTCACCTTCTTCGGCGTCGTCATCGGGCCGCCGCTGTTCGGCGCCGCGGGCTCGGCCTTCGGTTCGCTCGGCCCGGCGTTTGCGCTGCTGGTGCTGCCGCTGGCGTGGACGCTGTGGGCGCTGTGGCGTGCCGACTGGAGCATCTGATCACGTGATCACGTGATCAGCAGCGCGCGGAAGTCGTTGACGTTGGTGAAGGTCGGCCCGGTGAGCACGAGGTCGCCGAGTGGCTTGAAGAAGTTGTAGGCGTCGTTGCGGTCGAGATGCTCGCTCGCCTTCAGGCGCAGGCCGGCGGCCCGCAGCAAGGTGCTGGGCGTGACGATGGCGCCGGCGTTGTCTTCGACGCCGTCGATGCCGTCGGTGTCGGCGGCCAGCACGTGCACACCGGCTTCGCCTTGCAGCGCGATCGCGCAGCCGAGCAGGAACTCGGTCGCACGGCCGCCGCGCCCGCCCTTGTGTTTCACCGTCACTGTGGTCTCGCCCCCCGACAGCAGCACGCAGGGCCTGGCAAACGGCGCGCCGCGCCGCGCCACCGCGCGCGCCAGCGCCGCGTGCACCTTGCCGACCTCGCGGCTCTCGCCTTCGATCTCGTCGCTGAGGATGTGGGCGGCGATGCCCTGCGAGCGCGCCAGCGCCGCCGCGGCCTCCAGGCTTTGCTGCGGCGTGGCGATCAGGTGCACGGCATGGCCGGCAAAACGAGCGTCACCCGGTTTCGGCGTTTCGAAGGCACCGCTTTGCAGGCCCGCGCGCGCCGCGGCCGGCAGCTCGATCGCATAACGTTGGAGGATCGCCAATGCATCGGCACAGGTGCCGGGGTCGGCCACCGTCGGCCCGCTGGCGATGACTTCGGGGGCATCGCCGGGCACGTCGCTGATGAGCAGCGTGACGACACGCGCCGGTGCGCACAGCGCCGCCAGCCGGCCGCCCTTGATCGCCGACAGGTGCTTGCGCACGCAGTTCATCTCGTCGATCGCGGCGCCGCTGTTGAGCAGCGCCTTGTTGATGGCCTGCTTGTCCTGCAGCGTCAGCCCCGGCGCGGGCAAGGCCAGCAGCGCCGAGCCGCCGCCCGACACCAGGCACAGCACCAGGTCGTCGGCGCGCAGCCCGTGCGTGAGCTCGACGATGCGCTGCGCGGCGCGCAGCCCGGCGTCGTCGGGCACCGGGTGCGCCGCTTCGACGACCTCGATGCGGCCGCCGTGCGAGCGGTAGGCTGGCGGCACATGGCCGTAGCGCGTGACCACCAGCCCCGACAGCGGGGCGTTCGCGGGCCACAGCGCGTCCACCGCGGCGGCCATCGCGCCGCCCGCCTTGCCGGCGCCGAGCACCAGCGTGCGGCCCTTCGCGGGGTCGGGCGGCGCCGGCAGCACGGAGGCGATGTTCGTGCCCGGCAGCGCGCGCTGCACCGCGGCGCCGTAGAGCGAAAGCAGAAAGGCGCGCGGGTCGGGCAACGATGGCATGGCGTCTGGGCGTGAAGGTTCGGCGCCGCTATTCTCGGTGTTCGAGCCACCCCCAAGGAGCGCCCATGGCACGCCTGCCCTACGCCACACTGGACCACGCCGAAGCGCAAGCGCTGGTCGAGCGCATCGTCGCCGAACGCGGCAGCGTGCTGCACCTGTACCAGATGCTGCTGCACAGTCCGCCGCTGGCCGCAGGCTGGCTGAACTACATGACCGCGGTGCGGCACAAGCTCGCGTTGAGCGGCGCGTTGCGTGAGCTCATCATCATGCGCGTGGCCATTCTCAACGGCGCGCCCTACGAAGCCGAGCAGCACGCGCCGATCGCGCTCAAGGAAGGCGTGACGCAGGCGCAGCTCGACGCGCTGGCCGACGGGCCCGACGCCGCGGTGTTCGATGCCAGCGAGCGTGCGGTGCTGCGCCTGACCGACGCGATGACGCGCGAGATCCACTTCGCGCCCGAGATCGTCGCCGCGGTGCGGGAGCAGCTCGGCGAACGCGGCACCATCGAGGCCACGGCGACCATCGCCGCCTACAACATGGTGTCGCGCTTTCTCGAGGCGCTGCAGATCCACTCGCACGACGAACGCTGACGCCGGGCGCGCCGGGGCCGCATCAGCTCGCGTCGGCGTCGGCGTCGGCGATATGCGCTCAGCGTTCGAGTTGTCTGCGCGCCGCGGCCAGCCAGCCCAGGCCGTCTTCGGTGCGGCCGGCGGGGTGGTATTCCGCGCCGATCCAGCCCGCATAGCCGATGCGCTTGAGGTGCGCGAACAGGAAGGCGTGGTTGATCTCGCCCGTGCCCGGTTCGTGACGGCCCGGATTGTCGGCAATCTGGATGTGCGCAATCTGCGCCAGATGCCTGCTCAGCGTCGCCGCCAGTTCGCCTTCGCTGCGCTGCGCGTGGTAGATGTCGTACTGCACGAAGACGTTGTCGCAGCCGGCCTCGGCGATCAGCCCGATGGCCTTCGCGGTGTGGTTGAGCCAGAAGCCGGGGATGTCGAAGCTGTTGATCGGCTCGATCAACAGCTTCAGCCCGGCTGCCTTCAGCCGCGGCGCCGCGTGGCGCAGGTTGGCGACGAAGGTGCGGCGCAGCGTCGCTTCGTCGACACCGGTCGGCGCGATGCCGGCCAGGCAGTTGAGCTGCGGCACGCCGAGCGTCGTCGCGTAGTCGATGGCGGTTGCGACGCCGGCGCGGAATTCATCGACGCGCGCCGGGTCGCAGGCCAGGCCGCGGTCACCGGCCGCGGCGTTGCCGCCCGGCAGGTTGTGCAGCACCATGCGCAGCCGGTTCGCAAGCAGCCGCTCGCGCAACGCGGCGGCCGGCGTTTCATAGGGGAACTGCATCTCGACGGCGCCGAAGCCGGCGCGCGCCGCGCGCTCGAAACGTTCGAGCAACGGCACTTCGGTGAACAGCATCGACAGGTTGGCGGCCAACATGTGAACGACTCCGGCTGAAGCCCCGAACGCACCTGGGGCTGAAGGTGAACCCACTAAGATCGTCCGTACGAGCCGCATCCTGTGCCGGCCATTGAGTCGAACGAGCGGACGACAGAAAGCCCACGATGGAACTCCTGACCAGCCCGCAGGCCTGGATTGCCTTTGCCACGCTGACCGCGCTGGAGCTGGTGCTGGGCATAGACAACATCATCTTCATCTCGATTCTCGTCGACAGGCTGCCGAAGGCACGGCGCGAATTGGCGCGCCGGCTCGGCCTGTTCATGGCGATGTTCATGCGCATCGGGCTGCTGCTGCTGATGGCGTGGATCGTCGGTCTGGTGACGCCGCTGTTCACGCTGCTGGAGCACGGCGTCTCGGGGCGCGACCTCATCCTGCTCGGTGGCGGCCTGTTCCTGATCTGGAAGAGCACGGTCGAGATCCACCATGCGCTGGAAGGCCACGAAGCCGAAGGCGGCGGCCGCGCCGGCACCACCTTCGCCGGTGTGATCTTGCAGATCATGCTCGTCGACCTCGTGTTCTCGCTCGACTCCATCATCACCGCGGTGGGCATGGTCGACGACGTGCGCGTGATGATCGCCGCCGTGGTGGCGTCGGTGGGCCTGATGATGATGTTCGCCGGCGCCATCGGCCGCTTCGTCTCGGACCACCCGACGATCAAGATGCTGGCGCTGAGCTTCCTGGTCGTCGTCGGTGTGGTGCTGGTGGCCGAAGGCTTCGGCAACCACGTGCCCAAGGGCTATGTCTACTTCGGCATGGCGTTTTCGCTGGCGGTGGAGATGCTCAACATCCGCATGCGCAGGAACAAGCGCCAGACGGTGCAGCTTCACCCGGCGCACATTCCGGGCAACGAGTAGCTCACTCATTCCAGCAGGCCCGCCAGTTTCGGTGGCGTGGCGCGGCTGCGGAAGGTGCGGTGCGTCGAGAGGAATTATTCCCACGCGGAATCGCCGGCGAGCAGGAAGCGCCGCACGCGGTCGTCGGCGGTGAGGCCGGCCGCGCGCTGCAGCGACGCCGCGGCCGGCGCGGCGTGGCCGGCGCGCCGCTGCACATGCGCCAGCGCCACCCAGTACGGCTGGTGCGCCGCCACCGCGGCCGCAGGCAGCGCGGCCAGCAGCGCCAGAGCGTCGGCATGGGCACCGGTTTCGCTCAGCGCCACCGCCTGGCCGAGCCGCGCGCCGATGCCACCGTGCAGCGGCTCCAGCAGGCCATAGAGCTCGGCGATCTGCGCCCACGGCGTGTGGCCGCTGTGCAGGCGTTGCTGGTGCGCCGACTGGATCGCGGCTTCGAACTGGAATGGCCCTGGCGCGCGCAGTGCTGCCGCGCGCCACAGCGCGGCTTCGGCTTCGGCGATGAGGTCGCGCCGCCACAGCGCGGTGTCCTGTCGCGTCAGCGGCACGAAACGGTCTTGCGCGTCGAAGCGCGCCGGTCGCCGCGCTTCGTTGTGCAGCATCAGCGCCAGCAGGCCCAGCGCCTCGGCGTCGTCGGGCACCCACTGCGTCACCAGTCGCGCCAGGAACAGCGCTTCGTCGCGCAGGCCGGCTTCGGCCTCGGGCGCCGGCGACAGCGGGTCGCTGCCTATCGTGTAGGCGCCGTACAAGCCTTCCAGCACCGCCGCGAGTCGAGCAGCGAGGTCATCCGCCGCGGGCAGTTCGAACGCGATGCCGGCGTCACGGATGGCGGCCTTCGCGCGCACCAGGCGCTGCGCCATCGCGCTCGGCGTGACGAGCAAGGCACGCGCGATGGCCTTCGCGTCCAGCCCCAGCACGGCTTGCAGCATCAGCGGCGCATGCATGTTCGCGGACAGCGCCGGATGCGCGCAGACGCACAGCAGTTGCAGGCGGCGGTCGGGAATCGAGGGCGGCTCGGCGGCCGCGGCGTCGTCGCCGCCAAACATCGCCAGCACCTCGGGCGAAGTGGCGAGCCGGTGATGGCGATGCTGCTGCAGCAGCACGCGCCGGGCCGCGGTCAGCAGCCAGGCTTCGGGCTGGGCCGGCACACCGTCCGTGGGCCAGTGCGTCAGCGCGGCGACGAAGGCATCGGCCAGCGCGTCTTCGGCCGCCGCAAGGTCGCGCCACTGCCAGGCCAGCCACGCCACCAGGCGGCCATAGGCCTCGCGCGCGGCGCGCTCGGCCTCGGCCCAGGCTGGGGACATCACGTGGCCGACATCGGCGGCAGCACCGGCCGCACTTCGACGCCGCCGGTGGTCGCGCAGGGTGCACGCGCCGCCCATTCCAGCGCCACCTCCAGCGACGGCACATCGACGACGAAGTAGCCGCCCAGGTGCTCGCGGGTGTCGGCGAACGGGCCGTCCTGCACCACGCGCTGGCCGTTCTTCACGCGCACCGTGCTGGCGGTGTGCGGCGGCTGCAGGCCGTTGCCGTGCTGCATGATGCCGCTGGCCTGCATGGCGCCGATGTAGGCGCGCCAGGCACCGAGATAGGGTGCCGACTGCGCCGGGTCGTCGCGCCGCTTCATTTCGTCGGGGCTCTCGAAGAAGATCAGCATGTATTGCATGGGGTGCTCGCTTTCAGAGGTGGAAGATTGTGGAACGGCCGCTGCCGCCCCACTTCATTGATGCGCGAGCCGGGCCGGAATCGACATCGATGTTCGATAAAGTGAGGTCATGGACAGCATGGCCGGCTTGCGCCTCATCATCCGCGTCGTCGAGACCGGCAGCTTCAGCAAGGCCGGCGCCGACCTCGGCCTCACGCAGCCGACGGCGACCAAACACGTCGCGCCACGCAGCCTGCGCAGCAGCACGTCGGTGGCGTTCGGCCGCCGCGTGCTGACGCCGCTGGTGCTGCGTTTCATGCAGCGGCACCCGGGACTGCAGATCGACCTCGGCTTCGAAGACCGCTACGTCGACCTTGCCGGGCAGGGCGTCGACGTCGCGCTGGGCATGGGCCGGCTCGCGGATTCGTCGCTGGGCGCGCGTTATCTGGGCGTCAACCCGTGGGTGCCGGTGGCCGCGCCGGCCCCCCTGGCCACGTCGAAGGGGAGCGGCTTCATGCAGTGGCTGCAAGGCCAGTTCGAAGGCCACCGGTGGGCCCCGGACCGCGTGCGGCCGCGCGCGTGACGGAAGCCGCGACGTCGCCCGGCCGATTGCAGCCGCGCCTGACCCTGCAGACGCTGACGCGCGGCGACGGGCTGCTGGGCTTGCGCGCACGGCCGGGTTTCGGCCCGCGCAGCGCGCAGTTGACCGTGGCCCGCGTCGACTGGACCTACAGCACCGACGCCGGCCTGACCTGGCAGACGGGCGCGCCGCAAGAGGCCAAGATCGCGCGCGCGCCACCGCCCGAACTGCTGCGAGGCGCCTGGGACCAGCGCGTTCTGATGCAGCGCGACGCCGCCGGCGAACGTGCGGCGGCCGACGCGCTGTGGGCCAGCGGCCTGCGCCCGCTGCCGCCCGCCGCGCTGCAGTGGCGCACCCGCGAGGCGGGTCTGGGCCACGACGGCCTGTGGTCACTCGCCGAAGAAGGCCACTTCGGTGATTTCTGGGCCGAGCAGGTGCCGCGCCTGCAGGCGCTGGGCTGGGCCATCGTCGTGCTGCCGGGCTTCGCGCACCAGAGCGTGAAGGTCGACGCATGGAAGCTGCTGATCGACCGCGCCAGCGGCGACGAAACGGGCCGTGAACTGGTGGGGCCGCTGGGCCGGCGCGAACAGCCGCTGGTGTCGCTGCGCCAGCCACCGGGCCTGGGTTCGTGGATGCTCAGTCTGGGCGTCGAGGTGGAAGGCGAGACGCTGGATCTGGTGCCGATGCTGGCCGAGCTGATCAAACGTGATGCACGCTGGCTGAAGTTGCACGAGATCGCGCTCATCGACGACAGCACCGTGATCACGCTGCGGGCACCCGGCGGCAGGCGCATCGACGCGCCGGCGGCGCCGCTGAAGGCCATCGTCGGCGCGATGATCGAGATGCTCGCCGACCCGCGGCGCACGCAGATGCAAGGGCCGCTGAAGTTGTCGCCCTGGCAGGCGCAACAGCTCGAAGCGCTGCGCCAGAGTCTGGCCCAGACGATGGCCACGCGCGCCGGTTCTCACGGCCGCTGGCAGCTTCGGGGCGACCCGGGCCTGAGCGATCTGGTGCAGCGTCTGCAGGCCGCCGGCCAGCCGCCGCCGGTGCCGCCGCCGCCGGGCCTGGGCCTGCAGTTGCGCGACTACCAGCAACGCGGCCTGGCGTGGCTTCAGTATCTGCGCGCGCAGCAGTTGGGCGGCATCCTGGCCGACGACATGGGCCTGGGCAAGACCGCGCAGGTGCTGGCGCATCTGCTGATCGAACACCATGCCGGACGCCTGGACCGGCCGGCGCTGGTGGTGCTGCCGACATCTCTCATCGCCAACTGGGCGGCCGAAGCCGCATGCGTGACGCCAGGCCTGCGCGTGCTGACGCTGCAAGGCCCGGCAAGGCGGCGCGACTTCGCTCGCATCGGCGGACACGAGGTGGTCTTCACGACCTACCCGCTGCTGTGGCGCGACATCCGCGAACTCGAATCACAGCCCTGGCATCTGGTGGTGCTGGACGAAGCGCAGATGGTGAAAAACGCCGGCAGCCGCGCCGCGCGCGCGTTGCGGCGGCTGCAGACGCGGCACCGGCTGTGCGTCACCGGCACGCCGCTGGAAAACCATCTGGGTGAGCTGTGGGCGCACTTCGACTTCCTGATGCCGGGTTTCCTGGGCGACGCGCGCAGCTTCGCGCGCCTGTGGCGCAAGCCGATCGAGACGAATGGCGAAACCGATCGTGCGGCCGCACTGGCGCGGCGTGTGCGGCCCTTCATCCTGCGCCGGCGCAAGCAGGACGTGCTGGGCGAACTGCCGCCGAAGACCGAGGTGCTGCGCCGCGTCGTGCTCGAAGCCGAGCAGCGGGCGCTCTACGAAAGCGTGCGCCTGGCCGCCGATGAACGCGTGCGCCGCCTGCTGAACAGCCGCAAGAGCTTTGCCGGCGGCCAGATCGAGATCCTCGACGCGCTGCTGAAGCTGCGCCAGGTCTGCTGCGACCCGCGCCTGCTCAAGGGCCACAAGACGCCGCCGACGATGGGGCGCGCGAAGATGGCGCTGCTGCTGGAGCTGCTGCCTGCGTTGGTGGAAGAAGGCCGGCGCGTGCTCGTGTTCTCGCAGTTCACCCAGATGCTGGCACTGGTGCAGGCCGAGCTGCAGGCCATCGCGTTGCCGCACCTGCTGTTCACCGGCGACACGCCGCTGCGTGAACGCGGCGCCGTCGTGCGCGATTTCCAGGCGAACAAGGCGCCGGTGCTGCTGCTGAGCCTGAAGGCCGGCGGCGTGGGTCTGAACCTCACCGCCGCCGACACCGTGATCCACCTCGACCCGTGGTGGAACCCGGCCGTCGAGCAGCAGGCCAGCGACCGCGCCCACCGCATCGGCCAGCAGCAGCCGGTGTTCGTCTACAAGCTGGTGGTCGCCGGCAGCATCGAGGAACGTCTGCTGGCGCTGCAGGCGCGCAAGGCCGCACTCGCCGACGGTGTGCTGGGCCATGACGCGGCGGCCACCGTGAAGTTCAGCGCCGAGGACTTGCAGGGCCTGCTGGCGCCGCTGGACTGACGGCCATGCCCAATGAAAACGGCGGCCCGAGGGCCGCCGCTGGAAATCAAAGCGCAAAAGTTCGCGCTGCGTCTTCAGGCCTTGCGGCGACGCAGGCTGGCCATGCCCACCAGAGCCAGACCAGCCAGCGCCAGCGTGCCGGGTTCGGGCACGTTCACGAGGATGGCCGAGCGGCCGATCTCGGCACCCGCCCTATCGAACGCGGCGAGGTAGAAGCCGTATTGGCCGGCGGCACCCGGGTCGAACTGGGCGAACTCGGTGCCGAAGCCCATGTTCTCGGAATTCTGGATCGTGTTGGGCACGTTCGGATTCGTGCTATCCGGTGCTTCAAGAAAATCTGCGGAGATGTTGAGATAGCTGCTGTCCGCATCGCCGATCGCAGCGCTGTAGTCGCCGAACAGCTTGTAGGTGTAATCGTTGAAGTTGGCGCCACCCACGTAGAAATCGAAGTTCCAGCGCGCAAGGTTGTCGCCCGCGCCGTAAGCGCCGCTCACGGCCTGGAACACGCCCGCGCCATTGTTGGTGGGTGCGGGGTTGCCGCTGTAGCGCTGGGTGGCGCTCAGCCCCAGGATGACACCGTTGGCGAGGGTGGTGATGGCCACGGCGTTGTTCGGGATGCCCGAGCCGCCAAAGGTGGCGGCCGACAGGCTACCGAAGGTGTCGTACTGCACCACGTTGCCGGCGAACGCGCTGGATGCCGCCAGCGCCAACGCCAGGACGGAAAGTTTCTTGATGGACATGGCTCGGTTCCCTGAAGGATCGGTTGATGATGCTGGGTTCAAAGCACATTCGATGCCAGCTTCAGCGAACCGGAAAAACGGCTCGTGAAACAAAGAGTTAGAAAATCGTTCAGGGGGGCAGTGGCCGGCCGCAAGGCAGCGCGGCGGCAAATGTAAATCCCTTCGACATGGGGATGGCCCTAGAAGTGAGAGGCCAGGCCAGCGGCGGCACGGAGGACTGTTCGCCAGCGTCGCGAGCCGCCGCTGCGGGTTGCAGCGCCAGGCCTAGACGCCCGGCAAGCGGTGGTCCTTCAACTGCTCGCGCAGCTTGTTCTTCTGCATCTTGCCGGTGGCGCCGAGCGGGATGGCGTCCAGGAAGACCACGTCGTCGGGGGTCCACCACTTGGCGATCTTGCCGTCGTAGAAGGCCAGCATCTCTTCGCGCGTGAGCTCGGCGCCGGGCTTTTTCACCACCACCAGCAGCGGCCGCTCGTCCCACTTCGGGTGGAAGGCCGCGACACAGGCCGCCATCGCCACCGCCGGGTGCGCCATCGCGATGTTCTCGAGGTCGATCGAGCCTATCCATTCGCCGCCGGACTTGATGACGTCCTTGCTGCGGTCGGTGATGTGCATGTAGCCGTCGGCGTCTATGGTGGCGACGTCGCCGGTCGGGAACCAGCCGTCGCGAAGCGGGTTGCCGCCTTCGTTGCGGAAGTAGCGGTCGATGATCCACGGCCCCTTGACCAGCAATTCACCCGATGTCTTGCCGTCCCATGGCAAGTCGGCACCGTCGTCGTCGACGATCTTCATGTCGACGCCGTAGACCACGCGCCCCTGCGTGCTCTGCACCGCGAAGCGTTCCTCGGGCGACTGGCCCAGGTGCTTGGACTTGAGCACCCCGGCGGTGCCCACCGGGCTCATCTCGGTCATGCCCCAGGCGTGGATCACCTGCACGTCGTAGTCGTCCTGGAAGGTGTGCATCATCGCCGGCGGGCAGGCCGAGCCGCCGATCACCGTGCGCCGCATGGTGCTGAACTTCAGGTCGTTGCCCTGCACGTAGCCCAGCAGCCCCTGCCACACCGTGGGCACGCCGGCCGACAGCGTGACGCCTTCGCCTTCGAACAGTTCGTAGAGCGACTTGCCGTCCATGCCCGGGCCGGGGAACACCATCTTCGAGCCCATCATGCAGGCTGCGTACGGCAGGCCCCAGGCGTTGACGTGGAACATCGGCACCACCGGCAGGATGGTGTCGCGCGCCGAGCAGTTCAGCGCGTCGGGCAGTGCGATCGCGAAGGTGTGCAGCAGCGTCGAGCGGTGGCTGTAGAGCACGCCCTTCGGGTTGCCGGTGGTGCCCGAGGTGTAGCACAGCGAACTGGCGCTGTTCTCGTCGAAGCTCGGCCATTCGAAGCGGTCGTCCTGCGCGTCGAGCAATTCTTCGTAGCACAGCAGATTCGCCACCTTGCTGGCGGCCGGCATGTGCGCGCGGTCGGTCATCGCGATGAAATGGCGGATCGTTTTCGTGCGCGACGCGATGGCCTCGATCAGCGGCAGGAAGCTCATGTCGAAGAACAGCACCTGGTCTTCGGCATGGTCGGCGATGTAGACCACCTGGTCCGGGTGCAGGCGCGGGTTCAGCGTGTGCAGCACGGCGCCCGAGCCCGAGACCGCGTAGTACAGCTCCATGTGGCGATAGCCGTTCCAGGCCAGCGTGGCGCAACGGTCCCCGTTCTTGACGCCCAGCGCGGCCAGCGCATTGGCCATCTGGCGCGAGCGTGCGCCCAGCTCGCGGTAGGTGTAGCGGTGGATGTCGCCTTCGACACGCCGCGAGACGACCTGCTGATCGGCGTGGTGGCGTTCTGCATGCACGATGAGAGAGGAAATCAGCAGCGGCTGCTGCATCATCTGGCCGTTCATCAAGTCTCCTGCGGGTTGTGCTCCGGGGCCATTCTGGCGCAAGCCGGCATAGGTGTTGATGCCGATGCCGGCGCCGCCAGCGCGTGCCACCGTTTGCAGCGGTGCCGTTTCGAAAGCAGCGTCATGAAGCCACGCGACAGAATCGTCTCCTGCGGTCTGGCGTTCTGCGCCACGGCCGGTGCGCCCAGTGCGGCCCAGGCGGCCGATGGCGGCGCGGTCTGGGTGGCACCCGACCCGCGCTTCATCTACGCGCTCGTCATCGTCGTGCTGGCGGCCTGCGTCATCAGCCTGCTGCTGATCCGCGCCGCGCTCACGGTGTCGGTGTGGTCGTTCTCCGACGCCTTGTCCGAGCCCACCGAGTTGGCCGCCACCGAGGCCGATGGCGCCGGCGTGCAGCGCATCAAGCTCGACGCCGCCGGCAACCCGATGAAGGTGACGCAGATGCGCGCCAGTTCGAGCCGCATGCTGGCGCTGATGGGCGCGGTGGTCATCCTGCTGATGTTCATGAGCTTCGGCTCCGTGGCGCTGTTTTCGTTTGCCAGCACCGGCGAGATGCCACCGTCGACCGACAAGGTCATCAACTTCCTCGTCGCCGGCATGACGCTGTTCGCGCCCTACGCCGTCAACAAGTTCGCCAGCGTCTTCGAGAGCCTGTCGCCGAGGCGAAGTTGATCAGGCGCCGCTGAACGTCGGCGGCCTTTTTTCGCCGAAGGCATTGCGCCCTTCGACGTAGTCGCGGCTGTCGAAACAGCGCTGGATTGCCTTCTGCGCAGCCGCCGGGTCATAGGGACCGGCGGTGATGGCGGCATCGATCGCGGCCTTCGCCGCCATCAGCGACAGCGGCGCCAGTGCCGCCATCTCGTCGAGCAGTGCCTGACACTGCGTGTCGTCGCAGACCTGGTTGACGAGCCCCATCTGCAGCGCCGCAGCGGCGTCGTAGCGGCGTGCGGTGAAGAGAATCTCCTTCGCCTTCGCCGGTCCGACGGTCCACGTCAGGCGCTGCATCCACAGGTGGTTGTAGCCGACGCCGAGCCTGGCCGCCGGAATGGAAAACTGCGCGCGTTCGGCGGCCAGCCGCAGGTCGCAATGCAGCGCCAGCGCGACGCCGCCGCCGAAGCAGTAACCCTGGACCCAGGCGACGGTGGGCTTGCTCGCCTGGCCCAACGTGGCCACCGCGCGATCGACCGTCGTGTTGTACAGCGCGACGCCTTCGGGCGTGTTGCGGCGTTCGCCGAACTGCGAGATGTCGGAGCCCGCGGCGAAGGCCTTGTCGCCGCCGCCGCGAAGCACGATGACGCGCACTGCCGGGTCGTCGTCCAGCGCCTGCACCAGCGCGGGCATGCTGTGCCACATCTCGAAGCTGAGCGCGTTGTGCTTGTCGACGTTGTCGATCGTCAGCGTGCCGATGCCGGCGTCGACGCGGCTGTGCAGGCGGGGTTCAGATGACATGGCTCTTCCTCAGGTGCGCGATCTCCGCGGCACTGTAGCCCGCGGCCGCCAGGATCGCGTCGCTGTGCTCGCCGGCGTCGGGCGCGATGCAACGCAGCGTGGCGCGGTGGCGCTCGCTGCGCAGCGGCTGCGCGACGAGCGCGATCTCGCCGAGCTGCGCATGCGTGGTGGGCCAGGTCATGCCCAGGTGCTGCACCTGCGGGTCGGCAAACGCCTGGTCGACGCGGTTGATCGGCCCGCAGGCCACGCCGTTGGCGTTGAGCAGTTCGATCCAGTGCGCGCTGGCCTGCGTGGCCAGGCAGTCGCCGATCGCCGCGTGCAGTGCCACGCGGTGCAGCGAGCGCTGGCGGTTGTTTGCGAAGCGCGCATCGTGCAGCCATTCGAGGTGCTGCAGCGCGCCGCAGAAACGCTGCCACATCACCTCGCCGACGACGCAGATCGTCACCGCGCCGTCGGCGGTGTCGAAGTTGCCGGTGGGAATGGTGGTGGGGTGGTCGTTGCCGGCCTGCTGCGGCACCTCGTGCGCGACCAGCCAGCGCGCGGGCTGCAGGTCCATCAGCGCGAGCAGGCTTTCGAGCAGCGAGGTCTGCACCCACTGGCCGCGGCCGCTGCGCTCGCGCTCGAGCAGGGCCATCACGATGCCGAACGCGGCATAGATGCCGGCGCAACTGTCGGCCACCGCAATGCCCGCGCGCACGGGCCCCTGGCCCGGCAGGCCGGTCACCGACATCAGCCCGCTCAGGCCCTGCACGATCTGGTCGAAGCCCGGGCGCTGCGCATACGGCCCGTCCTGGCCGAAGCCCGAGATGCTGGCGTAGACCAGGCGCGGGTGCAACGCGCTCAGCGTCGCATAGTCGATCCTCAGGCGCGCCTTCACGTCGGGGCGGTAGTTCTCGACCAGCACGTCGGCGCCTTGCAGCAGCCGCTGCAGCACCGCGCGCCCGGCGGGCGCCTTCAGGTCCAGCGTCAGGCTGCGCTTGTTGCGCTGCAGATTCTGGAAGTCGGGCGTCAGGCGCTGGCGTGCCGCGTCGGCCCGCGCCGCTTCGCCGGTGGGCAGCGGCTCCTCGATGCGGATGACGTCGGCACCCCAGTCGGCCAACTGGCGCACCGCCGTCGGGCCGGCGCGCACGCGTGTGAGGTCGAGCACGCGGTACGGTGCCAGCGGCAGCGCGGCCGCCGCGCCGCTGTCGCCGCAGAGTGCGTTCACCGCGTATTCACATGCCCAGCAGCCGCGGCAGCACGAGCGAAATCCACGGCACGTAGGTGATGATGCCCAGGAAGATCAACATCGTCAGCAGCCACGGCCAGACCGCGATGGTGAGCTCGGTGATGCCCATCTTCGCGATGCCCGACGCCACGTACAGGTTCAGCCCCACCGGCGGGTGGCACATGCCGACTTCCATGTTCACCGTCATCAGGATGCCGAAGTGCACCGGGTCGACGCCGAGCTGCATCGCCACCGGGAACAGGATGGGCGCCATGATCAGCACGATGGACGACGGCTCCATCACGTTGCCGGCCATCAGCAGCATCACGTTGACGACGAGCAGGAAGCCGATCGAGCCCAGCCCCTGCGCCACCATCCACGACGCCATCGCCTGCGGGATGTGTTCGCTCGTCATCAGGAACGAGAACAGCACCGCGTTGGTGATGATGTACAGCAGCATCGCGCTCATGTTGGCCGACGCCAGCAGCACACGCGGCACTTCAGAGAGCTTCAGATCCTTGTAGACGAAGACGGCGATGACGAAGGCGTAGACGGCGCTCATCGCCGCCGCTTCGGTGGGCGTGAAGATGCCGGTGTAGATGCCGCCGATGACGATGACGATCAGCATCAGGCCCCAGAACGAATCGCGCCCGGCCTTGGCGCGCTCGCCCCAGCCGGCGCGCGCCATGCGCGGATAGCCGTTGCGCCACGCGCGATAGGCGGTGGTGATGCCGAGCATCGTTGCCAGCATGACGCCGGGCACGATGCCGGCGATGAAGAGCTTGCCCACCGAGGTGTTGGTCGACACCGAGTACAACACCATCGTGATCGACGGTGGGATGAGGATGCCCAGGGCACCCGAGGTGGTGACGACGCCGGCGCCGAAGCGCGGCGGAAAACCCTGGGCCAGCATCGCCGGGATCATCACCGAGCCGATGGCGACGACGCTGGCCGGTGACGAACCCGACACCGCGGCGAACAGCGCACAGGCCAGCACCGCCGCCAGGCCGAGGCCGCCGTGCCAATGGCCGACCATCGAGGTGGCGAAGTTGATCATGCGCCGCGCCACACCGCCATGGGTGAGGAAGTTGCCGGCGAGGATGAAAAACGGCACCGCCATGATCTCGAAGTTCTCGATGCCGGTGAACAGCTTCATCGCTACCGAGTCCAGCGGCACGTTGCTCAGCGTGAACAGGAAGCTCAGCACCGTGAGGCCGAGCGCGATCGAGATCGGCATGCCGGTGAGCATCAGCGAGATCAGCAGCCCGAACACCAGCGTCGCGCGCAGGCCGCCGCCGGCTTCGATGTAGCCATGTTTGGCCATCATGCCCAGGCCGAGCAGGATGAACGGCAGCGCCACCAGCAGCCAGCTCGTGCGCCGGCCCGCCTTCGCCGGCTTCGGGGCCTTCTGGTCCCCGGCTGCCATCTGCGCCGCTTCGGCCGGCACGGCGGCGCTTTCCTCTATGCCTTCGACGTGCGCCACGTCGTGGTGCGGCAGCGTGCCGGTGCGTGCGTAGTGCCACGCCACCTGCAGGAAACGGAAGCACATCAGCGCCGAGCCGAACGGGATCGCCAGATAGACGATCCACATGCGCACTTCGAGGTCGTTCGAGCGCGTGCCCGAGTCGTAGACACTGAGCGCGAAATGGGCGCCGAAGTTGGCGATGACGGCGGTGAACAGCGCGCCCGACAGCAGCCCGAACAGGATGACCTTCTTCGCCTGCGCCGGCGCCATGCGCACGATCAACGCGTCGACGCCGACGTGGATGCCGGTGCGCACGCCATAGGCGGCGCCGAACTTGGCCATCCAGATGAAGAGGTAAATGGTCAGTTCCTGGGCCCATGACAGGTCCAGCCCGGCCAGGAAACGGAAGATCGCGCGGAACGGCGGTGACGCGAAGGCCATGCCGTGGGTTTCCAGCCACTTCGCGAAGTCGATCGCGTTCGACGTGCCGTAGCGGTGCAGCACGGCCACGAACACGATCGACGTTGCGAGTGCGATGAGGGTGGCGATGAGCCACTCCTCCAGGTGGTCGAGAACTCTGCTCAGCAAGACCTTCCTCCTGTCGATTCAGCCCCGCGCGCGCACTCTCAGATCTTCACGCCGCCGGCGGCGAGCAACTGCTGCACGATGTCCTTGCCGATCTTTTCTTCGGCCTTCGCGTACATCGGCTTCATCTTGTCGAACCAGGCCTGGCGCTGCGCCGGCGTCAGCACGTGGATGGTGGTGCGGCCCGACGCCTTGATCTTGTCCAGCGCGTCCTTGTTCTCGTTCACCGCGATCGAGTTGGTGTAGTCGGTGGCTTCGTCCATCGCCTTGTCGAGTTGGGCGCGGATGTCCGCCGGCAGGCCGTTCCAGAATTTGGTGTTCGTGATCACCGCGTATTGCAGGTGCGCATGGCGCGAGTTCGTGATGTGCTTCTGCACTTCGTAGAACTTCTGCGTGTAGTAGTTCGACGGCGTGTTCTCGCAGCCGTCGACGACGCCCGTCTGCAGCGCCTGGTAGACCTCGGAGAAGGCCATGATCTGCGGCAGTGCGCCGAGCAGGCGGAAGTACTGGTCGGCGATCTTCGAGCCCGAGATGCGGAACTTCAGGCCCTGGAAGTCGGCCGGCATCAGCAGCGGCACATTCGCCGACACCATGTGGAAGCCGTTGTCCCAGAAGCCCAGGCCGGTGATGCCCTTGGCTTCGAGCTTCTTCAGCAGGCCCTTGCCCACCGGGCCCTTGATGGTCTTTTCGTAGCCGGCGTCGTCGGCGAAGATGAACGGCAGGTCGAGTGCTTCGAACTCGGGCACGCCGATGGGGCGGAACTTGGCGGTGGACGGCGCCAGGATCTGCACGGCGCCGGAGTTCAGCGCATCCATCTCCTCCTTGTCCTTGTACAGCGTCGAGTTCGGGTAGACATCGACCTTGACCTTGCCGCGGGTGTATTTCTCGGCCAGTTCCTTGAACTTCAGCGCTCCCTTGCCCTTCGGCGTGTCGTCGGTGGTGACGTGGCTGAACTTGATGGTGATGGGCTGCTGGGCAAAAGCGCGATGGCTGGCGGTGAGGGCAAGCGCGCCAGCGGCGGAAAGGGCGGTACGGCGTTTCATCGATCGATCTCCTTCAAGGTGTGCAGTGGTACTTGTCCGGCGCGGCCTGGGCGGGGCCGGATCACTGCACATTGTGCTGACGATCGGCCCCAGGGCGGCTCCGGGTATTCGCGCGGGTCGGCGCGCCATTTGGTGGCCCCGCCCTCGCAGGCGGAGCCAGCGCGCGGCGGTCATGGGGCCTCATGGATTCATGGGCTCGTGTCCGGTTCGGCCACCGGCGCCTGACATCGACAACCCGGGCCGGCGGCGTCGTCAGGCGCTGCCGAGCCGGCACAAGGCGCGCACGTCGGCCAGCGTGGCCAGGCGGCGGCAGGCGCTGCGCAGCTCGGCGCCGCGCGCGGCGCCGAGCACCGGCTCGACGAGGGCGTCGAACTTGGCGTCGAGTGCGGCATCGCCGAGCGGGCGCTGCAGCGATCCGATCGCGTGCTCGACGAACACATGCACGCGGCGTCCGTCGTGCAGCAGCGCGGTGACGTCGACCGCGGCTTCGTCGATGCCGTCGTCGACCGTCGCCACGATCTTGCGCCGCAGTGCGACGACGTCGTCGCGCGCGACGATGGCGTCCGCGAATTCGGCCTCGCCGGCACGGCCGAAGATCAGCCCCGCGGCGCAGCCGTGGTAGACGCTGAACTTGGCCTGCAGGCCATCGGCCGGCTCCTTTTTGCCGGTCAGCTCGAGCACCAGCGAATGCACCTTCAGCTCGATGTGTTGCACGTCCTCGGCGCGCACGCCCTGCGCGCGCAATTGCACGCTGGCATCGATGCTCGGATGAATGACGATGCCGCAGGCAAAAGGCTTGTAGGTGTTGAACGAGATCTCGAACCGTTCGCCAAGCTGGTCGGTGATCTCATGCCACGCGTGTTTGTCCGATACCACCTGGGCCAGCCCGCGCGGCGCCTCGAGTGCGCGCGCGCTGGCCGTGAAGCCGCGGCTGGCCAGCAGCGCCGAGGTCAGCCCCGCGCGCGCCGCAGCGCCGGGATGGAAAGGTTTGGTCATGGTGCCGAACTGTTCACGCAGGCCGATCGGTTGCGACGCCGCGATGCCGAGCGCCATCGTCGTGCGCTGCACGTCCAGCCCGAGCAGGCGCGCGCAGGCCGCGGCCGCGCCCAGCATGCCGGTCGAGCCGGTGATGTGCCAGCCGCGGTCGTAGTGATCGGGGTACATGAGGTTGCCGAAGCGGCACGAGACGTCGATGCCCAGCACCAGCGCGTCGATCAGTTCGCGCCCGCTCGCGCCGCGATGTTCGGCCAGCGCAAGCGCCGCCGACACCACCGGGCCGGCCGGGTGGATGATGGTCTTCAGGTGCGTGTCGTCGAAGTCGAAGGTGTGCGAGCTGATGCCGTTGAGCAGCGCCGCGCCCGCCATGTCCACACGCTCGCTGCGGCCGAGCACGGTGGCCTGCGGCGCCGGTTCGAGCATCTGCAGGCCCTCCAGCGCGGCCTGCACGGCCTCGTGTCGGGCGGCGCCGACCGCGCAGCCGACCCAGTTCAGGAATGTGCGCTGCGCCTCGTGCTCGACCGTGTCGTCCCAGCCGCGCGAAGGGTGGGTGGCGACGAAGCGGGCGAGGGCGGTGGTGATCGGCGGTGCGCTCGCATCGGCGGTGACCTGGGTGTTGCGTGCCATGGTGTGGACGGGTTTGAAGGGAAGAGGACGGAGCGCCGTGCAGCACTCAGCGAGGGGTGTGCTCGTCGTGTTCCAGCGCCACCAGGCGGCGGTGCGAATCGGCCACGTGGGCCACTTGCAGCGCCTGGCAGCGCGGGGCATCGCCGTCGACGAGCGCGGCGATGATCTGTTCGTGCTCGACGAGCGAGATCTGCATGCCGATGTCTTGCGACAGGTTCTTCAGCCGCGACAGGTGGAGCTGCTGCACGATGCCGCGATAGCTCGTCGCCAGGTGCGGGTTGTCCGCCGCTTCGACCACCGCCCAGTGGAAGGCGAGGTTGCTCGCGTAATAGGTCTGCACCGCGTGCTTGCGCGCATGCTGCTTCATCTCGCGCAGCAGCGTGCCCAGCTTCTTCGTCAGCGCGCGCCGCGGTGCCGGCGCCAGACGCGCCGCGCGCTGGCCGGCGTGGCCGTCGAGCAGGCTGCGCAGCTCGTACAGGTCGGCCACGTCCTGCGCGCCGAGCACGCGCACGAACACGCCCGCGTGCTTGCGCGCGGCGACGAGACCGGAGCTCTCCAGCTCGCGCAGCGCCTCGCGCACCGGCACGCGCGAGACCTTCAGCCGCGCTGCCACGTCGGGCTCGTTGATGCGCTGGCCCGGCGCCAGTTCGCCGCGCAGGATCAGCGCCAGCATCTCGTCGCGCACGAGCTTGCACAACGAGGTGTCGCGCACGCCGCTGAGCACGGCCACCGGTGTGCTGGCAAGCCACGGAAGCATGGAGGTCACCCGGAAATGTGTATACGTTATTCTGGCACGGCGACGGTGAAGGGACCCGATCCAGCGCGAGTGGGCGCGATGGACGGGCGGGGTCGGCGTCGGCGGGCGCTGCGCGCGCCGGCCTGGCAGCGTCAGCGTGCCGGCGCGCCTTCTTCGTACCAGCGCTTGAGCAGCGCGCGTTCGTCGTCGGTGATGCGGGTGGCGTTGTTGAACGGCATCAGCTTCAGCACCACCGCCTGCTGGTAGATCTGCTGCGCGTGCTGCTCGATCAGCGCCGTGCTGTTCAGCGCCACGTTCTTGTTCTGCACCTGCGTGTTGTGGCAAAGCACGCAGCGCCGCTGCACGATGGCGTTGACCTCGGCCATCGTCACCGCCGCCGGCAGCGCGGCCCGCGGCGGTGCCGGCGGCGGCGCCAGCCAGAACACGAGGCCGCCGATGATCAGCGTGCCGGCAATCGCATGGGCCCACGGCGGCGCCACGCCTTTCAGCCTGGCCTTGTGACGGGCGACGAAGAAGTGGCGGATCAGCGCACCGGCCAGCATCAGCAGCACCAGCACGAGCCAGTTGTCGCGCCCTTCGTAGAGCCAGCCGTAGTGGTTGCTCAGCATCGCGATCAGCACCGGCAGCGTGAAGTAGGTGTTGTGCACGCTGCGCTGCTTGGCGCGCCGGCCGTGCACCGGGTCGACCGCCACGCCGGCCTTCATCTGCTGGATCACGGTGCGCTGGCCGGGGATGATCCAGACGAAGACGTTGGCGCTCATCGCGGTGGCCATCATCGCGCCCGTCATCAGGAAGGCCGCGCGGCCGGCGAACAGGCGGCACGACACATACGCGGCGACGACGACGTACACGAAGACCAGCACGCCGACGATGAGGTCGCCGTGGCGGCGCCGTCCGAAGGCGCGGCAGATCGTGTCGTAGATGACCCAGAACAGCACCAGGAAACCGAGCGCGGCGGCGACGGCCGCGCCCGCCGACCATGCATGCACGTTCGGGTCGACGAGGAAGCTGCGTGCGTTGAAGAGGTACAGCACCGTGAACAAGCCCATGCCGGTGAGCCAGGTGCTGTAGCTTTCCCAGAAGAACCAGTGCAGGTGCTCGGGCAGCGTCTTCGGCGCCACCAGGTATTTCTGCGGGTGATAGAAGCCACCCCCATGCACGGCCCAGAGCTCGCCGTCCACGCCCTTGGCCTTCAGCTCGGGGTCCAGCGGAGGCGTCAGGCTGCTGTCGAGGAAGACGAAGTAGAACGACGAGCCGATCCAGGCGATGGCCGTGATCACGTGGGCCCAGCGCAGCAGCAAGTTCGCCCAGTCGAGCAGGTAGGAAAGGTCCAAACGCTTGTTCCTTCGGTGGTCGGCGCAGCGGTTCAGGAGCCGCGATAGGTGCTGTACGACCAGGGGCTCACGAGCAGCGGCACGTGGTAGTGGCCCGCGGCGTCGGCGATGCCGAAGTCGAGCTGCACGGTGTCGATGAAAGGCGGCTCGGGCAGCGTGTGGCCGCGGGCGCGGAAATAAGGCGCCACCTCGAACAGCAGCCGGTAGCGGCCGGCGGCCATGGCCGCGGCGTCGAGCAACGGCGCGTCGGCACGGCCGTCGGCGTTGAGCGCAAACGCCTTCAGCGTGACGGCGTTGCCGTCGTCCAGCCGCTGCAGCGTGACGCGCAGGCCGGCGGCCGGGCAGCCGTTGGCGGTGTCGAGCACGTGGGTGCTGAGGTGTCCCATGGCGGCGTGTCGTCGGGGGTTGCGGGGTCGTGCAAAGTGTATACACTTCTGCGTACACGTCAATCCTTCACAGCCCGAAGTGACGTCGCAAAAACCGACGCCCCGCGCACGCGATGAGCCGCAGCCCAGCCAACCTGAACGTCATTGCGCCGCCGCGCCGCGCGGCGCGCCAGGCCGCGCCCGATGCCGGCGCCACGCAGCGCATCGTCGATGCCATCACGAGCGCCATCGTCGAGCGCCGCCTGATGCCCGGCACCAAGCTCGCCGAGCAGCAGATCGCCGACATCTTCAAGGTCAGCCGCACCCTCGTGCGCCAGGCGCTGAACCGCCTCAGCCGCGACCATCTGGTGACGCTGCAGCCTGCGCGCGGCGCCTTCGTCGCCCAGCCCAGCGTAGAAGAAGCGCGCCAGGTGCTCGAGGTGCGCAAGCTGATCGAGGGCGCGCTGGTGAAGCAGCTCTGCGCGCTGATCACGAAGGAACAGGTGGCCACGCTGCGCGCGCATCTGCGCGCCGAGGCCGCCGCGGTGGCGCGCAGCGACGTGAGCGGCCGCACGCGGCTGCTTGCCGACTTTCACGTCGTGCTGGCGCGGATGCTGGGCAACGCGGTGCTGGCCGCGCTGCTGGCCGACCTGCTCAGCCGCAGCTCGCTCATTGCACTGATGTACCAGTCGTCGCATTCGGCCGAACACTCGCAGGACGAACACGTTGCCATCGTCGACGCCATCGAGCGGCGCGACACGCGCGCTGCCGTCAGGCTGATGGAAAAGCACCTCGACAACGTCGAGCGTTATCTTCATCTCCACCCGCGCGCCGGCAGTCTGGCCGGCGTGCTGCAGGAGCCTCCACCATGAACACAGCCTATCCCCGAGCCCTGCGCGGCCATGGCCGCCGGCCGCCGCATGCGCAATGGCCGGCGCAGGCACGCATCGCCGTGCAGTTCGTGCTGAACTACGAAGAAGGCGGCGAGAACAATCCGCTGCATGGCGACGCCGGATCCGAAACCTTTCTGTCCGAACTCGTCAGCGCGCAGGCCTATGCAAACCGCCACATGACGATGGAGTCGATGTACGAATACGGCTCGCGCGCCGGCGTCTGGCGCATCCTGCGCGAGTTCGAGCGCCGCGGCCTGCCGCTCACCGTGTTCGGCGTCGTCGCGGCGTTCGAGCGCTACCCGGAACTGCTGGCGCACTTCATCACACGCGGCGACGAGATCGCCAGCCACGGCCTGCGCTGGATCCACTACCAGAACCTGCCCGAAGCCACCGAGCGCGACCACATCGCCGCCGCAACGCAGCGTCTGCGCCAGATGACCGGCGGCCAGTGGCCGCTGGGCTGGTACACCGGGCGCGACAGCCCGAACACGCGCCGCCTCGTCGCCGACCAGGGCGGCTACGCCTACGACAGCGACTACTACGGCGACGACCTGCCGTTCTGGCTCAACGTCAGGCGCAGCGACGGCGAATTCGTGCCGCAGCTCGTGCTGCCGTATTCGCTCGACACCAACGACATGCGCTTCGTGCAGGCCCAGGGCTTCAATACCGGCGAGCACTTCTTCAACTACCTGCGCGATGCCTTCGACGCGCTGTATGCCGAGGGCGACCCCGCCGGCGAAGACCGGCCGAAGATGATGTCCATCGGCATGCACTGCCGCGTGCTCGGCAAGCCCGGCCGCATCGGCGCGCTGCAGCGTTTCATGGACCACGTGCTGGCGCACGACAAGGTCTGGGTCTGCCGCCGCATCGACATCGCGCGCCATTGGCGCGCAGCCCATCCCTTCGACGCCGCCACCGCCTTCCGCTGGGAATGACCATGCTGACTCTGGACGCCCTCAACGCGGCATCGCCGCCCGAATTCGCGGCGCTGCTCGACGGCGTCTACGAACATTCGCCGTGGATCGCCGAAGCGGCGTGCGCGCGGCGGCCGTTCGCGACGCTGGCGGCGCTCAAGCTCGCGCTCGTCGCCAGCGTGCGCGACGCCGGCCACGACGCCCAGCGCGCGCTCATCCGCGCCCACCCCGAACTCGCCGGCAAGGCGATGGTTTCGCGCGCGCTCACGCCCGAAAGCACGCACGAGCAGAACGGCGCCGGCCTTGCAGACTGCACGCCGCAGCAGTTCGAAACGCTGCAGCGCCTGAACCAGGCCTACAACACGAAGTTCGGCTTCCCGTTCGTGCTGGCGGTGCGCGGGCCGCGCGGCAACGGCCTGAGCCGCGCCGAGATCATCAACACCTTCGAGCGCCGCTTGGCGCAGCACGCCGATGTCGAGCACCACGAGTGCCTGCGCAACATCCACCGCATCGCCGAGCTCCGGCTCGACGACAGGTTCGGCCACGTGCCGGCCGACGGCAACCGGGTCTGGGACTGGGCCGAAGCGCTGGCAGTGCACAGCGACCCGGGTTATGCCGAACGCGGCGAACTCACCGTCACCTACCTGACCGACGCCCACCGCGCCTGCGCGCAACGCCTGGCGCACTGGATGCGCGAGGACTGCGGCTTCGACCGCGTCGAGATCGACGCCGTCGGCAACGTCGTCGGCGTCTACGACGGCGTCGACGCTGCCGCGCGGCGGCTGCTCACCGGCAGCCACTACGACACCGTGCGCAACGGCGGCAAGTACGACGGCCGCCTGGGCATCTTCGTGCCGATGGCCTGCGTGCGGGCGCTGAAGGCAGCCGGGCGCCGGCTGCCGTTCGCCATCGAGGTCGTGGGTTTTGCCGAACAAGAAGGCCAGCGCTACAAGGCCACCTTCCTCGGCTCGGGCGCGCTCACCGGCCACTTCGACATGGCCTGGCTGGAGCAGACCGACGCCGACGGCGTCACGCTGCGCCAGGCGATGCAGCAGGCCGGGCTGTGCATCGCCGACATCCCCAAGCTCAAGCGCGACCCCGCGCGCTACCTCGGCTTCGTCGAGGTGCACATCGAGCAGGGCCCGGTGCTGAGCGAACTCGACCTGCCGCTGGGCGTGGTGACGTCGATCAACGGCGGCGTGCGTTATGTCGGCGAGGTGCGCGGCATGGCCAGCCACGCCGGCACGACGCCGATGGACCGCCGGCGCGACGCCGCCGCCGCGGTGGCCGAACTGCTGCTGTACGTCGAGCGGCGCGCCGCGCAGACGCCGCATGTCGTCGGCACCGTGGGCCTGCTGGAAGTGCCGAACGGCTCGATCAACGTCGTGCCCGGCCGTTGCCGCTTCAGCCTGGACCTGCGCGCGACGACGAACGCGGCACGCGACGCGCTGGCGGCCGACGTGCTGGCCGAACTGGGCGCCATCTGCGAACGGCGCGGCGTCTCGCACCACGTCGAAGAGTCGATGCGCGCCGCCGCCGCACCCAGCGCGCCGGCCTGGCAGGCACGCTGGGCGCAGGCCGTTGCCGCGCTCGGTCTGCCGGTGCATTTGATGCCCAGCGGCGCCGGCCACGACGCGATGAAACTGCACGAGCTGATGCCGCAGGCGATGCTGTTCGTGCGCGGGCTGAACGCCGGCATCAGCCACAACCCGCTCGAAAGCTCCACCAACGACGACATCGAACTCGCGGTGCGCGCGTTTTCCCACCTGCTCGAACAACTGGCCACCGCCCCATGAAGCACGATACGCTGGACACCTGGATCGATGCCCACTTCGACGACGAAGTGCGCTTCCTGCAGCAACTGGTGCAGGTGCCCACCGACACCCCGCCGGGCGACAACACGCCGCATGCCGAACGCACCGCCGAACTGCTGGCGGCGATGGGGCTGGACGCCGAAAAATACGTCGTGCCGGCGGCCGAGGTGCAGGCCGCGGGGCTGCAGTCGATCACCAACCTGATCGTGCGCCGGAAGTACGGCGCGGGCGGCCCCGTCATCGCGCTCAACGCCCACGGTGACGTGGTGCCGCCCGGCGAAGGCTGGACGCACGCGCCCTATGGTGGCGAGATCGTCGACGGCCGGCTCTACGGTCGCGCGTCGGCCGTCAGCAAGAGCGACTTCGCGAGCTTCACGTTCGCCACGCGTGCGCTCGAAGCAGCGGGGCTGCCGCTGAAGGGCGGCATCGAACTGCACTTCACCTACGACGAGGAATTCGGCGGTGAACTCGGCCCCGGCTGGCTGCTGCGGCACGGTCTGACGAAGCCCGACTTCCTGATCGCCGCCGGTTTCAGCTACCAGGTCGTCACCGCGCACAACGGCTGCCTGCAGATGGAGATCACGCTGCACGGCCTGGCCTCGCACGCGGCCTATCCGCAGACCGGTGTCGATGCGCTGCAGGCCGCGCACCAGTTGCTGACGGCGCTCTACGCCTACAACGGTGTGCTGCGTGAACGGCGCTCGAAGATCGAAGGCATCACGCACCCGTATCTGAACGTCGGCCGCATCGAAGGCGGCAGCCACACCAACGTGGTGCCGGGCAAGGTGGTGCTGAAGATCGACCGCCGCATGATCCCGGAAGAAGACCCGGCGGCCGTCGAAGCCGAACTGCGCCAGCTCATCCAGAACACCGTCGCGCGCAGCGCCGGCATCCGGCTCGAGATCAAACGCCTGCTGCTGGCGCGTGCGCTGCGGCCGCAGACCACCAACCAACCGCTGGTGCAGGCTTTGCAGCGCCACGGCGAAGCGGTGTTCGGCGAGCCGATTCCGGTCAGCGGCACGCCGCTGTACACCGACGTGAGGCTGTATGGCGAACACGGCGTGCCGGCGGTGATCTACGGCGCCGGGCCGCGCACGGTGCTGCAGAGCAACGCCAAGCGCGCCGACGAACACATCGTGCTCGACGACCTGCAGCGCGCAACCAAGGTGATTGCGCGCACGCTGGCCGACTTGCTGGGCTGAAGCGCGGCGTCAGCCGCCCGACCACAGCGCCTGCAGCCGCTGTGCGCGGCCTTCGATCTCGGCCGGCGTGACGCCCGGCGCATAGATCGACGACCCGAGGCCGACGCCGGTGGCGCCGGCGCTGCGAAAGGCGGCGATGTTGTGCTCGCCGACGCCGCCGACGCTGAACAGCGCGGTGCCCGGCGCAAACACCGCCCGCCATGCCTTGAGCACCGGCGGGCCCAGCATCTCGGCCGGGAACAGCTTCAGCGCATCGGCGCCGGCGGCCAGCGCGGCAAAGCCTTCGCTGGGGGTCGCCACGCCGGGCATCGCCAGCAGGCCGCGCGCCTTCGTGCGCTGCACCACCGAAGCGTCGAAGTTGGGCGACAGCACGAGGCGCGCGCCGCTGTCGGCCACACGCTCGGCGTCGGCCGCGCTGAGCACGGTGCCGGCGCCGATCAGCGTGTCGCCACCGAACTCGCGCGCCAGCAGGGCCAGGCTCTCGAAGGGCTGCGGTGAATTCAGCGGCACTTCGATGATGCCGATGCCGCCACGGCGCAGCGCCTGCGCCACTGCCAGCACCTCGGCCGGCTTGACGCCGCGCAGGATCGCAATCACGCCTTGCAGTTGATTCATCGGTTCTCCAGCAGGCCGGCCTGCAGCGCCAACTGCCACTGGCCGCGCGTGGTGGCGTCGGCGCTGAGCGGGCTGGCGTGAATGCCGGCGATCTTCAGTGCCGCCGCATAACGGGCATTCAGCGCGGTGTCGCCGATCAGCGTCACGTGGTCGGGCCGGAGGCGCGCGCTGGCGCCGGCGATCTCGGCGCCGATCAGCATGCCCGACAGGAAGTCGGGCAGCGCCGTTGGCGCCATGCGCTGCATCAGGCCGGCGGTGCGCGCGGCGAAGACGCTGTGCATGATGTTGGCGGGGTCGGCCAGGCCGAGTTGCACGCCGCGCGCGAAGGCCTCGGCGTCGTCTTCGCCGAAGCTCATCAGCCGGCCCAGGATGCCGTGCTGCGTGAGCAGCGCGTAGAGCTCGCCGGTCATGTAGGTGGCAAAACCGCTGATCACCGCGCCGGCGCCGGTCCACGCCCATTTGCTGTGCGTGCCGGGCAGCACGACGCAGCTTCCGTCATCCAGGCCGGCGCCCCAGATCTGCGTCTCTTCGCCACGCATCACGTCGTCCTGGCCGTCGCTGCCGACGCAGCACAGGCCCGGCACGATGTGCAGCACGACCTGCGGCTTGACCTCCACGCGCGCCATCTGCCGCGCCGCCTGCGCCAGCGTGGCCGGGCATTCGAGATACGGCACCTCGTGCCAGCCCTGGCGGCTGCCCACCATGCCGCTGGCGATGAGTGGGCAGGCGTGCTGGGCGATCCAGTCGCCGCACAGTTCGAGCAGCGCCACCGCGAAGCGGCCCTGCGGCACCGCCATCACGCCGCTGGCGCCGGCACGGGTCTGCAGGACCTGGCCGCCGTCGCCGAGCAGGCTGGCACGCAGGTTCGATGTGCCCCAGTCGAGGGCGATCAGGCGGGCGGGGTTCACGCCACGAGTCTAGGCCTTGTGGCTTGTGCGGTGCGGTGATGCGCGATGCCCCGCGGCCTGCCGCACCGCTACAGTGCGCGCATGAAGCCGATTCCCCGCGACCGCCTGCCGGCGCTGCTGCGCCTGATGCCCAAGGCCGAACTGCACGTCCACATCGAAGGTTCGCTCGAGCCCGAGCTGATCTTCAAGCTCGCCGCGCGCAACGGTGTGACGCTGCCTTATGCCGGCGTCGACGCACTGCGCGCGGCCTATGCGTTCAGCGACCTGCAGAGTTTTCTCGACATCTACTACGCCGGCGCCAGCGTGCTGCTGAAGGAGCAGGACTTCTTCGACATGGCCTGGGCCTACTTCGAGCGCGCCGCCGCCGACAACGTGGTGCGCGCCGAACTCTTCTTCGACCCGCAGACGCACACCGAGCGCGGTGTGCCGATCGACGTCGTGCTGCGCGGCCTGCACCACGCCTGCCGGCGCGCGCATGCCGAGCTCGGCATCAGCGCGGCGCTGATCCTGTGTTTCCTGCGCCACCTGAGCGAAGACGCGGCGCTGCGGACGCTGGCCGATGCGCTGCCGCACCGCGAGATGTTCATCGGCGTCGGCCTGGACAGCAGCGAGCGCGGCCATCCGCCGCAGAAGTTCGCGCGCGTGTTCGCGCGCTGCCGCGAACTCGGGCTGCACCGCGTGGCGCATGCCGGCGAAGAAGGGCCGCCGGCCTACATCGAGAGTGCGCTCGACGTGCTGCACGTCGAACGCATAGACCACGGCGTGCGCTGCGTCGAGAGCCCGGCGCTGCTGCGGCGGCTGGCCGCCAGCGGCGTGCCGCTGACGGTGTGCCCGCTGTCCAATGTGAAGCTGCGCGTGTTCCCCGGCCTGGCCGCGCACACGTTGCCGCAGTTGTTGGCGGCGGGCCTGCGCGTGACGATCAACAGCGACGACCCGGCCTACTTCGGCGGCTACATCAACCAGAACTTCGTCGAGACCTTCGACGCGCTGCCGGCGCTGGATGGCCGCGCGGCCTACACGCTGGCGAAAAACAGCTTCGACGCCAGCTTCGCCGGCGCTGCCGAGAAGGCCGCGTGGACGGCGCAGCTCGACGCGGCCTTCGCCGCCTGAACAGGCTGCGCCTGTGGCCAAGCTGCACTTCCGCTACGCGGCGATGAACGCCGGCAAGTCCACCGCGCTTCTGCAGGTGGCGCACAACTACGAAGAGCGCGGCATGCGTGTGCGCCTGTTCACCGCCGCGCACGACCACCGCGCCGGCAGCGGCGTCATCGCGTCGCGCTTGGGCTTGGTGCGCGCCGCCGACGTGTTCGGCGCCGACACCGAATTCCGGCGCGCGCACTTCGACGCCGACGTCGCCTGCGTGCTGATCGACGAAGCGCAGTTCCTGACGCCGGCGCAGGTGCGCCAGCTTCATCGCCTGGCGCACATCGGCGCGCTGCCGGTGATCTGCTGGGGCTTGCGCAGCGACTTTCTCGGCCAGGCATTTCCCGGCTCGGCGGCGCTGCTGACGCTGGCCGACGATGTGGAGGAGATCAAGACCATCTGCGCCTGCGGCCGCAAGGCGACGATGAACATCCGGCTCGATGCCACGGCCCGCCGCGTGCTCGAAGGCGAGCAGGTGCTGATCGGCGGCAACGAACGCTACCGCGCCCTGTGCCCGCGCTGCTTCTACAGCGATGCGGCGCAGACGGGCGATGCGCCGGGCCTGTTCGGTTGACGACGTGGCCGCCGGCCGCGCCGGCGCATCAGTTCAGTTCGATCCACACCGGCGCGTGGTCGCTCGACTTTTCCCAGCCGCGCACGTCGGTGTCGACGCCGCCGGCGCGCAGGCGCGGCGTCAGCGCCGGGCTGAGCAGGAAGTGGTCGATGCGCAGGCCGGCGTTGCGCTGGAACGCGTTGCGGAAGTAGTCCCAGAACGTGTAGATCGTGGCGTCCGGGTGCAGCGTGCGCAGCGCATCGGTCCAGCCCTGGGCCATCAGGCGTTCGAAGGCGGCGCGCGTCTCGTCGCGAAACAGCGCGTCGTCGACCCAGCGCTCGGGCTTGTAGACGTCGCGCCCGGTGGGGATGACGTTGTAGTCGCCGGTCAGCAGCACCGGCCTGGCGCTGGCCATCAGCCCCGCGGCGTGGCCGATGAAACGCTCGAACCAGCGCAGCTTGTAGTCGAACTTCGGCCCTGGCGCCGGGTTGCCGTTGGGCAGGTACAGGCAGCCCACCGTGAGCCCACCGACATCGGCCTGCAGATAGCGGCTGTGGGTGTCATCGGGGTCGCCCGGCAGGCCGCGCTGGGTCTCGATCGGCAGCCCGGCGCGCGCCAGGATGGCGACGCCGTTCCAGCTCTTCTGGCCATGCCAGATCGCCTCGTAGCCCAGCGCACGAAGTTCGTCCTGGGGAAAACGTTCCTGCGGCGACTTCAGCTCCTGCAGGCAGGCGACGTCGGGTCGCGTCTGCTCCAGCCAGCGCAGCAGCACCGGCAGGCGGGCGTTCAGGCCGTTGATGTTGTAGGTGGCAATGCGCATCGGCGCGCTCCCCGGTAGTGAAGGCATGTGGGCATGTCAGGCCCGCGATGTTCCCACGCCTTGGGCGCCGCCGCGCGTGGGCGGGCGGCTCAAACGCCGTCGAGCCGCGCAGCTCCGGCCCCGAAGGCATAACAGTCCATGCCCAGATCGCCGAAGGTCTGGCTCTGGTGGATGCGCAGCGCAGGGTGCTGGCCGCCGGCGCCGGCGGCGATGAAAAACGGCAGCAGATGCTCGTCGCTCGGGTGCATCAGCACGGCGTGCGGCGCCGCTGCGCGGTAGCCCGTGAGCGCCTGCCAGTCGGCGCCGGCGCCGCGTTCGGCGAACCAGTCGCGGAACGCAGTGCTCTCCGGCGTGGCCGGCGCCTCGGCCGCGAGACGGCCGTTGGCGAACACGCGGCGCAGGTTGTGCGTGATGCTGCCGCTGCCGATGATCAGCACGCCTTCCGCGGCCAGCGGCGCCAGCGCCGCGCCGAGCGCGAAGAGTTGCGCCGGCGTCCAGTCCGGCGGCCACGCCAGCGGCAGCACCGGAATGTCGGCGTCGGGGAACATGTAGCGCAGCGGCGTCCAGATGCCGTGGTCCAGGCCGCCGTCGGCCTGGCGGTGCACCGGCAGGCCGGCGGCGTGCAGCAAGGCTTCGACGCGCGTCGCCAGCGCGGGCGCGCCGGCGGCGTCGTAGCGCAGCGTATTGAGCCGGGGGTCGAAGCCGCCGAAGTCGTAGATCGCCGCGTGGCGCGGCGCGGCCAGCAGCACCGGCTCGCGCGTGATGCTGTGCGCCGATGCGATGAGGATGGCCTTCGGGCGCCCGAAGCGCGCGCTGATCGCCGGCCCGAGCCGCTGCATGAAGGCGCCGGCTTCGCGCGGCTCCAGTGCCGTCATCGGTGAACCGTGAGAGATGAAAAGCGATGGCAGGGTGTTCATGCCTCATTGAAACATCGGCCGGGCCGGCGGTGCTTCAAGCCGCTTGTACACTTGGTTCAAGCGCTTTCAGTTACCGTGCGGGCGATGCATGCGCCCTCGATCTTCGCGCTGGCCTGGCGCCAGACCCAACGTGACTTCCGCGCCGGTGAACTGCGGCTGCTGGCGCTGGCGGTGCTGCTGGCGGTGGCCGCGCTCACCGCGGTGGGCTTTTTCGCCAACCGCCTGAATGCAGGCCTGGCGCGCGATGCGCGGCAGTTGCTCGGCGGGGACGCCATCATCGTGAGCGACCATGCCGTGCCGGCCGAACTGCTGGCCAAGGCGCAGGCGCTGAAGCTGAGGACGGCGAGCACGAGCACCTTCCCGAGCATGGCGCGCGCGCCCGACGCCCAAGGCGGCGCCACGCGGCTGGTGGCGGTGAAGGCGGTGAGCGCAGCCTACCCGCTGCGCGGCCGGCTGCAGTTGCGCAGCCATGCCGACGGCCCGGTGCAGACACTGGCCGGCGCGCCCGCGGCCGGCAGCGTGTGGGTCGACGCGGCGGTGCTCGATGCGCTGCAGTTGAAGCTGGGCGACACGCTGCTGCTGGGCGACGCGAGCCTGCGCGTGGCGAAGATCATCGTCGTCGAACCCGACCGCGGCGCCGGCTTCGTGAACTTCGCGCCGCGCGTGATGCTGGCCGCGGCCGACCTGCCGGCGACGCAACTCGTGACCACCGGCAGCCGCGTGAGCTACCGCCTGGCGGTGGCGGCAGCCGACGATGGGGCTGCGGCGCAGGCCGCGGTGCGCGAGTTCGTGCGCTTCAGCCACGAGCGCATCAAGAACGAGCCGCTGCGTGGCGTGCGCGTGGAGTCGCTCGAAAGCGGCCAGCCGGCGATGCGCCAGACGCTGGACCGCGCCAGCAAGTTCCTCAACCTCGTCGCGCTGCTGGCGGCGCTGCTGGCCGCGGTGGCGGTGGGCATTGCATCGCGCGAGTTCGCGGCGCGCCATCTCGACGACTGCGCGCTGCTGCGCGTGCTGGGCCTGAGCCAGCGCCGCATCGCCGGCGCGTATGCGCTGGAGTTCGCCGCCGTCGGCCTGCTGGCCAGCGTGGCCGGCGTCCTTGTGGGTTTTCTCGTGCACTTCGGTTTCGTGCTGCTGCTGGCCGGGCTGGTGGACGCCGCGCTGCCCGCGCCCGGGCCGTGGCCGGCGCTGTTCGGCATCGGCGTCGGCCTCACGCTGCTGCTGGGCTTCGGGTTGCCGCCGGTGCTGCAGCTTGCGCGCGTGCCGCCGCTGCGCGTGATCCGGCGCGATGTGGGCGCGCTGAAAGCGGGCTCGCTGCTGGTGCTGCTGGCCGGTGTGGCGGGATTTGCCGCGCTGCTGATGGCGGTGTCGTCGGATGTGACGCTGGGTGCAATTGCGGTCGGTGGTTTTGGGGCGGCAATCGCCGTCTTCGCCGGCTTGTCAGCCATCGCCGTGCGCGTGCTGCGGCGCGCGGTGCCGGACGCGCGCGCGCCGCGCTGGCTGATCCTGGCGACACGCCAGATCGCCGCGCGGCCGGCGTTTGCGGTGCTGCAGGTGTCGGCGCTGGCGGTGGGCCTGCTGGCGCTGGTGCTGCTGGTGCTGCTGCGCACCGACCTCATCGATAGCTGGCGCAGCGCGACGCCGCCCGACGCGCCGAACCGCTTCGTCATCAACCTGCAGCCCGAGCAGGGCACGCCGTTCCGCCAGGCGTTGAACGACGCCGGCGTCAAGCGCTTCGACTGGTATCCGATGATCCGCGGCCGCCTCGTCGCCATCAACGGCCGGCCGGTGACGCAGCAGAGCTACGACGACGAGCGCGCGCGCCGTCTCGTCGACCGCGAGTTCAACCTCAGCCACGACGCCACGCTGCCGCCGCACAACGAGGTGGTCGCCGGGCGCTGGATTCCCGAGCAGGCCGATGCGCTGTCGGTCGAAGAAGGGCTGGCGACGACACTCGGCCTGAAGCTCGGCGACCGCCTGAGTTTCGACATCGCCGGGCAGACGAAGCAGGCGCACATCACCAGCCTGCGCAAGGTCGACTGGGGTTCGATGCGCGTCAACTTCTTCGTCATGTTCCCGGTCTCGCAGATGGACGACGTGCCGCTGAGCTACATCAGCGCCTTTCGCGCCCCGCCCACGCCGGGTTTCGACAGCAGGCTGAGCCGCGAATTCCCGAACATCACCGACATCGACGTCTCGGCGTCGATCACGCAGGTGCAGCAGGTGCTGGACCAGGTGATCCGCGCGGTCGAGTTCCTGTTCGGCTTCACGCTCGTCGCCGGTCTGGTGGTGCTGTTCGCGGCCATCAGCGCGACGCGCGAATCGCGGGCGCGCGAATTTGCGGTGATGCGCGCACTCGGCGCCGGCAGCCGCTTGCTGGGCCAGGTGCAGCGCGCCGAGCTGCTGGGCGTCGGTGCGCTGGCCGGCGTGCTGGCATCGACGGCCGCGATGGCCGTGGGCTGGGGCCTGGCGCGCTACGTGTTCGAGTTCGACTGGCGGCCTTCGCCCTGGGTGCCGCTGGCCGGCGCCGTCGCCGGCGCGCTGCTGGCGCTGGCGGCCGGCTGGTGGGGCCTGCGCGAAGTGCTGCGCCGCCCGGTGGCCCAGACGCTGCGCGCCGCCGCCACCGATTAGAGGTCACCACGCCATCAAGCTTCGCGCCACGGGCCCGGCTGCGCCGGCCCGTCGGCGGACGGCTCCCTCGGGGGGTGAGCCGGCGCCGAGTGAGCGCCTGCGCGCTCGCGAGTGGCTGGCGAACGCCTTGCGGCCTGCAAGCCGCAAAGCAGCGAGCGATGGCGAGCTCGGGGGCTAACGCAGCACCGTGTCCACCACCGCCAGCAGGCGATGCATGTCCAGCGGCTTGGTGACGTAGTCGTCGAAGCCGGCGCGGCGCGCATCGTCGATGTCGCTCTGCATCGCGTTGGCGCTCACTGCGATGACGGGTGTGCGCTCGGTCGCGGGCTGCTGGCGCAGCCGGCGCAGCACCTCGAAGCCGTCCATGCCGGGCAACTGGATATCCAGCAGTACGAGGTCGGGTCGCGCCTGCTCGGCCATCGTCAGGCCCTGCGCCGGCAGGCCGGCCACCAGCAGCCGCACATCGGGCCGATGCGCCAGCATGCCTTCCATCAGCACCTGGTTGACCGGGTTGTCCTCGATGTAGAGCACGGTGCGCCGGCGCGGTGCCGGCGGCCGCGCGGGTGCGGCGGGTGCGGCGGGTAGTACGTCGACCGCAGGCTCGGGCAGCAGCGGCATTGGCGCCGTGACAGCGACGGTGACGCCGTCAGAGCGTGCTTCGCTGCGCGTCAGGCGCACCCAGAACGTGCTGCCACGGGCACGTTCGCTGATGACGCCGATTTCGCCGTGCATCAGGTCCACCAGCCATTTGCTCAGTGCCAGGCCGATGCCGGCGCCTTCGACCGCGGTGCGGTCGGCGCCCAGGCGCTCGAAGGCTTGGAACAGGCGCTGCTGCTGGGTCGCGCTGATGCCGGGGCCGCCGTCGCGCACGTCGATGCGCAGCGTCTGCGCCTCTTCGTGGCAGCTCACCGTGACGTGGCCGCCCTCGTGGTTGTACTTGATGGCGTTGGACAGCAGGTTCAGCAGCACCTGGCGCAGCCGCGTCGCATCGGCCAGCACATGGCCGGCGCCTTCGCAGGCTTCGGGCGGGCTGAGTTCGATGCGCCGCGCCTGCGCCACCGGCTGCACCAGGCGCAGGCAGTCGGCGACGAGCGCGCCCACGTCCACCGGCCGCAGCCGCAGCTTCAGCGTGCCGGCCTCGATGCGCGCCAGGTCCAGCACCTCGTTGATCAGCGACAGCAGATGGCGGCCGCCGTGCATCAGTTCGTGCACGCGGCCGCGCTGCGTCTCGCCCAGCGGCTCGCTGCGGTCGGACGCCATCAACTGGGCGAAGCCGAGGATGGCGTTCAGCGGCGTGCGCAGTTCGTGCGACATGCGCGAGAGGAATTCGGACTTCGCGCGGTTCGCGCGCTCGGCCTCGTCGCGCGCGGCGATCAGTTCCGCCTCGGCCGCCTTGCGTTCGCTGATGTCCCAGCCGTAGCTGATGAAGCCCTCGAAGTCGGCCGCCGGGCCGAAGCTCGGGATGCCGGTGTCGGCGATCCAGCCCCAGTGGCCATCGGCGCGGCGCAGCCGGAATTCGATGTCGTAGGCGCTGCGGTCGGCCAGCGCCTGCGTGAACGCGGCATAACAGCGTTCGTAGTCGTCGGCGTGCATGCGCTCGCGCCACGGCGTCTTCAGCTCGTCGTCGAGCGTGCGGCCCACGTGGTTCAGCCAGCGCTGGTTGAACCACACCGGCGCGCCGTCTTCGCCGGACAGCCAGATCAACGCCGGCGCGGCGTCGGCCATGGTGCGGAAGCGTGTTTCGCTTTCGCGCAGCAGGCGCTGGGCATAGACGCTGGCGGTGACGTCGGTGAAGGTGCGCACCAGGCTGCCGTCGTCGGCGAAGTGCGACTCGACGTCGATCACCGTGCCGTCGGCGCGGGTGCGCTGGTACTGGCGCGCGATCGACTTCAGGTCGCCGGCCAGAAAACGCGCGAGCGCCTCGCGCCCGGTGTCGTCCATCTGCGCCAGGTGCTCGCCGAACTGCAGGCGCTGCATCTGGAAGTGCGCCAGTTCGGGCAGCGTCGGCCGCGTCTGCATGAAGGTCTCGGGAATCTCCAGCAGCTCCAGGAAACGCCGGTTCCAGGCGTGGCTGCGGCCCTGCGCATCGATGTTCAGCACGCCCTGCGACAGGCTTTGCAGCGTGACTTCGAGCACATGCGACTTCTGCGCCAGCAACTCGCCGGCCTGGCGCGCCTGCGCCTCGACGCGCTTTTGCTCGCTGATGTTCGAGAACAGCCCGACGGCGCCGACCTTGGCGCCGGCGGCGTCGAAGATCGGCGTCGCGTTGTTGTAGCAATGCATCGCGCCACCATCGGCGCGCCGCAGCGTGATCTCGTAGCTGCCGGCCTGGCCGAGCGCGCGCTGCGCCACGTGGTGGCGGAAGATCTTCTCGTTGTCGGCGTCGACGAAGTCGTAGATCGTGCGCCCGAGCATCTGCTCGCGCGTGACGCCGAGCATGCGGCACATCGCCGGGTTGGCGTCGGTGGTGCGCTGGGCGTTGTCGATGAACCAGAAGCCCTCTTCGGTGTTCGCCAGCAGCAGGCTCAGCATGCGCTGCTGCTCCAGCAGCGCCGCCTCCGAGGCGCGGCGCTGCGTGACGTCGACATAGACGATGATGACGCCGCCGTCGGGCATGGGGCTGCGCCGCATCTCGAAACGGTGGCCGTCGGGGCGCTCACGCTCCAGCACGCTGGCCGCCGGGCTCATCAGCTCGCCCAGGCGGCGCGTCACCTCGGCCTCGATATCGTCGAGCGGGCCGAATTCGCCGGCGTGCGCCAACGACAGCAGGCATTCTCGCAACGGTGCGCCGGCGTACAGCAGCGAGGAGTGCAGGCGCGTGAAGTCGGAAAACTGCTGGTTCCACGCCACCAGCTTCAACTCGCGGTCGAAGATGCTGATGCCTTCGCCGATGTGCTCGAAGATCATCTTCAGCAGGCCTTCGGCGCGGTGCGCGTCGGCCACGCCTTCAGCCTCGGCCTGGCGTGCCGCCGCCAGTGCCTGCCGCTCGCGCTGCACGCGGGCGGCGGCGATGCCGGACAGCACGATCAGCAGCACGATCATCATGCCGCCCACCAGCGCCAGCGCTGGCAGCGGCGCGGCGCCGCCGGCCAGGCGCAGGTACAGCGGCAGCAGCGCCGGGGCGACGAACAGCGTTGCCGCGCGCAGGTCGGACGTCGACAGCGTCATCGCACCGGCCACGAGGCCGCCCAGCACCATCAGCAACGGGGCCAGCACGTCGGGCCGGCGCACGTCGGCCGGCAGCAGCGCCAGCGCGCCCCACACCAGGCCATGCAGTGCCGCGGTGGCGCGGTAACGCCTGAGCCACGATGCATCGGCGGCGCCATCGACGCCATGGATCCCATGCACCCGGTCGGCGCCCGCCGTGGCGCGGCGATGCGCCCGTTGCAGCGCCAGGCGCAGCAGCCTCACCAGCAGCAGCGCCGCGACCCAGCTCCAAAGACGCGCGGGCGGCGCGTCGTCGCGCAACAGCGCCAGCACCGCGAGTGCGGTCAGCACGCTCGCGATGGTCGAAGGCCCGCCGTTGCTCAGGTGGGACTGCAACTGCGCTGCAGCCACCGTCAGCGTGTCAGCGCGCGCCGGCGGGCTTGGGGAGGCGGAATTGGGCATGCGGCCGGCCCATTGTGAACCAGCGACCGCGATGCGCAAGCCAGGGCGCCGGCCGTCGAGGCGGCTGCCGCGTCAGGCCGCGCTGTGGCCGAGCGTGAAACGGCTCACCACCTCACCCAGCCGCGCCGCCTGCGCATGCAGCGATTCGGCGGCGGCGGCCGACTGCTCCACCAGCGCCGCGTTCTGCTGCGTCATGCCGTCCAGCGAGGCGACCGAGCCGTTGACCTGGCTCAGCCCGGTGCTCTGTTCGCTGGCGCCGTTGCTGATCTCGCCGATGATGAGCGAGACGCGGCGCACGCTGGCGACGATCTCGTCCATCGTGCTGCCGGCATCGGCCACCAGGCGCGAGCCCGATTCGACCTTGTCGACGCTGGTGCCGATGAGCGCCTTGATTTCCTTGGCCGCCTGGGCCGAGCGTTGCGCCAGGCTGCGCACCTCGCTGGCGACCACCGCGAAGCCGCGCCCCTGCTCGCCGGCGCGCGCCGCCTCCACCGCGGCGTTGAGCGCCAGGATGTTGGTCTGGAACGCGATGCCGTCGATGGTGCCGATGATGTCGGCGATCTTCTTGCTGCTGGCGTTGATCTCGTCCATCGTCGACACCACCTGCGCCACCACGTCGCCGCCGCGCTGCGCCACATCGGCCGCGCTGCGCGCGAGCTGGCTCGCCTGCAGCGCCGAGTCGGCGCTCTGGCGCACGGTGCCGGTGAGCTGCTCCATCGCGCTGGCGGTCTGCTGGAGCGAGCTGGCGGTCTGTTCGGTGCGCATCGACAGGTCGGCGTTGCCGCCGGCGATCTCGGTGCTCGCGCTGTGGATCGACGACGACGATTCCTGCACCGTGCGCAGCGAATCGTTGAGCGCACGCATCATGTTCGACAGCGAGCGCAGCATGTCGCCCACTTCGTCGGCGCGCCGGGTGTCGGGCACCACGTCCAGGCGGCCGGCGGCCACCCGTTCGGCCACTTCGCCGGCGCGCGCCAGATCGGCCACCAGGCGGCGCTGCGTGAGCCACGACACCACCACCGCGGCGGCCGCCACCAGCAGCCCCAGGGCGCCCAGCAGCAGGCTGGTGCGGTGCGAACGCGCAAGCGACGCCGCCGACGCCTCGGCCGTGATCTGGTCCATGCGGTTGACCATCGTCGCCGCCGTCGTTGCGAGCTCGGCGTAGCTGGCGTCGGCGCCCTGCATTGCGCTGATGCCGGTGTTGGGGTCGACGGTGGCCATGTCCACCGCGCTGTCGGCCTGCTTGAAGTATTTGTCGATCTGGGCCCCGGCGCTGACGGCTGCGGCGCGCAGCGCGGCGTCGTCATCGTGCTCGATCACCTCGCTGTAGGTGTGCTTGGCGGTCGTCAACCGGGCCTTCAGATCGGCGCGAAAGGCCTTGACCTTGGCCTCGTCGAGCGAGGCCACCAGCGCCACCGTGCGGTAGACGCCGGCGTGAAGCTGGCCGATCTGCTGCTGCACCGACGCCAAGGCCTTGAAGTCGCCCAGGCGCTCGTGGAAGGCCTGATGGCCCGCTTCACTTTCTCGCACCAGCAGCCAGCCGTTGAGCTGGCCGGCGGCCAGCACGATGAGTGCGGTGGCCAGCGGCGCGGCAATGAGTTTCGGGCCCAGTTTCATGTGTGTTCCTCCGGTGTGAGGTGCGGCGCCGCAGCCGCCCGTTCACGAATCAGATGTAGCTTGGCTTATTTGTAGATGCCGCCGCAGACCACGGCGTCGTCGAGCTTCTCGCAGTACATGCTCTTGGGTTGAATCTTCTTCGTCACCGGGTTGGTGAACTTGTAGTCCTGCCAGAAGGTGCCCTTGCTCTTGCCGAGCTCGACACGCTCCTTGACGAAAGCCTTGCCGTCGATGTCCTTCAGCTCGATCAGGTTCTTGCCGACCATCTTCTGGTTCGCGCCGTGCGCGCGCACCACGCCGTCCAGGCCGTAGACCACGAGGTAGAGGTCGCGGTCGCTGAACTGGCCGCCTTTGGTGCTGATCTCGGCGTAGCCTTTTTCCTTGCCGTTGGCCTTGATGAAGGCCACGCCCTTGCCGACCATCGCCTTTGCTTCATCGGCGCTGGCGTTGCTGGCCTGCGCATTGAAGCTGGCAAAAACCAGCAGGCCGGCAGCCAGGAGAGGGAGGGTGTGCTTGACGTGCATGGTCGGTCCTTCGAGAGGGAATGAAAGTGGATCGGCCAGGCATTCGTGCCTTGCCTTGACAGAGTTATCGGGCGTGGGCGCGGCAGCTTGAGACGAGCGCGCCGCGCGCCGGGTGAGATGCGCGCGCCGCGCGCCGGGCAGGGCTCAGAACGAGGCCCAGTCGCCGTCGGGCAAGGCGGCGGGCCGGGTGGCCTCGCGCGCCTGGGCGATCACGCTTTCGGCCAGCTCGGCCGGACGCGGCGTGACGACCCCGGCGGCGACGGTGACGGCGCTGGCGGCCACCGGCGCGGCCGGGCCGGCCGGCTCGGCCGGCTCGCCCGGCTCCGCCGGGTTCTCCGCGACGGTGGCAGCCACCGCGTCGCTGCCGATGCGGAAGGTGGCAACCACCGACGACAGGCGCGCCGCCTGTTCGCGCAGGCTTTCGGCCGCGGCCGCCGACTCTTCAACCAGCGCCGCGTTCTGCTGCGTCATGCGGTCGAGTTCAGTCACGGCGTCGTTGACCGAGACGATGCCTTCGCGCTGCTCGCTCGACGCCGCCGAGATCTCGCCCATGATGTCGGTCACACGCTGCACGCTGGCGACGATCTCGGTCATCGTGCTGCCGGCATCGGCCACCAGGCGCGAGCCCGATTCGACCTTGTCGACGCTGTTGCCGATGAGCGCCTTGATCTCCTTGGCCGCATCGGCCGAGCGCTGCGCGAGGCTGCGCACCTCGCTGGCGACGACCGCGAAGCCGCGCCCCTGTTCGCCGGCGCGCGCCGCTTCCACCGCGGCGTTGAGCGCCAGGATGTTGGTCTGGAACGCGATGCCATCGATGGTGCCGATGATGTCGGCGATCTTCTTGCTGCTGCTGTTGATCTCGCTCATCGTCGAGACCACCTGCGAGACGACTTCGCCGCCACGCAGCGCCACTGACGATGCCGACGATGCAAGCTGGTTGGCCTGCGCCGCGGCATCGGCGCTCTGGCGCACGGTGCCCGAAAGCTGCTCGATGCTGGACGCCGTCTGCTGCAGATTGCTGGCGGTGGTTTCGGTGCGCTGGCTGAGGTCGACGTTGCCGTGCGCGATTTCGCTCGACGCGGTGTTGATCGACTCCACCGACTGGCGCACCGTGGCCAGCATGGCGGCCAGGCGCAGGCGCATCGCCTCGACGCCGCGCATGAGCTGGCCGACCTCGTCGACGCGTTCGCTGTGCACGGCCACCGTGAGGTCGCCGCCGGCCACCGCCTCGATGGCGCCGCCGAGCTGGCCCAGCGGCGTCGCGACCCAGCGCCTCATCATCCAGAACAGGCCGGCGCCGAGCGCCAGCGTGGCACCGCCGAGCAGCACCCAGAACGGTACCAGCGTGGCGTAGGTCGGCGCGATGGCCTTGGCCTGCGAGACCTCGGCCAGCACCCACCAGCCGTTGGCGGCAACCTTGCTGCCGACGACCCAGGTGTCGCTGGCGTCGGCGATCAGGCCGGCCGACGGCAGGCGGTGCGTGCCGTCGAAGCCGTTCAGCGCCGCCAGCAGCGCGCTCGCGCCGGCCTTCACGTCCAGCACTTTCTTGCCCGCGGCCGTGGGGTGGGTGACGAACACAGCGTCGGCCGGGCCGTCCTCGGGGTCGATGATCATCAGTCCGCCGGTGCCGGCGATGTGGATGTCCGCGGACAGCTTCTGCAGCGTGGCGCGGTACGGGCTTTCGTCGAAGCCGATGAACAGCAGGCCGACGATCTTGCCGCTGGCGTCCTTCACCGGCTCGTAGCGCGTCATGTAGGGTTTGCCGAAGAGCGACGCCGGGCCGACGAAGGGTTTGCCGGCCATCACGGCCGCGTAGGCCGGGCTCGCCTTGCCCAGCATCGTGCCCATCGCGCGTTCGCCGTTTTCCTTCTTCAGCGACGTGGTCACGCGCACGAAGTCGTCGCCCTTGGCGGCGAAGATGGTGGCCACGCCGCCGGTCTGCTTGCTGAACTTGTCGACCGCGCCGAAGTTGCCGTTGAGCTTGTCGCCGTACAGCGAGAGGTCGCCGTTGGGCTCGAGCACGAAGTCGCCGCTGAGATCGTTGGCGAACGAACGGAAGAGCTTGGCCGTCATCTGGTGCGAGCTCTCGTCGAAGCCGGCGGCCATCTGCGCCAGCGCCTGCGCGCGTTCACCGAAGCGTGCGGCGTTGGTGTCGTCGGCGCGCGCGAGCGCGATCGCGCTCATCACGCCGCAGATGCCCAGCAGGACCACGGCGAGGCCGATACCACCGGTCAGCGAGACGCGGCGCGCGATGGAACCACCGGAGAGGAGGGCATTCTTCTTCATGGTGCGCATTTGCTCCTGTGCAATGAAAACGGGCCGCTGGCATGCGTGGCGAGCGGCCCTTGCTGATGACCCGCGGCGAGGCGGGCGGTGAAGATCAGTGCTTCATCAGGCGTCCATCAGTCCCATCTCGGCGCTGCTCATCAGCGCCTCGATGTCCATCAGGATCAGCATGCGTTCGGCGTCGCCGTTTTTCACGGCGCCGATGCCGGTGATGTAGTGGGCTTCGATGTTCGAGCTGAGCTCGGGCGCCGGCTTGATCTCGCCCTTGCCGAGTTCGAGCACGTCGGACACCGAATCGACCACCGCGCCGACCACGCGGCCACGCACGTTGAGCACGATGACGACGGTGAAGCCGTTGTACTCGGCGCTGCCGCAACCCAGCTTCAGGCGCAGGTCGATGATCGGCACGATGACGCCGCGCAGGTTCACGACGCCCTTGATGAAAGCCGGCGCATTGGCAATGCGCGTCGGCTGTTCGTACGAGCGGATCTCCTGCACGCGCAGGATGTCGATGCCGTATTCCTCTTCGCCGAGGCGGAAGGTGAGGAATTCGCCGCCGGCCTGGGCCTCGCGGGCGCCGCCCGGCGCGCTGGGGTTGGCGGCCGCACGCGCCACCTCGTGGCGGGCAACTTCGGAGGCTTCGGCGATCATTTCCATGACGGTTCCTTGAGGCAAGAGGTGTTTGGCGTGTTATCGGCGCCTGCGCGGTCGACTTGAACCGCTGTCAGGCACAGGCAATTGCTGGGCTGCTCAGAACGATTCCCAGTCGGACTCGGCGCCGGCGGCCACCGGCGTCGGCGCGGCCGCGGTGGCGATCAGCGGCGTGGCGGCCGCCGCGGGCCGCGAGGCCCGCGGGGCTGGCGACGCTGGCGGCGTATGGGCGGTTTTGCCGCCGGCGCCGCTTGCGGTGGCCGTGCCGGCCGCGCTGTTCGTTCCGTTTGTTCCATTCGTTCCGCCCGTGCGGGCTGCCTTCGGCGGCGCCGCACTGCCGGTGCTGTGCGCCTTCGCGGCGGCGGGCCTGGGTGCCGGCATCGGCGCGGCCTGCGGCGCCGCGCCCTGCGCGTCGAGCCTGAAGGTCGCCACCAGCGACGCCAGACCCACGGCCTGCTGCTTCAGCGAGCCGGCGGCGGCGGCCGATTCTTCGACCAGTGCAGCGTTCTGCTGCGTCATCTGGTCAAGCTGGCTGACGGCGCCGTTGACCTGGCCGATGCCGGTGCTCTGTTCGCTGGCGGCGGCGCTGATCTCGCCCAGGATGTCGGTCACGCGCTGCACGCTGGCGACGATCTCGGTCATCGTGCTGCCGGCGTCGGCCACCAGGCGGCTGCCGGATTCGACCTTCTCGACGCTGGCGCCGATCAGGCTCTTGATCTCGCGCGCCGCCTCGGCGCTGCGCTGCGCCAGCAGCCGCACTTCGCCGGCGACGACCGCGAAGCCGCGGCCCTGTTCACCGGCGCGCGCCGCTTCCACCGCGGCGTTGAGCGCCAGGATGTTGGTCTGGAACGCGATGCCGTCGATGGTGCCGATGATGTCGGCGATCTTCTTGCTGCTGCTGTTGATCTCTTCCATCGTCGCGACGACCTGCGAGACGACGCTGCCGCCGCGCTGCGCGATCTGCGTCGCCGAGCTCGCGAGCTGGTTGGCCTGTGACGCGGCATCGGCGCTCTGGCGCACGGTGCCGGTGAGCTGTTCCATCGAACTGGCGGTCTGCTGCAGCGAGCTGGCGGTCTGTTCGGTGCGCTGGCTGAGATCGGTGTTGCCGGCGGCGATCTCCGAGCTGGCGGTCTGAATGCTGTCGGCCGAGGTGCGCACCTGGCCCACGGTGCTGGACAGCGAGCGGCTCATCGCCAGCAGCGAGCGCATCAGGTCGCCCATCTCATCGCCGCGCGCCACCTCGTGCGTCTGGCTGAGGTCGCCGGCGGCGATGCTCTCGGCCAGTTGCATCGCCTGGCCCAGCGGCTTCTGGATCGACGTCACCATCCACCAGGTGCCGCCCACCATGCCCAGCAGCAGCAGGCCGACGACGCCCAGCGTGATCAGCGTCGTCGTGTGGCGCTGAGCCGCGACCTGCGTGCGCACGTCGGCCTCGCCCTGCTCCTGCAGCTTGACGAAGTCGGTCAGCGCCTGCATATACGGCACGGTGGCGGCGGTGAAGTTCTTCGACTCGGCGACGGCGCCGCCCAGGTCACCGGCTTCCTTCAGCTTGTCGACCTTGGCGGCGGCTTCGAACACCGCCTTGCGCGCGACGGCGATCTTTTCCATGAGCGCCTTCTCGGCCTCGCCGCCACCGAGCGCCTGAATCTGCTTCTGCAGTTCGGCGATGCGCGCGATGGCCACCTTGTTGGCGGCGTTCATCGTCATCTCGACCGCGGGGTCGGAGTTGATCGCGTTCACGCGCACGCGCGCCACCGTGGCCTCGGTCAGCATGGCCCATTGCGTGGCGAGGCGGATCTTGCTGTCGGCCAGCGACAGCTCGGCGTCGGCAAAGGCCTGCGCGCGCGTGCCGCGCGCGGTGGCAAAGGCAAGCAACAACGCGAGCACGGCGGCGGAGACGCCGACGGCCAGCCACATGCGGGTGCCGATACGAAGGTTTTGCAGGTTCATGATGTACGGGCCCTGTAGAGAAGAGTGGCGACGGTGCGCTGCGCGTGCGGCGGGAAAATCAGAGTCGGGCTAGTGGCGCGAGCGGCGCACCAGCGAGCCCACATCGAGGATCAGTGCGACGCGGCCGTCGCCCATGATGGTGGCGCCGGAGACGTCTTCCACCCTGCGGTAGTTGCTCTCCAGGTTCTTCACCACCACCTGCTGCTGGCCGAGCAGTTCGTCCACCAGCAGCGCGACGCGGCCGCCTTCGGCCTCGACCACGACCATGATGTTGCTGACGTGTTCGAAGTCGAAGCGCGGCACGTCGAAGACGCGCTCGAGATCGACCACCGGCATGTATTCGTCGCGCACCTCGACCACGCGGCCGCTGCCGCCGATGGTCTTGATGAGCCCGGGCTGGACCTGGAACGACTCGACCACGCTGCCCAGCGGCAGGATGTAGCACTCGTCGCCGACACCGACGCTCATGCCGTCCATGATGGCCAGCGTCAGCGGAAGCCGCACGCGCACCGTCATGCCGTAGCCTTCGGCGGAGTCGATCTCCACCGTGCCGCCCAGGGCGGTGATGTTCTTCTTCACCACGTCCATGCCGACGCCGCGGCCGGAGACGTCGGTCACGACGTCGGCGGTGCTGAAGCCGGGCGCGAAGATGAGGCCGTAGACCTCCTGGTCGCTCATCGAATCGGGCGCCTCGATGCCGCGCTCGCGCGCCTTCTTCAGCAGCTTGCCGCGGTTCAGGCCGCGGCCGTCGTCGCGCACTTCGATGACGATGCTGCCGCCCTGGTGGCTGGCGATCAGCGTGATGGTGCCGTTCTCGGGTTTGCCCTTGGCGAGCCGTTCGACCGGCATCTCGATGCCGTGGTCGCAGCTATTGCGAACCAGGTGCGTCAGCGGATCGGTGATCTTCTCGACCAGCCCTTTGTCGAGCTCGGTCGCTTCGCCCACCTGCACCATCTCGACCTTCTTGCCGAGCTTGCTCGCCAGGTCGCGCAGCATGCGCGGGAAGCGGTTGAAGACGAGCGACATCGGAATCATGCGGATCGACATCACCGCTTCCTGCAGGTCGCGCGTATTGCGCTCCAGGTCGGCCAGGCCGGCGCTGAGCTGCTGCGAAACGCCGGTGTCGATGTCCTTGCTGTTCTGCGCCAGCATGGCCTGCGTGATGACGAGTTCGCCCACCAGGTTGATGAGCTGGTCGACCTTCTCGACCGAGACGCGCAGCGTGCTCGATTCGGCCGGCGCAGCGGCCTTGTCGATCTTCACCACGGGCGCCTTCGCGGGTGCGGGCGCGCTCGCCGGCGCACCGGCCCCGCCCGCCACGCTGGCGGCCGCGGCGGCGTCACTGCCCGCGCCGTCGGCCGGGGCACCGGGTGCGTTGTCGAAGAATCCGTAGCCCGGATCGGGATCGGCCTCGGCCGCCGGCGCCCCGGGCGCGCCTTCGTGGAAACCGTAGCCGGCGCTCAGCGGCGCCAGCCGCACCTGTTCGCGCGCGACGTGGAAGGTGAACAGGTCCAGCAGGTCGTTGTCCGGCGTCGCGGTGACGACCTTGAAGCGGCGCATGCCGTCGGCCGCGCGGCCGGCGTCCAGCGCCTCGATGGTGCCGAGGTCGGTGATCTCCTGGAACAGCTCGACCAGGTTGTCGGCGAGCGCGACATCGTCGAGCGGGCCCACCGTGAGTTCGAGCGCGCGCGCGCCGGGCCGTGCGGGCGCCGCCGGCGCCGCCGCGGGGGTGGCCGCCGTGGCCGCCGATGCTGCAGCAACAGCCGGCGCGGGCGCCGCGGCCTGGCCGGTGGACATGGCGCGGATCGACGCCAGCAGCTCCTGCGTGTCGATCGGGTCGGCGCCGTTGCCCTGGTGGCGCGCGAGCTGCGCCTTCAGCGCGTCGCCCGACGCCAGCAGTACGTCGACCATCGCCGCGGTGGGCGCCAGCTCATGGCGGCGCAGCTTGTCCAGCAGCGTCTCCATCTGGTGCGTGAGTTCGGCCACGTCGGTGAAACCGAAGGTCGCCGCACCGCCCTTGACCGAGTGCGCGCAGCGGAAGATCGCGTTCATCTCCTCGTCGTCGGCCTGCGTGATGTCCAGGTTCAGCAGCATCTGCTCCATCGTCTCGAGGTTCTCGCCGGCCTCTTCGAAGAAGACCTGGAAGAACTGGCTCAGATCGATGCCGGCGGACTGGTGCGCGCCCTCGTTCGTTGTTTCGCCCATGGCGTTTTTTCCTCGAAATTTGCGTGTCGCTGCGGGGCGTTTCAGCGGATGACCTTGCCGATGACCTCCACCAGCTTGGCGGGGTCGAAGGGTTTCACCAGCCAGCCGGTGGCGCCGGCGGCGCGCCCGGCCTGCTTCATCTGGTCACTGCTTTCGGTGGTCAGGATGAGGATCGGCGTGGCCTTGAATTTGGGGTTCTCGCGCAGCTTCTTGGTCAGGCTGATGCCGTCCATGCGCGGCATGTTCTGATCCGTCAGCACGAGGTTGAAGTCGCGGCTGTTGGCCTTCTCGAACGCGTCCTGGCCGTCGACGGCCTCGACGACGTTGAAGCCGGCGTTCTTCAGCGTGAAGGACACCATCTGGCGCATCGAGGCGCTGTCGTCAACGGCAAGGATCGAGTGCATTTCTTCTATCTCCGAAGGTCGGTCTGGGAGGCGGCAAGAGGGACGGGCGAGCAGCGGGCGTGGGTGTCAGAAGAGTTCGATGGAGCCGGCGTCCATCTCGTCCTGCGTCACCGGGTTCGGGCGCAGCGGCGCTTCTTCGACCAGGGTTTCGCCTTCATCGTCGTCGTCGGCGAAGGTGTCGCGCGCCAGGCGGTCGGCGCAGTTGCGCAGCCGTTTGCTGGTGTGGGCGATCAACTGCGATGCCATGTCCTGGAACTGCAGCGCGGTGATGGCGCCGCCGATCGTCAGGCGGGCCTCGCGCCAGGCGCCGCTGTCGAGCTGCTGCGTGGCGCCGGTGAAGTGGCCCATCAGGGCTTCGCTGGCGTCGTCGAGCAGGCGCTGCAGCCGTTCGAGGTCGTTGCTCGCCACCATCAGGTGGTCCTGCAGATCGGCGGCGGCCAGCAAGGGCATGCCGCCGGCGGGCAGGGTGTATTCGGCGTCCTCAGTGAGCATCGGCATTCCGTGGGTGCGGTGTTCTGCGGCAGGGCCGCCGGCCGTCGCCGGCGCAGCGGGGTCCCCGTGATGGGTTGTTCCCGACAGATTTTCGGCACCACCCCTTGAAACATTGAGGCAAAGATGGCGCGTTTCGCGTGTCATTTCTTACCGCTTCGGGCCTGCGCGCGCACGCTGCGCCATACTCGCGGCCATGAGCGGCCCCCCGCAGGCCGTGCGCCTGCTGCACATCGAGGACTCCGAGCCCGACCACGCGCTGGTCATGGCGCAGTTGCGCCGCGCCGGGCTGGCCGTGCAGTCAGAGCGCATCGAGACGCGCGCCGAATTCGCCTATGCGCTGGCGCAGTCGTGGGACGTGATCCTGTCGGACTACAACCTGCCCGGCTTTTCGGGCCTGGAAGCACTGCAGATGCTGCGCGCCAGCGGCGCGCTCGTGCCCTTCATCCTGGTGTCGGGCGAAATCGGCGAGGAGGTCGCGGTCGAGGCCATGCGCAACGGCGCCAGCGACTACCTGCTCAAGGCCAACCTGGCGCGCCTGGCGCCGGCCATCGAACATGCCATCCACGCCAGCCAGACGCATCGTGCACGCCTGCGCGCCGACCGTGATCTGGAAGCCTCCAAGCTGCGCCTGTCGGAGCTGGCGCAGCATCTGCAGACCAGCGTCGAGAACGAGCGTCACGCCATTGCGCGCGAGATCCACGACGATGTCGGCGGCTCGCTGACGGCGCTGAAGTTCGATCTCGACTGGATCAGCCGCCGCAGCACCACGCCCGAAGTGGCGCAGCGCCTGCAGAGCGCGCTCGAGACGGTGACGCACGCCATCGAGTCCAGCCAGCGCATCATGCACAACCTGCGCCCGGCGATCCTCGAACAAGGGCTGGTAGCGGCGCTGCAATGGATGGCCAGCCGCTTCGAAAAACGCAGCGGCGTGCTCTGCGCCTTCCGCACCAGCCACGACCGGCCCAACCTGCCGGCCGGCGTGCCGCTGGTGGCCTATCGCGCGGCGCAGGAGGCGCTCACCAACATCAGCAAACATGCGCAGGCCACGCGCGTGAGCATCGACCTGTCGATGATCGGCGGCGTGTTGTCGCTGGAGATCAGCGACAACGGCCGCGGCCTGGCCAGCCACGACCTCGCGAAGGCGCAGAGCTTCGGCATCCGCGGCCTGAAGGAGCGCGCGCTGACGGTCGGCGGCTGGGTCGACCTGAGCAGCGGGCCACGCGGCACGACGCTGATCCTGTCGGTGCCGCTGGAAGATCCTTATGCCAGCCTCGGCGGTGACGCCGAAGACGACGACGTCCCCGACCGCCGCGACCACGATCCGTCGGCCTGGGCCCAGTTGTAGCGCCAAGGAAGCACATGATCAAAGTCATCCTCTGCGACGACCATGCGCTGATCCGGCGCGGCATCCGCGACACGCTGGCCGATGCCTCCGACATCGAGGTCGTCGGCGAGGCCGGCGACTACGGCGAGCTGCGCAACCTGATGCGCGGCACGGCCTGCGACGTGCTGGTGCTCGACATCAACCTGCCGGGGCGCAGCGGGCTGGACGCGCTGCACGCGCTGAAGGACGAGGGCTCGCCGGTGAAGGTGCTGGTGGTCAGCATGTACCCGGAAGACCAGTACGCGATCCGCGCGCTGCGCGCCGGCGCCCACGGCTACGTCAACAAGGGAGGCGACCCGCAGTTGCTGGTGCAGGCGGTGCGCACGGTGGCGCAGGGCCGCAAGTACGTGACGCCGGAGATCGCGCAGATGCTGGTGGAAAGCCTCACCGCACCGGCGGTCGAGAACCCGCACCAGAAGCTGAGCGACCGCGAACTGCAGACGCTGGTGATGATCGCGTCGGGCAAACGCCTGGCCGACATCGCCGAAGAGCTGATGCTGTCGCCGAAGACGGTCTCGGTCTACCGTGCGCGCGTGCTCGAGAAGCTGCAGTTGTCGAACAACTCCGAGATGACGGTCTACGCCATCCGCAACGGCCTCGTCGGCGAGTGAAGGTCGACGACCCGTGGGCGATGCGCCACGCGGACGCCGATCTGCTGTCGCTGGCACTCATCGACGCCCGCAACCACAGCCTGCGCTGGCTGGCCGCGTTCGAGGCGCACGGCGCGATGACGAACACCGCGGGCGGCGCGATGCCGCTGTGGCTGGCCGGCCATGGCGGTGTCTATCAGGACCACTGGATAGCGCGCCACGTGCAGCGCCAGCGCGGCGAGGCCTGTGATGCGGGCGCGCCGCGGCTGGCGCCGGCCGATGCCGCGATCCAGGCCTGGTTCGATGGCGACGGTGAACCGCCCGGCGTGGCCGATCTGCGCCTGTATCTGGCCGACACGCTGGAGACCACGCTCGAACTGCTGGCCCGTACCCGGCCCGGCGACGCTGAGCTGCACTTCTTCCGCCTCGCGCTGCGCCACGAAGACCGGCTGGGCGAGGCGCTGGCCGAACGTGCGGCCGAACTGCAGTTGCCGGACGCCGAGCCGTGGCGCGCGCTGCCGGCGCGGCCGGCGCGCGAGCCGCTGTGGCTGCCGGCACAGCGGCTGCTGCTGGGCTCGGTGCCCGGCGGCAGCGTGCCCGACAACGAACGCTGGGCGCACGAGGTCGAGATCCCCGAATTCGAGATCGATGCCCAGCCCGTACATTGGGCGCGTTATGTCGAGTTTGCCGAAGACGGCGGCTACGACCGCCGCAGTTGCTGGAGCGACGCCGGCTGGGCCTGGCTGCAGCGCGAAGGCCGGCGCGCGCCGCGCCATGTCGAACAGCTTCGCGGCGGCGTGCTGGTGCAGCGCCAGGGCCGGCTGCAGCGCGCCGCCGCAGGCCAGGCCGTGCTGCACGTCAGCCGCTTCGAGGCCGAGGCCTGGTGCCGCTGGGCCGGCCGCCGCCTGCCCACCGAACCCGAGTGGGAGGCCGCGGCGCTGCAGGCCGGGGCGCGCGGTTTTGTCTGGGGCGATGTCTTCGAATGGGTGGCCGGCAGCGCGCGGCCGTGGCCGGGCCACGAGGGCGGCCCGGGCAGCCTGGACACGCTGCCGCCGGCGGGCACGCAGGCGGTGCTGCGCGGTGCGTCCTGGATGAGCCGCGGCCGCTGCCGCCACCCGAAGGCGCGGCGTTTTGCGCCGCCTGAACGCGACACGCTGTTCTGCGGCTTCAGGAGCTGCGCGCTCTGAGCACCCGCAGCGCGCCGCGGCATCAGCAGCCCAGCATCTCGGCCAGCGCCAGCAGATCGCCGGCGTGCAAGGTGTTGGCCGGGTCGGCCGACACGTCCTTCGGCGTTGCGGCGCCGAATTCGAGCGGCCGTTCGATGTAGGCGGTCTGCAGGCCGCAGGCGCGCGCATGGGCGAGGTCGTCGTGGTGCGCCGCGACCATCATCACCGCGCCCGGTTCGATGTCGAAGATGCGCGCCACGCCCAGATAGGTGGCGGGGTCGGGCTTGTACCTGTGGAACACCTCGGCCGAGAGCACGCAGTCCCACGGCAGGCCGGCGTTCTTGGCCATGTTCGTCAGCAGCCCGATGTTTCCGTTGGACAGGCTGCAGATCGTGAAGCGCGTCTTCAGCCGCGTCAACCCGGCCACGCTGTCGGGCCACGGCTGCAGGCGATGCCAGACCTTGTTCAGATGGCGCCGTTCGTCTTCGCCGAGCTGCGTCAGATTGAAGCGCTGGAGCAGTGCGTCGAGCTGCGTGCGGTGCAATGCGTCGAGCGTCGCCCACGGCCGCGCGCCCGATGCCACCGTCTGCATCGCGGGCACGTAGCCGGCGCGCCAGGCCAGCGCAAACGCGTTTGCATCCACCGCCAGTTGCAGGGCCTGGACTTCGCGCACGATGCTGCCGTGCCAGTCGACGATGGTGCCGAAGATGTCGAAGGCGAGCACCTGGACGCGTTCGGTGACCGGGCCTGTCCCATCAAGCTTCCCGCCACGGATCCGGCTCTGCCGGTCCGTCAGCGGACGGCCCCCTTGGGGGGTAGCGAGCGACAGCGAGCTTGGGGGCTCCATTTCTTCATCCCTTGTCGGAAAAGCCCGGATACAGCGACATGCCGCCATCGACGAACAGCGTGGTGCCGGTGACGTAGTCGGCGGCGTCGGACGCCAGCCAGACGGCGGCGCGCGCGATGTCCAGCGGCTCGCCGATGCGGCCATAGGGTACCAGCGTCATCAACTGCGCATAGGCCGCCGGCGTGCTCCAGGCCGCGGTGTTGATCGGCGTGCGGATCGCGCCCGGCGCGATGGCGTTGACGCGGATGCGCTGCGGCGCCAGTTCCTGGGCCAGCGTCTGCATCAGCAGCATCACGCCGCCTTTGGACGCTGCATAGTTCGCATGACCGGCCCAGGGAATCTGCTGGTGCACCGAGCTCATGCAGATGATCTTGCCGAGCGCCACCGACACATCGCTGGCGCCGCGGCGCTTGAACTCGCGCACGGCGGCGCGCGCGCACAGGAACTGGCCGGTGAGGTTGACGCCGATCACGGTGTTCCACTGCTCGATCGTCATCTGCTCGAACGGCGCGTCACGTTGCAGCCCGGCGTTGCAGACCACGATGTGCAGCGTGCCGAATGCGGCCACGGCCTGCGCGAACATGGTGTCGACATCGGCTTCGCGGCTCACGTCGCCATGCAGCGCCATCGCACGCCGGCCGAGGCCGCGGATCTCGGCCACCACCGCATCGGCCGCCGGCGCATCGACGACATAGTTGACGCCGACATCGGCGCCGGCACGTGCCAGGCCGAGCGCCACTTCGCGGCCGATGCCGGAGTTGGCGCCGGTGACGAGCGCGGCCTGGCCGGCGAGCGCGCGGGAGCTGTCGTCCGGAGGGGGCGGGGTGGCTGTGGGCATGCGGTTCTCCTTGGCCCGGATAGAGCCGTGCCGGGGCACGGAAGTTCAGCGCCGCCGCGTGACGCGAACGGTGCGAACTCTGTACGATGAACGTTTCGCCTTCCGCACTTCCCGCACTTCCCGCACCCAGGACAAGATGACGCGCATGCAATTCCATCTCAACGGCCGCTCCGTGCAGGCCGACGCCGAACCCGCCACCTTGCTGGTTGACCTGCTGCGCGGGCCGCTCGGCCTGACCGGCACCCATGTCGGCTGCGATACCAGCCAGTGCGGCGCCTGCACCGTGCTGCTCGACGGCGCGGCGGTGAAGAGCTGCACGCTGCTCGCCGTGCAGGTGGCCGGGCACGAGGTGACGACGGTCGAAGGCCTGGCCGAGGGCGACACGCTGCACGCGGTGCAGGAAGCCTTCATCGCCTGCCACGGCCTGCAGTGCGGCTTCTGCACGCCGGGCATGATCATGTCGGCGGTCGGGCTGCTGCAGGCCAACCCGAAGCCGAGTGAGGCCGAGATCGTGCATGCGCTGGACGGCAACCTGTGCCGCTGCACCGGCTACGTCAACATCGTCGCCGCGGTGCGCCAGGCGGCCGACGCGATGAGCGGGGAGCGCGCATGAACGCGCCGCTGCAAACCCAACGCTTCGGCAGCGGCCACAGCGTGCGCCGTGTCGAGGATCCGGCGCTGGTGCAGGGCCAGGGCCGCTACACCGACGACGTTGCACCCGCCGGCCAGGTGTTCGTGCGCTTCGTGCGCTCGACGGCCGCGCATGCCAACCTGGTCTCGGTGGATGTCGCAGCCGCGCGCGCGATGCCCGGCGTGCTGGCGGTCTACACCGGCGCCGACCTGCAGGCCGCCGGCGTGAAGCCGATCGCCGTCGCGCCGGCATTCAGGCGGCCCGATGGCCGGCCGATGGCGACCGCGCCGCGGCGCGCGCTGGCGCTCGACCGCGTGCGCTACGTCGGCGAAGCGGTGGCGATGGTGGTGGCCGAAAGCCGCGAGGCGGCGCGTGCCGCCGGTGATGCCGTGCTGATCGAATACCACGAGCTGCCGGCGGTGGTGGACGCGCTGAGCGCGCTCAAGCCCGGCGCGCCGCTGCTCAGCGATGCCCCCGACAACGTCTCGGCCGAGATGCGCCACGGTGACGCGGCCGCCGTGAAAACGGCGTTCGATGGCGCCGCGCACCGCATCACGCTGGAGATCGTCAACCAGCGCGTGGCGCCGAGTCCGATGGAGCCGCGCAGCGTGCTCGCGTCGTGGGCCGACGGCCGCCTGACGGTGCGCCTGTCGAGCCAGATGCCTACCGGCGTACGCAACGGCCTCGCCGAGGCCATTCCCGGGCTCAGCGCCGACACCGTGCGCGTGCTGGTCGGCGATGTCGGTGGCGGCTTCGGCATGAAGACCGGCATCTACCCCGAGGACATCGCCGTCGCGTATGCCGCGCTGCAGTTGAAGCGGCCGGTGAAGTGGCAGGCCGAACGGGTGGAGGACTTTCTCACCGCGGCGCACGGACGCGACCTCGTCAGCCGCGCCGAGATGGCACTGGACGCGGGCGGCAAGGTGCTGGCGCTGCGCATCCGCTCGCTCGCCAACATCGGCGCCTACCCGTCGACCACCGGCGCGGCGATCCAGTTGCTGATCGGCCCGTGGGTCACCACCAGCATCTACGACATCCCGCTCATCGACCTGCACCTCACCGCAGTGCTCAGCAACTGCGCCGCCACCGGCGCCTACCGCGGCGCCGGCCGGCCGGAGGCGATCTACATCACCGAGCGCCTGTTCGACGCCGCCGCGCGCGAGCTGAAGCTCGACCCGGCCGAACTGCGCCGCCGCAACATGATCCGCACGGACCAGTTCCCGTACACCAACCCGATGGCGCAGGTCTACGACTGCGGGCAGTTCGAGCAGATGCTCGACCAGGGCCTGCTGCTGGCCGACTGGCAGGGCTTCGACGCGCGCCGCCATGCGTCGCAGGCGCGCGGCCGGCTGCGTGGGCGCGGCATCGCCACCTTCCTTGAATGGACCGGCGGCAACGCGCTCGAAGAGAACGTGCAGGTCAACGTCACGGCCGAAGGTTTCATCGAACTCACGTCGGCGACGATGGCGATGGGCCAGGGCATCGCCACCAGCTACGTGCAACTGGCGCACGACGTGTTCGGCGTGCCGATCGAGAAGATCCGCGTGCTGCAGGGCGACACCGACCGCGCCAACGGCTTCGGCAGCGCGGGCTCGCGCTCGCTGTTCACCGGCGGCGCCGCGGTGCGCGTGGCGGCCGAGCGCACCGTGGCGCAGGGCAAGGAACTCGCGGCCGAAGCGCTGGAAGCGCCGGCGCGCGACATCGAATACACGGCCGGCGGTTTCAGCGTTGCCGGCACCGACCTCGGCATCGGCCTGTTCGAGCTGGCCGCACGCCAGAGCACGGCGCGCATCACCGTCGACGGCAACGCGAAGGCGGCGGCGCCGAGCTGGCCCAACGGCTGCCATGTCTGCGAGGTCGAGATCGACCCCGGCACCGGCGCCGTCGAGGTGGTGGCCTATGCGTCGGTGAACGACATCGGCCGCATCGTCAGCCCGACCATCGTGCGCGGCCAGGTCGAAGGCGGCGCCGTGCAGGGCATCGGCCAGGCCTTGTCGGAACAGGTGGTCTACGACGGCAGCGGCCAGTTGCTGAGCGCCAGTTTCATGGACTACGCGCTGCCGCACGTTGACGGCTTCCTCGGCTTCAAGACCATGTTCGACCAGAGCGTGCCCTGCCTGACCAACGGCCTCGGCGCCAAGGGCGTCGGCGAGCTCGGCACCATAGGCGCGACGCCGGCGGTGGTGAACGCGGTGATCGACGCGCTCGACCACGCCGGCCAGGGCCGCAACGCCGAGAAGGTGCAGATGCCGCTGACCGGCGAGCGCGTCTGGCGCGCGCTGAACGGCGACTACGACGCGCCGCTGTTCGGCTGACGCGATGTCCGACTCCCGCGCCGTGCTGGTGGTCGGCGCCGGTGACGCCACCGGCGGCGCCGTTGCGCGCCGCTTCGCGCGCGAAGGTTTCATCGCCTGCGTGAGCCGGCGCAGCGCCGACAAGCTGCTGCCGCTGGTGCAGCGCATCGAGGCCGAAGGCGGCGTGGCACACGGCTTCGGCTCGGACGCACGCAAGGAAGGCGAGGTGGCGGCGCTGTTCGCGAAGATCGAAGCCGAGATCGCGCCCATCGACGTGGTGGTGTTCAACATCGGCGCCAATGTGCGATTCGGCATCACCGACACCACCGAGCGGGTCTACCGCAAGGTCTGGGAGATGGCGGCGCTGGCGGGTTTTCTGGTCGGCCGCGAAGCGGCGCGCGTGATGCGCCCGCGCGGCCGCGGCAGCATCATCTTCACCGGCGCCACCGCCAGCGTGCGCGGCGGCGCGGGCTTCAGCGCCTTTGCCGGCGCCAAACATGCATTGCGCGCGCTGGCGCAGAGCATGGCGCGTGAACTCGGCCCGCAGGGCATCCATGTGGCCCACACGCTGATCGACGGCGCCATCGACACCGAGTTCATCGCCAGCAATTTCCCCGAGCGTTATGCGCTGAAAGGCGCCGACGGCGTCCTCGACCCCGAGGCCATTGCCGAGGCCTACTGGCAACTGCACCGCCAGCACCGCAGTGCGTGGACGCAGGAGATGGATCTGCGGCCGTGGATGGAGACCTGGTGATGACGAGCGCAACGAGCCGCAAGTGCGTCGAGTTCTTCTACGACTTCGGCAGCCCCGCCAGCTATCTTGCGTTCAAGCGCCTGCCCTCGCTGGCCGCCGAGCGCGGCGCGGCCGTGGTGTGGCGGCCGATGCTGCTGGGCGGTGTCTTCAAGGCCACCGGCAACGCCAGCCCGATGATGGTGCCGGCCAAGGCGCGCTGGATGGTGGGCGACCTGCAACGCTGGGCGCAGCGCCACGGCGTGGCCTTCAGCCACAACCCGCACTTCCCGATCAACACGCTGACGCTGATGCGCGGCGCAGCCGGCCTGCAGATGCGCGACGAGGCGCTGTTCGCGCGCTACAACGAGTGGGTCTTCGACGCGCTGTGGCAGCGCGGGCTGAACCTCGGCGACGCCGCGCTGCTGGCGTCAGGCCTGGCCGAAATCGGTATCGAAGGCCAAGTCTTCGCTGCGCTCGTCGGCGACCCGGCGGTGAAGGCCCGGTTGATCGCCACCACCGAAGACGCTGTCGCGCGCGGCGTGTTCGGTGCGCCCAGCTTCTTTGTCGACGACCGCCTGTATTTTGGCCAGGACAGGCTCGACTTCGTGGCCGAAGCCCTGCGCTGAACGCGCGCTGTTCCAGCTTGCGAGCGCGACCGCCGGCATCGGGCGCGCGAAGTGGTAGCCCTGCAATTCGTCGCAGCCCATGCTGCGCAGGATGGCGCCCTGGCCGGCCGTCTCCACGCCTTCGGCGACGACATGCAGGCCCAGTGAATGCGCGAGGTCGAGCACGCCCTTGACGACGGCGCGCGCATTGCCGCTGGCCTCCAGGTCGTTGACGAAGCTGCGGTCGATCTTGAGCTGCCGCGCCGGCAGCCGGCGCAGGTACGACAGGCTGGAGTGGCCGGTGCCGAAATCGTCGATCGACAGGTAGACGCCGATCTTCACCAGTTCATCGAAGGCCTTGCGGCTGTTCTCGACGTCGTCCATCGCCACCGACTCGGTGATCTCGCACAGCAGGTCGGCCGCGTCGACGCCGTGGCGGTGCAGCGCGGCGTCGATGCGCGCGGCGAGGTCGCCCTGGCGCAACTGGTGCACCGACAAGTTGATGGCCACGCGCGTACGCTGGCCGGCGTTGCGCCAGGCGGCCATCTGGCGGCACGCCTCTTCGATGACCCAGTCGCCGAGCCCGTTGATGAGACCGAAGCGTTCGGCGATGGGGATGAAGACCGCCGGGCCGACCATGCCGCGCAACGGATGCTGCCAGCGCAGGAGCGCCTCGACGCCGACCAGGCTGCCGCTGCGCGCCGAGACCTTGGGCTGGTAGTGCAGCGAGAGTTCGTTGCGCTCGACGGCGTGGCGCAGATCGTTCTGCAGCTTGAGCTGTTCGAGCGCATGGCCGTCCATCTCGGGCTCGAAGAGCGCGAACGAGCCGCCGCCGGCGCGCTTGGCCGCGTACATCGCGGCGTCGGCCATCGCCATCAGCTTGTCGGCGTCGCCATGGTCGGGGTAGATCGCCACACCCACCGACGCCGAGATGCCGAAGTGCTGGTTGCCGATCTGGAACGGCTCGCGCAGCGCGCGGATGATGCGTTCGGCCAGTGCCGTGCCGTCGCCGGGGCCGGCGATGTCTTCGGCCATCAGCACGAATTCGTCACCGCCCACACGCGCCACCGTGTCGCTGCCGCGCGCCGCGTCGGTGAGGCGCCGCGCCGCTTCGCGCAGCACCACGTCGCCCTGCGCATGGCCGAGCGAATCGTTCACCGGCTTGAAGCCGTCGAGGTCGACGAACAGCACCGCAAGCTGGCGCGGGCCGCCGGCGCGGTCGATGCGGCTGACGGCGTGGCGCAGCCGGTCTTCGAACAGCAACCGGTTCGGCAGCCCGGTCAGCGGGTCCTGAAAGGCCAGCGTCTGCAGCGACTGGTTGGCCGATTGCAGTTCGGCGTTGGCCGCCTTCAGCGACGCTGCGAGCCTGGCCGTGCGGTCGCGCAGCCGGCCGTCGAGCGCGGAGGTGAACAGCGTCAGGCTCAGCAACACGATCGACGCCAGGATCACGATGCCGCCCAGCCCGCGCCCGCCCAGCGCGCCCGCGCTCAGGCACACGGCGCCGGCCGGAAAGTGGGCCGCCGACATCGCCGTGTAGTGCATGCCGGTGATGGCCAGCCCCATCACGCCCGCGGCCAGCAGTTGCAGCGCCGGCCGCCAGCGTGCCGGCACGCTGCGCAGCCAGAAGAAGATGCCCAGCGCAGCCGCCGACGCCGTGACCGCGATCACGGCCGACGCGGCGACGCGCCAGACATTCCAGTCGATGCCTGGCGCGAGGTCGATCGCCGCCATGCCGGTGTAGTGCATCACGCAGATGCCGCCGCCCATCAGCAGCGAGCCCGCGCCAAGGCGCAGCAGGCTGAGGCGACCGTGGCTGGCGATGCGCAGCGCGATGCCGGACGCGGCCACCGCGGCGGCCCATGACAGCGCCGTCATCGCATACGTGTAGCCCAGCTCGATCGGCAGCGTGAACGCCATCATGCCGACGAAGTGCATGGCCCAGATGCCGCTGCCCATCGCCAGGCTGCCACCCAGGCCCCAGGCCAGCGACACCTGGGCGTCCCGGTTGCGCACCCGTTTGGTCAGGTCCAGCGCCACGTAGGAGGCCAGGCTGGCAATCAGCACCGAGGCGGCGACGAGCCAGGCGTCATAGGAGAAAGGCAGATACATCAGAGGGAGCGGCAGTGCAGGCCGTGACGCGGGCAAAGTCTGTCTATCGGCGTGGCGTGGTGAATCTGAAGCGCGGCGCGGACAATCTGCCCGACAGGCCCGACCCGTCTACCTCCAGCGCGACTTCACCACGCCATGCCCCACCCAGACTTCATCGAGCTTCACGACGACGCGCTCGACGCCGCCACCTGCCGCGCGCTGATCGAGCGTTTCGAGGCCAGCGGCGACGCCCGTCGGGGCGCCACCGGCAGCGGCGTCGATGTCAGCATGAAAGACAGTTGGGACATCCTGCTCGATGCCCACCCGGCCTGGGCCGATGCACGCCAGCGCCTGAACCAGGTTGCGTTCGATGGTCTGCGGCGTTATGTGCGCCGTTATCCGCATCTGGTGCTGGCGCCGCTGCAGTTGAAGCGGCCCGACCCGGCGAGCGGGCAGATGGCGGTGATCGATGCGCAGACGCTGGCGGCGCAGGACGACAAGGCGCTGGGTGCGCTGCTGGCCAAGGTGCTGCGCCCGGGCACGATCAATCTGCAGAAGTACCTGGCCGACGAGGGCGGCTATCCGTACTGGCACAGCGAACAGTACCCGCGCCACGACCGCGGCGAGGCCTTGCATCGTGTCGTGCTGTGGTCGATCTACCTCAACGACGATTTCGAGGCCGGCGAAACCGAGTTCCTGCACCAGCAGCGGCTGGTGCGGCCGAAGACCGGCTCGCTGCTCATCGCGCCCGCGGCCTTCACGCACACGCACCGTGGCAACCGCGCGCGCGGCGGCGACAAGTACATCGCCACGAGCTGGGTGCTGTTCCAGCGCGCCGAAGCGCTCTACGGCCCGCCGAACACCGTCTGAGTGCGCGCCGGCGGCGCCGCCAGCACGGCCGCGAGCTGCTGCAGGCTGGCCAGGTTGTGCGCCGGCAGGAAGTGGTCGACGTGCGGCAGCATCGCCTTGATGCCGCCGGCCCTGGCCTGGAAGGCGTCGAAGCGCAGCAGCGGGTTCAACCAGATCAGGCGCCGGCAGCTCTTGTGCAGCCGCTGCATCTCGAAGCTCAGCGCGTCGGTGTGGCCATGCTCCAGGCCGTCGCTGATGAGCAGCACGGTGGCGCGGCCCGGCAGCACGCGGCGCGCCCAGTGCTGGTTGAACTGATGCAGGCATTCGCTGATGCGCGTGCCGCCGGACCAGTCTTCGACATCGTGCACCACCTGGTTGATGGCGATGTCGGGGTCGCGCTGGCGCAGTGAACGGGTGATGCGCGTGAGCCGGGTGCCGAAGACGAAGCTCTCGACGCGCGCGTCGGCATGGCCGAGTGCATGCGCGAAGTGCAGCAGCATGCGCGAGTAACGACTCATCGAACCCGAGATGTCGGCCAGCACCACCAGCGGCGCCGGCCGCGTGCGCGGGCGGCGCCAGCGCACCTCCCACAGCTCGCCGCCGTGGCGCGCCATGGCCTGCAGCGTGGCGCGGCCATCCACGCGCGTCTGGCGGCCGGGGTGCGCGGCGCGCTCGGTGCGGCGCGTGCCGAGCGGCTCGAACAGCAGCTGCATGTGTTTGAGCAGATGCTGCGCCTGGCGCCATTCGTCGGCCGTCATGGTCTCGAAGTCGGCCTTGCGCAACAGCTCGCGTTCGTTCCAGGACAGGCTGGCATCGACCTCCACTTCCTCGGGCGGCGGCGGTTGTTGCGGTGCGTTCGGCTGGTGCGGAAACAAGGCCTCGCCGAGGCGCCGGTTCTCGGGGGGCGCCTGCAGGTTGTCTTTCGCCTGCACCTTGGGCAACAGCATCGCCATCATGCGGCCGGCGAGATCGGGGTCGCGCCAGAAAAGCTGGAAGGCCTGGTCGAAGAGTTCGCGGTGTTCGACGCGGTCGATGAAACAGGCGGCCAGTGTGTCGTGGAAGTCCACTTTCGATTCGAGGCCGGCGATCTGCAATGCCGTCAGCGCAAGCTGGATGCGGTCGGTGCCCAACGGCAAGCCGGCCTGGCGCAGCACGCGGCCGAAATGCATGACGTTGGCGGCCAGGTGGCCGGGCAGGGTGTCGGGGGGGCGCAGCATGTGTGTTATCGACAGCTCATCGGCATGGGCGCGGGATCGGTCCACCGGGGTGCTTTGCTCCGCTCATGTCCCCCGGCGCCGGCGTTGCCGACGTCTTCCCCTTTACTTCGCTCCACAAAGCACCCCGGTGGCCCGATCAGTCATCGCCGTGGCCTGCCGGCAAACCGCGCCTGTGCGCTCGTTCGCCAAGGATGACGGGTGGCCGGCGTAGCGAAGTAAATGAGGAGGGTCGAGCAAAGCTCGGCCCGGGGGACATGAGCGCAGTCGGCCACCCGTCGTCCTTGGCGCGCGCCCAAGCTGCGAGCGCATCTGCCACGACCATCACCCCTGCGCCGCGCGTTGCACCTGTTCCAGGATGCGCGCCGTCTCCGAGCCCTGCACCTTGCCGATGTCGTCCTGGTATTTCAGCAGCACACCCAGCGTGTCGTTGATGGTCTGCGGGTCCAGCACCACGGCGTCGAGTTCCATCAGCGCGCGTGTCCATTCGATGGTCTCGGCGATGCCGGGCAGCTTGTAGAGCTCGGTCTCGCGCAACCGCTGCACGAAGTCGACGATCTGCGCCGCCAGTGCCTGCGGCGCGCCGGGAACGCGGCGCGCCAGGATCGCCGCTTCGCGCGCGGCGTCGGGGAAACCGACCCAGTGGTACAGGCAGCGCCGTTTCACCGCATCGTGGATCTCGCGCGTGCGGTTGCTCGTCATCACGACGATCGGCGGCTGCACGGCCTTCACGGTGCCGTATTCCGGGATCGTGAGCTGGAAGTCGCTCAGCACTTCCAGCAAAAAGGCTTCGAAGGGCTCGTCGGCGCGGTCGAGTTCGTCGATCAGCAGCACCGGTGGCACCGGTTGCGCGGGGTCGATGGCCTGCAGCAGCGCGCGGCGAATGAGGAACCGGTCGCTGAAGAGTTCGTTCGCAAGCTGCGCGCGTGTGCCGCCTTCGCTTTCGCCGATGCGGATCTCCAGCATCTGGCGCGCGTAATTCCATTCGTAGGCGGCGCCGGCGAGGTCCAGCCCTTCGTGGCATTGCAGCCGGATCAGCGGCCGGCCCAGCATCGCGGCCAGCGTCTTTGCGATCTCGGTCTTGCCGGTGCCGGGCTCACCTTCCAGGAACAGCGGCCGCTGCAGCTTCAGTGCCAGATAGACGGTGGTGGCCAGCGCCCGCTCGGCCACGTAGTCGTGGGCCAGCAGGCGCTGTGTGGTGTCTTCGATGCTGGTGGGCAGCCCTGTCGTCATCCGCCGACGGCCCGGCCCGCCAGCACCGGGATCAGCGCCGCGCGGTAGGCGGCCGAACCGTGCAGGTCGCTGTTCAGCCCGTCGGCGCTGACCTTGGCGCCGGCCAGCGCCGCGGCCGACCAGTTGGCGGCGAGCTTGGCTTCCAGGTCGCTGGCGCGGAAGACGCCGTTGGCGCCGGCGCCGGTGACCGCCACGCGCGTGCCCGCCGGGCCCTTGCTGACGAAGACGCCGACGAGCGAAAAGCGCGACGCCGCCTGCTTGAACTTCTGCCAGCCCGAGGCCTGCGGAATCGGGAAGCTCACCGCGGTGATGATCTCGTCGTCTTCGAGCGCCGTGGTGTAGATGGCGACGAAGAAGTCGTCGGCGGCGATCTTGCGCTTGTTGGTGTGCACGGTGGCGCCCAGCCCGAGCACCGCCGCCGGATAACAGGCCGCGGGGTCGTTGTTCGCCAGACTGCCGCCGATCGTGCCGCGGTTGCGCACCTGGCGGTCACCGATGTTGGCGGCCAGATCGGCCAGACCCGGGATGGCCTGTTGCACCGCGGCCGACGCCGCCACTTCGGCGTGTGTGGTGCCGGCGCCGATGGTCACGCTGGTGGCGTCGACCTTGATGCCCTTGAGCTCGGCGATGCCGGTCAGGTCGACCAGCGCCGACGGTGCGGCCAGGCCGAGCTTCATCGACGGCAGCAGGCTCTGGCCGCCGGCCAGCAGCTTGGCGTCTTCCTGGCCCAGCGCGCGAACGGCGTCGGCCACCGACGCGGGGGTTTGATAGGCGAATGCTTGCATGTTGTTCTCTCCTTAACGCGCGGCCTGGATGGCTTTCCACACATTGTGCGGGCTGGCGGGCATCGGCACATCTTTCACGCCCAGCGCATGGCAGATGGCGTTGATCACGGCCGGCGGCGAACCGATGGCACCGGCTTCACCGCAGCCCTTGACGCCCAGCGGATTGTGCGTGCACGGCGTGCCCTTGGCGGTCTCGACCGTGAGGTGCGGAATGTCGTCGGCGCGCGGCATCGCGTAGTCCATGTAGCTGCCGGTCAGCAACTGGCCCGACTCTTCGTCGTAGACGCAGTTCTCGAACAGCGCCTGGCCTATGCCCTGCACCAGGCCGCCGTGCACCTGGCCTTCGACGATCATCGGGTTGATGACGTTGCCGAAGTCGTCGCAGGCGGTGAAGCGCTCGATGCGCGCAACGCCGGTGGCGGGGTCGACCTCGACCTCGCAGATGTAGCTGCCGGCCGGGTAGGTGAAGTTGCTCGGGTCGTAGAACGCGTTTTCGTTCAGGCCCGGTTCCAGCTTGTCGTGCGGGAAGTTGTGCGGCACGTAGGCGGTGAGCGAGACCGACGCGAACGGCACGCTCTTGTCGGTGCCGGCGACGCTGAAGACGCCGTTGCTGAACTCGACGTCGCTGTCGGCCGCTTCCATCAGGTGCGCCGCGATCTTCTTGCCCTTGGCGATGACCTTGTCGAGCGCCTTCACGATCGCGGTGCCGCCGACGGCCAGCGAGCGGCTGCCGTAGGTGCCCATGCCGAACAGGATCTTGCCGGTGTCGCCGTGCTGGATGTCCACGTCTTCGAGCGGGATGCCCAGCCTGTCGGCCACCACCTGCGCGAACGTGGTTTCGTGGCCCTGGCCGTGACTGTGGCTGCCGGTGAAGACCGTCACCTTGCCGGTGGGATGCACACGCACCTCGCCGGCCTCGAACAGCCCGGCGCGCGCGCCGAGTGCGCCGGCGACGCTGGACGGTGCGATGCCGCAGGCTTCGATGTAGGCCGAATAACCGAGGCCGCGCTTCAGGCCCTTCGCGGCCGATGCGGCCTTGCGCGCCTCGAAGCCGGCCACGTCGGCCAGTTCGATGGCGCGCCGCATCGTCGCGTCGTAGTCGCCGGTGTCGTAGGTCAGGCCCACCGGCGTGGCATACGGGAAGGTGGTGATGAAGTTGCGGCGCCGCAGTTCGGCCGGGTCGATGCCGAGTTCGCGCGCCGCCGTCTCGACGATGCGCTCGACCGTGTAGGTGGCCTCGGGCCGGCCGGCGCCGCGGTAGGCGTCCACCGGCGCGGTGTTGGTGAACACCGCGTTCACGGTGCAGCAGATCTTCGGCGTCTTGTACTGGCCCGCCAGCAGCGTGGCGTAGAGGATGGTCGGCACGGCGGAAGCGAAGGTGCTGAGGTAGGCACCGAGGTTGGCCGTGGTGTTGACGCGCAGGCCGAGGAAGTTGCCGTCCTTGTCGAGCGCGAGCTCGGCGGTGGTGAGGTGGTCGCGGCCGTGAGCGTCGGACAGGAAGGCCTCTGAACGTTCGGCCGTCCACTTGATGGGCCGGCGGATCTGCTTGCTGGCCCAGACCAGCGCCGTTTCTTCGCCGTAGAGGAAGATCTTGCTGCCGAAGCCGCCGCCGACATCGGGGGCGACGACGCGCATCTTGTGTTCGGGAATGCCGAGCACGAAGGCGCACATCAGCAGCCGTTCGACGTGCGGGTTCTGGTTCGCGACGTACAGCGTGTATTCGTCGCTCGACGGGTTCCATTGCGCATTCGCCGCGCGCGGCTCCATCGCGTTGGGCACCAGGCGGTTGTTGCGGAAGGTCAGCGTGCTGACATGGGCCGCGCCCTTGAACGCTGCATCGGTGCCGTCCTTGTCGCCGATCTGCCAGAGGTAGCAGCGGTTGTCGGGCGCTTCGTCATGCACCGCGGCGGCGGCCGAGTTCACCGTCTTCAGGTCGATGACGGCGGGCAGCACCTCGTAGTCGACCTCGATCAGCGCCATCGCGGCCTTCGCCTGCTCGACGCTTTCGGCGACGACGAGCGCGACGCGGTCACCCACGTAGCGCACCTTGCCATCGGCCAGGATCGGGTGGCGCGGCTCTTTCATCGGCGTGCCGTCGATGCTGTTGATGAGCCAGCCGCAGGGCAGGCCGCCGACGGCCTTGAAGTGTTCGCCGGTGAACACGCCCAGCACGCCCGGCGCCTTTTCCGCCGCGGCGGTGGACAGCGACCTGATCTTCGCGTGTGCATGCGGACTGCGCAGGAAGACGCCGTAGCTCTGGCCTTGCAGCGTGATGTCGTCGGTGTACTGGCCGTTGCCGGTGAGGAAGCGGTGGTCTTCGCGCCGGGCGACGCTCTGGCCGATGAAGGATTGGCGTGCGTTCATGGTGTGGCTTTCTTCAGGCCATGGCCTTGGCGCCCTGCGCCACGGCCTTGACGATGTTCTGGTAGCCGGTGCAGCGGCAGATGTTGCCTTCCAGGCCTTCGCGGATCTTGGCTTCGCTGCTGCAGTCGTGGTGTTGCACGAGGTCGATCGCGCTCATCACCATGCCCGGGGTGCAGAAGCCGCATTGCAGGCCGTGGCATTCGTTGAACGCCGTCTGCATCGGGTGCAGCTTGCCGTCGGCGGCGGCGATGCCTTCGATGGTGGTGACCTGGGCGCCCGCGGCCTGCGTGGCCAGCACGGCGCAGCTTTTCACCGCATTGCCGTTCAGGTGCACGGTGCAGGCGCCGCACTGGCTGGTGTCGCAGCCGACGTGGGTGCCGGTGAGGCGCAGCGTCTCGCGCAGAAAATCCACCAGCAGCGTCTGCGGCGCGACATCGTGCGTGACGCTCCTGCCGTTGACGGTCAACGTGATCTGGGCCATGCGGTCTGTCTCCTGAGGCTGAGTGTTTCGGGGCAAGCGAAACAGCATAGGCCGCTGCCCATGCCGCGCATCAGGGAAACCGCGGGTGTGCCGGGACGGCACAGGTGGAGGTCCGCTTCACGAAGCTTCCCGCCACGGGTCCGGCTCTGCCGGCCCGTCGGCGGGCGCCCCTCGGGGGGCCGCGAGCGCTAGCGAGCTTGGGGGCTCAATGTCGTGCTCAGTTCGACACCGCCCGCACCTCGTCGAGCGTCGTCACGCCGGCCAGCACCTTCTCCAGCCCGTCCTGGCGCAGCGTGCGCATGCCTTCGGACAGCGCCTTGTGCTGCAGCGCTTCGGTGTTGGCGCCGCTCTGGATGAGCTGGCGCACGCCGCGCGACACCGCCATCAGCTCGTGGATGCCGGCGCGGCCGCGAAAGCCCGTCTGCTCGCAGGCCGGGCAGCCCACGGCCTTGTAGAGCGTGAAGCGGCCGGTGCTGCCGCTGAAGCGGCGGCGCCAGTCGGCGAGCACGGTGTCGTCGTCGGGCACGCCGGGCGCTTCGTTCATCGAATGGCGGTGGTCGCGCAGGATCTCCTCGATGTCGTCGACGCTCGCTTCGTGCGGCGCACGGCAGTCGGCGCACAGCCGGCGCACCAGGCGCTGGGCCAGCACCAGGAGCAGCGCGTCGCCGAAGTTGAACGGGTCCATGCCCATGTCGAGCAGCCGCGTCACGGTTTCCGGCGCGCTGTTGGTGTGCAAGGTGCTCAGCACCAGGTGGCCGGTGAGCGACGCCTCGATCGCCATCTGTGCCGTTTCCTTGTCGCGAATCTCGCCCACCATCACCACGTCGGGGTCGGCGCGCAGGAACGAACGCAGCGCCTTCGCGAAGGTCCACTCGATCTTCGAATTGAGTTGCACCTGACGCAGCCCGGCCTGGGTGATCTCGATCGGGTCTTCGGCGGTCCAGATCTTCTTGTCGGGTGTGTTGATGGACCCCAGCGCCGAGTGCAGCGTGGTCGTCTTGCCCGAACCGGTGGGGCCGACGCACAGCACCATGCCGTAGGGTCGTTTCACCGCGGCCTGCAGGCGTTCGAGGTTGACCGGGCTCATGTTGAGCTTGTCCAGCGGCAAGGGCTTGGCCGACGCCAGCAGGCGCAGCACCGCGTCTTCCAGGCCGCCGTGGGTGGGGATGGTGGCGACACGCAGTTCGAGCTTCTGGCCCTGCACGAACTTGCCGAAGCTGATCTTGCCGTCCTGCGGTTTGCGGCGCTCGCTGATGTCGAGGTCGCACATGATCTTCAGGCGCGCGATGAGGGCGTTGCGGTAGGTGTGCGGCAGCTCCATGTACGGGCGCAGCAGGCCGTCCTTGCGGAAGCGCACGCGCACCTTTTCGCGCCCGGGCTGGGTCTCGATGTGGATGTCGCTGACGCCCTGGGCCTGCGCTTCGAGGATCATCGAATTGATGAGCCGCACGAGCGAGTTGTCGCTCTGCTCGATCGCGTGGTCGTCGCCTTCCAGCGCCTTCACCTCGGCGGTGTGCTGGGTCTCCAGCGTCGCCAGCAGCTTGCCGGCGTCTTCGGGCTGGAATTCGATCGGCTGTGCGGGGTCGCTGCCGATGCGGTGGCTGTGGAAGTCCAGCCCGCCGACCTTCTCGTAGGCCTTGTCGATCGCGCCCTGCAGCGCGCCGGCGCGCGCCAGCACCGGCACCACCTTGCATTGCGATGCGAACTCGATCTCGTCGACCGACAGGCGTTGCGACGGGTCTTCCAGCGCCACCACGAGGCGGCCGCCATGCAGCATCAACGGCAGCGCCGGCAGGCGCGCCGCGATGGCGTACGACAGCCGGCTCACCGCCTGTGCGTCGGGCGGGAAATGCACCGTGTCGACGAGCGGGTAGCCCATCTTGCGGGCGAGCGCGGTCTGCAGGTCTTCGCGCGTCACTGCGCCCTTGCGCACCAGCAGTTCACCGAGCGCGACGCTGCGGTCGCTGCGCTGCTGCACCAGTGCGTCCTCGAGCTGCTGCTCGGTGATGTAGCCCAGCGCCGTCAGCGCCTCGCCGATGCGCACCAGCGGCATCTTCGCCTGCTGGTCGATGGCCTCGCTCAATTCATCGTGCGTGATGATCTGGCGCACGACCAGCATGTCGCCCAGGCGCTGCGTGCGCAACTGTTCCTGTTCGTCCAGCGCGTCCTGCACCTGCTCGGGCGTCGCGATGCTCTGTTCGACCAGCGTTTCGCCCAGCCGTTTGCCGACCGCTGCGCTGCGGTACAGCGCGCGCGGGAAGAAGCTGCGCCGCACGCTGCCGTGCACGTCCAGCGGCTCGAAGACGAAGAGGCCGAACTCGGTCTCGTCGTGGCCGATGGTCAGGCCTTCGATGTGCTTGCCGTCGTGCGTCGTGACCTTGAACGGCAGCGCCGGCCGTTCGGCCAGGGCCTGGGCCTGGGGCAGCGCGGCGGGCGCCGGCAGCGCCGCCAGCGGATGCAGCAGGCGCAGGCGGCGGAACTGGTCGAAGCGCAGCGTCACCGTCGTGCGTGACGGCACGACACGCAGTTTCACCAGTTCTTCGGCAGGGCTGAAATGCATCAGCCGGCCGGCCATCGTCTTGCCGTTGAGCCCCTCGACTTCGCAGGCCTCGGGCTGCGACGCGCGCGCCGGTGCCGCATAACAGGCCAGCGCCGGTGTGGGCCACAGGAAGACCTCGGGGCGGCCCAGCGGGGCGGGCTCGGTCGGGGCATGGGCATCGACCGGAACCAGCGACAGGGGCGGCACGGACAGATCGGACATGGGGCACTTCCTCGGGGCAGCAGACAACACGGCATCGGCGGCGCGCTCGACAGGCGCACCACCGCGGTGGTCATCTTAGAAAAGCGCTGCCGCGCGAAAGCACCGAACAAGGCGCCGAAACGCCCCCAGAAGCCGCCTTCAGGGCGCCATCTTCGCCGGCAGGAACGTCACGATCTGCGGGAAAAAGTAGACCAGCGCCAGCGCCGCCACCATGAGCAGGAAAAACGGCAGCGTGACCTTGGCGATCCAGCCGATCTCGCGCTTGGTCATGCCCTGCAGCACGAACAGATTGAAGCCCACCGGCGGCGTGATCTGCGCCATCTCGACCACCAGCACGACGAAGATGCCGAACCACAGCAGGTCGATGCCCGCCTTCTGCACCGTGGGCAGGATGACGCCCATCGTCAGCACCACCATCGAGATGCCGTCGAGAAAGCAGCCCAGCACGACGTAGAACAGCATCAGCGCCGCCAGAAGCTGGAACTGGCTCAGCCCCATGCCGGCGATCCACTCGGCCAGATGGCGCGGCAGCCCGATGTAGCCCATGCTCAGCGTCAGGAATGCGGCGCCGGCCAGGATGAGCGCGATCATGCAGTACAGCCGCGTGCCGCCGAGCAGCGACTGCCGGAAGGTCTGCCAGTTCAGCGAGCCCTGCACGGCCGAGATCACGAGCGCGCCGACAACGCCGATGGCCGCCGCCTCGGTGGCGGTGGCGATGCCGGCGTAGATGCTGCCCAGCACCGCCGCAATCAGCAGCACGACCGGAATCAGGTGGCGCGATTCACGCAGCTTGGCGCCCAGGCGCATCGGTGCGTCGGCCGGCGGCACCTGGTCGCGGTGCGTCAGCGCCCAGAACATCAGGTAGCCCGAGAACAGCGCTGCCAGCAGGATGCCCGGCAAGACGCCGGCAATGAACAACTGCGAGATCGAGACATCGGCGCTGACGCCGTAGACGATCATGATGATGGACGGCGGAATCAGCAGCCCCAGCGTGCCGGCGCCGGCGAGCGAGCCGACCGAGATGCCGTCGGGGTAACCGCGGCTTTTCAGTTCGGGCAGGCTCATCTTGCCGATGGTGGCGCAGGTGGCGGCGCTGGAGCCCGACACCGCGGCGAAGATCGCGCAGCCGACGACGTTGACGTGCAGCAGCCGCCCCGGCAGCGCCTGCATCCACGGCGCGAGGCCGCGGAACATGTCCTGGCTGAGGCGGGTGCGGAACAGGATCTCGCCCATCCAGACGAACAGCGGCAGCGCCGTCAGCGTCCAGCTCGATGCCGAGCCCCAGATGGTGACGGCCATCGCGTCGCCGGCCGGGCGGGCGCTGAAAAGCTGCATCGCGACCCAGGCCACGCCACTGAGCGTGAGGCCGATCCAGACCCCGCTGCCGAGAATGACGAACAGCGTGACGATCAACAGCCCGGTGACGGCAAGATCACTCATTGTGCATGGCCTCTTCGCTTTCCATGACCACACGCTCGCCGCGCAGTTCGAGCACCAGCTCGTCGATGAAGGCGATCGCCAGGATCACCGTGCCGGCGGCCATCGCGATCTGCGGAATCCACAGCGGCGTGGCGTCGTTGGCGGTGGAGATGTCGTGGAAGGCGTACGACTGCCACGACAGCCGGCAGCTGTACCAGGCCGCCAGCAGCGCCAGCAGGCTGGCGGCGAACAAGGCCCAGACCTCGAGCGCGCGCCGCGCTTTGCCCTTCAACGACGACAGCAGCAGCGTGACGCGGATGTGCTCGCCCTTCTTCAACGTGTGCGCCAGCGCCAGGAAACCGGCCGCCGCCATCAGGTAGCCGGCGTAGGCGTCGGTGCCCGGCACGTTGAAGTTCAACTCACGGCCGACGACGGCGGTGAGCACCATCGCCAGCAGGCCCACCATCGACAGCGCGGCGAGCGCCGCCGCGCCGTCGTACAGCGCATTCAGCAGCTTGCGCACGCGAGCCGGCCTCAGGACTTCTTGTAGGTGTCGATCACCTGCTTGGCCTCGGGGCCGGCCTTGTCGAGGAACTCCTTGAGCATGGTGTCGCCGACCTTCTTCATGTCGGCCTTGAGCTGCGGCGACGGCGGCAGGATCTGCATGCCGTGCGCCTTGAGCTTGTCAAGCGTCTCGCCGTTGGCCTTTTCGCTGACGGCCCAGCCGCGCACCTCGGCGGCGGCGCCGGCCTTCAGCACCGCGGCCTGCGTGGCCTTGTCGAGCGCGTCGAACGCGGCCTTGTTGATGATGACGGCGTTCTTGGGCAGCCAGGCCTGCGTGTCGTACCAGTACTTGACGCTCTCGTAGAGCTTGCTGTCCCAGCCGGTGGAGCCCGAGCTCATCATCGCTTCGGTGACGCCGGTGGCGAAGGCCTGGCTCACCTCGGCCGCCTGCACCGTGACCGGCTGCGCGCCAACGAGTTCGGCGATGCGTGCGGTGGCGGGGCTGTAGGCACGCCACTTCATGCCTTTCAGGTCAGCCGCGGATGCGAGCGGCTTCTTCGAGTAGATGCCCTGCGGCGGCCACGCCACCGCGTACAGCAGCATCATGCCCTGGCTGCCGAGCAGCTTTTCGAGCGCCGGCTTCTGCGCCTTGTAGAGCTTCTTCGCCTCGGCGTAGCTGTCGGCCAGGAAGGGCAGGCCGTCGATGCCGTAGATGGGCGATTCGTTCTGGAAGTTGACGAGCAGGATCTCGCCGATCTGCGCCTGCCCGCCTTGCACCGCGCGCTTGATCTCGGGCGCCTTGAACAGCGACGCGCCGGCGTGCACGGTGATCTTCAGCTTGCCGGCCGTGGCCTTGTCGACATCGGCCGCGAACTGCACCAGGTTTTCGGTGTGGAAGTTGCTGGCCGGATAGGCGGCGGGCAAGTCCCATTGGGTCTGGGCTTGCGCCAGGTTCAGCACGGCAGCGCCTGCCAGTAGTGCGGCGGCAGACAACATCGAGGGCAACAGTTTCATGTTCGAAGTCCTGGAGCGGAGGGAGGAAGGGGTCAAAGCATGACGCGTGCCGAACGCTGCGGCCCATAGTGGTTTGCCATGGGTGGGCTCGGGTGAATTGAAGTCTAGAGATTTTTGATATAAATTGTCAACAAATCTTCAACGTTCTGGTGAAAACACCAATGCCCCGAAGCAAGCCCGCAGCGCCCCGCCCCGCCAGCGACGGCATCGTCTCGTCGTCTCACCTGGTGTCGCCGCGCAGCATCGAACTCTCCGAGTTCGAGTTCGGCCTCATCGTCGCGTGGAACGCGTTTTCGCGCTGGGCCGTGCGCTGCATGGATGCCGCCGGCTGCCCCGACCTGACCATCACCGACGTGCTGCTGGTGCACCACCTGTGCCACCGCGCGCGCAACAAGAAGCTGGCCGACATTGCCTTCATGCTGAACTACGAGGACACGCACGTCGTCGCCTATTCGCTGAAGAAGCTGGTGGCCGCGAAGCTGGCGGTGGCCGACAAGCAGGGCAAGGAGGTGGCCTACCGCGCCACCGCGCAGGGCGAGGCCTTCGTCAAGCAATACCGCGCGGTGCGCGAACAATGCCTGGTGAAGAGCCTGGACACCGAGATGAACACCGACATCGGCGAGCTCGCGCGGCTGCTGCGCACGATGTCGGGTATGTACGATCAGGCGGCGCGGGCGGCGACGTCGCTGTAGGAGCGGGGAAAGCACATGGACATCAGGCGCTGGCAGTTCTGGATCGACCGCGGCGGCACCTTCACCGACATCGTCGGCCGCGCGCCCGATGCCACGCTGCACACGCTGAAGCTGCTGTCGGAAAACCCCGAGCAATACCGCGACGCGGCCGTCGAAGGCATACGCCGGCTGCTCGGCCTGAAGGCCGGCGAAGCCATCACGCCCGAGCGTGTGGACTGCGTGAAGATGGGCACCACGGTGGCGACCAATGCGCTGCTCGAACGCAAGGGCGACCGCACGCTGCTCGTCACGACGCAGGGCTTCCGCGACGCGCTGCGCATCGCCTACCAGGCGCGGCCGCGCCTGTTCGAGCGCCACATCGTGCTGCCCGAGATGCTTTATGAACGTGTGGTGCAGGCGCAGGAGCGCGTGAGTGCGCATGGCGACGTGCTGCAGCCGCTGGACGAGGCGGCGCTGCGGCCGCAGCTTCAGGCCGCGTTCGACGCCGGCATCGCAAGCTGCGCCATCGTCTTCCTGCACGGATACCGCTTCCATGCGCACGAAGCGGCGGCGGCGCGCATCGCGCGCGAGATCGGCTTCACGCAGGTCAGCGTCTCGCACGAGGTGAGCCCGCTGATGAAGCTTGTGTCGCGTGGCGACACGACGGTGGTCGACGCCTACCTCAGCCCCATCCTGCGTCGTTACGTCGACCAGGTGGCGGCGCAGATGCCGGGCGTGCGGCTGTTTTTCATGCAGAGCAGCGGCGGCCTCACCGAGGCGCACCATTTCCAGGGCAAGGACGCCATTCTCTCGGGCCCGGCCGGCGGCATCGTCGGCATGGTGCGCACGGCGGTGGCGGGCGGCCACGCCAAGGTCATCGGCTTCGACATGGGCGGCACCAGCACCGATGTCAGCCACTACGCCGGCGAGTTCGAACGTGCCTTCGAAACCCAGGTGGCCGGCGTGCGCATGCGGGCGCCGATGATGAGCATCCACACCGTGGCCGCGGGCGGCGGCTCGATCCTCGGCTTCGACGGCGCGCGGCTGCGTGTCGGCCCCGAATCTGCGGGCGCGAACCCCGGGCCCGCGAGCTACCGCCGCGGCGGCCCGCTGGCGACCACCGATGCCAACGTGCTGCTCGGCAAGATCCAGCCCGCGCACTTCCCGAAGGTCTTCGGCCCGCAGGCCGACGAAGCCCTTGACCGCGACGGCGTGGCGGCGCAGTTCGAGGCGCTGGCCGCGCGCGTGCATGAAGCCACCGGCCGTGCCACCAGCGCCGAATCGCTGGCCGCGGGCTTTCTGCAGATCGCGGTGCAGAACATGGCCAACGCGATCAAGCGCATCTCGGTGGCGCGCGGCTACGACGTCACGCAGTACACGCTGCAGTGTTTCGGCGGCGCCGGCGGCCAGCACGCCTGCCTGGTGGCCGATGCGCTGGGCATGGCGCGTGTCTTCGTGCACCCGCTGGCCGGCGTGCTCAGCGCCTACGGCATGGGCCTGGCCGACCAGATTGCGATGCGCGAAGCGTCGGTCGAACTGCCGCTGGACGACGCCGGCCTGGCAGCGGCCGAACGTCAGCTCGGCACGCTCGGCGATGCCGCCGTGGGCGAGGTGGCGAGCCAGGGCGTGGCGCGCGACGCGGTGCAGCTTCGGCGCCAGATTCATCTGCGCTACCAGGGCACCGACACCGCGCTCGTCGTGCCGTTCGGCAGCACGGCCGAGATCCGCGCCGCCTTCGAAGCCGGCTACCGCCAGCGCTTCGCGTTCCTGATGCCCGGGCGCGGCCTCGTCATCGAAGCGGTATCGGTGGAAGCCATCGGCGCCGGTGAACGCTTCGACGCGCCGCATCTCGAAGGCGAAGCCGCGCCGTACACGCCGCAGGCCGATGCGCAGGTGCGCATGTACGCCGACGGCTGGCTCGATGCGGGGCTGTTCGTGCGCGAATCGCTCAGCGCCGGTGCGACGATCGATGGCCCGGCCATCGTCGCCGAGAAGAATGCGACCACGGTGGTCGAACCGGGCTGGCGTGCCACGCTCACCGCCGCCGGGCCGATCGAGTTGCAGCGTGTGCGGCCGCGCGCCAGCCAGCACGCGATCGGCACCGACGCCGACCCGGTGATGCTGGAGGTCTTCAACAACCTGTTCATGAACATCGCCGAGCAGATGGGGCTGCGGCTGCAGAACACCGCGTATTCGGTGAACATCAAGGAGCGGCTTGATTTTTCGTGCGCGCTGTTCGACGCCGAAGGCCAGCTCATCGCCAACGCGCCGCACATGCCGGTGCATCTGGGCTCGATGAGCGAGTCGATCAAGACCGTGATCGAGCGCAACCCGCAGATGCGCGAAGGCGATGTCTATGTGCTCAACGATCCGTATCACGGCGGCACGCACCTGCCCGACGTGACGGTTGTGACACCCGTGTATCTTCGTGCCCCCACGCTCCCTGCGGTCGCTGCCCCCCGAGGGGGCGCGTCCCGGACCGGGGGACCCGGATCCGGGACCGAGGCCCCCACGCTCCCTGGGGTCGCTGTCCCCCGAGCGGGTGCCTCACTCGCCGACTCCAAGCCCAGCTTCTATGTGGCCAGCCGTGGCCACCATGCCGACATCGGCGGCAGCACGCCGGGTTCGATGCCGCCGTTCAGCAAGACCATCGCGGAAGAAGGCGTGCTGTTCGACAACTTCCTGCTCGTGCGCGACGGCGTGCTGCGTGAAGCCGAATTGCTGGCGCAGCTTCGCAGCGGCGCCTGGCCGGCGCGCAACCCCGAGCAGACCATCGCCGATCTGCGCGCGCAGATCGCCGCCAACGAGAAGGGCGTGCAGGAACTGCATGCGATGGTGGCGCAGTTCGGCCGCGCCACGGTGGCCGCCTACATGCGCCATGTGCAGGACAACGCCGAGGAGTCGGTGCGCCGCGTCATCACCGCGCTGAAGGACGGCCACTTCACGCTGCCGCTGGACAACGGCGCGCACATCGACGTCAAGGTCACCGTGCAAACCGCGCAGCGCGAGGCCACCATCGACTTCAGCGGCACCAGCGCGCAGTTGCCGAACAACTTCAACGCGCCGAAGGCGGTGACGATGGCCGCCGTGCTGTATGTCTTCCGCACGCTGGTCGACGACGACATCCCGCTCAATGCCGGCTGCCTGAAGCCGCTGCACGTCATCGTGCCCGAAGGCTGCATGCTCAATCCGCACACGCCGGCGGCGGTGGTGGCAGGCAACGTCGAGACCTCGACCTGCGTCACGAACGCGCTCTACGGCGCGCTCGGCGTCATGGCTGCGGGCCAGTGCACGATGAACAACTTCACCTTCGGCAACCAGGACCACCAGTACTACGAAACCATCAGCGGCGGCAGCGGCGCCGGCCCCGGCTTCGACGGCACCAGCGTCGTGCAGACCCACATGACCAACTCGCGCCTGACCGACCCCGAGGTGCTGGAATTCCGCTTCCCGGTGCGGCTGGAGAGCTACGAGATCCGCGCCGGCTCGGGCGGCGCCGGCCGTTGGCACGGTGGCGACGGCGGCGTGCGGCGCGTGCGTTTCCTGCAGCCGATGACGGCGTCGATCCTCAGCAACGGCCGCATCGTGCCGGCCTTCGGCATGGCCGGTGGTGCGCCGGGCGCCCTGGGCATCAACCGCGTCGAGCGCGCGAACGGAGCGCAGCAAACCCTGGAGCACATCGGTTCGGCCGAGATGGCTGTCGGCGACGTGTTCGTCGTCGAGACGCCCGGCGGTGGCGGCTACGGCGCCGCCTAGCCGGCGCGCGCGATCTCAGCGCGGCGCCGTGCTCGCGGCCGAAGCCGACGACGCAGCCGCCGAAGCCGGCACGGCGCGCTTGCAGCCGCGCAGCAAGTCCCAGTCGGGCGCATAAAGGCTCGTGCGCACGTCCAGCAGGTCGAGCAGCGTGTGGAACAGGTTGTCGTGGCTGGCGGGCTGCGCCGCGCGCAACTTCAGGCACGCGAGATCGATGCCGGCGTCGGCGGTGAAGCCGGGCGACAGCCACATCACCATCGGTACATGCTTTTGCACGTCGGGTGCGATGGCATACGGCAGGCCGTGCAGGTACAGGCCGTTTTCGCCCAGCGATTCGCCGTGGTCGGAGACGTAGATCATCGCGCTGTCCACCGCAGCGGCATGCGCCTGCAGCGTTTGCACCAGCGTCGCCAGCACGTGGTCGGTGTAGAGCAGGGCGTTGTCGTAGGCGTTGGTGATCTGCGCCTGCGTGCACTGGCGCAGGTCATCGTTTTCGCAGGCTGGCTGGAACTTCGCGAACGCCGGCGGATAGCGTCTGAAATACGACGGCCCGTGGTTGCCCAGCGTGTGCAGCACCAGAAGCTGCGTGCCTTTGGCGCCGCTCAGTTGCGCGTCCAGACCGCTGAGCAAGGCCGCATCGAGGCAGCGGCCGTCGCTGCACAGCCCGGGCGGATTCAGATCGACCGTGTTCTCGAACGGCAGGCCGTCGCAGACCCCCTTGCAGCCCGATTGGTTGTCGCGCCAGCGCACGGCCACGCCCGCGCGCGCCAGCACCTGCAGCAGCGACTGGCTGCCGCGAATCGTGTTCTCGTCGTAGTCGCGCCGGCCCACCGGCGCGAACATGCACGGCAGCGAGGTCTCGGTGTTGGTGCCGCAACTGCTGACGTCGCTGAAGTTGATCAGCGTCGTCTGCGCGGCCAGTTGCGCCAGTTCGGGCGTGGTCTGGCGCGCATAGCCGTTCAGGCCCCAGTTCGCGGCGCGCGCCGTTTCGCCGACCACCAGCACGACGACGCGCGGCCGCGTCTGCACGGCCCAGCTCGGGCCCGGTGCAGCGTCCAGACCGATCGCCTTTTTCGGCCCGCTCGCGTGGTGCGTGCCCAGCCCCGACACCGCCGCCAGCGACCAGATGTAGTTGGCCGGCGTGATCAGGTAGCGCAGTTCCTTGTGGTTGCGCATCAGCGACGCCAGCGGCTGGAACACGCTCATCACCGCGGCCACCAGCACCAGCAGCGCCAGGCCCATCGAGCCCAGCCGCACGAGCAGCGCACGCGCCCAGCGGCGGCGCACGAAGCGCACGCGCCACAGCAGCAGCAGCGGCAGCACGGCATACAGCAGCAGGTGCGGCAGCATCGCCGCACTGAACAGCTCGCGCGCTTCGTGCACGTCGGTGTTGACGGTGTTGCGCAGCATCGTGGGGTCGAGATAGACACCGAAGTGCTGCATGAAAAAGCTCGCGAACGCGGTCGCCACCAGCAGCAACGCCAGCAGCGGCTTGGCGGTGACGCGCCACGCGAAAGGCGCAAGCAGCAGATAGTGCAGCGCCACCAGGCCGCTGCCGACGGCGAGCACGAAAGCCGCGCGTCCGAGGGCGCCCGCGGGGCTGCCGTGCAGCGCAGCGGCGAAGAACAGGCGGTTCGCGCTGACAACCCAGAACAGGCACACCGCGAGCAGCGTCACTTCGATGCTGCCGGCCCAGGTCCAGCGCGCGCGGCGCTCGGTGGGGTTCGATTCCAGGGCGGACGGCACGCGGGCATTGTGCACGCAGCCATCGGCGCGCCCTGTCAGGTTCGGGTCAGATCCTGATCTGATCGGCCTCGGGGCAGCGCCAAGCCTTGGGTCGCCCACGCCAGCGTCCAGCAGATCCATGCCGTCCACAAGGTATGGCTCGGATAGTGTGCGCCGCGCGCCCATTGCGCCCAGCCGTAGAACAGCGTCAGCAGCAGCGTGCCGGCCAGCCACCACGCGGCCGCGCGTGGGCGGTGACGCCGCAGCACGAACCAGCCGCTCAGGAAGGCCGCCGCGCTGGTGGGGTGGCCGGCCGGGAAACAGCCGCCGCCGCCGCCGTCGCTCACGCCCCAGTGCCAGTGCGACACGTAGTGGGCGACGCCGCCGAATTCGGCCAGCGCCCACGGGCAGCTCGTCCTGCTGAAGTGCTTGAGCAGCGGGATCAGGCACATGCCGGCGACGGTGACGGCGAACCACCAGACGCGCTCGCGCCGCGTCGGCCCCGGCCACAGCGGGCGGAAGATGTTGACGACGAGCGCCACGAGCCCGAAGGCCGCGAGCCAGCGCCCGCCGTCGTGCGCCACGCCGCGCGTCAGCCAGTGGTCGCGCAGCGCGAAGCCGGCTGAAGTGCCGTACAGGCGCGAGGCCGCGAGGTCGAGGCCGCAGGCGTCCCACGCCAGCACGGCGAGCAGCCCGACGATGACGACGATGAGGTCGCGCCGCGCGATGGCGGACGGCGACGGCGGGCAATCGATGGCGGACAAAAGCGGTGCGCGCTGGCTCGACGAAAGGCGCCGAGTATGCCTGCGCACTGCAGAATCGGCACATGGAACCGAACCGCCCGCATCTGCTCGTCACCGGCTTCGAGCCCTTCGGCGGCGAAGCCGTCAACCCGTCGTGGCGGGTGGCGCAGGCGCTGGCCGGGCGCAGCATCGCCGGCCTGCCGGTGCGCGCGCTGCAACTGCCGTGTGTGTTCGGCGCTGCGCGCACGCTGCTGGACAACACGCTGCAGGCCACACGGCCGCAGCTCGTGCTGGCGCTGGGCCAGGCCAGCGGGCGCTGCGACCTGTCGCTCGAACGGGTGGCGATCAACGTCGACGACGCGCGCATCGCCGACAACGCCGGTGCGCAGCCGATCGACGAGCCGGTGATACCAGGTGCGCCGGCGGCCTATTTCTCGACGCTGCCGATCAAGGCGATGGTGGCCGCGCTGCGCGGCGCCGGGCTGCCGGCTTCGGTCTCGCAGAGCGCCGGCACCTTCGTCTGCAACCACGTCTTCTACGCGTTGATGCATGCGCTGCGGGCGGCAACGGCGCAGCGCGGCGGCTTCATGCACCTGCCGCTGCTGCCCGAGCAGGCGGCGCGCCATCCGGGACTGCCGAGCCTGCCGCTGCAGACGCTGGTCGACGCGGTGGCGCTGGCACTTGCCACGGCGCTGCACAACGCCGTCGATCTGCGCGCCAGCGGCGGCGCCGAGGCCTGATCAGGCCTCGGGCGGTTCGTGCTCGGCGTAGGCCTTCCAGCGCCCCATCGCGCTGCGCATGAAGCGAAGCTGGCGTTCGAACGGCGGGCACAGCGTGCAGATCGCCAGATGAAAACGCACCGCCAGACGCTCGCGCAGGCTCAACGTGCGGTCCTCGGCGTCGAGCAACAGGTGCGTCACGTCCTTGCAACTGAGATCGAACTTCATGCGGTCGAGTGCGTTTCGAACCAGTCCTGCTGCAGGCACACACGCAGCCGCAGCCGCGCGCGGTGCAGCAGCACCCACAGATTCGTCGGCGTGATCGCCAGCTCCTTACAGATCTCGCCAGTGTCCAGTTCCAGCCACTCGCGCATCATGAAGACGCGGCCTTGCACACCCGGCAGGTGCTGCACGCAGGCCTGCAGCACCTCGAAGAATTCGTGTTCGCGCAGTGCGTGTTCGGGGTCGCCCCAGTCGCGGGGTGCTTCGCGCCAATGGCCGTCGGCGGCGAACAGCAGGTCGTCGATGTCCTGGCCGTCGTCGTCGCTCAGCAGCGTGGCCTCGCGCGTGTGGCGGCGCAACTGGTCGACGACCTTGTGCTTGAGGATGCCCACAAGCCAGGTCTTGAGCTGCGACAGGCCGCCGAAGGCCTGCGGCCTTTCCAGCGCCGCGAGCAGCGTCTCTGACACCGCGTCTTCGGCCCAGGCGTCGTTGCGCAACTGGGCATGCGCAAAACGCAGCAGCTGCGGCCTCAGCGCCTGCACCTGGCGCGCGAAATCGCTCATGGGAATGCGGTCCGGCAATGCATCACGGGTCGCAGTGTACGGACTGGCGGGCGGGCGCCCGGTGGGGCTTCGGTGCGCCGGCAGCGCCTATTCCTTGGGCCGCAGCTCCAGGATCATCACCTCGGGAATGCGACCCTCGCCAGCACGCGGCAGCGGCAGGCTGTTAAGGCGGCCGATGCCGCGCATCACCGCCTTGTCCCACTCGTCGACGCCGCTGGACGCCACGAGGCGGCTGCTGATGATGGTGCCGGTGGGTGACGCGCGCACTTCCACTTCGGCCTTCGGATTGCCGGCCAGCCCTTCGGTGGAGAAGTTCACGCTGTCGCGCACCACACGCCGCAGGCGGCCGATGTAGCTCTGCGACGGTGCGCTGTTCTGCGCCGCGCTGCCGGTGGACGGTGTGGTGCCGGGCAGCGAGCCCAGCATGCGTTTCATCTGGTCTTCGCGCGCCTTGGCCAGGCGCGCGGCTTCGGCCTTCTTCGCCTCGGCGTCCCGCCGGGCCTGCGCTTCGGCTGCTTCCGCGTCGTGTTTTTTCTTCGCTTCGGCCTTCAACTTCTCGGCCTTCCTTGCTCGCTCTGCGGCCTCTTTTTCTTCGAGCTCGTGCTTGCGCTTCTCGGCCTTCGCGATGGCGATCTGCGGGTCGGGCGGCGCTTCCTTGGGCAGCGGCGCGGGTGCAGGAGCCGGCGCCGGAGGTGGCGTCGGCGCGGGCTCCGGCGCGGGTTTGGGCCTGGGCGGCGGCGCTTCGGGGGCTCGGGGTGCCGCCGTCTGCGGCAGCGCCGACCAGAGTTCGGCGCTCACCGTCTCAGGTGCGTCCATGCGCCAGTTCACCGCCAGCGTCAATGCGATGAACAAGCCGGCGTGCACCAGCACCGACAACGCGACACCCGGTGCCAGGCCGTCGGCGCGTTGCGGCAGCAGCGCGTCCTGCATGTCATGCGCCTTGCTTGACGGACAGGCCGACGCGTTTGACGCCGGCCTTCTGCAGGGTGTCCATCACCTTCACGACCGCTTCGTACTTGACGCTGCGGTCGGCACTGATCACCACCGGCACCTCGGCATTGCCGTGCTGCAGTTCATGCACGCGCGATGCCAGCGCGGCCTGCGCCACCGCGGCGGGCTCGGGCGAGTGGCCGCCTTCGAGCACACGCAGGCGCAGCTTCTCGTCGGTGCCGACGATGATCTCGATCACGCTGCTCGGCCGCTGCTGCGACTTGCCCACCGACGGCAGCTCGACGAGGCCGGTGGTGATGAGGGGCGCGGTGACCATGAAGATGATCAGCAGCACCAGCATGACGTCGATGAACGGCACCATGTTGATCTCGTTCATCGAGCGGCGGCGGCCGCCGCTGCGGGCCATCAGGCTTGCCATGGCCGCGCGTCAGGGCTTGGCGCCGGCCGGCGCGCCGGCGTTGCGCTGCAGGATGTTCGAGAACTCTTCGATGAAGCTTTCGAGCTGTATCGCGATGCGATCGATGTCGCGCGCGAAGCGGTTGTAGGCCACGACGGCCGGGATGGCGGCGAACAGGCCGATGGCGGTGGCCACCAGCGCCTCGGCGATGCCCGGCGCCACGGTGGCCAGCGTCACCTGCTGCAGGTTCGACAGGCCGACGAACGCATGCATGATGCCCCACACGGTGCCGAACAGGCCGACATAGGGCGACACCGAACCCACCGACGCCAGAAAGCTCAGGTTGCTTTCGATGACGTCGAGCTCACGCTGGAAACTGGCGCGCATGGCGCGGCGCGCGCCGTCAAGTTGCGCGCCGGCGTCGAGGCGCTTTTCGCGCAGCTTGAGGAATTCGCGCATGCCGCTGGCGAAGATGCGTTCCATCGGCGCCGACTCGGGTTTGGTCGAGGCCGCCTGGTGCATTTCGGTGAGGCTTCGGCCGGACCAGAACTCGCGCTCGAAGTCCTCGTTCTGGCCGCGCACGCGGCGCAGCCCGAAGAGCTTGCCGAAGATCACGGCCCAGCTTGCCAGTGACACCAGCGCGAGGCCGGCCATCACGATCTGCACGATGCCGCTGGCCTGCAGCACGAGGGTGACGATGGAGAGATCCTGGTTCATCTGAGCATGTCGAGAATCGGAGTGGGAATGCGCGTCGGGCGGAAGGTTCCCGCATCGACGCAGCCGATGCGGATGTCGCCTTCGGCCAGAAGTTCGTGTTCGCGCCACGCCTGCTGCGCGATCAGCATCGACGCGCGGCCGGCTTCGCGCACGGCCACGGTGACGTCGAGCACGTCGTCCAGCCGCGCCGGCAGCCGGTACTGCACGCCGGTGGCGGCGACGATGAAGATCGCGCCGGTGTCCTGGCGAAGCTGCTGCTGGCCGAAGCCCAACGCGCGCAGCCACTCGGTGCGCGCGCGTTCGAAGAACTTCAGGTAGTTGGCGTAGAAGACCACGCCGCCGGCGTCGGTGTCTTCCCAGTAGACGCGCAGGCGGTGGCGGAACGTGGATTCGGCAGGCATCGGCGCGCGGATTATGCGCGCCGGCCTTTCAGGGCAGCACGCGCCGGTACACCGGCCCCCACAGCGGATGGCCGGCTTCGGCGCGTGTCAGCGCAAACGCCGGGTCGGCCTGGCGCGCGGCGCGGAACTCGTCTTCGCAGGCCGGCACGCGCTCGCTGGTGCAGGTGATGAAGGCCAGCAGCTTGTGGGCGGTGGCCCGGTCGCGGCCGCTTTTCAGGCCGTCCTGCGGGCCACTGCCCAAGGCCTTGCGCAGCGCCGTTTCAGCGAGCGCGTAGTTGCCGTCGTCGTAGGCGCGGATGCCATCGAACAGCGCGCGCTCGGCGGGGCGCTCTATCAGGTCGGCCAGACCGGCCGGCGCCGGCGGCGGGGCCGGTGGCACGGCGCAGCCGGTGAGCACCAGCGCCGAGACAAGCGCCGCGACGAGGGCGACGCGCGGCGTCATGAACCGAAGCGGTGGCGCACGGTCACCGGTTTGTCGGCGCTCACCAGCACCGTGGTGACGAGCGGCGCGGCGTCGTCGTTGCGCACGGTGATGGTGTGGCGCCCTGCGGGCAATGTCAGCCGGCTCAGCGGCGGCGTGGTGCCGGCCGCGTTGCCGTCGACCTCGATGCGGCCCCAGGGGCTGATGGCGAGCTGCACGGTGCCGGTGGGCAGCGGTGCGGCGATGACCGGTGGCGCCGCGCGCGTGGCACGCGCCGGTGTGTTGTGCGGCCGCGTGCGAGGCCGCGGGTGGCTGCTCGACGGCTTCGGCGCCGGCGCTTCGACGCCGGGTGCTGCCGGTTGCGCGAGCGCGGTGGCTGGCGTCGTTGCCGCTGTCGCCAACGTTGCATCGGCCGCCGCCGGTGTCGGCACGGCGGCCGGCGCCATGCCCGCCGCTGCCGGCAATGCGTGGGCGACGGCCACCGGGGTTGCGCCGGCCGCGCCGCCCGGCTCGCTGCCGGGATGCGGCCACGCCAGCCACGACGCGCCGCTGACGACGGTCACGGTGGCGCCGATCAGCCATGCACGGCGCTGCTTCGATGGCGCCGGGCCGCTTCCGGCCGTGTCGCTGCTGTCTTGTCCGGCGGCCCATTGGCGCAGCGCGTGCGCCATCTCGCCGGCGCTGGCATAACGCTGCGCCGGCTCGCGTGCCATCGCGCGCGCGGCGATCGCCGACAGCGCGGCGGGCAGCTCGTTGTTCAGCGCGTGCGCGCTGGCCGAGGCACCGGCCAGCACACGCTGCGTGATCTCCTGCAGCGTCGCACCGTCGAACGCCTTGCGGCCACACAGCAATTCGTGCAGCACGACGCCCAGCGAATAGACGTCGCTGCGCGCGTTCACATCGCCATCGAGCAACTGCTCGGGCGCCAGATAGTGCGGCGAGCCGACGACGAGGCCGTTGAGTGCGGCCGGCAGCGCCGAGCCGTGGGCGACGCGCGCGATGCCGAAGTCCAGCACCTTGGGCTTGTCGCGCCGCGTCAGGAAGATGTTGGCCGGCTTGATGTCGCAGTGCACGACGCCGCGTGCATGCGCGTAACCCAGCGCATCGGCCACGCGCCGCACGAGCTGCGCCGCGGCCGCGGGAGCGGGCCGCCAGCCCGCAGCCAGGGCCTGGCGCAGGTCGCGGCCGCGCAGGCGCTCCATCGCGATGTAGACGCCGTGCGCCGACAGCCCGGCGTCGAAGATCGTCACGATGCACGGGTGGTTCAGCCCGGCGGCGGCACGCGCCTCGTTGAGGAACAGGCCATCGAGCGAGACGCGCGACGGCGTGTCGATGTCGAACTGCAGCGTCTTCACCGCCACCGTGCGCGACAGCAGCGGATCCCAGGCTTCGTAGACGGTGCCCAGGCCGCCCTGGCCGAGCTGGTGCTTGAGCGCATAGCGGCCGATGTGCTGCAGCGTGGGCTCGTGCTCGCCGGCGGGCGTGCCTTCGGCCGGCGCCGCCGCGCTGCTGGCCACGTCGGTGAAGACGTCGGGGACGAGCGAATCGGCGGCCGGCACCGACAGCACCGTGGCCGCGAACTCGGGTTCCTCGGCCTTGTCGTGCCGCTGAAAGAGGTTGTATCCCACAACGGCGCAGCTTAGGGGCAGCGACACTAATGCGGGCGGCAAAAAAGGCGGTTTTGACCCGCCGTTTAACGGCTTGTCACGCCGCAGGCGCAGTCTTGCGGACCTGTTTCACATCGACGGCGAGTTCGCGCGCCAGACGCTCCAGCGCGCTGTGCAGCTTCGGCATCGAACTGGCGAAGCTCAGGCGCAGGTAGCGTTCGGCCGCCGCCGGGCCGAAGTCCCGCCCGGGCGTCAGCGCCACGTGGGCGCGGCGCATCATCTGATCGCAGAAGTCCCAGCTGCTGGCGCTGAAGCGTGAGCAGTCCGCCCAGACGTAGAAGGCGCCGTCGGGCCGCACCGGCACCGCAAGGCCCATGCGTTCGAGTGCCGGCACGACGAGGTCGCGCCGGCGCCGGAATTCTTCGCGCCGGCGTTCGTATTCGGCGATCGACTGCGGCTCGAAGCAGGCCAGCGCGGCCTGCTGGGCGAGCGTGGAGGGGCAGATGTAGAGGTTTTGCGCCAGCCGCTCCAGCGGCGCCACCAGCGCCGGCGGCAGCACCATCCAGCCCAGGCGCCAGCCGGTCATGCTGAAGTACTTCGAGAAGCTGTTGATCGAGATGATGTCGTCGCCGAGCTGCGGGATGCCGAGCGCACTGTGGCTGAATTCGTCGTCGTAGCTCAGGCCGAGGTAGATCTCGTCGACGATGGTCACACCGCCGCGCGCACGCACGGCTTCGGCGATGGCGCGCATTTCGGCCGCCGCGATCGACGTGCCGGTGGGATTGCTCGGCGAGGCCAGCAGCACGCCGCGCGTGGCCGGCGTCCAGGCCGCGGCCACCGAGGCGGCGTCGAGCTGGAAACGCGCCGCGGGGCTGGCCGGCAGCAGCCGTGCCTGGGCGCCGGCGGCGGCCACGAAATGGCGGTTGCAGGGGTAGCTGGGGTCGGGCATCAACACATCGTCACCGGGCTCGAACAAGGCCAGGCAGATGAGTTGCAGCGCGGCCGACGCACCGGCCGTGACGACGATGCGCTCGGGCGCGATGTCAAGGCCGAAGCGCGTGCCGTACCAGGCGGCGATGCGCTGGCGCAGCGCCGGCAGCCCGGTGGCCTGCGTGTACTGGGTGCGGCCGCCGTGCAGGCAGGCCTCGGCGGCCCGCAGCACGGCCGGCGCGGCGGTGAAATCGGGCTCGCCGATGTTGAGGAAGATCATCGGCTCGCCGCCGCGCGCGGGGTCGCACTCGGCGCTGTGCGCAATGCGCTCGGCCTCCTTGGCGCACTCCATGACCCAGAACGGATCGATGTGCTGCAGGCGCCCGGCCAGCTTCATTCTGCGGCCCTGCTCTTGGCAGCGCGCCGCGCTGCGACTTCCAGCGGGCGCAGGTCGGCGGCGGCCTTGTCGAGCACGCCGTTGACGTACTTGTGGCCGTCGGTGCCGCCGAAGCTCTTGGTCAGTTCAACCGCCTCGTTGATGGCAACGCGGTATGGAATGTCCAGGCAGTGCGTGAGCTCGTAGGTGCCGATCATCAGCGCCGCGTGTTCCACCGGCGACAACATCGAGGTCTTGCGATCGACGTGGCGCGCCAGCACGGCGTCGATGGCCGTGGCCTCGTTGATGCCGCCGTGCAGCAGCGCGTCGTAGTGCAGACGGTCGCACTTCTCGAAGCCGTCCTGTTCGTGCATGTGGGCGTCGATGACGGCTGCCTCGGCACCGCTCACCAGCCATTCGTACAGGCCTTGCAGGGCGACTTCGCGCGCACGCCGGCGCGCGGATTTCGGTGTCGCCTTCTTCGGCGCCGCCGTGGGGGATTCGTTCACGACAGGTCTTCCATCAGGTTCGCCATCTCGACGGCGACGCGTGCCGCATCGTGGCCCTTTTCGTCGGCGCGGGCCCAGGCCTGCGCTTCGTTTTCGACCGTGAGGATGGCGTTGGCGATCGGAAGCTGGTGGTCGAGCGCGACGCGGCTGACGCCGGCGCCGCTTTCGTTGGCCACCAGCTCGAAGTGGTAGGTCTCGCCGCGGATGATGCAGCCGAGCGCGATCAGCGCGTCGAAGTCGCCCGACGCGGCCATCGCCTTCAGCGCCAGCGGAATCTCGAGCGCGCCGGGCACGCTGACATGCTTGATGTCGTCGGTGTCGACCTCCAGCCGTTCGAGTTCGGCCAGGCAGGCCTCGGCCAGCTTGGCCGTGATGCTGTCGTTGAAGCGCGCACGCACGATGCCGATGCGCAGCCCTTCACCCACCAGTTCGCCCGCGCTGCCTTGGTCGGCGTCTTGCATGAGGGTTCCTTTCAGATGCCAGCGCCGGGCGCGGTCACGAAGCCGGTGACTTCCAGGCCGTAGCCCACCATGCTGGGCATGCGGCGCGGGCTGCCCAGCAGCCGCATGCGCCGGATGCCCAGTTCGCGCAGGATCTGCGCGCCGACGCCGTAGGTGCGCAAGTCCATCTGCGAACGCGGCGCGGGGGGGCGCGCGCGCGCTGGCAGAAGCTGCGGCAGCAGGGCATCGACGTCGTGGCTGCAGTTCAGCAGCACCGCCACGCCATGCGCCTGTTCGCGCAGCGTGGCCAACGCGTTCGGCAGTGGCCACGAATGTCCGCAACCGCCGCTGTCCAGCATGTCGAAGACCGTGAACGGCTCGTGCACGCGCACCGGCACGTCGTCGTCTTCGGACCAGCGGCCGTGGGTCAGCGCCAGGTGCAGGCCGCCGCTCTTGTCGCGAAATGCGATGCAATCGAACTCGCCCTGCGGTGTGACGATGCGGCGCTGGCCGACCCGCTGGATCAAGGTTTCATGGCGGCTGCGATGCTCGATGAGGTCGGCGATGGTGCCGATCTTCAGGCCGTGCGTGTGCGCGAAGATCTGCAGGTCCGGCAGGCGCGCCATCGTGCCGTCGTCCTTCATGATTTCGCAGATGACCGCCGCCGGCTCCAGCCCTGCCATGCCGGCCAGGTCGCAGCCCGCTTCGGTGTGGCCGGCGCGCATCAGCACGCCGCCGTCCTGTGCCTGCAGCGGGAAGATGTGGCCGGGCTGCACGAGGTCGGACGGCTTGGCGTCGCGCGCCACCGCGGCGCCCACCGTGCGTGCGCGGTCTGCCGCCGAGATGCCGGTGGTGACACCGTTCGCGGCCTCGATTGACACCGTGAACGCGGTGCCGTGTTTGGTGCCGTTGCGGCTGGCCATCGGCGGCAGTTGCAGGCGCTCACAGCGTTCGCGCGTGAGCGTGAGACAGATCAGCCCGCGCGCATGGCGTGCCATGAAGTTGACGGCCTCGGGGCTGACGTGCTCGGCGGCGAGCACGAGATCACCCTCGTTCTCGCGATCTTCCTCGTCAACGAGGATCACCATGCGGCCGGCGGCGAGCTCGGCCACCAGCTCGGGGACGGGGGAAATCGGCATGCGAAGGATTGTAGGCGGGGGTGGTCGAAGGGCCGAGAGACTCACGAATGAAAAAGGGGTCGGCGCGCGCCGACCCCTTTTCGTGTTCGACGCGGTATCAGCGTCGACGACGTGCAACGCCCATCCCGGCCAATGCGAGAGCAACCAGGGCCAGCGTGGCGGGTTCCGGCACGTTCGGCGGGACGATCTGGTCGAGATCTCCGATGACCATGTCGTCGAAGCCGAACTGATCGACACCGGCCGCTGTATTGCCGAACGTGATCTTGGTGTAGGACTTGTCGTTGTCGATGAAGCCCCAGAACAGCAGCGAGCCATCAGTACCGTTGACAGTGTTGTTGACCGTCATGTCTGTCACTGCGCCGGCGGCATCGGTGAGACTGATCGTCACCTGACCTTCGAAATCGCCGATATCGGTGCCATAAAAGCCAAAGGCCGAGATGGCGGTGCTGAAATTCAACTCGAACGCGCCGCTGACGTACCACCACTGGCCCGCCTTCGGCCCGGCTTCTGCGCCGGTGGTATTGAACCGTCCTGCCGATGACGGCGAGGCAAAGACCGAGCCTTCACCCGACAACGCCGCGGTGATGCTGCCCGTGCTGCCCGGGAATGTGAGATTCAAGGGTGTCGTGTTGGCCGTGGTGCCGGCCGTCAGCGACTCGAACGTCTCGGTGCCCACACCTGAAAGATGGGACAGGAAGTCGTTGTGGGCCGTGAGGGGGTTGCCCGTCACGGTTTGCGCAGGCGCTTGATTTTCGCCGAAGTAGACGACCGGTGCGGCCTGCGCCGCGGACAATGCGGCCATCAGACCCGATACCAGCAGCGGGATCCTCAATCTTGAAATCATTCCAGGGCTCCTGAAGATGTGCAGCGCGCCGAGATCACGCGATTGCCCAAGTTGTTGCAAATCCGGTGCCAGTGTAAAAACACATTACATATCAACAGCTTGCCCTATCACCCCCCGAGTTCGGCGGGGGCTCGCTGTAAACTATTCCGACGACCCCGCGGCCGCTGTCGCGCGCGCGCGCAGCCGCAAATCATCTCCGATGGTGGTGACTTGAGCAAAGGTGAATCTAGGGGCCGACACAAGGCGCTGCAGGGGTTCGCTGTCGGCGATGCCGCGTCCGCGCCCAAGCAGCATCGGCGCCAAATACACCAGCAGTTCGTCAACCAAGCGGGCTTGTAGAAAGGCTGCATTGACGCGTTGACCCGCCTCGACATGCAATTCATTGATGCCTCTGGCGCCCAGCGCTGCCAGCAAGGGGGCGAGCGCGACGCGCCCGTGCTCAGTCGGCACTTCGAGAACCTGCACGCCCAGGGCCAGCAGATCATCACGGCGCGTCTGCCCAGGCCTCGTGACGATCAACACCTGGCCCGGTGGCGCCAGGAGGCGGGCGTCCGCAGGCGTGCGCAGCGCCGAATCGAGCACGATGCGCAAGGGCTGCACTTGTGTGGGCACCAAGCGTACGTCCAGGCGCGGATCGTCGGCCAACACGGTGCCGATGCCGGTGAGCACGGCGCCGGCGCGACGACGCCACGCATGACCATCCGTGCGCGCCGCTTCGCCGGTGATCCACTGGCTGACGCCGTTGTCGAGCGCCGTGCGGCCGTCCAGCGAGACGGCAATCTTCAGTCTCACCCAGGGGCGGCCATGTTGCATCCGAGTGAAAAATCCAATGTTCAGGTCGCGCGCGGCCTCGGCGATGTCAGGGTCGGCCAGTTGTACGTCGATGCCGGCCGCGCGGAGCCGCTGGATGCCGGCCCCATCCACGCTCGGGAATGGGTCGATGCTGCCGACCACCACGCGCGAGACGCCGGCAGCGATCAGTGCGTCGGTGCACGGCGGCGTGCGACCGTGGTGCGCACAGGGTTCCAGCGTCACCCAGGCTGTGGCTCCCTGCGCCGAGGCTCCGACCGCCTGCACAGCGCGCAACGCCGCGACCTCCGCGTGCGCCTGTCCGGCGCGCTGCGTTGCGCCTCGGCCAAGCACGCTGCCATCGGTGCGACCGATGATGCAACCGACGCGCGGGTTCGGTTCGCTCACGCCGATGGCCTCTTCGGCCAGCCGCAAGGCCTCGAACATGCGCTGGCGATCCAGCGTCGAAAGGCCGCTGTCGGGCATCAGGCGGGAGCGGGTTGTTGCTGACGCGTATTGCTGTTGACGAAGTCGCCCGCAGAAGGGTCGGCCGGAACGTCGCTCGGGCAGGCACTGGCACCAGCAATGACGAGGAAGTTCTGGTTCGTCATCAGATCATTTGCGTTGACGTCGACGTAGGTATACGGATGTTGGGGATTGGGCGGGTTGTCGATCGTTGCCGTGGTGTAGCGGCAGACCCTGTAAATGCCCGTGCCGGCCGCGTTGCCGACGACCCATGGCGAGCCCGCGCCCAGGCCATAAGGTATGAGCATTGAAGTGCCCGACCACTTTCCGTCGCTGTTGGGGAAGACGACGCAGTAGTAACGCACCGCAGTTTGCGCGGTTGGCGCGGTCGTCGGTGCGTCATCGAAACAGGTGAAGGCCGGGCTGACCGGGTAGCCGGTGCCGGTGATCGCGATGGTGACATCGAGATTCAGCGCGGTGGCCGTCGGAAACTCGGCATTGGCGGCCGTGGGTTCGGCGATGTTGTAGGCGAACCGCACAAAGCCGCTCAGCAGTTGCCCCGCGTTGCTGCCGCAGGCATCGATGTTGGCCAACGTGAGGGCGTCGGTGGACGTCGCGAGCGAATGGCACACGGTGATGACACCCGTGGTGTTGTTGAAGACCCAGGCAACGCCGCCGCCGCCGGCCTGGGGCGGAAGAAACCCGCTTGTGCCGTTGCCCAGATCCCGTGCCTGAACGGGGATGCCAGCGGCACGGCTGCCCGGGTGGCGTGCCAGCGACGCTTGTGGCGGAACGCTGATCGTGCCCGCCAGTTCCGGGGCCACGGCAGCGATGGCGGTGCTCAACCGCGTCTTCTGCGCCGCTGCGTTGCGGTCGCTCCAGTCGACGTCGACCGTCATCACCTTGTAGCCCGCTTCGGCATTCACGCTGCGCGTCACAGAGTAGGTGGCGTTCGTGCCACTGATCGGCGTGGCGCTGCCGCTGAGGAGCGTGTTGTAGCTGATGCTGCCGGTCGGACCGTTGAGCAGCGCGAAGGCGCGCCACGTCTCGACTTCCTCCTGGGCGATGCGTACCGACTCCGAGCGTTGCCTGGCCGTGTCGGCGTTCTGGCGCAGCGTGGCCTGCACGCCAACCAGTCCCAGCATCCCGAAGGCCATGACGGCCAGTGCGACCAGCGCTTCGACGAGGGCGACACCCTGCTGCGGCCTGGCCATCAGAAGTCCTCCCAGCTTCCCGGAACCTCGATGAACGAGCCCAGACGCTGATGAACCAGTGCCAGCACCGCCGGGTCGTAAATCACCTGTTGAGTGCCGCTGGTACTGAGGTCGGTTTCGGCCACCAACGCACCGCGCACCTGGGTTGTGCCGACGCCCAGACTCCATCCCGCCGTGCGCGCGTACAGCACGCCGACAAAGCTGCCGCTGACCAACGACGCATTGCCATTGACCACCACCATGACGGGATTGCTCGGGCTGCCGATATTCCCGTCAACCCGCAGATCGCCGTTCAGCCACAGCACATGGCCCGGCACGATCTGCGCGTTCAGCGCGGCCGCGTCGCACACGGCCGAACAATCAACGACTACAGCAGCGGGTTGTTGTTGATAGATCGTCGCTGCCATGCCGAAGACGTTGCCGAACATGCGGTCGGCATCGGCCAGCGCGACCAGGGCGGAATCGGCAGTCAGGGCCGAACTGTCGGCAGGTGCACCCGGCAGGCTGATGAGCGTCGGCGAACCAGCGATGCTGCCACCCGCGTCCAGCGTGATGCCATTGCTTGCCGGGTCGGCGTTGACCACCTGGAACGGTCCGCTGCCGGCATCGAGATTGCCGCGAGTGGTGACAGCCGCGCCTGGCGGTGTGGCCAGGCCGCTGCGCAAGGTTGTGAGTACGCTGACGACGGCCATCGCATCGCCGGCCGGGGCAATGGGAGCAGGCGCCAGGCAACTGGCATCGGGGCGCGTGCAGCCGGCCGAGACGATGCGCACCACGTCGGGTCGGATGACGGCGGGTGGCGATCCGGAGCCGGTGATGTATTCGAAGCGCACGCGGAACATCGGCTGGGCTGCGGTGCCTGTGACGGTGGGCAGGGTCGTCGCATCGTCGCTGGGACAGTGGCAACTCCAGCTATTGCTGGCAGCGTCGAACACGCAGGCTGGCATCAGTGGTGTGCCGTCGCTGCGGTTGCGAATCGTGATTGATGTGTCGCTGTTGACGGCCGACTGATCGGCCCCGGCAGCGGAAAGATATCGGTCACGGAAGGTGTTGTTCGCAGGGTCGGCGCTCGGCAGGCAGGCATCGTCGACACGGCCGCCGTTGAGCATCGCCAAGGCCCACTGGATGCCTGCATCGGCGGCTTCCAGCGCCTGCGTCGACCGGTACTGGTTTGCTGCCGTGCGCTGTTCGAAGATCATGTTGCGGTTCGTGTAGGCCGCCAGAAGCGAGACGATGAAGAACAGCACCATCACGACGATCAGCGTCGCCACACCGCGCTGCGAATGGTGCCCTTTGGTGCGGCGGCGCCGGGCCATGCGGGAGGCATGCAGAGGTGGGAAATTCATCATCGCGGCATTCAGGACGGGCAGGCTTGCGACGTGCCGCCCGCACCGGTGCTGTTGAAGGTGACGGCGTCGTTGCGCAGGCGCACTTTGCTGGTGACGGTGCGCGTGATGGCGCTGTCGCTCACGGCCTGCCCGGTGAGGGTGACCGTGAGCGTGCGCACCGCGACGGTGGGCCAGCAGTAGTCCGGATCGGCGCCCGGCGCCGGTAACGGGCATGCTTTGGGACACATCAGTCGCACCTGAGCCGGTGTGTCCGCCGCCACCGTGAAGCTCAGCACGTTCAAGACGTTGTGATCAGTGAGTTCCTGCCACCCAGCGCCACCCGGCAGCAGCGTCTTGATAACGCTGTCCTCAAGCTTGAAACCGAAAGTGCCAGCGGCGTCGTCCGGCCGCTTGTACGTGTAGCTCACGTTGTCGGCACTGCCGCTCGCGGGCGTTACGCTGAGGTAGGGATTGGGTACCGTGAATCCCGCGCCGGGGTTCCATACCGCCTGCTGGGCCGCGCCCCAGTGGCCGGCGCGGCGCAGCTCGCGCGTGATGATATCGGTCGCGGCGCGCAGATCCTGCTGGACCTGGGTTTCCAAAAGCAGGCGGTGGTTGTCGCTGATCTGCGCCGATACCAGAAGTGCAGACGCGGCCACGATGAACAGGCCCACTGCGACACCGACCATCATCTCCACCAGCGACAGCCCGCGCTGATGAAGGCGCGTTCTGCGCGGCCTCAGGCGTGACAGCGCGCTCATGACGAACAGGCCTGAACCGGCATCGTCGAGCCGCTGGCTGCGCAGACGCTCGGTCGCCCGGACAGGCTGATTTCAGTGCGCAACGCGCGTGCGGTGTCGATGAAGGTGTTGATGACGAACTTGGATGGGCTGCCGCCTTCTTCGTCCGAGGCGTTGATCACGATTCCCCCCGTGGTGGGGTCATAGAGGAACTCCGGGGACTGGCCCGTCGGCGTGCCGATCTTCACGCTCAGTGCGGCCGGGATTGAAACTGTGCGAACCTCGACGCTTCCCGCCGGGCACACGGGGGTACCGAGGCAACTGCATCGTGTGCTGTCGCCGACGTAGAGCACATAGCAGCTCTGGCTGGCGTTGGCACCTACGCGAACGCGCACCGGCAGGTTCCTGGATGCGGCTTCGCTGCGTGCGAACTGCAAGTCGGTGACGAGTTGCGCATTGATGCTCTTCAGCCGCTGCAACAGAATGAAGTTGCTGAAAGAAGGTGCGGCCAAGGTCAGTACGAGGGCGGCTACAGCCACGAGGACGAGCAGCTCGATGAGGGTGAAGGCTTGTTGGCGGTGCATGTCAACGCGCCCAGCAGTGTTTGGGGTCGGTCCAGTCGGGGCTGCTCGCGCCCGACCCCTGGTTGACGTTGCCGATGTTCATCTGCACAGCCAGTACCTGGCAGCCATCGTCAGAGGCCTGCGAACTGCCACTTACGGCCGTGGCGGTGGCTGTGTAGCCCGTGGCGCCGGTGGCCGATAGAACCACGCCGTAGTAGTTCGACGGTGTTGTGGCGCTGAGTCCAAGCCCATCCGGCGGCGCGGTGGCCAATACGCTGTTCGCAGCGTATTCCGGATGGTTGCCGCGCCAGCGCTCCTGGGCTTGCTGCAGTGCTGCCAGTGCCGCGAAGGCTTCACTGCGCCGCCCCTTGCGGATCGACTGCATGAACGCAGGATAGGCCAGCGCCGACAAGATGCCGACGACGGCCACGGCCACCATCAGCTCGATGAGGGTGAAGCCGCGCTGGCGGTGGCGGAGTGACGAAGGCCCGTTCATGTTGCGCCGATTGTCCTGGGGGGCGCAGCGTGTGACCAGCCCTGTGAGCGCCGTTCATCCGCCCTCGGTAACCGGTCATCGGGCGTCCCCGCATCTGCGGGGCTCAGCAAGCCTTGTAGCCGGAAAGGCCGACGCTGCAACTGCGAACGCGTCCCATGATGTTGATGATGGTGCGCACGCTGGCGCCATCGGCACCGCCGATTTGCACCGTGCCCGTCGGCGTTACCGTACCTTTGACCGGATCGAACAGCATGGAGGCGCTGTTGGAGTGCAGGGTCAGGCGTGAACCCACACCCAACGTGCCGACGCGCAAGGCGGTGGCCGTTGCGCCGCAGGTCGCGCTGCCGTCAGCCGCGCAATGGCAGGCGCCGGCCACTCCGGTGTGGATGACGTAGCAGACATTGGCGTTGGAGAAATCCACCCGCACACCATGATTTTGCGAGACGGCCAGCGAGCGCGCCAACTGCAGATCGGTTTCGAGCTGCGCCGACGCGCCTTCCAGGTGCCGCCGCTGGCAGAGTTGTTCCAGGCCGGGGGCGACGACACCAATCGCGGTTGTGGTGATGGCCATCACGATGCAGCTCTCGATCAGCGTGACACCAAGCTGTCGGCGGTTTGCGGGGCGTGCTTTCATTTCGATCTCCGTTTTCGTGGGCATGGCGCTCACTGTAGGAAATCGATGCCCGTTTCGCGTCCCCCGCACGGCGGCGTCGAAGAGGCGGCCCGAGCGGGTGTCCCCCGGGCGGGGGTGGCTCAGATGCCGCTGATCAATTGGCGGAACTCGTCCACGTCCTCGAAGCTGCGGTACACCGAAGCGAAGCGCACGTAGGCCACCTTGTCCATGCGCTTGAGCTCGCGCATCACGAGTTCGCCGACGCGCGCGCTCGGCACTTCGCGCGCGCCGCTGGCGAGCAGCTTGTCCTGGATGCGTTCGACGGCGGCGTCGACCTGTTCCATGCTGACGGGCCGCTTGTGCAGCGCAAGCTGCATCGACGCGCGCAGCTTGGCGTCGTCGAATTCGACACGCGAACCGTCCTTCTTGACGATGGCGGGGAACGCGATCTCGGCGCGTTCGTAGGTCGTGAAGCGCTTTTCGCAATGCAGGCAGCGACGGCGGCGGCGGATCACCCCACCTTCGTCGGATTCGCGCGTCTCGACGACCTGGGTCTCGTCGTGGTTGCAGTACGGGCAGCGCATCGCAGCCTAGGTCCGGCGGCAGGATGTCGCAGGGGCGCGCCGGGCCTTCATCACGTCAGCGGTAGACCGGGAAGTCGCGCGTCAACGCCGCCACCTTGGCGCGCACCGCCGCGATGTGTGCGGCGTCGCGCGGGTTGTCCAGCACGTCGGCGATCAAGTGTGCGGTCTGCCTGGCCTGCTCTTGTTTGAAGCCACGCGTCGTCATCGCCGGTGAGCCCAGGCGGATGCCGCTCGTGACCATCGGCTTCTGGGGGTCGTTGGGGATGCCGTTCTTGTTGCAGGTCATGTGCGCTTCGCCGAGGAAGGCCTCGGCTTCCTTGCCCGTCAGCCCCTTGGGACGCAGGTCGACCAGCATCACGTGACTTTCGGTGCGGCCGCTGACGATGCGCAGCCCACGCTCGATCAGCGTGCGCGCGAGCACATCGGCGTTGGCCACCACCTGCTGCTGATAGGCCTTGAATTCCGGCGCCAGCGCTTCCTTGAAGGCCACCGCCTTGGCCGCGATCACGTGCATCAGCGGCCCGCCCTGGATACCCGGAAAGATGGCGCTGTTGATCTTCTTCGCGATGCTCTCGTCGTTCATCACGACAATGCCGCCGCGCGGGCCGCGCAGGCTCTTGTGGGTGGTCGAGGTCACCACGTCTGCATGCGGCACCGGGTTCGGGTAGACGCCGGCGGCGATGAGGCCCGCGTAGTGCGCCATGTCGACCATGAAATACGCGCCAACATCCTTGGCCACCCTGGCAAAGCGTTCGAAGTCGATGTGCAGGCTGTAGGCCGACGCGCCGGCGATGATGAGCTTGGGCTTGTGTTCGTGGGCCAGGCGCTCCATCGCGTCGTAGTCGATGGCCTCGTTGGCGTCGAGCCCGTAGCTGACCACGTTGAACCACTTGCCGCTCATGTTCAGCGGCATGCCGTGCGTGAGGTGTCCACCTTCGGCCAGGCTCATGCCCATCAGGGTGTCGCCCGGCTGAAGCAGCGCGAACAGCACTGCCTGGTTGGCCTGCGAGCCCGAGTTGGCCTGCACGTTGGCGAAGTTCGCGCCGAAGACCTTTTTCAGGCGGTCGATGGCGAGTTGTTCGACGACGTCGACGTTTTCGCAGCCGCCGTAGTAGCGCTTGCCCGGGTAGCCTTCGGCGTACTTGTTCGTCAGTTGTGTGCCCTGGGCAGCCATCACCGCCGGGCTGGTGTAGTTCTCCGACGCAATGAGCTCGATGTGCTCTTCCTGGCGGCGGTTTTCGGCCTCCACGGCGGCCCAGATTTCGGGGTCGGCAGCGGCAAGGGAAATGGAACGGTCGAACATGGCAGTCCTCTTCAGGATTGAAGGGCCATCGAGTGCCAGGCCGTCATTGGCCGCATGGTCGAGGGCTGCCCAGGCGCACGGCGGACGCCGGCAGCATCTGCCGGCCTGCGCTTCCCGGTGGTCGGTCCACCTCGAGGCGTGGTGCCTCTTATCGCCAGTCGCGCAAGAATGAAAGTGTAGCGGACCGCGCCTCAGCGCTGCACCGGCGACAGCAGCGCCACCTGGTCGTGATGCGGCAAGACCGCAGGCGCCGGCGTCGCCTCCTGGACCGCCGGCACGGCGGGCACCAGCGGTGCCGACGGCAGCGTATTGGGCGCGTTCAGCGGCACGCCCTGGCCGTTGGCGACGCGGCGCATGTAGCTTTGTTCCGTCATCACCCGACTGGCGTAGCCGCCGTCGTCGTGGCTCAGCGCGGCGCCGACGTAGTACTTCAGCCCCTCTTGCTGACTACCGGCGCGGGCGATGCAATCCTTGAGCACCTGGACGCCGACACGCAGGTTGCTGATGGGGTCGAAGGCCGCGTGGTTGCCGCCGAAGACCTCGTACTTGTCGGGATGCACGCGCGTCAGCACCTGCATCAGCCCCTGGGCGCCGACCGGGCTTTGCGCGAACGGGTTGAAGCTCGACTCGACCGCCATGATGGCAAGGATCAGGGTCGGATCCAGCCCCGCGCGCTGCCCCACGTGCCAGGCTTCCTGCACCAGCGCACTCACCGGTTCGGGCGCCACGCGGTAGCGGCGCGAAATCCAACCCGCCACGGCGGCCTGCTGGCGCGTCAGATCCTTCGGATCGGCCGCCGTGGCACGGCTGACCGCCGACGGTTCGGCAAGGCCGGTCAGCACGTCGCCACTGGCAAGCACGCGCTCTTCATGGCGCGTCTGAAGCCATTTGAAGGTCATGATCTCGACGTGCTGCCGCACATCGGCACGACCGATCGCGAACACCAGCACCGCGACCACACCCAGCCCCAGCACCGCCAGCGAGTTATGGCCCACTTCCAGCAGACCGTGCCCGACATCACGGACGAACACGGCGAGTGATCGACCGCTGGCTTGCTGCGCGCCGCGCAGCATCGCTATGGCTTTCATCGCATTCCTCTTCTAACGTCGCCAAGGGCGGTGCGGCAAGCTGCGCGCACTGCGATGGCGATAATCGACCACCCAAAGCATCGGCTGCAGACAGTGCGGCCGAGCACGAGACGGGACTCAAACGTCCGGCCTCGTGGTTCGTTCGTGAGGCTCGGGTAAACCCTGAAACATCAAGTTCAGCGGGATTTTAGGAATCGGTTAATACCTGGTCAAGAATATGGAATTTGCTTCTAACTACTTTTGGGAATGAAATACCGCGATCTACGCGACTTCATGGCCCAGCTTGAGCGGCGCTCGATGCTGCGAAGGCTGGCCGATCCTGTCTCGCCAAGCCTCGAAATGACGGCAATCGGCGACAAACTGCTGCGCGCAGCGGGGCCGGCCGTGTTGTTCACGCACCCGGTGGGTTACAAAATTCCAGTGCTGGGCAACCTGTTCGGCACCCCTGAACGGGTGGCCCTGGGCATGGGGGCCGATTCGCTGGACGAGCTGCGCGACGTCGGGCGATTGCTTGCCGGCCTGAAAGAGCCGGAACCGCCCAAGGGTTTGAAGGATGCCGGCAAGTTGGTGCAGATGCTCAAGGCACTGTGGGACATGAAGCCCGCGGTACAACGCAGCGCTCCGTGTCGGGAAGTGGTGCGTCACGGCGCCGACGTCGACCTCGGTGAATTGCCGGTGCAGACCTGCTGGCCCGGCGACGCCGGGCCATTGATCACCTGGGGTCTGGTGGTGACGCGGGGGCCGCAGAACGTGGCCGCCCCGCGCCTGCGGCAGAACCTCGGCATCTACCGCCAGCAGGTGATCGGCCGTCGCCAAGTCATCATGCGCTGGCTTGCGCATCGCGGTGGGGCGCAGGACTTCCGTGAATTCGCGCGCGTCAACGCAGGGCATCCGTTTCCCATCGCCGTGGCGCTGGGCGCGGACCCGGCGACCATGCTCGGCGCCGTGACGCCGGTGCCCGACACGCTGTCGGAATACCAGTTCGCTGGCCTGCTGCGCGGCGCCCGCACCGAGGTGGTGGACTCGGACGTCGGCGCCGGCCTGCCGCTGCAGGTGCCGGCAAGCGCCGAGATCGTGCTCGAAGGCCACATCCCACCGGCGCCGCCAGGCTTCGCGGGCGAGTCCGAGCGCGGGGTGCGGCTGAAGGAGATGGGCGGCTACCTGCATGCCTTGGAGGGGCCGTTCGGCGACCACACCGGCTACTACAACGAGCAGGACTGGTTCCCGGTGTTCGAGATCGACCGCATGACGCACCGTGCCGACCCCATCTACCACTCCACCTACACCGGCAAGCCGCCCGACGAGCCGGCCGTGCTGGGGGTGGCGTTGAACGAAGTCTTCGTGCCCATCCTGCAGAAGCAGTTCCCCGAGATCGCCGACTTCTATCTGCCACCCGAAGGCTGCAGCTACCGCATGGCGGTGATTTCCATCCGCAAAGCCTACCCAGGGCATGCCAAGCGCGTGATGTTCGGCTTGTGGAGCTTTCTGCGCCAGTTCATGTACACGAAGTTCATCGTCGTGACCGACGATGATGTGGACATCCGCGACTGGCGTGAAGTGATCTGGGCCATCACGACGCGGGTCGATCCGGTGCGCGACACGACGCTGGTCGGCGAGACGCCGATCGACTATCTGGACTTTGCTTCGCCCGTGAGCGGACTCGGCGGCAAGATGGGGCTGGACGCGACGAACAAGTGGCCGGGTGAGAGCGCGCGCGAATGGGGACGGCCGATCACGATGGACACCGAGGTCGAAGCGCGCGTGGCGTCCATCGTCGAACGTCTGCAATCCACTTCAGCGCCGGGCTGAATCGCAACTTCCGCTTGCGGGCTTGGCGTTCGTCGCCTAAGGTTGAACTGCCTGCTTGCAGGCACCTTGCGATGGCGCAGTCTCTGCGCATCAGGAACCCTGGACTTCATTCCTCCGGAGTTCCATTGGCGGCTTCGGCCGCCCGCCCCCTCCAGCCGTCACAGGTTCGGAGGGGTTTCGATTTCCGGGCTGGCGTTTTGCACCAGGCGCACGCGTGTGGCTGCCACCGCAGCGACCTGACCGACACGCAACTTGCGGCCGCGGCGCAATTCTTCCTGGCCATCGACCTGCACCTTGCCGTCATGGATCATCGCCTTCGCGCCGCCGCCGCTGGATGCCAGGCCGGTGGCCTTGAGCAGAGCGTCGAGCGTGATGAACTCGCCGCGCAGTTCGAACAAGATCTCCTTCATTGCCCCGCCGTGGCCGCGGGCAGCGCGAATTCACGGGCCAGCAATGAATACGAATGGCGCCGCACGGCGGGGTCGTGCGTCCAGGTGTTGATCACGAGCTCATCCAGTTGCAACTGCCCGGCCAGCCGCCGCAGCTTGGCCCCCACATCCTGCGCGCTGCCGACAACGGCACGCGCGCGGCTGTCATCGAGCACGGGTACTTCGGCCTCGCTGAAGCCCTCGGCCGCGATCTCGTCCGGTGGCCGCAGCGGACCCAGCCGTCCGCGCTGGCGGTCCAGCCGCCAGCGCTCGCGGCTCAAGGCATGGTGCTCGGCCTCGGCGTGGCTGTCGGCGGCCAGGGCCCAGACGCAGATCGTCGGCTGCGGCCGGGGGTGTCGCGCGCTCGGTTGGTACAGCGTACGGTACAGCTCCAGCGCCTGTTCGACGCCCTGACCGTCGACAAAGAAGTAGGCATAGGCATACGGCAGCCCCAGGTGCGCGGCGAGCTGGGCGCCGTAGTTCGAGCTGCCCAGGATCCAGATTTCCGGCGGCGTGGCGCCGGCTGCCGGAAGCGGGTGCGCCCAGATGCCTTGATGGCGCTGGCCGCGCGTCCAGGCCTGCAGGTCCATCACCTGTTGCGGGAACTGCTCGGCCGCGTGCGCTGCGTTGGGGTTGAGCGCCATCGCGGTGCGCATGTCGCCGCCCGGTGCGCGGCCGACACCGAGGTCGATGCGCCCGGGCGCCAACGCATCGAGCACACGGAACTGCTCGGCCACCTTCAGCGCCGAATAGTGCGGCAGCATGACACCGGCGCTGCCGATGCGGATGCGCGAGGTCCGCGCGGCCACGGCGGCCATCAGGATTTCGGGCGCGCTGCCGACGATGGTCGGCAGGCCATGGTGCTCGCTGACCCAGAAGCGGTGGTAGCCCAGCGCCTCGCAGTGCTGTGCGAGGTCCAGCGAATCGCGCAAGGCATGGCCTTCGTCGCGGCCGGCACAGGCCACCGACTGGTCGAGCACCGAAAGTTTCAAGTGTCTTCTCCGATCATCTGGGCTGCCTTCTCGGCGATCATGATCACCGGCGCGTTCGTATTGCCGGAGACGATGTTAGGCATCACCGACGCATCCACCACACGCAGGCCTTCGATGCCGTGCACACGCAGCCGGGCATCGACGACGTCCTGCGCACCCGCACCCATGCGGCAGCTTCCCACGGGATGGTAGATGGTGTCGGCGTGGGCGCGCACGAACGACTCGATCTGCGCCTCGCTGACGGCGCCCGCCGACGCCGCCGATTCGCGTCCGCCGTGACCGGCCAGCGCCGGCTGCTGAAGCACGCGCCGCATCAACTGAAAGCCGCGCACCAGGCGTGCCACGTCGTCGCCGTCGGACAGGAAGGCGGGGTCGATGCGCGGTGCGGCCAGCGGGTCGGCGCTGGCCAGCGTCACGCTGCCGCGGCTCCTCGGCCGCAGCAGACAGACGTGGCACGAATAGCCGTGGCCGAACAGCGTCTTGCGGCCATGGTCGACGAGCTTGCCGATGACGAAGTGCAACTGCAGATCGGGCCGCGTCGCATCGGGTCCGCTGCGCACGAAGGCGCCCGCTTCGGCGAAGTTGGTGGTCAGCATGCCGCGCCGATGGCGACGCCATTCGACGATGCCTTGCAACGCATGCCATGCGCCCGGCAGCGACAGGCCGAACAAGTCCTTCAGATGCGGCGCGTCGACGACCTGCACCACATCGACGTGATCGTGAAGCTGCTGGCCGACACCGGCCAGGTCGTGCACGACCTCGATGCCCTGCTGCTGCAGGTGTGCGCCCGGGCCGATGCCCGACAGCATCAGCAGTTGCGGTGACTGCAGTGCCCCGGCAGCCAGCAACACCTGGCGCCGCGCCTCCAGGCTGCGCCGCGTCGCGCCTTGCTGCAGTTCGACGCCCACCGCACGCCGGCCCTCGAGCAGCAGCCGCGTGACCTGCACCCCGGTCAGCACCTGCAGGTTGCGACGCGCCAGGTGCGGCGTCAGATAGGCCCTGGCGGCGCTGAAGCGTTCGCCATTGCGATGCGTCACCTGGTACAGCCCTGCGCCTTCCTGGCGCGCTCCGTTGAAGTCGGGGTTGGCGGCGATGCCGGCCTGCACCGCCGCCTGCACGAAGACCGGGCCGAAGCGGTTCGGCGAGCGCAGGTCCATCACGTTCAGCGGCCCGCCCACGCCGTGCCAGTCGTCGGCGCCGCGCTCGTTGTGTTCGGCGCGCTTGAACCACGGCAATACGTCGTCCCAGCCCCAGCCGGGGTTGCCCGCGGCGGCCCAGGCGTCGTAGTCCTCGGGCTGGCCACGCATGTAGATCATCGCGTTGACCGAGCTCGAGCCCCCGAGCACCTTGCCGCGTGGCTGGTAGCCGCGGCGCCCGCCCAGACCGGACTGCGGCGTGGTCTCGAAGGCCCAATTCGCGCCGCCGGTCTTGGCCAGCAAGGCCAGGCCGGCGGGGCAGTGGATCAAGGCGCTGGTGTCGCGCGGGCCGGCCTCGAGCAGGCAGACGTTGGCGGCGGGGTCTTCGCTCAGGCGCCCGGCCAGTACGCAGCCGGCGGCGCCGCCACCGACGATGATGTAGTCGAACATTGCCGTGCCGCTCCTCGCGGTCGATCATAGCGAGCGGGGTGGCGGCTCATGGGCCGCCGCGGCGGGCGCGGCGTCTATTTGCGGACGTTGTCGAGTCCGTTGGCGGGCTCGTAGCCCAGCGCCATGGCTCTGGCCTCGTAGCGCGCGGCCAGAATGGGTTGTGCGGTGCGCCGAAAGTGCAGGGCAAGTTCGTAGCTGGCATTTTCGTCGCCCAGCGACGCGGCAAGCTGCAGCCAGCCCACGTAACGCTGCGTGCCCTGGGCGCCATCGGACGCGCGGCTGGCATGCGCCAGTCTCACGGCGGCGTTGCGGTCGCCCAGCGCGGCGAGGCGAATGTCGTGCAACGTCTCGCCGGCGGCTTCGTTGGGCGTGAAGGCGCTGCGGTACAGGCGCACGTCGTTGCGGTTCACCAGCCGCCAGGCGTCGCCGGCGCGCTGGCGCACGGCCTGCACTTCGGCGGCATCGGCGGCGTCGGGGCAGGCACGAAGGTACTGGTCGGCGGCGCGCACGATGTCGCCTGGCCAGACCGCGCTGTCCACCGCCGCGCGCAGCGCTGGGGGGTCGTCCGGTGGCCCGGCCCAGGCCGGCGGAGCGCCCAGCGTGGCCAGCAGTGTGAGCAGCGTGAGCTGCGCCATCGCGACAACGCACTTCTTCATGGTGCAACCCCCGCGTGGACACCATGCCCACTCCTGCCTATCGGCACATCCAGGCCTTTCTGAAGTGAACTATTTCACGCCCGGTGGATGGGGTCGATCCAGGGCACGTTCTGCGGCTGCTCGACCGGTTCGATGTCCAGATTCACCGCCACCGCTTCGCCGTCGCTGCGCACCAGCACGCACTCCAGCGTTTCGGTGGCGCTGGCGTTGATCTCCTGGTGCGGCACGAAGGGCGGCACATAGATGAAGTCGCCCGGCCCGGCCTCGGCGGTGAACTCCAGCCGTTCGCCCCAGCGCATGCGGGCGCGGCCCTTGACGACGAAGATCACGCTTTCCAGCGGGCCGTGGTGGTGGGCGCCGGTCAACGCGCCAGCATGAATGTGCACCGTGCCGGCCCACAGTTTCTGGGCGCCGACGCGCGCGAAGTTGATCGCCGCCTTGCGGTCCATGCCCGGCGTCTGCGCCGTGCTCGGGTCGAGCTGATCGCCCGGCACGACCCGCACGCCATCGTGCTTCCAGCGCGGTTCGATGTTGTCGTTCATGGTGATGGTCCTGTGTGCCTTTGCATTCGGCAGCAGCTTGCCATAATGCGCGCCCCTGGGAGACAGCCGTTGTTCCGCCGCTTCGAAAACCTCGTTCATCCATACCCGGATGCGCTGCCGCCAGCGCTGCCCAAGGCCTTCTTCGCCTTTCTGTGGCAGTGCACGCGCGGTGTGCGCCCGCTGCTGCTGGGGTTGACGCTGCTGACGGCGGCCATCGGCGCCTTCGAGGCCTTGTTGTTCAGCATGCTGGCCCACATCGTCGATCTGCTGGGCCAGGTGAAGCCGGCCGAACTGTGGCAGCGCCACGGCCATCTGCTGGCGTTGCTGGCGGCGCTGCTGGCCGGCAGCGTGCTGCTCGCCGGCGCGCAGGCGCTCATCAAGTACCAGGCCGTATTCGGCAACTTTCTGATGCGGCTGCGCTGGAACTTCCACCGCCTGATGCTCGAACAGAGCATGAACTTCTATCAGGACGAGTTTGCCGGCCGCATCTCGACGAAGGTGATGCAGACCGCGCTGGCGGTGCGCGACACCTGGCTCATCTTCGCCGACATCCTGGTCTACGTGCTGATCTACTTCGTCACGCTGGTCGCAGTGGTCGGCCACATGGACCGCTGGCTGATGCTGCCGTTCATCGGCTGGCTCGTGCTCTATGTCGCCGCGCTGGTGTTCTTCGTGCCGCGCCTGGGCCGCGTGGGCAAGCTGCAGGCCGACGCGCGTTCGCTGATGACGGGCCGCATCACCGACGCGTACACCAACATCAGCACCGTCAAGCTGTTTTCGCATGCCAACCGCGAGGCGCTGTTCGCACGCGGCGCGATGCAGGAATTCATGGTCACCGCCTACGGGCAGATGCGCCTGGTCACGGGCTTCGAGTTCGTCAACCAGGCGCTCAGCGTGGCGCTGATCACCGCCACCACCGGCGCCGCGCTGTGGCTGTGGACGCAAGGCGCGGTGGGCGTCGGCGCGGTGGCCGCGGCGAGCGCGATGGCGCTGCGGCTGAACGGCATCTCGCACTGGGTGATGTGGGAGATGTCGTCGTTGTTCGAACACGTGGGCACGGTGCAGGACGGCATGGCCACGCTGGCGCGTTCGCGTGCCGTGGTAGACCGCGCGGACGCCGTGCCGCTGGTCGTCACGCGCGGCGAGCTGCGCTTCGACAACGTGAAGTTCGCCTATGGCGGCGGCAAGACGGTGATCGACGAGCTGGCGCTGACGATCCACCCGGGCGAGAAGATCGGCCTCGTCGGCCGTTCGGGCGCCGGCAAGAGCACGGTGGTCAACCTGCTGCTGCGGCTGTACGACCTGGACGGCGGCCGCATCCTCATCGACGGCCAGGACATCGCGCACGTCACGCAGGACAGCCTGCGGCGCGCGGTCGGCATGGTGACGCAGGACACTTCGCTGCTGCACCGTTCGGTCAGCGACAACATCCTCTACGGCCGCCCCGAGGCGGGCCACGGCGAGATGATGCGCGCCGCCGAACGCGCCGAGGCACATGACTTCATCCTCGGCCTCAGCGACCCCAAGGGCCGCAAGGGTTACGAGGCGCACGTCGGCGAGCGCGGCGTCAAGCTCAGCGGCGGCCAGCGCCAGCGCGTGGCCATCGCGCGCGTGATGCTCAAGGACGCGCCCATCCTGCTGCTCGACGAAGCGACGAGTGCGCTCGACAGCGAGGTCGAAGCGGCGATCCAGGCCAGCCTCTACAAGCTGATGCAGGGCAAGACGGTGGTCGCCATTGCGCACCGGCTGTCGACCATCGCCGCGATGGACCGCCTGGTGGTGATGGACCATGGCCGCATCGTCGAGCAGGGCGACCACAAGAGCCTGCTCGCTGCCGGGGGCATCTACGCCCGCCTGTGGGCGCACCAGAGCGGCGGCTTCCTGGGTGAAGATGCCGATGACGAGGCCGACGACGAACCGGCCGACGCGCTGACGGATTGAGCCGCATGCCGCAGGCAGCCGGGCCTGTGAACGGCGACAATGGCGGGTTGCTCAACGTCTGCCCGCCTTGTCCACCTCCACGCTCGCCGCGCGCCCGCAGGCGCGAAAAAACGCCGTCAAGGCGCTGACCGGCTATCGCCCGTTCTGGGCCAAGCGTTTCGGTCCCGCACCCTTCCTGCCGATGAGCCGGCAGGAGATGGACGCGCTCGGCTGGGACTCCTGCGACGTCATCATCGTCACCGGCGACGCCTACGTCGACCACCCGAGCTTCGGCATGGCGGTGATCGGCCGCACGCTGGAGGCTCAGGGTTTTCGCGTCGGCATCATCGCGCAGCCCGACTGGAACAGCGTCGACGCGTTCAAGGCGTTGGGCCGGCCGAACCTGTACTTCGGCGTCGCCGCCGGCAACATGGATTCGATGATCAACCGCTACACGGCCGACCGCAAGCTGCGCAGCGACGACGCCTACACGCCGGGCGGCGCGGGCGGCAAGCGGCCCGACCGCGCGACGCTGGTCTACACCCAACGCTGCAAGCAGGCCTGGAGCGAGGTGCCGGTCATCATCGGCGGCATCGAGGCCAGCCTGCGCCGCATCGCGCACTACGACTACTGGCAGGACAAGGTGCGCCGCTCGGTGCTCGTCGACAGCAAGGCCGACCTGCTGCTGTTCGGCAACGCCGAGCGCGCGATCGTCGAGATCACGCACCGGCTGGCGGCACGCGAGCCGGTGCACAGCATCACCGATGTGCGCGGCACCGCCTTCATGGTGCGCACCGGCGCCGAGTTCCGCATGCACGGCTGGCACGAGATCGACTCCACCGAGGTCGACCGCCCGGGCCGTGTCGATGCGCACATCAACCCCTACCAGGGCACCGGCGAGCAGGCCGCCGCGCAGGGGCAGAGCTGCGCGAAGGAAGAGGGCGCGGCGGCGCCGGAACAGGGCGTGGTCGTGGCCATGCCGACGAGCCGCCGCGCCGTGTTGCCCGCGCGCGAGAAAACCGTGATCCGGCTGCCCGCCTACGAGCAGGTGAAGAGCGACAGCGTGCTCTATGCGCATGCAAACCGCGTGCTGCATCTGGAAACCAACCCGGGAAACGCACGTGCGCTGGTGCAGCGCCACGGCGAGCGTGATGTCTGGTTCAACGCGCCGCCGGTTCCGCTGAGCACCGCCGAGATGGACCACGTGTTCGATCTGCCGTACGCGCGTGCGCCCCACCCGAGCTACGCCGACGAGCACGGCAGCCACGACGGCGCGAGCAAGATCCCGGCGTGGGAGATGATCCGCTTCAGCGTCAACATCATGCGCGGCTGTTTCGGCGGCTGCACCTTCTGCAGCATCACCGAGCACGAAGGCCGCATCATCCAGAGCCGCAGCGAAGATTCGGTGATCCGCGAGATCGAGGAGATCCGCGACAAGGTCAAGGGTTTCACCGGCGTCATCAGCGACCTCGGCGGGCCTACCGCGAACATGTGGCGCATCGGCTGCAAGAGCCCGGAAATCGAGGCCGCGTGTCGCAAGCCAAGCTGCGTCTACCCCGGCATCTGCGCCAACCTGAACACCAGCCACGACCCGCTCATCAAGATGTACCGTCGCGCGCGTGCATTGCGCGGCGTGAAGAAGATCCTCATCGGCTCGGGCCTGCGTTACGACCTCGCGGTGCGCAGCCCCGAGTACGTGAAGGAACTCGTCACGCACCACGTCGGCGGCTATCTGAAGATCGCGCCCGAGCACACCGAGGGCGGGCCGCTGGCCAAGATGATGAAGCCCGGGATCGCCAGCTACGAGCGCTTCAAGCAACTGTTCGAGCAGTTCAGCGCCGAGGCCGGCAAGAAGCAATACCTGATTCCGTATTTCATCGCCGCCCATCCCGGCACCCGCGATGAAGACATGATGAATCTGGCGCTGTGGCTGAAGGCCCACGGCTTCAAGGCCGATCAGGTTCAGACCTTCTACCCCAGCCCGATGGCCACCGCGACCGCGATGTACCACTCGAGCCTGAACCCGCTCAAGGGCATCAGCCGCCTGCTCGACGGCCCGACCGCACGCGCCGAGCGGGTGGACATCGTGCGCGGCGAACGCCGGCGCCGTCTGCACAAGGCGTTTCTGCGCTGGCACGACCCCAACAACTGGCCGCTGCTGCGCGAGGCCCTGAAGGAGATGGGCCGCGCCGATCTCATCGGCAACGGCAAACACCATCTGATCCCGAGCTTCCAGCCTGCCACCGACGGCAGCTACAGCAGCGCACGACGCAAGAACAGCAGCGCGCCCGTGGCGGCGCGCAAGGGCCGACTGCTGACCCAGCACACCGGCCTGCCGCCGCGGCGCAAGGGTTGACGCCACCCCGCGCCTCAGGGGCGCGACAGGCTGCGGCCGGTGTCGCCGTGCTAGCGTGGCCGACCTGCCTGCCGGAGTGATCCATGACCCTTCGTGTCCTGCCCCGTGCCCTTGCCGTTGGCGCCATCGCGGCGGCCGCGCTGCTGCCGCTGCAGGCCAGCGCCTTCAGCAACCTGGTGATCTTCGGCGACAGCCTCAGCGACAGCGGCAACAACGCCGACGTGCTTGGCATCGGCGCCCACCAGGTCATCACCGGCAACAGCTACATCCCGACGCGGCCCTATGCGTCGGGCACCTACAGCAACGGCGATGTCTGGGCGACGTCGTTCGCCGCCGGCCTCGGGCTGAGCGCGGTCCACTCGCTGGCCGGTGGCGGCAACTACGCCTATGGCGGCGCCGTGGCAGGCGGCAACGCCCTCTTTCCGCCGAGCCTGGGCAAGCAGTTGACCATTTACCTCGGCAGCGCGCCGGCCGACGCCGGCGGCACGCTGTACGTGATTGCCGGCGGTGGCAACGACGCGCGCAGCGTGGTGAGCGCCATCGACGGCGGCGCCGATGCCACGTCTACGATCAACAGCGCGGCGGCCACTTTCGCGGCCAGCATCGGCAGCATGGTCGACACTCTGCAGGCCAGCGGCGCGCAGCGCATCATCGTCTGGGACGCGCCCAACATCGGCGTCGCCCCGGCGCTCGCGGCCAGCGGCGACAGCGCCCTGGGCACCCAGGTGGCAGCCGCCATGAACGCCGCGCTCGCGGCGCGCCTCAACGGTGAACAAGGTGTCAGCAGCTTCGACATTTTCAACCTCGTGGCGCAGGGGCAGAGCTACGGCCTCGTGAACACCACCGACGCCTGCGGCGCCATCGCCGGCTGCGACCCGTCGACCTACCTGTTCTGGGACGGTCTGCATCCCACCTCAGCCGGTCACCAGATCATTGCCGACGCCATGCTGGCCGCCGTGCCCGAGCCGGCCACGGGGCTGATGTTCGGCCTCGGTCTGGCCGCCATGGCGCTGTGCCGGCGCCGCCTTCGCGGCTAGGCCCGGCGCCGCTTGTTCAGCCGGCGGCCAGGGCCGGCGCGTCGAACAGACGCTGAAGATCGGCCGCCGTGTTGTAGGCCTGCATCGACAGGCGCACGAAGGTCTGCCCGGCGTGCTGGGTGACCGGCACCTCGATGCGGCTTTCATTGAACAGGCGCTCGCGCAGCGCGGCTGCATCGTGGTGCGGCACCGGCAGCACCACCATCTGCGCAAAGTCATCGTCGCTGCTGGCGGCAGGCAGCGCGAAGCGCGCGCACCAGCGGTGCAAAAACCCGACGGCTTGTTCATGGCAGCGGCGCTGCAGCGTCGGCCAGTCATGGCGGGCCTGGAAATCGATCGCCGCCGGCACCGCCAGCCAGGCGGCGATATCGCGTGTGCCCTGCCATTGCAGGCGGCGCTCGAGCACGCGGCGGCCGGTGTAGGCATCGAAGCCGGTGTGACCGCTGACCTCGGCCACGTAGCCCCAACTGATGACGGGTGCGTCGAGCGCCGCATGGTGTTCGGGCCGCGCATGCAGGAAGGCGGCGCCCTTGGGCGCGCACATCCACTTGTGGCAGTTGCCGGTGTAGAAGTCGGCGCCCAGCGCATCGAGCTGCAACGCGATCTGCCCCGGCGCGTGCGCGCCGTCGACCAGCGTCAGGATGCCGCGTGCGCGCGCCGCCGCGCACAGTTCGGCGAGCGGGAAGATCAGCGCCGTCGTCGATGTGATGTGGCTGACGAAGATCACGCGGGTGCGCGCCGTCACCGCGGCCAGCATGCGGCGCACGAAGTCGTGGCCGTCGAATGGCAGCGGGATGCGCTGCTGCCGGTAGTGCGCGCCCCGCCGTTCGCAGACGAAGCGCCAGGTGGCATCGCAGGCACCGTATTCTTGGTCGGTGGCGAGTACTTCGTCGCCGGGCTGCAACGCGAGCGAACGCGCGACCACGTTGACGCCGGTGGTGGCGTTGGGCACGAAGGCCAGGTCGCCGGCCTGTGCGCCGACGAACGCGGCGAGTCGTTCGCGCGCCGCCGCCAGCAGCGTGGCCGAGCGGCGGCCGAGGAATTCGACCGGATTGCGCTCCATCTCGAACTGCCAGCGCTGGAACTCGGCGAACACCTCGCGCGGGCAGGCACCGAACGAGCCGTGGTTGAGGAAGACGAGATCGGGGTCGAGCAGGAACTGATCACGCATCGCGGCGCAGTGTAGAGCGCTGCCGGCAGCGCCACTGTCAGCGCTTGACCTACAGGCGGCGCAGCGCGCGTCCGACGCACATCGTGGATGGCGGCCACAGGCATCGGGATGCAACATGACCTAAGTTTGAGCATCGGCTTGTTTTGCGGATCACATCATGAATACCATTCCCGGCTCGCTGTCTTTCGGTCGTTTTGAACTGCGTTTCGAATCGCTCTTCAACCCCGGGCGCGGTCTCGCATTTCCGTGCGACCGACGCGGACAGGTCGAGCTCGATGCGTTGAGCGACCGTGCCCGCAGCAACTACCTCTACGCACGCGCCGTCGTCGGCCGCGAGTACGCCACCCCCGCCGTGGTGCCGGGCCTCGGCCGCTGAAAACGCCGGCCGCCCGGCCGGCACAATGTCGGCATGGCCGCCGCCAGTCTTCTCGCCCTCATCGACGACATCGCCAGCGTCCTCGACGACGTGGCGCTGCTCGCCAAGCTGGCGGCGAAAAAAACGGCCGGTGTGCTGGGCGACGACCTGGCATTGAACGCCGAACAGGTCAGCGGCGTACGCGCCGAACGCGAACTGCCCGTCATCTGGGCCGTGGCCAAGGGCTCGTTGCTGAACAAGGCGATCCTGGTGCCCGCGGCGCTGGCGATCAGCGCCTTCGTGCCCTGGGTCGTGACGCCGCTGTTGATGCTCGGCGGCATCTATCTGTGTTTCGAAGGCATCGAGAAGCTGGCCCACAAGTGGCTGCATGACGCGCACGCCGACGCGGACGATCATGCGCGCACGGTGCAGGCGCTGGCCGACCCCAAAGTCGACTTGGTGGCGTTCGAGCGCACGAAGATCAAGGGCGCGATACGCACCGACTTCATCCTCTCGGCCGAGATCATCACGATCACGCTCGGCACCGTGGCCCAGGCGCCGCTGCCCGAGCAGATCGTCGTGCTGGCCGGCGTGGGCTTCGTGATGACGCTGGCGGTCTACGGTTTTGTCGCCGCCATCGTCAAGCTCGACGATGTCGGCCTGTTCCTGCACCGCAGCGGCGGGCGCGCTCTTCAGCGCCTGGGAAGCCTGCTCGTGAACGCTGCGCCGTGGCTCATGCGCTTTCTTTCGGTGGCCGGCACGGCGGCGATGTTCCTCGTCGGCGGCGGCATTCTCGTGCACGGTATCCCGGCGCTGCACCAGGCGCTGCAGGCCGCCTTGCCGGCGTGGGCCGGACTGCTGGCGAACGCCGGCACCGGCGTGCTGGCGGGTGCGGCGGCGCTGCTGGCGGTGAGTGGCGCGCAGCGGCTGCGCGCCGCTATTTCCTGACTGCCAGCAGTTCCACTTCGAACAGCAGCGTTGCGTGCGGCGGGATCTCGCCGCCACCGGCGCCACGTTCGCCGTAGGCGATGCTCGACGGGCAGGTGAGCTTGGCCTTGCCGCCGACCTTCATGCGCTGCACGCCTTCGGTCCAGCACTTGATCACGCGGTTGAGCGGGAACTCGGCCGCCTCGTGGCGGGCGTAGGAGCTGTCGAACTCGCGCCCGTCGGGAAAGGTGCCGCGGTAGTTCACCTTCACCGTGTCGGTGGCGCCCGGGCTGGCCCCCTTGCCTTCCTTCAGCGAGCGGTACACGAGGCCGCTCGGGGTGACCACCGCGCCAGGTTCGGCGGCGGCCTTGACCAGCGCCGCATCGGTGCTGGGTTGTGCGTGCAGCAGGGCCGGCATGGCAAGCGCCAGCGTCAGTGCCAGCGACGAGTACAGAGCGGGGGAAGTGCGCAGGTTCATCGCCTCATTGTGCACTGGCGAGATCGAACGTCGTCTTGAACCAGCGCGTCAGCAGGCGCTCTTCGTAGACGTAGGGATCGTTCGCGGGCGGCGTCATGCCGTCTTGATAGTTGAGGTCGGTCAGCCGATCGGTGCCCGTCTTCAGCGTCTTGCCGTCGGCCGTCAAGGTATAGCGCAGGCGGATCTGCGGCCAGTCGGCGCCGCCGCGCATGACGCGCAGATCACGGTGCGCGCCGTGCTTCACGTTGCCGGCCAGATCCACATCCAGCACGTCGACATGCAGCGTCTGGCCATCGGGCAGCCGCGCGCCCAGCTTCTGCAGATGCGCGCCCAGCGCCCGCGTGGTGAGTTCGATCTGGCTGGCGCCGAAGCCGGCGTCGCTGTAGTGCGCGGCATCGACGAAGTTCACTTCGACGACACCCGCGGCCTGGCTCGAGCCGGCGACGGCGCCCAACGCGGCAAGGCACAACACGGAAGACAGGATTTTCATCGCATCGCTCCTGAGGTGAAGATGCACTGCCAGTGTGCGCGCGTGGCAGGCCGGGCCGACGGGCGGCGCCGAAATCCTACTTCGTCCAACTGTCTTTCAACGTCGTGATGCGGTTGAAGACCGCGTTCTGCGCCGAGTGCAGCACGCGGTCGGCGACGAAGTAGCCGTGGCGCTCGAACTGCAGCCGCGTCTCGGCTTCGACGGCCGCCAGCGACGGCTCGACAAAAGCCTGCCGCACCTGCTTGCTGTGCGGGTTCAGCACGTCGCGGAAATCGCGCCCGCCGGCGTCGGGCTGGGCTTGGCTGAACAGGCGGTCGTAGAGCACCACGGTGGCGGCTTGCGCATCGTGCACGCCGACCCAGGTGATCGTGCCCTTGACCTTCACCGCGTCGGCACCTGGCGTGCCGCTGCGGGTGTCGGGAACGACGCGCGCCAGCACCGCGGTGAGTGCGCCGCCGGCGTCTTTTTCGCAGCCCGTGCATTCGACGACGAGGCCGTACTTGAGCCGCACCTTGTTGCCCGGAAAGAGGCGGAAAAAACCCTTGGCCGGCACTTCGGCAAAGTCGTCGCGCTCGATCCAGACCTCCGCGCCGAGGCCGAAGTGCCGCGTGCCCAGTTCGGGCCGATGCGGGTGCGCCGGCGCCGCGCAGGGCTCGACGTGATCGGCCGCATACACCTCGGCCCAGTTCGTGAGCTTGAGCTTCACCGGGTCGAGCACTGCCATCGCACGCGCAGCCTGGCCCTCCAGGTCGTCACGCAGGCAGCCTTCGAGCACCGAATAGTCGAGCCAGATGTTGGTCTTGCTGGCGCCGCTGCCGTCGGCCATGGCGCGGATGCTGGCTGGCGTGTAGCCGCGCCGTCGCATGCCCAGGATGGTGGGCATGCGCGGGTCGTCCCAGCCGTCGACGATCTTCTCGTCGACGAGCGCGCGCAGCTTGCGCTTGCTCGTGATCACGTAGCTCAGGTTCAGGCGCCCGAATTCGTATTGGCGCGGTGTCGGCCGCGCCAGCAGGCCGAGCGTGGCCAGGTGGTCGAGCAGCCAGTCGTAGAAGGGCCGCTGGTCCTCGAATTCCAGCGTGCAGAAGCTGTGGGTGATGTTCTCCAGCGCGTCCTCGATCGGGTGCGCGAAGGTGTACATCGGGTAGATGCACCACGTGTCGCCGGTGTTGTGGTGCACCGCGTGCTTGATGCGGTACAGCGCCGGGTCGCGCAGGTTGATGTTGGGCGACGCCATGTCGATCTTCGCGCGCAACACCGCCGCGCCGTCGGCCATCGTGCCGCTTTGCATGGCGGCGAAGCGCGCCAGGTTCTCGGCTGGCGTGCGGTTGCGAAACGGACTGTCGCGGCCGGCCGTGTGGAAGTCGCCGCGCGCCGCATGCATCTGCTCGGCGCTCTGCTCGTCGACATACGCCAGCCCGGCAGCGATCAGCGCCTCGGCCGCGCGCTTCATGAAGTCGAAGTAGTTGCTGGCGTAGTAGAGATGGCTGGTGCCGTTGGCGTGCCAGTCGAAGCCGAGCCAGTGCACGGCCTCGATGATGGCGTCGACGTAGGCCTGCTCTTCCTTCTCGGGATTGGTGTCGTCGAAGCGCAGATGGCAGACGCCGCCGTAGTCGCGCGCGAGGCCGAAGTTCAGGCAGATGCTCTTGGCATGGCCGACATGCAGGAAGCCATTCGGCTCGGGCGGAAAGCGGGTGCGGATGCGCGCCGGGTCGGGCGCGCCGGCCTGCTGGAACGCGCCGTCGCCCGGGCCGCCGCCGAAGCGACGCTGCGCCCAGGTGCCGGCTTCGAGATCACGTTCGATGACGCCGCGCAGGAAGTTGCTCGGTTTTGGGACTTCGGGGGCGGGCGGTTTCTGGGCCATGGGCGCTGCAAATCGGCGTGAGCGGCGATTCTATCGACGCCCTCGGTGCGCCAGGATTCAGCAGCGCGTGAACAGCAGCGCGGCGTTGCTGCCGCCGAAGGCAAATGAACTGCTGACCGCCGCCTGCAGCGTGGGCGCGGCCGTGTCGGGTTCGTGCACGAGGTTGAGCCCGCACGCCGGGTCGGGTGCGTCGCAGTGCGCGTTCGGCGGCAGCTTTCGCTCGTGCAGCGCCAGCACCGTGATCAAGGCCTCGAGCGCACCGGCGGCACCGAGCAGGTGACCATGCAGCGCCTTCGTCGAGCTGACGCGCAACTCGGCGATGGCGTCGCCCCAGACCCGCACCAGCGCCTGGCTTTCGACGACGTCGCCGATCGGTGTCGCCGTGCCGTGTGCGTTGCAGTAGCCCACCTCGGCCGGTGTCAGCGCCGCCTGCCGCAAGGCCTGCGTGAGCGCGCGCGCCTGGCCGGCGGCGTCGGGCTTCGTCAGGTGCGTGGCGTCGTTGCTGAGCCCCCAGCCTGCGAGGTTGGCGTAGACGCGCGCGCCGCGGGCGCGTGCACGCGGCGCGGACTCCAGCACCATGAAGGCCGCGCCCTCGCCGAGCACGAAGCCGCTGCGGTCGAGTGCAAACGGCCGGCAGCAGGTGGCCGCGGCGCGGGCGCCGGCCTGCGCATCGAAGGCCGCCAGCGTCTGCATCGCCTGCCACGCGACAACGACGCCGGGCACGATCAAGGCCTCGCTGCCGCCGGCGATGGCGACGTCCACCTCGCCGCGCTGCACCGCCTTCGCCGCCTCGGCAATCGCCACTGCCGACGACGCGCAGGCCACCGAATACGTCAGCACCGGCCCTTGCGCCTGCAGCCGCATCGCGATGTGGCCGGCCGCCGCGTTGGGCATGAAGGCGGGAATCGTCAGCGGCGGCACGCGGCCGCCACCCCGGTACGCGGCATCGAGCGCTGCGGCACCGCCCATGCCGCAGCCGACGTAGATGCCCATGCGCTCGGGGGCCGCGCCGGCGCCGTCGCCGCCATCTCTGAGCGCCAGGTCGGCCGCGGCCACCGCGAGTTGGCTGACACGGTCGACGCCGGCCAGTTGCAGCCGCGTGAACCAGCGCGCGACATCGAAGTCTTGCACCGTGGCGGCCGCCGCCGGCCGCGCGAGTTCAGGGAAGACGGGGTGGATGGCTGAATCGCCGCGCATGATGGCGGCGAACAAGGTCTGGAGGTCGCTGCCGTGCGGCACCATCGCGCCGAGGCCGGTGACCTGAACCGGCGTCATGCCGTCTGCGACGTGGCGCTGGCGCGCAATTCGTCCACGACGCGGGCCAGATCGGCCAGCGTGTCGATGTTGGAGTATTCGTCGGGCAGCGACACCGTGAAGCGGTCTTCCACCTCGAACAGGAATTCCACCAGCGCCAGCGAATCGATGCCGGCGCCGCGCATCGACGCGTTGGGGTCGAGCGTGGCCGGATCGATGCCGTACTTCTGCTGGATCAGGTCCTGCAATTCCTTCAGAGAACTCATCAATCTCGCTCCGTCGCGGCGCGGGCTCGGCCGCCATCCATGCGCATGGCGCCTCGTCTTCGCGTCGTCCCTCCCGGCCTGTTTTGCGTGCCGGGCAACCCGGGCCGGATGATACCGGCTTCAGCCTCGGCGGCCGTGGCGAAGCGAGGGTATCGCGAAGGCGGCGCCGAGCAAGGCGCCAGCCAGCACGTCGAGCGTGACGTGCTGCCGGATCGCCACCGTGGAATAGGCGATGGCAACGAACCACAGCCCGTTCAGCACGCGCAATGCCGCCGGTGCGCCCACTTGCACGAGCAGGCGGTGGATCCAGAACGCGGCGAACAAGGCTGTGGCGACATGCAGCGACGGGCAGGCGTTGCCGGCGGCGTCCACCCCTTGCAGCAGCGCAAAGGCCGGATGGCTGACCAGGTCCACCGGGGTCGATGCCGGCACCGCGCTGGGCCAGAAGTAAAAACACCCCAGGCCCGCCGCGCACAGCGCAGCCGCCCACGCGCCATAGGCGAGCGCCGAGCGCATGTGCAGCATCAGGCCGGGTGCGATGCCGACGTAGAACCACAGCGAGACATAGGCCGCCAGCCACGCCGGCTGGAACGGGATCCAGTGGTCCAGTGCCGTCAGCGGCATCGTGTGCAGCGCATGGACCGGATGGCGCAGGATCTGGAAGTAGGCGCTGAAGAACAGCCACATGAAGACCGAGACGCCGATCGCCTTGAGCCAGAAGCGGTGGCAGATGCGACGCCGCAATTCGCGGCGCCACGCGGTGTCGGATGCAGCGGCAATGCCGCGGCTGGCGGGTCGGAAGGTGGTCATGTCCGTCACGATCGGCACGCGCGAGCGGCGACGCCTGGGGGCTGAGGGGCTTGGGGCGCAGCGAGCGTAACACCGCGCTTCGGCCGCCGTGACGCCGCGCCACGCGCGGCGCGCCGTGCGTTTGCCGAAGGGGACTTTGCAATAATCCGCCGGCTCTCACAGCGCGTGCGTTTGCAGGCCCGCACCCACATCGCCATGACATCGACGAACACACCTGCCGCGGCTGTCGAGACCGCCGACTGCGACGTGCTGGTCATCGGCGGCGGCCCGGGTGGCGCCAGCGCGGCGGCGCTGCTGGCGCGCCAGGGGCGCCGTGTGGTGATGCTGGAGAAGGCGCACCACCCGCGCTTTCACATCGGCGAATCGCTGCTGCCGGCCAACGTGGCGCTGTTCGAACGCCTGGGCGTGCGCGAAGCGGTCGAACGTATCGGCATGCCCAAGTGGGGGGTCGAGTTCGTATCGCCGCTCCATGCGCACCACAGTTTCGTGGAGTTCGGCGATGCCTGGGACAAGTCGATGCCGATGGCCTGGCAGGTGCGTCGCTCCGATCTCGACGAGATCCTGTTCCGCCGCGCGGGCGCCGACGGCGCGAGCACGCTCGAAGGCTGCAAGGTGCGCAAGGTCGACTTCGATGCCGACGGTGCCGACGTGCATGCGGTGATGGACGACGGCACACCGCGCCGCTGGCGCGCGCGCTTCGTCATCGACGCGTCGGGCCGCGACACGTTGCTGGCCAACCAGTTCGATCTCAAGCGCAGGAACGAGCGCCACAACACGGCCGCGCTGTTCGGCCACTTCAGCGGCGCCGAACGCCTGGCAGGCCGGCTCGAAGGCAACATCAGCCTGTTCTGGTTCGAGCACGGCTGGCTCTGGCTCATTCCGCTGTCCGACGGCAGCACCAGCATCGGCGCGGTGTGCTGGCCGTACTACCTGAAGTCGCGCGCCAAACCGCTGAAGGAATTTTTCACCGAGACCATCGCGATGGTGCCCGAACTGGCGCGCCGCCTGCGCGGTGCCACCCTGCTCGACGACGCCGTCTACGCCACCGGCAACTACGCCTACGGCAGCACCCAGAGCGGCGGCGACCGCTACCTGCTGCTCGGCGATGCCTATGCCTTCGTCGACCCGGTGTTCTCCACCGGCGTCTATCTGGCGATGAGCAACGCGTTCAACGCCGTCGACGTGGTCGCCGCGCGGCTCGACGCACCGGCGCGGGCAGCGCGCGCGCGCCGGCGTTATGCACGCCATCTGCGCAAGGGCCCGCGCGAGTTCTCGTGGTTCATCTACCGCATGACCAACCCGGCGATGCGCGACCTCTTCATGAACCCCGGCAACCCCTTGCGCATGCAGGAGGCCGTGCTGTCGATGCTGGCCGGCGACATCTTCGGCAGGACGCCGATCTGGCTCTCGCTGTTTCTCTTCAAGGGCGTCTACTACGTGAACTCGCTGCTGCATCTGCGCTCCACCTGGCAGGCCTGGCAAGCACGCCGGCGCAACATCCGCGACGTCGGTGCGCTCAAGGGCGAAAACGTCATGACGCGCTCGTCGTGAACGCGCGCTCAGGGTGCGCGGCGCTGATGCTGGCCGGCTTGGCGGCGGCCCCTGCGGTCGCCAAACCACTGTGGGAAGCGGGTGCCGGCATCGGCGGCCTGAGCCTGCCGCACTACCGCGGTTCCGACCAGTCCAACAACTGGCTGCTGCCGGTGCCGTACTTCGTCTACCGCGGCCGCATCCTGCGCGCCGACCGCGACGGCGCGCGTGCGGTGCTGATCGACGGCCAGCGCGTGGACTTCGACATCAGCCTGTCCGCCAGCGCGCCGGCCAAGAGCGGCGACGACCCCGCACGCCAGGGCATGCCCGACCTCGAGCCGACGGTCGAGGTCGGCCCGCGGCTGAACAGCACGCTCGGGCGCGGCGCCGGCTGGAAGCTCGACCTGCGCGTGCCACTGCGCGCCGTCGTCACGCTGCAGCGCCACCCGCGCAGCGTCGGCTGGACGCTGGCGCCGGTGCTGAACCTGGACCTGCGCATGCCGCAGGGGCCGGACCTCGGCCTGCAGGCCGGCCCGATCTGGAACGATCGCCGCCTGAACGCGCACTACTACGAGGTTGCACCAGCCTATGCAGCGGCTGGACGCCCCGCCTACAACGCCGGCGGCGGCTATGCGGGCTGGCAGGCGACGCTGAGTGCGTCGCATCACGTCGGCCGCTTGTGGATCGGTGGCTACGTGCGCGCCGACAGCGTGTCCGGCGCGGTGTTCGAAGACAGTCCGCTCGTGCGCCGCAACAATACGCTGGCCTACGGTCTGGCGATGACGTGGGTCTTCGCCACGTCGAGCGAGCAGGTGAGTCGCAGCGACTGATGCGTGCGCTGCTGAGGCCGTTCCAGTGGCTGGCGCTGCAGTTGATGCTGCTGGTGCTGGGCCTGGGTTCGCTGCTGTGGAATCTGCTGGCGCTGCCGCTACACCTGCTGCTGCCGCGCGCGCTTGGGCGGCGCATCGGCCGCGCCGCCATCGCACGCGGCTATCGCCTGTACTGGTGGGCTGCGGCCGCGGTCGGCATGGTGCGGCTGCATGCCGATGCGCTGGACGTGCTGGCCGACGAGCCGGGGCTGATCGTCGTTGCCAACCACCCGAGCATGCTCGACGCGCTGATGCTGGTGGCGCATCTGCCCAAGGGCGTGTGCATCATGAAGGCCAGCCTGATGCGCAACCCGTTCCTTGGCGCCGGCGCAAGGCTGGCGCGCTACATCCGCAACGACCCGGCGCCCGCCATGGTGCGGCTGGCCGTGCAGGACCTGCGTGACGGCGGCCACCTGGTGCTGTTTCCCGAAGGCACGCGCACGACGCGTGCACCGCTGAACGCGCTGCGGCCCGGTTTCACGCTCATCGCGCAGCGCGCCGGGGTGCCGATACAGACCGTCTTCATCGACACCGACTCGCCCTACCTCGGCAAAGGCTGGCCGTTGTGGCGCCTGCCGCCGCTGCCTATCGTGTTCTCGGTGCGCCTGGGCAGGCGCTTTCAGCCGGCGGCCGACCATGCGGCGCTGCTGAGCGAGATCGAGGCCTACTTCACGGCGGCGTTGACATGAACCCCACTGCGTCCACCACGCACGGCGTATTGATCCCCAGCTACAACACCGGCGCCACCGTCTACGCCACCGTGGCCGCCGCGCGTGCGGTGTGGAACCCGGTGTGGGTGGTCGTCGACGGCAGCACCGACGGCACGGCCGCCGGCCTGCAGGCGCTGGCCGCGCAGGACCCTGGCTTGCAGGTCTGGCTGCTGCCGCACAACAGCGGCAAGGGCGCGGCGGTGCTGCACGGGCTGGAGCAGGCGCGGCGCCTGGGCTACAGCCATGTGCTGACGATGGACAGCGACGGCCAGCATCCGGCATCACTGATTCCGGCCTTCATGCAGGCCTCGATCGCACGCCCGGACACCATGGTGCTCGGGCGGCCGGTGTTCGATGCCAGCGCGCCGCTGCTGCGCGTGCGCGGGCGGCGCATCTCCAACGCCTGGACCAACCTGGAAACGCTGGGCGCCGGCGTCGCCGATTCGCTGTACGGCTTTCGGGTCTATCCGCTCGCGGCGCTGCAGGCGGTGATGCAGGGCCAGCGCTGGATGCGGCGTTTCGACTTCGACACCGAGGCCGTCGTGCGCCTGGCCTGGCGCGGCGTCAAGCCGGTCAACCTCGACGCGCCGGTGAAGTACCTCAGTGCCGACGAAGGCGGCGTCTCGCACTTCCGCTACGGGCGCGACAACCTGCTGCTGACGTGGATGCACACGCGGCTGATGATCGAGTTCATGTTGCGCCTGCCGCTGCTGGCATGGTGGCGCTGGCGCCGGCAGCCACCTTTTCAGCGTTAGGCCGGCGCGGCAGCCCGAGTTGTCAGGCGTCGGCCAGCGGCGCGAACAACATGCTCTCGTGATGGGCCGGCGCGTGGCCCGCGGCGGCGATGGCGGCGCGCAGCGCCGAGCCGTCGAGCTGCGGATGTTCAGCACAGGCGCGTGCCAGCAATTCGTCGGCCAGCGCCAGCAGCCGTTCGGCGGACTGGCGTATGCGCGCTTCGAAAGCCGCTTCGTCCAGCGTGTCGCGCAAAGCGCGGTTGAGCTCGGCGAACCAGGGCACCGCCGCCTGGTCATGCATCAGCGGCCGGTTGCGCCGCGCGCTGAGCGCCGACCACGCACGCAGGAAGTCCTGCACCGCGACGTTCAGGTGCTGGCAGAGCGCCAGCTCGTCGCGCAGGTGCGACAGCACCGCGAGGTCGGTGAGCCGGTTCTGGAAGAACAGCAGTGCCAGCACGCCCCAGTAGTAGGTGTAGTCCCAGATCACCTTCACCGGCAGCACCTCGGGGTCGCCGAACAGGCCGTACTGGCCGCTGTACAACGCCAGCGTGCTGTCGTGGAACGACTTGAAGATCTGCTCGTAGACCTGCGTGTGCGCGCCCAGCCGCTGGCCCGCGCGGTCGCGTGCGATGAGCTCGGTGATGAAGGTGTTGCCGATGGCGATGAAGTCGCTGCCCGGCGAATAAAAGGGGTCGAGGAAACGTCCCGCCTCGCCGGCCAGGGCCCAGCGCCGGGTGCTGAAGGTCTGCTTGCAGTCGTGCGAGAAGCGGCGCAGGAATGCGAAGTCCTGCAGCTTGTCGCGCTTGGCGTGCAAGGCGTCGAACAGGCGCGGCTGGCGGCGCTGCAGCCAGCCCATTGCGCGCTCGAAGCTGTTCATCTCGTCGAGCGCATGGAACGCCGGGTCGGCCACGATGCCCACCGAATGCGAGCCCGACGCGAGCGGAATCAGCCACACCCAGTAGCCTTCGCCGACGAGGTGGTTGGTCGACAGCCAGCGCGTGGGCGTGTCGCAGCGCGCGCGCCACGCCGGGTCGCTGGCCCAGTCGTCGATGCACAGGCGTTCGCTGATGCGAAACCACACCGCAAACGCCGCATGCGCGTTGTCCTGCGCCAGGCCGAGCTGGCGCCGCAGCAGCCCGGCGCGGCCGCAGGCGTCGATCACCCAGCGCCCGCGCGCACATTGCAGCGCCTCGCCGGCGCGTTGCCAGTGCACCTGGTGCGCCGTGTCGCCGTCGTCCGACAGCAGCACCTTGCGGATGAGTGCCTGGTCGATGAATTGCACGCCCTGCTTCTGCACCTCGGTGCCGAGATGGTTCTCGAAGATGCCGCGGTCGATCTGGTAGCTCGTCACCGCCAGCGGCCGGCTGGCGCCGAGCTCGGTGACGTTCTCGATGTCGCGCCGGCCGTCGCTGAAGAAGAAGCGGAAGCCGAACTTGTGCAGTTGCTTCTCGTGCAGATGCTGCGCCAGCCCCAGCACGTGTTCGAAATAGTGGGCGCCGATCTCGACGCTGGACTCGCCGACCTTGTGGCAGGCCTGCGGCACCGGGTGGGCGCGGCGTTCGAGCACCAGCACGTTGATGTCGGCAAAGCGCCGGCGCAGTTGCAGCGCCAGCGTCAGCCCGGCGAGGCCGCCGCCCATGATGATGACGTCGTGCAGCGTGCTTTCGGGATTCATGGTCTCAGAACAGGCCGCCGTTGATCGAGATCACCTGGCCCGTGATGTAGGCCGCCTCGGGGCAGGCCAGGAAACCGGCCAGCGCCGCCACTTCGGCGGCCGTGCCGGCGCGCTGCACGGGCACGAGGCGCTTGATGGCGTCGGCGTCGAACGCGCCGGCGGCCATCGGCGACTCGATGATGCCGGGCGCGATGGCGTTGACGGTGACGCCGCGGCTGGCCACTTCGAGCGCCAGCGCCTTGGTGGCGCTGTTCAGCGCGCCCTTGGCGGCGGCGTAGTTCACCTGGCCGCGGTTGCCGGCCAGTGCCGCCACCGACGACACGTTGATCACGCGGCCCCAGCGCGTGCGCAGCATCGGCAGCAGCAGCGGCTGCGTGACGCGAAAAAAACCGTTCAGCGACACGTCGATGACGCGGTGCCATTGCGCGGCGCGCATGCCGGGAAAGACCGCATCGTCGTGCACGCCGGCGTTGTTGACGATGACCTGCACCGCGCCGGCGGCCAGCATCGCCGCGGTGGCCTGCGCGCAGGCCGCGTCGTCGCAGAGGTCGAAGACGTGGATCTCGGCGCGGCCGCCGCCGGCCGCGATCTCGTCGGCCAGGCCATGCACCGCCTCGGGATGCGAGTTCGCGTGCAGCAGCACGTTCGCGCCATCGGCGGCCAGACGGCGCGCAATGGCGCTGCCGAGCGCGCCGCTGGCGCCGGTGACGAGTGCGCGTTTGCCTTGCAGCGTCATCGTGGCAGCGCCTGGTTGAGAACGACTGCTGCGCGGCCCTCGACGAGCAGCCGGCCGGCGGCGTCGTGCAACGTGAAACGGTACAGCGCCTGGTGGCCGTCGCCGGCAAGCTGCTCGGCGCGCACCTGCAGCGGGCCGGGCGATTCATCGAGCCGCGCCACGTGCAGACGCACATCACGCGCGCTGGCCAGGAAGCCCGGGCTCGGCGGTGCGCCTGGCGGCGCCGCCAGGCTGGCGTGCAAGGCCATCGCCTGCGCCGCGTATTCGATCGCCACCGGCGCCAGCAGCCCGGCCGGCGAGCGCAGCGGATTCGCGCTGTCGGCGTGGCTGCTGGCGCGGCACAGCACGTGCGTGGCCGACCAATCGAGCAGACCGTCGAGCAGGCACATCGCGCCCTGATGCGGAATGCGCGCGGCGATGCCCGCGGCGTCCAGTGTGCGCTTCACGCTCATGGTGCGCCGAGTTCGATCTGCAGCGACTGCCCGGGCAGCCCTTCGAGCACCAGCGTCGCCGGGCGGCCCTGCGCCAGCGCCTGCAGCAACGGCAGCGAACGGGCGGCGGGAATGCGCGCGCGCAGCGTTTCCAGGCCCGCATCGGCGCAGGTCGTCGGTGCCGTACCGGCTGCCAGGCGCAGCCGCATCTGCGAGCCCGGCGTCAGCACGAAGGCGACGCCGAAACTGTCGGCCAGCGGGCGCACGCGGTGCATCGGCTCCGGATAGGGCACGTCGCAGGCCACCAGCAACACGGGCCGTTGGGTGGTGACGCACTGCACCGCCGCCTCGAGCAGGCCGACACCGAAACTGGCGTCGAAGCCGCTCAGGCTGGTGGACGGCTGCATGGACTGGGTCGCGATGTGCCAGTAGCCGGCCGGTGCGTTGTGCACCGAATTCGTGAAGCGGGTCGGCGACACCGCACGCGCCGCTGTCGCCAGCGCCTCGCACAGCAGGTGGCAGTTCAGCGGGTCGCCGGTGGAGGAGCTGAACACGGTCGGCAGTGCCGCGGGGTCGGCATCGGCGGTGCCGACGGCTTCGTCGGCGACGACGATCGCGAGCCGGGTCACCGCACCGGCACGCCGCCTTTCGGTGGCCGGCAAGCGCGCCGCGGGCGGCAGTTCGGTGGCGCTGGCGTGCCACGCCCCGGGCTCGCGCAGCAGCGCGCGGCCGTGCGCCCAGTCGACCAGGCCGGGGCCGAGCAGGCCGATGCCGCGCAGCGAGATGCCCAGTCCGGACGCCGGCGGCGGCGCGGGCGTTGTCATGCCGCGGCTCCGAACAGCAGGCAGGCATTGCTGCCGCCGAAGCCGAACGAATTGCTCGCCGCCACCTGCAGCGGCTGCAGTCGCGTCTGCTGCAGATAGTGCACGCGCAGCGCCGGGTCGGGTGTCGTGACGTTCAGCCCTGCGGGAGCCAGGCCGTGCTGCAACGCGAGCAGACAGAACACCGCTTCGATGCCGCCGGCCGCACCCAGCGTGTGGCCGGTGTGGCCCTTGGTGCTGCTGCAAGGCAGCGCGGTGCCGAAGACCTCGGCCACCGCGCGGTCCTCGGCGGCGTCGTTGTTCGGCGTGCCGGTGCCGTGCAGGTTCAGGTAGTCGACCGCGTGCGGCTGCAAGCCGGCGTCGGCGAGTGCCGCGCGCATCGCCAGCGCGGCGCCGGCGCCTTCCGGATGCGGGCTGCTCATGTGGTAGCCGTCGCTGCTTTCGCCGCAGCCGAGCAGCCAGCCGGCCACGTGTTGCGGCTGCCGCTCGAGCAGGGCAAACGCCGCCGCCTCGCCGAGCGAGAGCCCGTTGCGCGCGCTGTCCCACGGGCGGCAGATGTCGTTCGAGCTCAGCTCCAGTGCGTGAAAGCCGTAGAGCGTGGTCATGCACAGGCTGTCGACGCCACCGACCACGGCCGCGTCGATGAGGCCGAGCGCGATCATGCGTGCGGCGCTGGCGAACACCTTGGCGCTGGACGAGCAGGCGGTGGAGACGACGTGCGCCGGTCCGGTGAGGCCGAGCGCGGTGCGCACGTAGCGCGCCACCGAGCAGGTGTTGTGGGTTTCGGCGTAGTGCAGGCCATCGGGCAGCGCGCCGCTGGCGGGGTCGCGCCGGCGGTAGGCGATCTCGGTCTGCAGGATGCCCGAGGTACTCGTGCCGAGGAAGACGCCGACGCGCTCGGCGCCGTGGCGCGCGCTGGCGCGTTGCACGCTGGCGGCGAAGCCGTCGGCGCGCAGCGCCAGTTCGGCCAGGCGGTTGTTGCGACAGTCGAACGGCGCGAGTTCGTCGCGCCATCGCAGCGCATCGACGCCCTCGACGACACCCAGCCAGCCCTCGAGTTCGGCGCTTTCGAAGCCGCGCCGCGCCAGACCGCTGCGACCGTGCCGCAGTGCCTGCAGATGTGCGCCACGGCCGTGGCCGAGCGCGCTGACGGCGCTGTAGTCGCTGATGGCCAGCGGTGTCATGCGGCGGCCCGCGCCGTGCCGGCGACGTCGGCCACCAGCAGCACGTTGGCGAACGGCGTGCCGCGGCTCATCGGCAGCGCGGCGGTCGCGAAGCCCAGGTCTTGCAGCAGCGCCAGCCAGTCGGGCAGCGGCCGGCCCCAGCTCGGCGACGCCGGTTGACCGCGCAGCCGCGTCACCGCTTGGTCCACCCACTGGCTGATGCAAAAGCGCCGCCGCTTCTCCGCATCTCCCACACGCAGTAGCAGCCGCCCGCCAGGCTGCAGCGCATCACGCACGCGTTGCAGCACGGCGAGCTGCGCGGCATGGTCCACGTAGTGCAGCACGTCGAGGATGACGACGAGGTCACACGCCGGCAGCGGCTCGCCGCACATGTCGGCGCAGACGAAACGCGGTTGCAGCGGGCTGCTGTGCAGCGCCCGCTTGGCGCGCTGCACGTCGCGCTGCATCAGCTCGATGCCGGTGTAGGCGACGACCGCCGGGCCTTGCGGCCAGCCGCTCGGCCAGCGTCCGCTGCGCTGCAGATCGAGACACGACTGCAGCAGGCTGGCCATCAAACCCTGGCCGCAGCCGATGTCGACCACACGCTGGCGTGCGCTCAGGTCGCCGCGTTCGAGCATGGCGCGGAACGCCGGGTCGTGCCCGAGCTTGCCGCGCGCGAAATGCCAGGCGAAGCGACCGGCGCGGCGGTAGGGTTCGGCCGCCGCGTGGCGCAGCAGCCGCCAGGCGGCACGGCCCGGCGCCGGCAGGCGGCCCAGCGCGTGGGCATTCATGGCCGGTGGCGATGTGGCACCGCCTGCCTCAACGTGACGCCGCGCAGCCCGGCGTCGCGGCAGCGCTGCAGCAGCAGCGGCAGCGCCGACAGCACCACCGGCCGGCCGTCGGCGGCGGGCCGCGAGTGGCCGTCGTGCAGCAGCAGGATGTCGCCGCCGGCCAGGCCGCGCGCCAGGCGCTCGAGCACCGTCTGCGGCCGGGCCTCGCGGGTGTCGAAGCCACGCCGCGTCCAGCTCACCAGATGCAGGCCGAGTTCGTCGAGCACCGGGTCGAGCAGCGGATTGCGCAGCCCGGCGGGGGCGCGAAAGCAGTGCGGCCGGCGCCCCGACAGATCAGCCAGCACGTGCTGGGCGTCGGCGATCTCGCGCTTCAGCGCCTGGCTGCCGAGCAGCGAGAAGGTGTGGCGGTGGCGCTTGCTGTGGTTCTGCACGTCGTGGCCGCGTTCGACGATCCGGCGCAGCAGCGCGGGCTGCGCACGCGCGCGTTCGGCGATGCAGAAAAACGTGGCCTTGGCGGCGAAGAGATCGAGCAGGTCGAGCACCGCCGGCGTGGTAGCGGGGTCGGGGCCGTCGTCCAGCGTCAGCGCCCATTCGCGGCGTGCCGCCGCGCCATCGGGCAGGCGGCGGATGTTGGGGCCGAGCAGCGTGCTGCGTGGCCACAGGCCGGCGCCGCTGAGCACCGCGTGGTTGGCCACCACACCGGCCAGCGCCCACGGCAACGCGCCCGGCAGCAGCGCCACGGCGCCGAGCGCGGCCGCATGCACGCCGACGCTGGCGCGCATCCACAACGGCCACGAGCGGCCGCCGGCGACGGAGGAGGAATTGAGGGGCGACAAGGCGGCGATTTTCTCACGCCGCCCTGGCGCGCCGGGGCGCAAATACGGCCGCCAGCAACAGCGCCAGCAGCGCGCCCGGCGCGACGACGCGGCCGATGGCCGACAGCGCCGGGATCTGCGAGGTGGCGATGAGCGCGAACGACAGCACCGTCGTCAGGTTCGCCAGCAGCAGCGACGCCAGCGTGTCGTCGTCGCTGTCGCCGCCTTCGCGCAGCAGGTCGAAGAAGAGCGCGTAGTTCGAGCCCACCGCCACCACCAGCAGCAAACCGACGAGGTGCAGGATGCCCAGCGACACATGGCACAGCGCCAGCCCGCCCAGCGTCAGCAGCACCGCCAGCAGCAGCGGCTGGCACACCGCCAGCACGCGGCGCCAATTGCGCAGCCACAGTGCCATCAGCAGCACCACGCCGAGTGCGCCGAACAGCGCCTGCGCCTTGGCCTCGCCGAGATAGCGGTTGTACAGGCCACCGAGCTCCTGGCCGATGTCGAGCTCCTGCGTGCCGGCCAGCCCGTGCAGCGCGGCCGCCACCGCGGCGCTGTCGAGCACGGCGCCGGTTGCGCTCGGCGGCTGCAGCGGCAGCAACGCCACCGCGCTGCCGTCGCTGCGTGTCAGCAGCATCGTGTCGACGAGTGGCGCCAGCGGCGTGCCGCGCACGCTGGCCGGCGTCTGGGGCGGGCGCTGGCGCGCCTGTTCGGCCTCGGCGATGAAGGGGGCCAGCCGCGCCGCCGGCAACGGTCCGCCGCGGGTGGCCTCGTCGAGCGCGCGGCGCAGCACGTCGGCATCGGGGATGCTGTGCAGCCGCCGCTGCTGCGTCGCCACGCTGGGCAGCAGCCGCGTCACGCTGTTGAAGCCGGCGAGCACGCCGCGCTCGACCAGCGGCTCAAGCCGCGCCGCGGCGACTTCAGCGCGCTGCAGCGTGGTCTGCACGTCGGCGCCCTGCACGACGACCAGCGCGCCAGCGTCGCTGGACGTCAGGTCGGCGCGCAGGCTGGCGTCAAGGGCGAGCGCGGCCTTGGATACCGGGCTCAGCGACGAGAGCTCGGCACGCCACAGGTCACCGCGCTGCCAGACCAGCACGATGGCCGCGATGCCCAGCGCCAGCACCGGCCACCTCAGCGCCGGCATGACGGCGAACAGGCGCCGTCCGAGGCGGCCGAGGTGGCGCCGCAGCCCGACGCCGCGCGCGCCGTCGGGCACCAGCACCGGCAGCACAAAACGTGTCGTGACGGCTGCCGCCAGCAGGCCGGCGATCGAGAAGGTGCCAAGCTGCGCCAGTCCCGGGAAGCCCGAGAACACGAGGGCGCCGAACCCGCAGATCGACGTCAGCAGCCCGAGCCGCACGGTGGGCCAGCCGCTGCCCAGCCAGCGGCGCCAGCCGGCGCCAGACCCGGCCTGGCCGTGGGCCTGGATCAGGTAGTAGATCGCGTAGTCCACCGCCTCGCCGATCAGCGTCGAGCCGAAGCCGAGCGTGATGCCGTGCACCGTGCCGTAAGCCAGGCTCACCGCGGCGATGCCCGCCAGCACACCGCTGGCCACCGGCAGCATCGCCACCACCAGCGCCGACAGCGATGCAAACGCTAGCAGCAGCAGCGTGCTCATCAGCAGCGTGCCGGCGATGGCAAGCCAGCGCACCTCGCGCTCGATCTGCGCCCGGCTGTCGACCGAGAACACCGGCGCGCCGCTCATTTGCAGCGTCAGGCCCGGCGAAGCGGCGGCAGCGAAGGCGCTGCGCACGCGCGCGATGGCCAGCGCCTGCGCGTCGAGGTCGGCCCCGGCGGCGCGCGTCGTCGCCAGCAGCAGGGCGCGCTCGCCCGCGCGCGAGGTCCACACGCCGCCTTCGGTGCGCGGTGCGTTGCTCGGGATCAGCGTCTCGGCGATGCGCTGGGTTTCGCCGGTGGGGTCGCGCTCGAGCAGCGGCTTGATCATGTTGCCGGCCGGCGTGCCCAGCAGCGACAGGCTGTCGGCGATGGCGTCGCGCAGGCCGTCGGCGCTGAAGTGCTGCGCGTTCACCGCCGGGCTGAGCGCATAGCGATGCTCGAAGATCCACTGCCCGACATCGGCGAACGCACTGCTTTCGCCGTTGCTCACGGTCTCGAACAGGCCGCTGCGCTGCAGCGCAGCGGCGAGCGCGCGCGAGGCCTTCGCGCGTGCGCCCGTGTCGGCGCCGACGATGCCCATCAGCAGCGTGCGTGAAGGCACGCCGCTCTTGAGCTGCTCGATCAGCACGCGCTGCTGCGCGTCGGGGTTGGCGGGCAGAAAGGCGCTGAGGTCGGCGGTGAAGGTCGAGCGCGAGATCTGCAGCACCGCCAGCAGCACCGCCGCCAGCCACAGCAGCAGCACCACGGCGCGGCGCGGCGGCACCAGCGCAGGCATGCTCATCGGGGCAGCGCGGTCGGCGGGTCGATCAACATCAGCGAGCTGTCGCCACCCGTCAGATCGAGCTCGATGCTGCGCAGGTCGGATTGCTGGCCGACGACTTCCATCGCACGCACCTGCGCCGCCAGCCGGCTGTCCAGCGGCGTCAGATGCATCACCCACTTCGCGGCGCTGCCGCTGACCTCGACGCGGAAGTGCTTCTGCAGCGCCGCGGCGTCGCCGTTGAGCGTGCCGCGCAGGGCACCGAGCAGCGCCGAGAGTTCGGGCACCGCATCCAGCGCCATGCGGCGCGTGCGGCCGCCGCGTTTGAGCAGCAGCGCATTGCCCTGCACCTCCGCCGATTCGGGGCGCGGCTCCAGCGTGTGGCGCGCGAACTGGTCGGGCGCCGAAAATGTCAGCGTGCCGCTGGAGTGCAGCGGGCTGTCCAGCGTCGAGACATGGCGTTCTTCGGTGAAGTGGGCCTGCCCGCTCTTGCGCTGCGCCAGCAAGGCCATCACGCCGGGCAGGTCGATCGCCCAGGCCGCTGACGCGCCCGTCAGCAGGGCCAGCGCAGTCAGCGCCGTCAACAGCGTGCGCCACCTCCGCAGCGTACCTCGCGTGCGTTCAGGCGCTTGCGTCTTCATGCCAGAAATCATGGAAGTTGAACCAGTTGTAGGGGGCTTCGCGGCACAGCGCTTCGAGCCGTGCCACATAGCTTTGGAGCGCGGCATGCAGCAGACGTTCACGCTCGGCGGCGTCGCCGGGCGCGGTGCGGAAGTCGGCCAGCGTCGCAAAACGCACCTCATAACGTTTGCCGCCCCGGTACAGGCCGACCATGAAGATGACCTTGCGGCGCAGCAGCATCGCCAGCCGCAGCGGGCCGTCGGTGAAGCGGGTGGGCACGCCGAGGAAGGGCAGTTCGACCGTGTGGCCGTCGCGCGCCGACTGGCCAGCCACGTAACGGTCGCCGAGCAGGCCGACGAGGCCGCCACCGTCGAGCCAGTCGCGGATCGCCAGCGTCGAGCCGCGGCGGCCGATGGGGATGATGCCGAGCGCGAAGTCCGGCGCCAGCGTGGCCAGCACGCCGTGGATCAGGCGCGCGTTCTCGGGGTACATCACCATCGCCACACGCAGCCCGCCGATGATGTGGCCCACGCTGTGCAGGGCCTCGAAGCTGCCGATGTGGGCGCCGAGCAGAAAGGCGCCGCGGCCTTCGGCCATCGTCTCGTCGACGAGGTGGTTGTCGACCATGCGCACGTCGAACTCATCGAGCCGGTTGCAGACGAAGTAGACGCGGTCGAGCACGGTGGCCGCGAAGGCGTGCAGGTGGCGGTAGCGCTCGCGCCAGCGCGCCGGCCGGCCCAGCACGCGCGCCAGGTAGCGCGCCGAGTTGCGGCGCGCCGCCGGCGCGAAGAGCAGGAAATACAGCGTGATGGGATGCAGCAGCCAGCGCGCGACCCGGCGGCCCATGTGGATGGCGATCCACGCCATCAGGCGCAGCGCGAACAGGTTGCTGCGCTCGCGCTGGCGTGCCCAGTCGTCGGCCGCGCCCGGCGCCTGGCGCTGCGGTGTCGGCTGCGCGCTCAAGCGGTGGTTCCGGCGGCCCCGGCAGTCCTGGCCGTGAGGCGACCGCGTGCGGCCAGGGTCTGGCCCGCGTCGTCGTGGCGCATCACCTCGAAGTTGACGCCGTTGCCGTGCTCGCGCAGCGTCACCTGCAGCGTCGCGCCCGGCCGCACCGCGGCGAGGAACTTGACCTGCTCGATGCTCGGCGCGGCGCCCAGCCGCGTGCGCAGCGCCGGCCGTCGCTGCAGCGTCTGCATCACCAGCGACAGCAGCACCACGCCGGGCAGCAGCGGCTGGCCGGGGAAATGGCCGGCGAACGCGGGGTGCGCGGCGTCGATGGGGTAGCGCCCCTGCTGCTCGGCCAGCACACGCTGCGCAAAGGCCTTCAGCACCTGCGCCGTCAGCTTGCCGGTGGCCTCGCGCGGCAGGGCGTCGACGAAGATCACATGGCGCGGCACGAAGGTCGCTTCCAGGTGCTCGCGCAGCGCGTGAATCACCTGCGCGGCGTTCAAGGTGGGCGCGACGACGAAGGCCAGCGGCCGCACCACGGCTTCGGCCACCTCGTCGGGCATCCAGAACGCGCCGTCGTCGACGCCGGTGATGCGGTTGAGGTGGAAGTTCAGATGCGCCAGCGAGCTGCGCTTGCCGGCGACGTGGATGAGGTCGTTGGCGCGGCCGAGCAGGCGAAAGCGGCGTGCGTCCTCGAGCACCAGCACATCGGCCAGCGGCGTCGGCTCGACCACATGGCCGCCGGCGACCATGAAGCGCTCGGCCGTGCCGTCAGCGTCTGGCACGGTTTCGTGCCACAGGTGCAGTCTGCCGAGCGCTGTCCAGGTCTCGCCGGCGGTGGTGCGGCGCGCCGCCACCTGGCCGGCCTCGGTGCAGCCGTAGATCTCGACCAGGCGGCCGCCGGTGCGCCGCTCGGCCTCGGCCGCGAGCTGCGGCGACAGCGGCGCCGTGGCCGATAGCAGCAGATCGAGCGCCGGAATCTCGAGCCCCGCGAGCAGCAGCGTCTTCAGGTGAAACGGCGTCGTGATGAGCGCGCGCGGTGGCGCCAGCCGCTGCAGCGCGGTGCTGATGTCGGCCGGATAAAACGGTCGCCCGGCGTCGAACATCGCCCCGCCCAGCAACGCCAGCAGCACGCTCGACTCGAAGCCGTAGCTGTGCTGCGCCGGCACCGTGGCGAGCAGCGTCAGGCCGTGCAGATCGGGCCGACCGAGCAGTTCGGCCAGGCGTTCGGCTTCGGCCTCGATGTTGGCGACCAGCGGCCCCCAGCGTTTGGCGTGCGGCTGCGGCGGGCCGGTGGAGCCCGAGGTGAGCAGGCACACGGCTTCGAGCTCGGCCGCGATCAGCGGGTTGGCAGACGCCGGCGCCACACCGCGAGGCCGCTCGACGACGACGCGCTGCAGGCCGCCGATGTCGAGCGTCGCGTCGTCGAGCAACGCATAGGGCGGGCTGTCGCCGGCAGGAATCTGGCGCAGCGTATCGGCCAGCGCGTTCGGCGGCATCAGGCTGGTCTGGCCACGCAGCAGCGCCGCTGCCAGGCCGAGCGCAAACAGATAACGGTCCTGGCACAGGTTCACCGGCCGGCCGCGCGCCGGCAGTGCCTCGGCCAGCGCCTGGGCCTCGGCGATGAACTGGCCGCCGCTGATGGGCTGGCCGGCGCGCCACGCCAGCGTCAGGTCGAGTGCGCGTGCGCCGAGCAGCGGCAGGCCCGGGCTCATTTGGCGTCGGCCGCGCCGCAGGCGCCGTGGGCACGGTAGGCGCGCAGCGCGCCGCCGAGCGTCAGACGCTCGAAGCCGGGGTGGCGCAGGTAGCGCAGCACGTGCTCGCCGACGAACAGGCCGCTGGCGGCGAGCGGGGTCAGCACGTTGCAGAACAGCGACCACCACGACCACGGCGCGAAGGCGTAGAGCAGCAGCGAGACGACGACCATGCCCAGGAAGTAGGCGGTCCACAGCGCCGTCAGCCGGCGTGTGTAGGCGCGCATCTCGGGGCTGAAGACGTGGTGCACACGTTCGGCGATGGCGCTGATGAGCGGCGTCGCGCCGGTGCGCAGCGTGCGCCCGAAGCTCCACGCCAGCAGCAGATGCATGGCGCCGTGCTGCAGCACGTACAGGCGGTTGATGCCGAGGCCGCCGCGCGCCACCGCCAGCGCCAGCAGCGCCGCGAGTGCCGCGCAGGCCAGCAGCGTCGGCGCATGACGCCGCTTCAGGCCGACAGCGGCCAGCGCAAGCAACCACGGGCCGAACAGCGCCACCACCGTCCACGGTTGATCGGGGGCGCGGGCCATCAGCACGTGCGACAGCAAGGCATACAGCGCCAGCGCAACCAGCACGGCCAGCGCGGCCAGATGACGCCGGCTCGGCATGCCGACCTACTTCGTTCGGTGCTTCGCCACGTGCGCCGCCAGGCTGCGCAGCGACTGGAAGATCTGGTGGTTGTCCTCGTCGTCCGAGCGCAACTGGAAGCCGTAGCGCTGCGAGACTTCGAGCGCCACTTCGAGAATGTCGATCGAATCCAGGCCGAGGCCGTCGCCGAACAGCGGCACCGCGGGGTCGATGCTGGCGGCTGTCAGCTCGAGGTTCAGGGCTTGCACGAAGAGTTCGGCCAGCTCGCGTTCGAGCGCGGCGGGGTCGGGCGTAGCGACGACGGCGGCAACGGCATCGGATGGCGGCTGGGACACGAACTTCCTCCAGCGGCACCGCGTGCCGCGACCGCCGAATTGTAGGCGGGCGGTTGCTACATGCCGCGGAACAGGTGGGCGTAGAGCCGGCTCGCCGTCAGTGTCTCGGGGCGGCCGCGCAGCGACAGCAGAACCTTGCCCGATTCGTCGCGCCGCGCCACGCTGATGCAGCGTGCCTGCACCACGGTGCCGCGGTGCACCTGCCAGAAGACCTGGGGGTCGAGCTGCGGCAGCAGCTCCTTCAGCGACAGCCGGATCAGATGTTCCTTGTCGGCGGTGATCACGCGCAGGTACTTGTCGGCGGCCTCGAAGTAGATGACCTCGTTCACCGGCACCATGTGCACGAGGTTGCCGGTCTGCGCCTGGATCACCTGCAGCCGCGGCGGCCGCGCGGCGTCGGGGGCCGCGGCACCGAGCAGTGCACGAAGCTGCGACATCGTCTGCTGCAGCGCATCGGCCGGCGCCGCTTCGGGCGGCAAGGTCTGTTGCGCCTGGCGCGTCTGCAGGCGTTCCTGCAGCCGGGTCACGCAGGCCTTCAGGCGCGCCGTGTCCAGCGGCTTCAACAGATAGTCCACCGCCTGCGCATCAAACGCCTGCAGCGCGTACTGGTCGTAGGCGGTGACGAAGACGAGCAGCGGAAACGCTGCGCCGCCGTCGGGCCAGTCCTCGGCCAGCGCCTGCGCCGCCTCGAGGCCGGTCTGCCCCGGCATGCGGATGTCCAGGAAACACACGTCGGGCCGCAGCGCCAGCGCCTGCTCGACGGCGCGCCGGCCGTCGCCGACCGTCGCCACCACGTCCAGCGTCGGCCACAGCGTGGCGAGTTCGGCGCGCAGACCGGCGGCCAGCAGCGGTTCGTCTTCGGCGATCAAGGCGCGTGCGGCGATCACGGGCGGGGTCTTTCCAGCGGCAGGCGAAGGGTGGCGAGCGTGCCGCCGCCGGCTGCGGCGGCGAGTTGCAGCGTGGCGCGCGCGCCGTACAGTGTGGCCAGGCGTTCGTGCACCTGCCTGAGCCCGAAGCCACCGTCGGCCGTGGCGGCGCTGCCGGCGATGCCGACGCCGCTGTCGTGCACCGTCAGCACCAGCATGTCGCCCTCGGCCTGCGCCTGCACACGCACGAGCCCGCCGGCCACCTGCGGCTCCAGGCCGTGCTTGATGGCGTTTTCCACCAGCGGCTGCAGCAGCAGCGGCGGCACTGCCAGCGCGGCCAGCGACGGCGGCAGTTCCAGCTTCACCTGCAGCCGCTCACCCATGCGAATGCCCATCAGCGACAGATAGTCGGCCAGGCGCTCGAACTCGGCCGACAACGGATGCAGCGTGGCGCGCGACGCCGTCAGCGTGGCGCGCAGGAAGGCGATCATGCGGTCGAGCATGGCCTGGGCGCACTGCGGGTCCAGGCCGATCAGCACGCGCAGGTTGGCCAGCGTGTTGAACAGCATGTGCGGTTCAAGCTGTGACTGCAGCAGCCGGAGCTGGTTCTCGGCCGCCAGGCGCTGTGCCGCTTCGGCCTGGGCGCGCGCGCTGGACAGCCGCTCCAGCATGCTGAGCGTGAACACCGACGCCGCACTGCCCAGGATGGTGAGCAGCACCGTCACGCGCGTATTGACATCGTCGAAGTGCAACAGGCTGGGCGAGCGGTTGCCGGTCAGGTGGTCGGCGATCGTCAGGCCCAGCGGCGGGCCCAGCAGCACCGCCAGCACGATGCCGGGGATCACTGCACGCCAGCCGGCGTGGGCCGCAGGCGCCGCGGCGGGCCAGCCGCGCAGGCGGCGCATGTGGTCGCTGAGGCCGCTGACCAACAGCCGTGTGCCTTCAACCAGGATCCAGCAGCTCAGGCCGATGGAAAACGAATAGACCAGCTTGGTGGCAAGCGAGCCACCGTTGAAGGCCGACAGCAGCAGCGCGATGGCCACGCACAGCGCGACGATGAAAATCAGGCTGCGCACGAAGCGGCGGCGGCTGCGGGCCCACGCCGCCGCCAGGGCCGTGTCGGGCCCGGCGGCGGCAGGCGTTTCAGTGAAGGGGCCGGAGCTCATGTGCGCCGATTGTGGCCGGCGCCGGCCGCGTCAGCGCCAGCAGACCGAGCGCACGACCGAGGAAGAAGCCGCTCAACACACCGTAGAGCAGCGCCACCGGCAGCAGCACCTCGGCGGCGCTGCGCCATGCCGGATGCAGCGCCTGGCCCACCGACACCGTGTAGCGCAGGCCGAAGATGCCGATGATCAGCAGCAGCGGCAGCCAGCTCCCGGGCAGGTGCAGTTGGCGGGTGTCGGGCAACCACACCGTGCCCGCCGGCGTGGGCAGACGACGCACCAGCGCCGCAGAGCCCAGCAGCGCCAGCGCCCAGACCGCGGCGGCCAGCGGCTGGGCTGCGAAGTTCGCGCGCTGCGACCACAGCCCCAGCGCCAGCAGCGCCAGCGGCAAGGCCATCAGGCGGGCGCGGCCGGCACGCCGCGGGCGTGTCTGCGACAGCCCGAGGGCAATCAGCGCGGCCAGCAGGCCCCAGACCCAGACGGGGGTGAAACGCAGGATGTCGAAGATCATGTCGGTGGCTCCATCGCCGCGTGACGTGGCGGCATGGCAGGCATCCTGACGACGCCGCGCGGCGCTCGCCAGCGCGATGCGACGGCACGGCGGCAGCCGGCGCGGAACGCCGCCGGGTGGGAGCGAAATGCAGCGCGCTGTCGGCGCTTTGGCCGCGCGGCCCGACGCGTGTCGCTCAGCCCGTCATGCCGGCTTGGCCGGATTCGCGGCGCCCAGCCGCCCCGCCGGGTAACGATCGCCGGCAATGGCGGTGGCCGGAAAACAGTCGGCGATGGCCTGCAGTTCGCTGCTGTCGAGCTCGATCGCGGCCGCCGCCACGTTGACGGCCAGGCGTTCGGCGCTGCGCGTGCCGGGGATCGGCACCATGTCGTTGCCCTGCGCCAGCACCCAGGCCAGTGCAAGCTGCGCCGGCAGCACGCCGCGCGCCGCGGCCAGCTCGCCCAGGCGCCGCACGAGCGCGAGGTTGCGGTCGAAATTCGCGCCGCTGAAACGCGGGAAGCCGGCGCGCATGTCGCCTTCGCCCAGTTGCGCCGCCGATGCGATGGCGCCGGTGAGCATGCCGCGGCCGAGCGGGCTGAACGGCACGAAAGCGATGCCGAGTTCGCGGCAGGTGGGCAGCACTTCGGCCTCGACATCGCGTGTCCAGAGCGAATATTCGCTCTGCAGCGCGGCGATCGGGTGCACCGCCGCGGCCTCGCGCAACTGCGCCGCGTTCAGCTCGGAGACGCCGATCTGGCGCACCCAGCCGCGGCGCACCAGGTCGGCGAGCGCGCCGATGCTGTCGGCCAGCGGCACCTGCGGGTCGGCGCGGTGCAGGTAGTAGAGGTCGATGACATCGGTGCGCAGCCGCTTCAGGCTCTTTTCGCATTCAGCCAGCAGCGTCGCCGGGCGTGCATCGACGGCCATCCTGCCATCGGCCTGCCAGCTCAAGGCCGCCTTCGTCGCCAGCGTCACGCGGCTGCGGTGCGGCTGCAGCACACGACCCAGCAATTCCTCGTTGTGGCCGCTGCCGTAGACGTTGGCGCTGTCGAACAGCGTGACGCCGAGGTCCAGCGCACGCAGCAGCGTGGCCGCCGAGGTGTCGTCGTCGCGCGCGCCGTAGCTCTGCGACATGCCCATGCAGCCCAGGCCCAGCGCCGACACCGTCAGCGCGCCGATCGATCGTGTCTTCATCGCCGCCGCCCGCCGCCGAGCAGCGAGCCCAGCACGCCGCGGATGATCTCGCGCCCCACCGCCGAGCCGATGCTGCGCACCGCAGACGACGCCGCCTTCTCGGCCAGCCCGGCGTGCCGGCCACCGCGCGGGCCGGTGCTGCCGAACAGCACGTCTTTCAGGCCGTCCATCAGGCCGCCGCCGTCGCTGGCCGCGGTAGCGGCGCCGGCGGTGGGTGCGACGACCTGGCCGCCGGCCGTGGCGGCGGACACCGCGGCGCGGCCCTTGAGCTTTTCGTAGGCCGAGTCGCGGTCGACGTACTTTTCGTAGGTGCCGGCGACCAGCGAGCCCTGGATCAGCGCCTGGCGCTGCTCCGCCGTGATGGGGCCGATCTGGCTGCCCGGCGGCAGCACGAACACGCGCTCGGTGACGCTGGGCCGGCCCTTGTCGTCGAGGAAGCTGACCAGCGCCTCGCCGACCGCGAGTTCCATGATCGCCGCCGCCATGTCGCCGATCTTCGGGTTCGCGCGCATCGTCTCGGCGGCCGCCTTCACGGCCTTCTGGTCGCGCGGCGTGAAGGCGCGCAGCGCGTGCTGCACGCGGTTGCCCAACTGGGCGAGCACGCTGTCGGGAACGTCGAGCGGGTTCTGGGTCACGAAATAGACGCCCACGCCCTTGCTGCGCACGAGGCGCACGACGAGTTCGATGCGCTCGACCAGCGCCGCCGGCGCGTCCTTGAACAGCAGGTGCGCCTCGTCGAAGAAGAACACGAGCTTGGGCTTGTCGAGGTCGCCCACCTCGGGCAGCAGCTCGAACAGTTCGGAGAGCATCCAGAGCAGGAAGCTCGCGTACAGGCGCGGCGCGTTCATCAGCTTGTCGGCGGCCAGGATGTTGACGACACCCTGGCCGTCGACCGTCTGCATGAAGTCGCTGATGTCGAGCATCGGCTCGCCGAAGAACTTGTCGCCGCCTTGTTCCTCGATCTGCAGCAGCCCGCGCTGGATGGCGCCGATGCTGGCGGCGCTGATGTTGCCGTACTCGGTGGTGAACTGCGATGCGTTGTCGCCCACGTACTGCAGCACTGCGCGCAGATCCTTCATGTCGAGGACAGGCAGGCCGTTGGCGTCGGCGATCTTGAACACCAGGCTCAGGACGCCGGCCTGGGTGTCGTTGAGCGCCAGCATGCGCGTCAGCAGCAGCGGGCCCATGTCCGACACCGTGGCGCGCACCGGGTGGCCCTGGCTGCCGAAGACGTCCCACAGCGTGGCCGGGCAGGCCAGCGATGCGGGCGCCGGCACGCCGCGTTCCTTCAGCAGCGCGGCCAGTTTCGGGCTGATGTGGCCGGCCTGGGTGATGCCGGTGAGGTCGCCCTTCACGTCGGCCATGAAGACCGGCACACCCAGCTTGCTGAAATTTTCGGCCAGCGTCTGCAGCGTGATGGTCTTGCCGGTGCCGGTGGCGCCCGTGATCAGGCCGTGGCGGTTGGCCAGCGAGGGCAGCAACTCGCAGCTCACGTCACCTTGCATCGCCACGAGGATGGGGTCGGCCATAGCACGCTTTCACAGAGGTTGAGGGCGCCAGTCTAGTGCGTCGGCGCAGGCGGGCGCCCCGATAGAATCGCGGCTCGAACGACGAGGAGTTCTGTTCCATGGCTGGACATTCGAAGTGGGCCAACATCCAGCACCGAAAGGGCCGCCAGGACGAAAAGCGCGGCAAGGCCTGGACGCGCGTGATCCGCGAGATCATGGTCGCGGCGCGCCTGGGCGGCGGCGACATTTCCGCCAACCCGCGGCTGCGGCTGGCAATCGAAAAGGCGAAGGCGGTGAACCTGCCGGTCGACACCGTCAAGCGCAACATCGACAAGGCCACCGGCAACCTCGAAGGCGTGAGCTACGAGGAAATCCGCTATGAAGGCTACGGCATCGGCGGCGCCGCGATCATCGTCGACTGCATGACCGACAACCGCGTGCGCACGGTGGCCGAAGTGCGCCACGCATTCAGCAAGTACGGCGGCAACATGGGCACCGAAGGTTCGGTGGCGTTCCAGTTCAAGCACTGCGGACAGTTCGTGTTCGCGCCCGGCGCCAGCGAAGACAAGGTGATGGAAGTGGCGCTGGAAGCCGGCGCCGAAGATGTGATCAGCGACGACGACGGCGCCATCGAGGTGCTGTGCGCGCCGCCCGATTTCGAGGCCGTGAAAGCCGCGCTCGAAGCCGCCGGCCTGAAGCCCGAAATCGCCGAAGTGACGATGCGCGCCGAGAACACCATCGAGCTCGGCGGCGACGACGCGGCGAAGATGCAGAAGCTGCTCGACGTGCTGGAAGACCTGGACGACGTGCAGGACGTGTTCCACAACGCAAGCGTATGAACAGCCCCCACGCTCACTTCGTTCGCTGCCCCCCTGGGGGGCGCTTGCAGCGGCCCGGCGAAGCCGGATCCGCGCAAGACCTTGATGACGCCGTCGCCACGCGGAGGCTGGCTTGAAGGTGCTCGTCATTGGCGGCGGCGGGCGCGAACACGCGCTGGCCTGGAAGCTGGCGCAGGGCGAGCGTGTGCAGACGGTGTTCGTGGCGCCGGGCAACGCCGGCACCGGGGCTGACCCGCATCTGAAGAACGTGCCGCTCAGCGAGCCCGCGGCGCTGGCCGACTTTGCGCTCGCCGAAAAGGTGGCGCTGACGGTGGTCGGGCCCGAGGCGCCGCTGGCCGCCGGCGTGGTCGACCTGTTCCGCGCGCGCGGGCTGCGCATCTTCGGGCCGACGAAGGCGGCGGCGCAGCTCGAAAGCTCCAAGTCCTTCGCGAAGGACTTCATGCAGCGCCACGGCATTCCCACCGCGCTGTACGCCAGCTTCGGCGACGCCGCGGCGGCGCACGCGCATGTGGACACGCACGGCGTGCCCATCGTCATCAAGGCCGACGGCCTGGCCGCCGGCAAGGGCGTGGTGGTGGCGATGGACAAGGCCGAGGCGCACGCGGCCATCGACACCATGCTCGCCGCTCCCGGCGACCGCGTCGTCATCGAAGATTTCCTCGACGGTGAGGAAGCCAGCTTCATCGTGCTGTGCGACGGCAGCCACGTGCTGCCGCTGGCCACCAGCCAGGACCACAAGCGCATATTCGACGGCGACCGCGGCCCCAACACCGGCGGCATGGGTGCGTATTCGCCGGCGCCGGTGGTCACGCCCAACGTGCACGCGAAGGTGATGCACGAGATCATCGCACCGACGCTGGCCGGCATGGCCAAGGACGGCGTGCCGTTCAGCGGTTTTCTCTATGCCGGGCTGATGATCGACGCCCACGGCCAGCCGCGCACGGTGGAATTCAACTGCCGCCTGGGCGACCCCGAGGCGCAGGTCATCCTGATGCGACTGAAGAGCGACCTCTTCGAGCTGCTGATGCTGGCCACCGAAGGCGCGCTCGACCGCGCCACGCTGCAATGGGACCGGCGCGTCGCGCTCGGTGTCGTGATGGCCGCCGCGGGCTATCCGGCGGCGCCCAGAAGCGGCGATGTCATCAGCGGGCTGCCGGCCGCGGCCGACGACCTGCATGTGTTCCATGCCGGCAGTGCGCTGCAGGACGGCAAGCCGGTGACCCAGGGCGGCCGCGTGCTGTGCGTGACGGCGCTCGGCGAATCGGTGCGGCTGGCGCAGGCGCGTGCGCTCGACGCCGTGCGTGGCATCCACTTCGACGGCGCGCAGTGGCGCAACGACATCGGCCATCGCGCGCTGAAGCATTGATGATCGATACCGCCGCCGTGCGCGGCTACCTGCTCGGCCTGCAGCGTCGCATCGTCGACGCCTTGCAGGCCGCCGACGGCAAGGCCTTCATCAGCGACGCCTGGCAGCGCCCGGCCGGCGGATCGCTCGAAGGCGACGGGCTGACACAGCTTGTCGAAGACGGCGCGCTGATCGAACGCGGCGGCTGCAACTTCAGCCACGTCAAGGGCCAGGCGCTGCCGCCTTCGGCCACCCAGCACCGCAGCGAACTGGCCGGCGCGCCGTTCGAGGCCTTGGGTGTCTCGCTCGTCGTGCATCCGCGCAACCCGCATGTGCCCACCGTGCACATGAACGTGCGCGCGTTCGCGGCGCTGCCGGCCGGCGGCGCGCCGGTGATCTGGTTCGGCGGCGGCATGGACCTGACGCCGTATTACGGCAACGAAGACGATGCGCGCCACTTCCACACCGCCTGCCGCGACGCGCTGGCGCCGTTCGGGCCCGGGCTGCACGCGCGCTTCAAGCAGTGGTGCGACGACTACTTCTTTTTGAAGCACCGCAACGAGCCGCGCGGCATCGGCGGCATCTTCTTCGACGACTTCGCCGATGGCGGATTCGACAATGGCTTTGCGCTCATGCGATCGGTCGGCGACGCTTTTCTGGGCGCCTATCTGCCGATCGTGCAGCGCCGGCGCGACACGCCTTACGGCGAACGTGAGCGTGACTTCCAGGCCTGGCGGCGCGGGCGTTATGTCGAGTTCAACCTGGTCTGGGACCGCGGCACCTTGTTCGGCCTGCAGTCGGGCGGGCGCACCGAAAGCATCCTGATGTCGATGCCGCCCCTCGTGAAGTGGCGCTACGACTGGCAGCCCGAAGCGGGCAGCGAGGAAGCGCGCCTGTCCGCCGATTTTCTGCGCCCGCGCGACTGGCTGGCGGCGTGAGCGCGGGCGGGCGTCGTTTCGGCCTGTTCGGCGGCAGCTTCGACCCCGTGCACAACGCGCACGTTGCGCTTGCCGGCGTGGCGTTGCAGGCGCTGGAGCTGCACGAAGTGCGCTGGGTGCCGGCCGGCCAGCCGTGGCAGAAGATGCGGGCGATGACGCCGGCCGTGCACCGCGAGGCGATGGTGGCGCTGGCGATCGCCGGTGAGCCGCGCTTCGTGCTCGACCGCATCGAGATCGAGCGCGAGGGACCGAGCTACACGCTCGACACCGTGCGCCAGATGCAGGCCGCCGAGCCTGGCGCCGAGTGTTTCCTGCTCATCGGGCAGGACCAGTACGCGGGCCTGCACACCTGGGCCAACTGGCAGGAGCTGTTGTCGCGCGTGGTGCTGGCGGTGGCCAACCGGCCCGGCGCGGTGCCCGCGGTGAGCGCCGAGGTGCTGCGCTTTCCGCACCGCAGCGTGCCGTTGGCGATGCTGGACATCTCGTCCACCGACATCCGCGAACGCGTCGCGTTAGGGCGCGACATTTCGACACTGGTGCCGCCCGAAGTGGCGCGCTATATTGACCGCCATGCCCTGTACCGGGCGGCTGCCGGGAGCTGAATGGACATTCGAAAGTTGCAACGGGCCATCGTCGACGGCCTGGAAGATGTGAAGGCGCAGAACATCAGCGTCTTCAACACCGAACACCTCTCGTCGATGTTCGAGCGCGTGATCATCGCGTCGGGCACGAGCAACCGGCAGACCAAGGCGCTGGCGTCCAGCGTGCGCGACAGCGTCAAGTCGCACGGCCTGCAGGTGCTGGCCACCGAGGGCGAAGACAACGGCGAGTGGATCATCGTCGACTGTGGCGCCGCCGTCGCCCACATCATGCAGCCGGCCATCCGCGAGTACTACCACCTCGAAGAGATCTGGGGTGGTAAGGCGGTGCGACTGAAGATGGGCGCCAGCAACGCCGGCCTCGTCAAGGCGTCGGAACCCGCGCCGGCGAAAAGAGCGCCGGCGCGCAAGACGGCGGCGGCCAAGCCCGCTGCCCCCGCACGCAAGACCGCAGCCCGCAAGGTGGCCGCGAAAACGGCGCCAGTGCGCAAGACCGCCAGCCGGACAGCGCGCGCGCGCTGAAGCCGGTGAAGCTGCTGGTGGTGGCGGTGGGCCAGCGCCAGCCCGCGTGGGCCGATGCCGCGTGGGCCGACTTCGCCAAACGTTTTCCGCCCGAAATGCGGCTCGAACTGAAGGCGCTGAAAGCCGAGCCGCGCGCCGGCCGGAACGCCGCGCTGTGCATGGCCGCCGAGGCCACACGCATCGAGGCGGCGATACCAAAGGGTGCACGCCGCGTCGTGCTGGACGAACACGGCACGCGGCTGACGAGTGCCGCACTCGCGCAGCGGCTGACGTTCTGGCGCGGTGACGGCCGCGACGTGGCGCTGCTCATCGGCGGCCCCGACGGCCTGGAGCCCGCGCTCAAGGCCGGCGCCGACGAAACGCTGCGCCTGTCGGACCTGACGCTGGCCCACGCCTTCGCGCGCGTGCTGCTGGCGGAAGGCCTGTACCGTGCGTGGTCGCTCGCCAGCGGCCACCCCTACCACCGGGAATGAGCGGCGCCATGGTGCACGGTTTCATCTACCTCGCGTCACAGAGCCCGCGCCGCGCGCAGTTGCTGCAGCAGCTCGGCGTCACGCACCGGCCGCTGCTGGCGGCGCGGCGCGAAAACGCCGAGCGGCTGGAAGAAGAACGCCCCGGCGAAGCGCCGGTCGACTACGTGCGACGCGTCACGCTGGCCAAGCTGCTGGCCGCGCGCACGCGGCTGCAGCAGCGCGGCCTGCCCGAAGCGCCGATCCTGACCGCCGACACCACGGTCGCCGTCGGCCGGCGCGTCTTCGGCAAGCCGCGCGACGCCGAGGACGCGGCGGCCACGTTGCGCGCGCTGGCGGGCCGCTGGCACCAGGTGCTGACGGCGGTGGCGGTGAGCCACGGAAGCCAGTCGCTGCTGGCGCTGAGCGCGTCGCGCGTGCGCTTCGCGTCGCTGTCGCAGGGCACGGTGGAGCGCTACATCGCCAGCGGCGAGCCGTTCGGCAAGGCCGGCGCCTATGCCATCCAGGGGCCGATCTCGGCCTGGATCGAACGGGTCGAAGGCAGCTACAGCGGCATCATGGGACTGCCGCTGTTCGAGACGCGTGAACTGCTGCAGCGCGCGCGCGTGCGCTTCGGCTACTGACGAGTCTGAGCGGCGCCCTGCCCGCGCCGGGTCGTTAGACTGCCGCCATGGCGACGCAGGACATCCTCATCAACTGGGCACCGCAGGAAACGCGTGTTGCCATCGTCGAGAACGGCGCGGTGCAGGAGCTGCATGTGGAGCGCACGCTCGAACGCGGCCATGTCGGCAACGTCTACCTCGGCCGCGTTGCGCGTGTGCTGCCGGGCATGCAGAGCGCCTTCGTCGACATCGGCCTGGAGCGCGCGGCGTTCCTGCATGTGGCCGACCTCTTCGGCCACCCGAACGGCCGCGGCGATGCACCGTTGCCGCCCATCGAACGCCAGGTCTTCGAAGGCCAGACGCTGACGGTGCAGGTCATCAAGGACGCCATCGGCACCAAGGGTGCGCGCCTGTCCACGCAGGTCAGCATCGCCGGGCGCATGCTGGTATTCCTGCCGCACGACAACCACATCGGCATCTCGCAGAAGATCGGCAGCCCCGAGCTGCGCGAGCAGTTGCGCACGCGCATGCAGGTGCTGGCCGGCGATGAAGGCGGCGGCTTCATCCTGCGCACGAATGCCGAAGAGGCGAGCGACGCCGAGCTGGCCGATGACATCGCCTACCTGCGCCGCACCTGGGCGCTGATCCGCGAGCGTGGCCACAGCCAGCCCGCGGGCAGCCTGCTGCACCAGGACCTGAGCCTGGCCGAACGGGTGCTGCGCGACCTGACGAACGACGCCACGCAGACCATCCGCATCGACTCGAAGCTGCAGTTCGACGCGCTGCGCCTGTTCGGCGAGACCTACATGCCGGGCGCGGTGGCCAAGCTTGAGCTGTACCGCGGCGAGCGCCCGATCTTCGACCTCTTCGGCATCGAGGAGGAAATCGCGCGCGCGCTGGCGCGGCGCGTCGATCTGAAGAGCGGCGGCTACCTCATCTTCGACCAGACCGAGGCGCTGACGACGGTGGACGTGAACACCGGCGGCTTCGTCGGTGCGCGCAACTTCGAGGACACGATCTTCAAGACCAACCTCGAGGCGGCGGGGGCCATCGCGCGCCAGCTGCGCCTGCGCAACCTGGGCGGCATCATCATCGCCGACTTCATCGACATGCTGCGCGAAGACCACCAGCAGGCGGTGCTGAGCGAACTGCGCAAGCAGCTCGCGCGCGACCGCACGCGCACGACGGTCAGCGGCTTCACGCAGCTCGGGCTGGTGGAGATGACGCGCAAGCGCACGCGCGAGAGCCTGGCCCACATGCTGTGCGAGCAATGCCCCACCTGCCAGGGCCGCGGCCAGGTGAAGACCGCGCGCAGCGTCTGCTACGACATCCTGCGCGAGATCCTGCGCGAGGCGCGCCAGTTCAACCCGAAGGAATTCCGCGTCGTTGCCAGCGCCAGCGTGGTGGAGATGCTGCTCGACGAGGAAAGCGCGCACATCGCGGGGCTGAGCGACTTCATCGGCAAGCCGATTTCACTGAGCGCCGAGCCGACGATGAATCCCGAGCAGTACGACATCGTGTTGATGTGACGCGGCGCGGCGGCCGGCATGCCGCCAGACGCCGGGCCCGCCATCACGCCATCACGCCATCCCCATCGCCATGCTTCCCAAAGCGGCCAGCGCTACTTGCCGGGCGCCTTCGCACGCGCGGACTTCACCTGCTCTGCCGTGACCTGCCTGCCCTGGTTGCCCCACGACGTGCGCTCGTGGTTGGCGATGTCGGCAATCTCGGCATCGCCGAGCGAAGCACCGAACGGCGGCATCGCGCTCGGGTAGGTCACGCCGCCGATGGGAACACCCTGTGCACCGTGCAGGATGGTGCCGAGCTGCGCGCCGGGGTCGGCGGCGAGCACGGCCGCATTGCCCTTCAGGGGCGGGAACGCGCCGGGCAGCCCGCCGCCGCTGGCCTGGTGACAGGCCGCGCAGTTGGCGCCGTACAGCGATGCGCCGCGCGCCGCGTCGAAGTGGTACGGGCCCGCGGCCGCGGGCGCGGTGCTGGCCGCAGCCACGCTGGGCGCAGCCGGCGCGGGAGCCGCGGGCGCTGCGCGCTCGATCGGCGGCGCCGATGCGGGCTGCGCCGCGCCCGCTTGGCGCACGTCCAGAATGCCTTGCGCGCCGATCATCACGTGCGCAAAACTGTGGTCGACGAAGGCGTACTTGCCCGCCTGCGCAATGATGAGATCGAAGACGGCGCCGGCACCGGGGCCGACGGTGTGGGTCGAAACGCCGGTCAGCGCGTGCGCCGGGTCGGCGTCGGGGTACACCGCGTTGAAGATCGCGCCGATGACGTGGAACGACGACCACAGGCTTGGTCCCGCATTGACGAAATAGATGCGCACCCGCTTGCCGGCCGTGACGGGCAGCGGCTGGTCGCGGTACTGGAACGCGACGCCGTTGAAGACCACCTCATCGGGCCGCTCGCGCAGCATCTTCTCGTAGTCCGGCCCCATCAACTGACCTGAAATCTGCTGCGTGTACCACTCGCTTTGCACGATCACGTAGCTTTCGGCCGCGGGCGGCAATGGCGTCGCGGGGTCGACGATGATCGCGCCGTACATGCCGCTGGCCATGTGCAGCAGCACCGGCGGCGTGCCGCAGTGATAGACGAATGCACCCGGCACGTCGGCGGTGAACGAATAGCTGAGCTTCTCGCCCGGTTTCAATTCGACGTAGTGCTGGTTCGGCGGTGTGATCGCGGCGTGGAAGTCCAGCGAGTGTTCCATCATGCCGCGGTTGATGTACGTGACATTGATGGTCTGGCCCTGGCGCACATGGATCACCGGCCCCGGCACTTCGTTGCCGAAGGTCCACGCCTGGTACTCCACGCCATTGGCGATCGACACCGTCTTGTCGGTGGACTCGATCGTCACGTCGACGCTCGGCCCGGGGTTGAGCGGCGGCAGCCGCGCATCGCGAGCCGCCTTCAGCGGCTCCTTCGACGCCAGCGACAGCGGTGACACCGCGGCGGCGGCCGCCATCGGCGTGGGTGCGGCGACATGGGTGGTGCTGTAGAGGCCGCCGATGAGGAAGAAGACGAGCAGCGCGATGCCGATGATGGCGCTGAGCTGGGCCGCGGTGGACGACGGGCGCGGCCCGTGCAGCGGCACGCCACGGCTCCATTCGGCGACGCGCCGCCACGCCGGCCAGCGCCGCTCGATCAGGTAGTCGACGCTGTAGGGGCTGGTGCCGGCGCGATAGTTGATGCCGATCAGCAGCAGGAAGATCAGCACGTAGCTGAGTGCGGTGCCCATGTTCGAGGCGCCCACGGTATAGGGCCCGCCGAAGCCCTCGGCGGTGGCCCAGATCAACAGGCTGAAGAGGGCGCCGATCACGTAGGTGGTGCGGCGCGCAACGCCGAGCAGCAGCGCCAGCGCGAGCGCCGTTTCGGCGATGCGGGTCAGCCACACGAACAGCATGGCATGCGGCGTCACGGTGGCGATCCACAGGTCGAACCACCATGCCGACCAGACCGGCTGCCCCTGCGCGGCGTTGTGCAGATAACCGATGTAGTTGGCGGCGAACTGCGATGTCCAGGTGAACGCCGCACCTATCGCCCAGATGATGCCGAAGGCAATGCGCAGCGCGGCGCTGGCGACGTCGGGCCAGGCCTCTGCCAATGGTTCGTTGTCGCGCGGCTGTGACATGTGAGGCTCCCTTCTGGCGTTCCCGGAGTGAAAGGCGATGGCCCACATGCCCGTTCCAGGCGGCGGGCAGGCAGGTACGTTGTTTTACACCCGCATCACGTGGTGTGCCACGCCGGCCCGTGCAGGCCTGTTGTGGCAGCCTCGTGACAAACGTTTCGTCGCGCGGTGCGCGCCGTGGAGCGGCCGGCACGACCTGGGCGGCATGAACGACATGAACGGACCGCGCGCCTTCGTGCTGTAGATTTGTGTGCAATGAACCCGCGTCACTGATCGAGCAGGCCATGAATCTGCTACCCGCCTCCATCAGGCAACGCGAGCGCTGGCTTGCCAGCGAACCCATCAATGTCGCGCCGCAGCTTCTGGGCTTGCCGCTGGCAACGCCGGGCCGGCGCCTGCTGGCGATGGTGATCGACCTGGTGTTGATCGGGCTGCTGTCGGATGTCGACGGGCTGTGGCTCGTGGCTGCGCTGGCGCTGGTGGCGCTGCTGCTGCGCGGCCCGCTGGCCGGCAAGCGCAAGCGCGTGATGATCGGCTGGGCCTTTGCCGCCGTGCTCGGTGTGCTGGCGCTGCATGAAGTCTGGACCAGCGTCGGCCCGCATGCTGCCGATCGCCGCGCTTCGCGGGTTGCCGAACAGGCGGCTGAACAAGCGGCAGAAAAGGCGGCTGAACAGGCCGCAGCGCAGCGCGAGGAGGCCCTGGCGTGGGCGCAGCAGATGCGCGCCCAGGCCGAGCTGCACAAGGACGCCGCGCGGCACGAAGGCGCCGCATCGGCGGCCGTGCTCAGCGATGCGCAGCGCATCGCCGCGCTGCGCGCCGAAGTGGCCGCGCTGCGCAAGCCGCGGCCTTTCGAGTGGCGCCGCGCCTGGGACCGGCTTCTTGCTTCGGTGGGGCTGAGCTTCGGCTGGGGCCTGGTCTACTTTTCGCTGTTGCCGGCGTGGTGGAACGGCCAGACGCTGGGCAAGAAGCTGTTGCGGCTGCGCGTGGTCGAACTCACCGGCAAGGCGCTGACGGTGATGCGCTGCCTGCGCCGATATGGTGGCTATGCGGCCGGCATGGCGACCGGTGGTTTCGGCTTCCTGCAAGCGCTGTGGGACCCCAACCGCCAGGCCGTGCAGGACCGCGTGGCGCACACGGTGGTGGTCGACGAGCGTGCGGCGGCTGCGGGCAGGACCGATGCCGGCGCCGCGACGCCTTTGTCCGCGCCGCCGGCGCCGGTCCGCAACGAAGAGACATGAGGCATCCTGTGTCGCCCGTGTTCTTCTGCCCTGAATCCCCGAAGGAGGTTTTTGCATGACGTTCAATTTCACCGCCAAGCGCGTGCTGGTGGCCGGCGGCAGCCGCGGCATCGGTCGTGCCATCGCACTCGGCTTCGCTGCCGCGGGCGCCGATGTGTCGATCTGTGCGCGCGGCACCGAAGCCTTGATGCGCACGCGCGACGAGATCGCAGCGCACGGCCACGTCGTGCATGCCGCGCCGTGCGACCTGGCCGATGGCAACGCCGTCAAGGCCTATGTCGACGCCGCGGCAGCGGCGCTCGGCGGCATCGACGTGCTCGTCAACAACGCCTCGGGTTTCGGCATGGGCGACGACGAAGCGGCGTGGGCCGCAGGGCTTGCGGTCGACGTGATGGCGATGGTGCGCGCGTCGCACGCGGCGCTGCCGGCGCTGCAGCCGGGTGGCTGCATCATCCACATCGCGTCGATCTCGGCCCACCGCCCGTCGACGCGTTCGCCGGCTTATGCGGCGGTGAAGGCGGCGATGCTCAGCTACACCGGCAGCCAGGCCGCGATGCTGTGTCGCCGGGGCATCCGCGTGAACTGCATCGCACCGGGTTCGATCGAATTCCCCGCCGGCATCTGGGACCAGCGCAAGCAGGCCGGTGATGCCCTGTACGAGCGCACGCTGAAGAGCATGCCGTGGGGCCGCATGGGCACGCCCGAAGAGATTGCCGAGGTGGCGCTGTTCCTGGCGTCCGGCCACGCACGCTGGGTCACCGGGCAGACGCTGGTGGTGGACGGCGGGCAGTTGCTCGGCGCCTGAGCGGCGCTGCGTGTTGTCGATTGGCGCCGCCGCCATTCGTCGTCAGGTGTCAGCAAACGAAGGATCACCATGAACCACACGCTCACACCCGCTGCGCAACTCGCCCAGTCGCCGCGTCGCTTTCCGGGCGAAAGCGCGGCCTACCGGCAGGCCCGCAATGCACTGCTGGCCGAAGAGATCGAGCTGCGCCGCCATCTCGAGCGGGTGGCGGCGCAGCGGCGTGCGTTGCCGCCCGGCGGCCGGGTGCCGCAGGACTACCGCTTCGACGGCGCCGCCGGCCCGGTGACGCTGCGCCAGCTCTTCGGCCGCCACGACACGCTGGTGACCTACAACTGGATGTTCGGCCCGCAGCGCAAGGCCTCGTGCCCGATGTGCACGTCGATGCTCAGCGCCTTCGACGGCGAGATGCCCGACATCCTGCAGCGTGTGGCCTTCGCGGTGATTGCGCGCTCGCCCATCGAGCGCGTGACGGCGTTTGCGCGTGAACGCGGCTGGCGCCACCTGCCGCTGTTTTCATCGGCCGGCAACAGCTTCAACGCGGACTACGTCGGCGAAACGCCAGGCGGCGGCGACGAAGCCGGCTTCAACGTCTTCCAGCTCGACGGTGACGGGGTGCGCCACTGCTGGGGCGACGAGATGGGCCCGCAGACCGCCGACCCGGGCCAGGACCCGCGCGGTGCGCCCGAGGTGATGCCGCTGTGGATCGTGCTCGACATGACGCCGGCCGGCCGTGGCAGCGACTGGTACCCGAAGCTGAGCTACGCCGACGCCGGCGCCTGATCCCACACCGGCACCACCGCGTCGGCGTTGGCCGCCGAAAGGCCGCGGAATGCCTGGATGCAGCGCTGCAGACCGTCGAGGAACAGCTTCGCGTTGGCGCTCAGCGGCCGCTGCAACTGGTGGATGTAGCCGAACAGCATCCAGCGCTCGGGCAGCAGTGGTCGCAGCGTGATGCCGTGCAGGTCGATCGCCTGCGCGCACAGGCGGTCGAGGATGGCGATGCCGGCGCCGTCACGCGCCAACTGGCAGGCCATCAGCGACGAACGCGTCTCGACCGCATAGTCGGGCCGCGCGCCGCCCGAGCGAAAGAAATCGTCCACCTGCTGGCGCCACGGCTGGCCCGGCCACAAGCCCAGCAGCGCCTGCCCTTCGAGGTCGGCCGCCGTGAGCGCCGGCTTCGCGGCCAGTGCATGGCCTGCGGGCAGCACCGCCTCCATGCGCACGCGAAACAGCGGGTGATTGCCGATCTCCACCTGCGGGTGGTTCACCGGCAGCGAGACGATGCCCAGGTCGTACAGCCGCGTGCCCATGCGGCCTTCGACACCGAAGCGCGACTGCACGTCGACCGAGACGCGGATCGCCGGATGCTCGCGTCGGAACAGCGCCAGCGCCGGCGACACCACGCCCTGGCCGATGCGCGGCGCCGTCACCACGCGCAGATGACCTTCGGCCTCGGCGCGAATCTCGGCGGCGATGCGCGGCACCTCGTCGAAGCCGGCCAGGATGTGCTCGGCCTCGCGGTAGAAGGCCTCGCCTTCACGCGTCAGCGACAGGCGCCGGCGCGAGCGGTTGAACAGCGGCAGCCGAAGTTCGGCTTCGAGCAGCGTGATCAAGCGGCTGGCCGCCGGTGGGCTCAGGCTCATGGCGTCGGATGCGGCGGCCAGCGAGCCCTGCGTGACGACGAGGCGGAAGAGGCGAAGGGCGCGGATGTTCACGCCGGTGATTCTGGACCACTGTTCCAGTTTGTCGAATTGAAGATCGATCAATTCGCCTTTCGTTCAGCGTTGCATCGCCGCACACTTCGGCCTCCCGAACGCGGCAGCGGCAGTCTCCGCGCGACCCGATCGAACAACGATCCGAGACCACAGGAGCACACACTCATGGCCCTGATCCGACGTGCCTTTTTGATGCTCACGGCGCTGGCCGCGCCCTGGCTGGCGCTGGCCGCGCCCTGGCTGGCGCAGGCCGCCGAATTGCCGACCAACACGCCGGGTGAACTGCGTGTGGCCTACCGCACCGACGACAAGCCGGTCTCGTTCCTGCAGGACGGTGTGCCCAGCGGCTACTTCGTCGAGCTGATGAACGAGATCGGCAGGCGCCTCGGGCTGAAGGTGACCTATGTCTCGACCACCTTCGCGGCCATGGTGCCGGCGGTGCAGAACCACCAGTACGACACCGCGGCCTTCGGCGTGCTGGTGACGCCGGAGCGCCTGGCGGCGGTGGACTTCAGCACCGCGGTCAGCTACGGCCAGGCGCAGCTCGTCAGCCGCAAGGACGGCATGCTGGCCAGCGTCGCCAGCGCCGGCGGCAAGACGGTGGCCATCACACGCGGCAGTGCGCTGATCCCGGTGCTGCGCAAGATCGCGCCGACGGTGACGATCAAGGAATTTCCGAACGTCGCGTCGAGCACCAACGCGCTGCGGGCGGGCCAGGTCGACGGCCTGTTCACCGGCAACGCCACCGCGCACGAACTGGTGAAGAAGCACCCCGAGCTGGTGGCGTCGCAGACGGTGGAAAGCGGCATCAACGCGATTCCGGTGGCCAAGGACAGGCCGGCGCTGCTGGCGGCGCTGAACAAGGCGCTGGCCTCGGTGATGGTCGACGGCACCTACACCCGGCTCTTCGTGAAGTGGAACCCGCCGGCGGTGGAGATCCCCGATCGGCTGTACGCCGACTACCCCGGCATGCCGCATGCACCCGCTGCGGCACCCGCACGCTGACGCAAGGGCACGGTGATGTTCGAAGGGCTGCAGCGCATCGCCGCGACCTTCTTCAACCCGGGCCTGATCGCGCAGGCCCTGCCCGAGCTCGTGACGGTGGGGTTGCCGAACACGCTGCTGCTGTCGGTGTTCGCCAGCGCCATCGGCATCGCGCTCGGCCTGCTGGTCGCCGCCGGTCTGCTGTCGGTGCGCCGCGGCGTGCGCCTGCCGTGCCGCATCTATGTCGACATCCTGCGCGGCCTGCCGCACATCCTCACCGTCTACCTCATCGGCCAGGGGCTGCCGCTGGCGGGCCTGAGCCTGTTCGGCGGCAACACCTACGGTTATGCGGCGCTCGCCATCGGCCTGATCGAAAGCGCCTACTTCGCCGAGATCTTCCGCGCCGGCTTCCAGAGCGTCGAGCGCGGCCAAATCGAGGCCGCGCGCAGCACCGGCCTCACGCTGCGCCAGACCATGCGCTACATCATCATTCCGCAGGGCGCACGCCGCGTGCTGCCCCCGCTGACGGGCCAGTTCATCCTCGTCATCAAGGCCACGTCGCTGGTCTACCTGCTGGGGCTGACGGCGTCGCAGCGCGAGATGTTCGCGATCGCGCAGGACGCGGCCATCAACAACGCCAACCTGTCGCCGCTGACCGCCGCCGGGCTGGTCTATCTGGCGCTGACCATTCCCACCACCTACGCGATCAACGCCTGGGACCGACGCCTGCGCGGCGCGCGCGCCACGCGCCCGGTCGACGCCGAATGAGCCCATCCATCACGCAGCGCGGCACCCGCCTTCGTTTCGAGAACCTCCACAAGTCCTTCGGCCGCACAGCGGTGCTGCGCGACGTCACGCTCGACGTGCCCGGTGGCCTCACCACCTGCATCGTCGGTCCGTCGGGCTCGGGCAAGTCGACGCTGCTGCGCTGCGCGAACCTGCTGGAGCGGCCCGAAGCGGGGCGTGTGCTGCTCGATGAGCTGGACATCACCGCGCCGCACGTGAACGTCGATGCGGTGCGCGCGCGTGTGGGCATGGTGTTCCAGCACTTCCATCTGTTCCAGCATCTGTCGGTGCTGGACAACGTGACGCTGGCGCTGTGCAAGGTGCGTGGCATGGCGCGTGACGCCGCCGCCGCAGTGGCGCTGGACAAGCTGGCCGCGGTGGGCCTGGCGGGGCTGGACGGCCGCCGGCCGCTGGACTTGTCCGGCGGACAGCAGCAGCGGGTGGCGATCGCGCGCGCGCTGGCGATGGAACCCGAGGTGATGCTGTTCGACGAAGCGACGTCGGCGCTCGACCCCGAACTCGTCAAGGGCGTGCTCGCGGTGATGCGCGACCTGGCGCAGGCCGGCATGACGATGATCGTCGTCACCCACGAGATGCGCTTCGCGCGCGAAGTGGCGGGGCAGGTCGTCTTCATCGACAACGGCCGCATCGTCGAACACGGGCCGCCCGAACACTTCTTCGAGCAGCCCGAACATCCGCGCCTGCGCCACTTCCTGGAGCAGGTGTTGTGAGCACAGCCGCCCCGAACACGCGCACCCGCGACCGCGCCGGCGACAGCGAGATCGGCGCGCTCTTCACGCAGCGCAGCCACTGGCAGTCGTGGCTGCAGATTGAGGCGGCGCTGGCGCAGACCCAGGCCGAGCTCGGCATGATCCCCGAGGCGGCGGCGGCCGAGATCGTGCGCAGGGCGAGCTTCGAGCATGTCGACGCCGCCGCGCTGGCCGCCGACATCGCGCGCACGCGGGCGCCGGTGGTCTCGCTGGTGCGTGCGCTCGCTGCCGCCTGCGAAGGCGACGCCGGCGGCTACGTGCACTGGGGTGCGACGACGCAGAACGTGATCCAGACCGGCCGCGTGCTGCTGATGCGCCGCGCCCACATGGCCTTCATGGCGCGTCTGGGCGACGTGCTGCTGCGCCTGGCCGCACTGGCCGAACACGGCGCCGGGATGCTGGGCGTCGGACGCACGAATTTCCGTCACGCGCTGCCCATCACCTTCGGCTTCAAGGCCGCGGCGTGGATCGAGGAATTCCTGCGCCACGTGCAGCGTTTCGAAGGTGCGCAGCCGCGTGTCTTCGCATCGCTGTGGGGCGGCGCCATCGGCGCGATGCACGCGGCGGGCGAGCAGGGCGTCGAGCTCAACCGCCGCTTGTCGGCGCGCCTGGGGCTGACGCCGCTGGCCGTGCCGTCCCGCGCCGGCACCGACTACATCGCCGAATACGTGCTGCTGCAGGCGCTGTTCAGCGCGAGCTGTTCCAAGGTCGCGCGCGAGCTGTACCGCCTGATGGCCGACGAGATCGAGGAAGTGCAGGAGGCGCACGACGACGACGTGGTGGGTTCGAGCACGATGCCCAACAAGGTCAACCCCAAGGTGGCGGTGCAGGTGATCGCGCTGGCGGCGCGGCTGCGCACGCTGGTGCCGCTGGCGCTGGAAGCGATGCAGCCCACGCACGAAGGCGACGCCGCGAACAACCAGATGCTCTACGGCCTGATCGACCAGTGCTGCCCGCTGGCGCACGAACTGGTGTGCGGCATGGACGAACTGCTGGGCTGCATTGAACTGCTGCCGCAACGCATGCAGCAGAACCTGGCGCTGTCGGGCCAGGCCATTGCGGCCGAGAGCGCAATGATGGTCCTGGCGCCGGCGCTGGGCCGCAGCCGCGCCTACGAACTCGTCAAACACGGCATTGCCGACGCCACGCGGCGTGGCCTCACGCTGGCCGACGTGCTGCTGCAGGACGCCGGCGTGCGCGCAGCGGTGCCGGCAGACGCGGTGCGCGCCGCGCTCGACCCCGCGGCCTACACCGGCCGCAGCGCCGCGATGGCGCACGAGATGGCGCGCAGCGCGCGCGAGGTGGCGGCGCGGCTGGGTTGATCAATCTCTGTCGACGCGCCTTCTTCGCGGCCAGAGGCAGCCAGCGACAACGCGCCTGCTTCTTTTGGATTCATGCGCCGGCATGTTCAGGCGACGACTTCGAGGCCGCGCTTGTGTACCAGGTGCAGGAGCTTCAGGGCAGTGCCGGCCGGTTTTTTCTGGCCGATTTCCCATTTCTGCACCGTCGAGACACTGGTGTTCAGCAGACGCGCAAAGACGGCCTGGCTGACCCGCGCGGCTTCACGAATGTGCTTGATTTGCTCGGGCTCCAGCGGCTCGACCGGCGGGAGGCACAGGCGGTCGAATTCACGCAGAGTGACCTGGTCTATCACACCCGCTTTGTGCAGACCCTGGGCCGTTTGATGAACGGCGTCAAGGATCGGAGATTTGGTCTTTCGCATCGCAGTCCACCTCAATCAGTTCACCGGCACGTTTTGCCTTGCCGAGCGCCTGCGGCGTCAGTGCCAACAGGTGCGCCGCCAATTTCTTCAAGGCCTCGGTTTCGTCCTTGTTGATGTTGCTTCGCTCGTTTTTCGAGAAGCCAAAAACGAACACCCAGCGGTTGCCTCTGTTCGTCGCGACCAGCGTTCGATAGCCACCGCTTTTCCCCTGGCCGGGTCGGCGAATCCTCTTCTTGACCAGCCCCCCACCGAGGTCGGCATCCACAAGGCCATGGGTCATTTCCTGCACCGCGTCGCAGAGGCTGGACGCGGCCAATCCTTCCCTGCGTGCCCAGCGGTCGAACCATCGGACCTTGTAAACCGCCATGCATTTCTTCCCGAATTCTATTTATAGCACTTGGTGATACTGTATGCAATACCACGTGTTGAGAGAGGCGCTTACCAGGGCCAGGTGAGGCACGTGCAAAATGCGCCCACTTCCGCGCCTGCCCGATCCCCGATGAACGACGCCTCCACCCGCCCGCCGCTGCCCGACCATCTGTCGATCGACCCGCGCAGCCCGCACCACGTGGCCGCCGTGTTCGAGCACGATGTCGGCATCCGCTTCAACGACAAGGAGCGCTTCGATGTCGAGGAATACTGCATCAGCGAGGGCTGGGTGCGTGTGCCCGCCGGCAAGACGCTGGACCGCAAGGGCCAGCCGCTGATGATCCGCATCAAGGGCAAGGTCGAGGCGTTCTACCGCTGAAAGCGGCGCCGCCGGGCGGGTCCGACGGGCCGCTCGAACATTCGTGCGCGAACGCCGCTCAGCGAAGCCTCAGGTCTCAAGCCGGTGCAGCCGTAGCCACAGGTCGGGCTCGCTCGAGCCGGGCTTGTAGACGTTGAACAGCTCACCGCCGCCATCGGGCCGCAGCGCGGTGGTGCGCCACAACGACGGCCGCTGCAGGAACTGCTCGCGGAAGTCTTCGGTGACCCAGATCTGCCCCGGCTCGACCACCGGCTCGACGCGCGCGGCGCAGAGGATGGCGTCGCCGCCGACGATGCTGAGCTTCAGGTCGCTGTCGCGTTCACGCGTGCGCACCTCGCCGTGGTGCAGCGCGATGCGCAGCCGCGGCTGGCCTGACGCCGCAAACACGTCGTCCATCAGATGGCGCGCGGTCTGCGCCAGCGCCACCGGATCGTCGGCGGCGATGAGTACCGAATCGCCGGCGCCGGTTTCGCTGATGGCGTCGGGCGGCGCCCAGCGCTGCACCGCGTCGGCCAGGGCCTTGCGCACCGGGCCGTCGGCGCCGGCGTGCATCAGGCTGCCGAAGCCGAACACGTCGGCCTTCAGCACGCACAGCATGCGCACGCTGGCCGAGCGGTCGAGCCCGCCGGCCGACTTCCACGGCCGGTCGTAGCCGACGATGTTGTGGCGGTCGATGCGTTGCAGGAACGCCGGGTTGACGCGCCCGATCACGCCCGACAGCACCGGGTGCACGAGGTAGTGCGTGGCCAGCGGCAGCACGCCGTCGGGTTCGAGCGTGGCGTCGCCTGGGCGCAGGAAACGCTGGCGCCATTCACCGCGCACGAGGTCGTGCTGCACATAGCCGAGCAGTCCCACGCGGTACAGCGCGTGCCAGGCCGCCTCGCCGTGGCCAGCGGCGTCGGCGTCGCGCAGCAGTTCCACCTCCACCCGCGTCAGCACGGGCCCGGGCAGCGCATGGAACAGGCGTTCGAGCGCGAGGTCGCCGATGTAGGGTGCGATCTCGGCCAGGTACTCGTGCGCGATCTCGGCCGCCGCCTGTTGCACCGCCTCCATCATCAGGTGTTCGTTGCGGCGCGCGTCGGGCCGCAGCGAGACCAGGCGGTCGCCTATCGTCATCAGGTCGCGCGGGCGCAGCATCGTGTGGCGGCACAGGTACTCGAAAACGTCTTCCTCTTCGTGCGTATAGGTGTCGACGACGCTGGTGCGGCCCAGAAAGGCCTCCAGTGGCCGGCTGCGCGCACGTGCCGGCAGCACCATGCGATCGGCCTTCACCAGGCGCACGTTGTTGACGAAGATCTCGCGCAGGCTTTCCGGCGCGTAGACGATGTCGACCGCGCTGCCGCGGTACTGCTGCGACATCGCGGTGCGCCGCGGCAGCCGCGCATAGGCTTCCTTGCGGATGGCCGCGAACACCTTCAGCCGGTGGTTGATGCGCCGCAACTGGTAGGCCACTTCCACCAGCCCGAGCTGCGCGAAGTACCAGACATCGGGCGACAGTTCGCCGGTGACGCTGGGGTTCACCGGCACGTCCTCGACGTGTTTGTTGAAGTACTCGTCGATGCCGTCGATGAAGATCGCCAGCGACGCGTTCAGCGTGCGCAGCCGCGGCACCAGATGGCCGTCGGTGTCGGTGGCGCAGCGCTGCAGCTCGCTGGGCGTGAAGTCGAGCAGGCGCACGAAGTGGTCGATCACGCTGTGAAGCTGCACGTCGGCCACCAGGCCGGCCAGGCGTGCGTTGACCTTCAGCCCGCCGGCCTCGCCGGTGTGCTTGAGCGCCGTCAGCGCCACTGCCGCCAGCCACACTTTCGACCACGGCAGCGGCGACGCGGCAAAAAACGCGATCGCCTCGCGGCTGAAGATCTTGTCGCCGATGGGCTTGTCCAGCAGGTTGCCGCTGGGCACGCACGAGGCCTGGCCGGCGTTCTGGTAGAGCACACGCTTGGCCTTCAGCAGCAAGGTCTTGCCGAAGCCCTTGGTGGCGATGACGATGAACTTGTCGTCGCGCTCGGGCGTCAGGAAGGCGTCGATCTCGGGCGTGCGGTGCAGCAGCGATTCGTCGAAATCCTCGGCGACCCGGATGTCGTCGGCATCCACCGTCCACGCTCGCATCGCCTGCCCTCGCCGCTGTGTTTTTCAGCGGCCGAGAATAAGGCCATCCGCCGTCGCCGGCGTGTGTTTAACAACGCTGAAGAAGCGCTGAAGGACATTTCGCGCCGGCGCGCCGAAACTGTCTGTGTCGAAACCCACGGTGTCCACCAGCCCCCAGCGCCGGGCCGGCCGCCGCCCCTTCCAGCGCGCTTCGGAGAAAACCCCCATGAGCCTGCGTCTCAACGCCATCGCCCCCGACTTCACCGCCCAGACCACCCAGGGCACGATCCACTTCCACGACTGGATCGGCGACGGCTGGGCGGTGCTGTTCTCGCATCCGAAGG
>Ga0164241_10000152_pt1 | contig 164474 bp, 139 predicted proteins | sample OricomyardsoilBY_FD_108780 | JGI IMG/M metagenome (GOLD analysis project Ga0164241, IMG submission 108780) | Backyard soil microbial communities from Emeryville, California, USA - Original compost - Back yard soil (BY) | ecosystem: Environmental > Terrestrial > Soil > Unclassified | place... | reverse complement strand
TGGCCGTGCACATAAACTTCTTAGACAAGCCTTCGCGCTGGTTAAATCCGGAATGACATTTGATCCAAAACTTTCTTTACAAATGATCCAATAAGCCTTGGTTTTTATCACAGTTCATTGCGAGGAGGTATACGTATTGGTTACCTGGAGTACTCTCTCCGACGAAGCAATCTGCATTCAGGACACGTACCTAGCGCACGTCTCCGAAACACAGATTGCCGCGGTCGGACGCGTCGTCCTTCAGTGTTGCCTCCCTCGCAATGACGGACGGTGTGTGACGAGTAGGACGCTCAGCAGCCGGGAGTTACTCCCACAGCGTAGAGCACAGAGCCGGAAACATAAAGTTTAAACACTTTCTGAACAGGTGCGCGAGCAGAATTCAACGATACGAATTTCAAAGGATTGAGCTCGTTACCAAAACCTGCATGAACACGTTGCCATGTTTTACCCATATCCGATGAACGGAATATACCATCCGGATGACCAACGAATAAATCGCTGCCCATTTGTTTGACTGATGAAATTAACGACGAAGACTGAAGACCTTTATCGATGGCTTTCCAGGTTTTTCCAGTATCCGATGAAATGAATATCCTTCTTGATTTAGTTCGTGTGTCGTAGGCGATAGCAGCAAATCCACCATCGATACGTTCAATAGCCATACCAGACCCTCCTCCCTCGCTGATTACCCATTCCCAGTGTTCACCATTGTCGGTGGAACGCATGATCCCCTTTTGAGCAGCCGCCAATAGAACACCTTCTGCCTCTACGAATTCTCCAACGTGGACTTTTTGGATCAGCTTCCAGCTTTGTGCTTTGTCGACAGATCTGGAAAGACTCTTGCCTGTACTTAAGAGTACCGTCCCATCAGACGTTTCAAAAATAGTTGCCACTGAATGCGGTTTGAGACTTGTAGATATGAGACTTGTATATACCGGCAACCAGTCCCGATAGTTATCGGGATCCAATGAGGTTTTTTTTCGATAAATATGTCCATCATAAGTGTAGGCCATCACTCCGGATCGATTGAAGTCAATTCTACTTCGTGGATCAATAACATTCACTTTTTCCCAAACCGGAGTCTTAAGATTGCTCTTACTGCGATACATGGCACCTTCAGTGCTTAAATAGATTTCTGATGCACCGGCATACAAACCTACGCGCTCTTCTGTTTCAGGTAAACCGTTGGTGATATCCTGCCATGTCTGGCCTCCATCTTTTGATTGAAGAATGGTGTTGGTGGCTTCGGCTTCTTTAGCCGGTCCAACAATCTTTGTTTCAGATGACGATGAATATTTTGAAGCCTGATCGCCAGCAAAGAAATTAAGCAGACAATACAAAAGGGTTACTTGCATGAATGGCATAACGAATTGGTTTTAAATGAAAATGATACGTCAAAATTAACGGCATAACCGCCGTATGCAGCCATTTCATTTGTAAAATGATTGTAAATGATGTGTAAAAAGATGTCAAAGCACATAAAACAGTCAGAACTGTGATTTTTTTGTCGGAAGACGGAAGTCCGAGGTCGGAAGCCAATAGACAACCTGTGTCTCACAGCAAGCTCATAATGTACCGGCTACGAAGCAATCTGTATTTGGACGGTATTTCTGGTATACGTCTTCGAAATACAGATTGCTTCGGTCGGACGCGTCGTTCTTCAGTGTTGCTCCCCTGTCTGCCGACAGGCAGGCTCGCAAATGACGGACGGTGTGTGACGCGCATAGTTTGGCACGCCCATGCAATGACTTGCAATCCATGTAGAAAACTGTGGGCTGTCGTCTCTTTGCATAAACGATTCTAGTACTGGAGTAAATTTAATACGTAATAAATGCGTAACCTTATATTGGATATGCAGTAGTATTTATGTCAAACCATTTACCCTTGTCAGTATGCTTCTGAATTACCTCAAACTTGGATTCCGGCTGTTAAGACGCAATCCGTTCTTTACGTTCGTAAACCTGCTGGGACTCTCCACAGGATTCGCGATTTTTTTCATGCTCTGGCAGTACACGGGCAGCGAACTGAAGACCGATGCCTTTCACCAGGACGCTCACAGGATCTACCGGCTTGGGTATGTGTACCGGTGGTTCAACGCGTACAAGGAATGGGGTGAGTTCACCCTGGGCACATCACCGACTCCCTATGCGCAATACCTGCAGGAAAAGTATACTGACGTTGAATCCTATAGCAGTGTGGTCCAGCAACAAAATTTCAATGCTCAGTTGTTCATGCACCATGGATCCGAAGTGATCGTATCCTCCATCGATGCATCAGGCCGCCGCATCGAAGCAGAAGAAAAAAATCTGATGTATGCCGACGCAAATTTCTTTACGTTCTTCAAGTTTCCGCTGCGCAGTGGCGACCCGGAAGTAGTGCTTAAAAGTCCGCGAACCGTTGTGTTGTCGGAGAACAGTGCACAAAAATATTTTGGTGCAACAGATCCCGTAGGAAAGATGATCTACCTGAACGATTCCCTTGGGTACACGGTGAGCGGAATTTTCGAGCGGCTTCCCCGCAACACCCATTTTAATTTTGATATGGTGTTCTCGGCTCCTTCAGACGGAAAGCAATACTGGGGCGACGGTCGCATTTTTCTGAAACTTCGCGAAGGTGTTGACTACAAAAAACTTGAAGCCCGGTTTAAATCAGAAAAAGATCTTTGGAGAAAATCGGAGGTCGAAGAAAATATTCCGTTCCTGCAACCCCTTTTGGAAGTTCCCTATGCTGCTCTGGATGGCGAGTCTTTTCAACCCCGTTCAAAACAGGCGCTCAACATTCTCAGCCTGGTGCCATTCGTGATATTGATTATGGCCTGGGTAAATTATATTAACCTCTCCATCTCGGCGAACAGCGCACGCATGAAAGAGATTGCTGCGAGGAAGACCATCGGCGCGCGCCGCACCGATTTCCTCAAACAATTTATTTCAGAGGCTGTCATCCTCAACTTCCTTTCGTTGTTGCTTGCTGCCGCACTCGTGCTCGTCTTGCGCGGCGCAGCAGACCGTTATTTCCAGTTTTATCTTCCCCCACTGAGTGAAACCCCGTTCACTACCTTCGTACTGTTGATTCTCATTGCCGCCGCAGGGGCCGTTCTTTCCGGCCTGTACCCTACCCTGGTTACGCTGCGCCGCAGTCCAGCTTCGTTAATGGGAAAACAGGCGGCAGCAAAGGGAGGTGGAAATCCTTTCACGTATGCGCTCACCACCATTCAGTATGCTTCGGCGGTGATCTTGATCATCTGGGTGTTTTCACTCAGTCTCGAAGTAGATCTAATACTCAATCAAAGTATGGGGATTGATGAAAACGGTGTCGTTATTGTTGAGGCGCCGCGCGATACGTTGCTAACTCACCGCAAGATGAACACGTTCACGCGCGATCTGCGTTCGATCGAAGGTGTTGCCGGTGCTACCATGAGCCACTCCATTACGGGCGACCGTGACTGGGCGCGAAGACTTCTGCGCGACAATGGAATTTTTCCGCGTACCAACGGCGGCGTGGATGAAAATTTTATTCCGTTCTACCGCATTCCTCTTTTAGCAGGCAGAAATTTTCGACCTGACGAACCATCCGAATCCGACAAGATGATCATCAGCAGCGCCTGGCTTCAATATTTTAAATTCGAAAGCCCCGAGGCAGCCGTTGGCCAAAAGATCGCCGTCTTTACTTCTCCCGGCCGCCAAAATCCGAAAGAGCTGGAAGTTATTGGTGTGATCCGAGGATACCGGCAGGAAACTTTATACGCGCAAAACAACACCACACGTCTTGCCGATTTTGAAAATCCGACGATCTTCCTCACGTACAAAGATTATGTAATGCCAACCCTTGTGCCACGGCGCTTTTCTGTGCGCATTGAACCGGATCATTTTCAAAAGACCATTGATGATATTAAATCCCTTTATGCAACAACATTTGCGGGAGAAAACTTCAACTGGTATTTCCTCGATGACCGCCTCAGGCTGCCTTACGAGGCCGAGAAGATCACGCGCAACCAGATTATGTTCTTTGCTGCGATCGCCATTGCGATAGCGTGCCTGGGATTTCTGGGAGTAATCTCCAGTAAGGTGAGGGAAAAAACAAAGGAGATCGGAGTACGCAAAGTATTGGGAGCCGGGTCTGGCAGCATCATTCGTGTATTGTTGAACGCCACGTTATGGCAGTTGCTGATCGCTGTGGTGATCGGCATTCCGGTAGCGCACTACCTGGTGAAACAATATTTGCAGAAGTTCATGGTACAGATCGAACTATCGTGGTGGCAGTTTGCTCTTCCCGTGATGATCCTGATATTCATCATGGGCGCTACGATTGCGACCATGCTGATGCGTGCAGCACGATCCAATCCGGTTGACGCGCTGCGATATGATTAGATGATGCAAGTTGAAATACTTACTTGAGTTAATTTTAATTAAGTCGGAGGATGGAAGTCAGGAAGTCCGAAAAGTTAGAAAGTCGGAGGTCCGGGGTCGGAAGCAATGCACAAACTTAAACAGTGGCGTGTGTTTTTTTGCCACTAAGGCACAAAGAACACGAAGTGCCACAAAGAATTTCCTTCGTGTAAACTTTGTGTCTTAGAGACTTAGTGGCCTATTTCGTCGCCCAACTCGTGTCTTAATTTGCTAACGCCACCCCAACCCTGGTGCAACGTGCTTTAAAATAGAATCCAGCACATGCACATTGTAGTCAACTCCTAATGTATTCGGTATCGTCAACAGCAATGTATCTGCTTCCTGAATAGCTTCATCTTGAGCAAGTTCTTTGATGAGTTGGTCAGGTGCTGCTGCATAGCTTCTTCCAAAGATGGCGCGCTTATCGGCTTCAATCATCCCGATCTTATCGGTGCGATTGGTTTCCTGTCCGAAGTAATAACGATCCTGGTCGTTGACCAATGCAAAAATGGATCTGCTCACGGATACCCTTGGTTCACGTTTGTGTCCGGCTTTTTTCCAGGCGTCTTTGTACATCCTGATCTGTTCAGCTTGCTGTACGTGGAAAGGTTTACCGCCTTCATCAAATTTCAGCGTAGAACTTTGAAGGAACATCTCATTCTCGGCCGCCCACACCGCTGTGGCATTCGACGCAGCACCCCACCAGATGCGGTCACGCAATCCTTCGGAGTGAGGTTCAACTCGCAACAAGCCCGGTGGGTTGGGAAACATGGGATACGGATTGGGTTGAGCAAATCCAACACCTTTTAGTTTCTCCAGGAACTCCAGCCCTTTACGGCGTCCCATGTCCGAGTCGGTTTCTCCCTTCATTGGTTCATACCCAAAATAGCGCCAGCCATCGATGACTTGTTCCGGCGAACCTCTGCTGATTCCCAATTGTAATCGCCCTCTCGAAATCAGATCTGCCGCTCCCGCATCTTCCACCATGTACAATGGATTTTCATACCGCATGTCAATGACAGCGGTTCCAATCTCAATCTTTTTTGTTCTGGCACCTACGGCCGAAAGCAAAGGAAAAGGTGATGCCAGCTGAGCAGCGAAATGATGCACCCGAAAATAGGCACCGTCTAAACCAATTTCTTCAGCGGCAACAGCCAGGTCAATCGATTGAAGCAATGTATCACTTGCTGAACGGGTGCCATAACCAGGATGGTCAGACCAATGTCCAAACGATAGGAATCCGATTTTTTTCATGAATTCGTGTGTGTGTGTAATATAGTTCCTTAAGCTTTTAATTTCCAATCAGGTCTTTCGTAATGACATGTATAACCTCCAGGATGTTTCTGAAGATAATCCTGATGTTCTTCTTCAGCATTCCAGAAATCTGTTTCAGGAACAACTTCTGTCACAATCTTTCCCGGCCACTTTCCGGATCGTTCCATTTCAGCAATCAACATATTTGCAGTATCGCGTTGCTCTTCGTTTGAATAGAAGATAGCCGAACGGTATGAAGTACCAACATCGTTACCCTGACGGTTTCGTGTAGTAGGATTATGGATTTGAAAAAAATATTCCAGTAACTTTCTGTACGACATCACATTAGGATCAAATTGTATTTCGATGCCTTCAGCGTGCGTACCATGATTTCGATACGTGGCATTCCGAACGTCTCCGCCCGTATATCCCACTACCGTAGAGATAACTCCGGCCTGATGTCTGAACAATTCTTCAACACCCCAAAAGCAGCCACCTGCCAATATTGCTTTTTCTGTACTCATGTATTTTTTATTGTAGTCTACTTACTTGTGTTTGAACATTAAACTGATACAAAAGATTCAATTCAGGCTACTTACTGTTTGTAATAAATAGTTTTTTTAGCCACGAAGACACAAGGAACACTAAGTTTCACAAAGAATTACTTCGTGTAAACTTTGTGTCTTGGTAGCCTCTTTCTTTTTTTAGCCACTAAGACACAAAGAACACCAAGGTCCACAAAGAATTGCTTTGTGAAAACTTTATGTCTTAGTGACTTGGTGGCCTTTCCGTGGACTGCCTGGACGTTACCAAGGAATTACAGGATTAACCTCCTGATGCCTTCCTTGATCAATGGTACGTTAAAGTTTATGAGGTAGCCCAAGCGCAAGCCAGTTAATTTTAAATGGCTTAATACCTGTGCCTGCCAAACCGGATTAACCTGCTCGAGGGCTTTGACCTCTACAATTATTTTGTTTTCAACCAAAAGGTCAAGTCTCAAACCTTCTTCGAAAGTAATACCATCATACTGAATGGGTATGTCAACCTGTCTCGCCACCGTATACCCGGCCTTTCGTAATTCATGAGTTAAACATACTTCATAAACTTTTTCCAACAAGCCTGGCCCCAGCTCTGAATGAACTTTAAAGGCAGCATTTACAATTGCCCTTCCTAACTCTTCTTCAAATTCAGATACTTTTTCGAATTCCATATCTCCAAATTAATTAATTGTAAATCTTGCCACTAAGGCACAAAGAACACAAAGACCACGAAGGTTCACAAAGGACCCTTCGTGTAAACTTTGTGTCTTTGTGACTTCGTGGCAATAGAAATCTATTTGCGTTAACGTTTACGATACTCCTCTGTCTGCTTCTTCAGCAGGAAGTTATGAATAGCTTCTACATCAGTTTCAGTCAGAGAATTACTGAAACTTGCCATTCCGTTTTCCGATAATACACCTTTCAGTAAAATATCATTAAATAAGGCGTGCATAGGTGCAGGCAATTTGGACAAGTCGGGATGCTGCGATAAATGACGCTCGCCAAACTTACCGTGGCAAATGTCACAATAGAAATTATACAGGTACGCTCCTCGAGCAACAAGGTCTTCACGTACTTTCATCGTGGCGGGTGGTGCGGGTGTCTCTATGAGTTGCCGTTTTGGTGGCAGTGGTGTCTCTGTGCCTCCGAGTTTAAATGCAAGGATCCGCGCTTTGTTCTCGTATTGATAAATCGCAGCATCAGGCAAATACCCGCTCGTCTCTGCTCCTCCGTAACCGGCCATCACGACTACATATTGTTCCCCATCTATACTATAGGTAGTTGGTGCGGCCATAATTCCATTGCCTGTGAATATTGATTTAAGCTTCTCTCCTGTTTTCGCATGGTGTACATTGAAATATCCGGTGCGGGTTCCCTGAAATACCAATTCAGGCGTTGACATCGTTCCCCCATCCGGACCACCATCAGGAAATTTCCACACTACTTTTTTTCCGATCACATCCCAGGCCAACAAACTTTCTGTGCGAATGGTGTCTTCCGATTTTTTCACCTGATTAAGAACATGCTTTCGAAACTTAAACATCTCAGCATAATCGAGATTGGTATTGTCTACATCGGGCAACCATTCGTAGGAGTCAAAAGTTTTGAACACTTGCGGCACCGATCGTTCAGGTATATACGCTAATCCTGTTATTGGATTATATGACATCGGTTGCCATACATGTCCACCACCCAGATATGGTACGACTAGTTTTGGCTTGTCCTTATACCATTGTCCCTGTTCGGTTAACACGGGTCTTCCCGTTTTCAAATCTACATGACTAGCCCAGTTTACCCGGGTATATTTTTCAGCTGAAATAAGTTCTCCTGTTGCTCTGTCCAGTACGTAAAAGAAACCATTCTTCGGTGCCTGCATCAAAACTTTTCGGGCCTTGCCATCAATTTCAACATCGGCCAACACAATATTTTGAGTGGCCGTATAATCCCAGATCTCACCAGGAGTTTCCTGATAATGCCAGACTAACTTTCCATTGTCGGGATTGATAGCGAGTATAGATGCCAAAAATAAATTGTCACCACCGGAAGGACTTCTGAACCAGATCGGGTATGGAGCTGCATTACCGGTTCCCACATAAAGCAAATTAAGTTCGGCATCATAAGCAGATTCACCCCATGAGGTTCCTCCGCCCCCACTTTGCCAATGTGATTTTGTATCCCAGGTTTTAGCAGCCATTTCCATCTCAGCACTTTCATATCCGTTAGCCGGATCACCGGGCACAATAAAGAAGCGCCATTTTTGTTCACCAGTTTTTAAATCATAAGCAGTAACATAACCGCGCACACCAAATTCAGAACCGGAATTGCCAATCATCACGATACTTCCTGCAACTTGCGGAGGACTGGTAATGGTATAGGCCTTTGTTCTATCCGTAAACGTATCGACAGTCCATAATACTTTACCGTCCTGCGCATCGAGGCAAACGAGAAATCCATCCAGTGTACCCACGTAAACTTTTCCTTCCCAAACGGCCACACCACGGTTCACCACATCACAACACGATCTGCGAACATACGATGGATCTACTTTCGGTTTGAATGTCCAAAGTTCTTTTCCGGTTTTGCCGTCAAGTGCATACACAACTCCCCATGCACCAGAGGTGTATATAATTCCATCCGCCACAATGGGTGTCGCCTCAAGACCTCGCGGCACCCTGCCGATGTATGAACTGGCATCGTACTCCCAGGCAAATCCCAGGTCTTTTACAGTTGTAACATTGATCTGATCAAGGGAAGAATAATGTTGCATGTTTTGATTGCCGCCTGTTGTCAGCCAATCTGCCGCCTGGCGATCTTGCAAACGAGCCTGATCAATCCACCCTTTTGGTTTTTCGTTCTGACAACTGATGGTAACAACGAAGAGCAATACAACGTATTTGTTTTTCACAGAGGTGGTTTTGAGTTTGGTGAAGATAATAGAAAGTCGGTAAAGTCAGAAGTCCGAAGACCGACGACCGAGGAGAGGAAGCAAAATTTGCATTGCACAGACTTCTGACCTCCGACTTCGGACTTCCGACTTTCGGACTTTCGGACTTCCCGACTATTGCTTACCTTCAAAAAAACAATTCCTTTATTATGGCAACATATCAACTGATCATTAACGGTGAAAATCGTGAGGTGGAAGCAGTTCCCAATACGCCTCTGCTTTGGGTGCTACGCGATAACCTTGGTCTTACGGGAACAAAATACGGTTGTGGCGTGGCTCAATGCGGAGCCTGCACGGTGCACCTCGATGGTGCTGCGGTACGATCATGCTCTACACCTGTTTCCATGATAGGAAATAAAAAAGTGACCACCATCGAAGGCATCTCTTCAGATGAAAAAGTTCATCCTGTTCAGCAGGCATGGATGGATGAGAATGTTCCGCAATGCGGCTATTGTCAGACCGGTCAGATCATGTCGGCTGTTGCCTTGCTGGAAAAAAATCCAGCACCGAATGACAACGATATTGAAGCCGCAATGTCGGGTAATATTTGTCGGTGCGGCACCTATGAACGGATCAGGAAAGCCATCAAGAGTGCCTCAACTTCATCCGCTAAATAAAAATAACATGAAGACAGAAATCAGCGAATCCAGAATATTCAAAGTCAGTCGCCGCGACTTTCTGAAAACCACATCGATCAGTGCTTCAGGATTGTTACTTGGCCTTAGCTTCAGTTGCTCGGATACATCAAAAGATCTCACCGGTAATCCTGACTTTACGTTTTCACCAAACCTGTTCATTAGTCTTAATGGCAACGGCGATGTTACGCTGATTGCTCATCGATCTGAAATGGGAACGGGCATACGTACCAGTCTTCCCCTTGTGATGGCTGATGAAATGGAAGCCGACTGGAAAAGAGTAAAGGTACTACAGGCGGTGGCCGATGAAAAATACGGCGATCAGAATACCGATGGGTCTTACAGTGTGCGAATGTTTTTCACGCCGCTTCGAAAGGCAGGCGCAACCGTTCGCTTATTACTGGAACAGGCTGCTGCAAAAGAATGGGGCGTAGATGCATCGGAGTGCAAAGCACAAAATCATGAAGTAGTACACACATCAGGAAAATCACTTGGTTTTGGATTCCTCGCAGAGAAAGCCGCTGCATTACCTATCCCCGAAGAAAGCAGTATCACATTAAAGTCACCCAAAGATTTTAAGTACATCTCCAAACAAAGTTCCATTGTTGATTTGAAAGATATTGTCACAGGAAAAGCAAAGTTCGGACTCGACAACAATCACCTCCCGAACACAAAGGTTGCTGTCATCAGGCGCAATCCGGAACCCGGCGCGGGACTGAAATCTTTTGATGCTGTGAAAGCACTGGAGGTACCGGGTGTGATCAAAGTTTTCACACTGGATGCACCTGGTTTTCCTACCATGTTAAACAAACCACTCGGTGGCGTGGTGGTGGTGGCCGAAAATACCTGGGCTGCGTTGGAAGGCCGCAAAGCATTAGATGTGAACTGGAGTAAAGGAATCAACGCAGACTATGATTCACACATCTACAATGGTGACATGCTGCGCCGCGCCAAAACAAAGGGAAAAGTAAGAAGAGAAAACGGGCAGGTCGACAAGGCGCTGAAGGGTGCAAAAAAAATAATAGAAGTTGATTACATGGTGCCTCTCCTTTCGCATACGCCGATGGAAACACCTTGCGCTTTAGCTCATGTACATGATAACGTATGCGAGGTCTGGGCTCCTGTACAGGATCCGCAAGGTGTAAGAAAAACACTGGCTGAAGTATTAAAGATAGATATCAACAATGTGACCGTCAATATCACACTGTTGGGCGGAGCTTTTGGCCGCAAGTCAAAACCGGATTTCGTTGTTGAAGCCGCGCTGATCTCCAAAACCATGGGCACTCCTGTAAAAATATTATGGACACGTGAAGATGATATTCAACACGACTTCTATCACTTCCCTGCTGCACAACATTTGAAAGTGGGTATCGATGAAAACAATAAGGTCACGTCCTGGTTGCACAGGTCTGTATTTCCTCCCATTGGCGGAACTTCAAATAGCAAGGAGAAAGAAGCCAGTGGTGCGGAACTGAGCATGGGTATGATCGACTTACCGTTGGCCATCGATAACATCTGCTGCGAAACTCAGGAAGCAACCGTGAGAACACGCATCGGGTGGTTGAGGTCTGTTGCCAATGTTCATCACGCTTATGCGGTGGGATGTACGTTGGATGAAGTGGCCCAGGCGCGCGGTGTAGATCCTATTCAAAATACCCTCGACTTGCTTGGAGCTGATCGCATGATTGACTTCAGTTCGCTCTCTCCGGAATTCTGGAACTACGGTGAAAAACCCGAGGACTTCCCATGGAGTACGGCGCGTTACAGAAATGTGATTGAAACTGTAAAGCAAAAATCTAACTGGGGTAAAGATCTTCCAAAAGGAAGCGGCCAGGGTTTCTCAGCGCACAGAAGTTTTCTAACGTATGTTGCCTGTGTGGTAGAAGTTATCGTAGATGCCAATGGTAAGATCCGCATTCCAAAGGTTGACTATGTCGTAGACTGTGGTATTCCTGTTAATCCTGAGCGTATCAAAGCACAATTTGAGGGAGGCGCAGCGTTTGCTACGAGCCTGGCGCTGAAAAGTGAGATCACGGTAGCCAACGGAGCCACGCAACAATCCAATTTCCATGACTATCAGGTAGGGCGCATGAGTGATTCCCCCTATGAGACAGCCGTTCACATTGTTGAAAGTACCGAAAAGCCTACGGGTGTAGGTGAACCGCCAGTGCCTCCGTTCATACCGGCATTATGTAATGCTATTTTTGCAGCAACCGGAAAAAGGATAAGACAGTTACCAGTACGATTAACATAAAGCAAAACATTCCCTGGTACACATTTCCTACGTTAGTGCTGACTGCGATAGAGATACATTGAGAAATCTATTTCTTCTTTCTGACAAACTGTGCATCGATCATCGCTGCTTCGAACAACAAGGCCCGCACCTGGTTCTCATCAATATCGCCCGGCTTTTTGAAATAGATCATATAGATCTGGAGACTTGAGAAAAATGAGCTCGTTCGGTTCAGTAAAAAATAGCCGCTAAGCATTGATTACAATTAGCAAACATTTATAAAATATCTGTGGCATGCATGGCATAACTATTGACAACTTCACGAATTGATACTTATGTAGAATTAATTACCCATTTTCTACAAATATAAACATGAGTTAATATTTAATAAATCGTGATCGCATATATTCACGATTCTTCGAAGTATTAATTCACAATATCTAAATTACCAGTCATTATAGTCTACCTTAGAGACTTCAAAAATCATTTCAATGAAAAACGAAGCCATTACTATTTTTCAAAAAAGAAAAAAGATCATTCTTGAGACCTGGATCAAATACCAACTTGCCGATGAAACACTGCGTGAGGATCTTATCAGTAATGAAGACCTGCGCACACAGTCAGACGAGTTGCTCAATGCGTTAGTAACAAAACTGTCTGATCAGAATATCGATGATGTAAAAAGTCCCGGCTTTGAACAGGTCACAGACATTCTAAATTCAATTTCAGTTTCGAGAGCCAAGCAAGGATTTTCTCCTCGTGAAACTGGTATTTACGTACTCAGCCTGAAAGATGCACTGCTGGAAATTCTCCAGCAGGACATCAAAGACCCGCAGGAACTTTATATTCAGAGTCTGAAGATTAGCAAACTCATCGACGGCTTCAGTATTATGACCTTTGAAGCATTCCTCAAGGAACGTGAAGATGTAATCCTTCGCCAGACGGATGAGATCACAGAGATCTCAACACCCGTGATCCAGGTTTGGGATGGCATTCTTGCGTTACCCATTATCGGAACGCTCGACAGCGCCAGGACACAAATCGTGATGGAGAATCTTTTGCAGAAGATTGTAGAGACCGGAAGTGGAATCGCGATCCTTGATATCTCGGGGGTACCCGCAGTCGATTCCCTGGTTGCACAACATTTGATCAAAACAGTAAGTGCCACACGGTTAATGGGTGCGGAATGTATTATCAGTGGCATCCGTCCTGAAATTGCACAAACCGTAGTACATCTTGGGATTGACCTCAGCAACGTAATCACCAAGGCTACACTTGCAAGCGCACTCAAGTCGGCATTTGCCATGCTGAGGTTGCAAGTCGTCAATAAATCTACGGTTAATCTATAACGAATAGTAATGGAACGAATTCCGATTCTACGCCTGGGTAACCTTTTGCTGGTTACTATTCAGGTGGATTTGTACGATAAGCTGGCAGAAACATTGGAAGCCGACCTGGTGCAGATGATCAACAAAACGAATGCACAAGGAGTATTGATCGACATTTCCGCCGTAAGCATTATCGATTCATTCATGGGCAGAATCATCGGCAACATTGCTACCATGTCACGTGTGCTCGATGCAGAGACCGTTGTTGTTGGGATGCAGCCGGCGGTAGCGATTACACTGGTAGAGCTTGGCTTACCCTTAAAGGGGGTTGCCAGTGCACTCAGTGTTGACAAGGGAATGGAAGTGCTTAAAAAGAAGATTCAACAAAAAGAAGGATTAAAGGATACACCCGAAGACAATGATTTCATTGGATAAAGATTCAATGAATATTCTTCGCGAAATCGACGTTATTCCTTTCCGAAACAGGCTAAAGGAGAATGCAACCAAGATTGGGATGGGCCTCGTCAATCAAACAAAAATTATAACCGCCGGAAGTGAACTGGCCCGTAACATGCTCAAATACGCTGGTGGCGGAATCGTAGTGATAGAGATTATCAACAAAGGCCGCGAGAATGGAATTCGTTTAACTTTTTCGGATAAAGGTCCCGGCATTGCCGACATCGCGTTGGCAATGAAAGATGGTTACTCTACCGGCAAAAGTCTGGGACTCGGACTTCCCGGAACGAAGCGGCTTGTAAGTGAATTCGCCATTGAGTCGGAAGTGGGGAAAGGAACAATAGTGACAGTGATCAAATGGAAGAATGGATAACGCATTTACAAGTCATGTAATCGAAGACCGTAGCTACGTTTCGTATATCAAGCGTGAAATTCATTCCGGTGTAGTAAGAGCAAAGTTCTCCGAGAGAAAAGTTGGAGAGATTGATATTGTCGTTTCCGAAATTACATCCAATCTGATCAAGCATGCCGCGCGTGGTGAACTTTTATACAGGATTGAAACATCCGACTCCGAGTCAACCATTCAATTGCTCGGCATCGATGACGGCCCTGGAATAGCCGACATGCCAAAGATGATGAAGGATGGAGAATCTACAACGCAAACCCTTGGGCAGGGACTTGGCGCTATTCATCGTCTAAGCGATATAGCACAAGTGTATTCAAAACCAAAATGGGGAACCATCGTATATTCCATGATTCAGGAAAGGAGAAACAAAGATGAAGTCATCTCACCCTGGATAAAAGAGCTGAACACTGTTTCTATTAATGCGTTATGTGTTCCTAAAATCCGTGAGAAAGTATGCGGAGATGGTTACTGCGTGCGTGAAAGTCAGACCGGTGTCATGTTATTTTTCGCCGATGGGCTCGGTCACGGACCGCAAGCAAAAGAAGCCGTAGACATCGCTTGTGACCATTTTATGAATCTTCGCGAAACTGATCCGTCGGAAATCATCCGGAGACTGCATGAGAATATTCGGAAAACCCGTGGCCTGGTTGGTACTGTCGCGGTGTTTGATACAAAAAACAACGAATTGAGCTTTTGTGGAGTGGGAAATATCCATTCGCGATTTTATACAGGTATCGAATCCAGGAACTTAATGTCGTTTAACGGCACTGTGGGAATGAACGTCCCCACTAGTATCAGCGCTTCGAAGGCCGTCCTCCAAAAAAATCAGCACCTCATCATGTGCTCCGATGGCATTCAAACCCGATGGGATCTCAGCCGGTACCCGGGTATTTTTAAATACAATGCCATGGTGCTTGCTGGCTCGATCTATAAAGACTTTACACGGCGCAATGATGACGCGTCAGTTTTAATTGCTAAAGTTAGCTGAAGATGAAAGAGATTGTGTGTGTACGGCTTGAGAATGAAATGGATCTGATCCTGGCCCATAAGCGCGCCATGCGCCTGGCTGAACTCTCTGGTTTGTCACTCATTACCCAAACCTCTATCGCAACCGCTATTTCAGAAATAGCACGATGCGCTATTGAATATGGAAAAAATGCAGAGCTCCGCCTGGACATTGATCTTACTCCCCAGAAGAGATTCTTAAAAGCTGTAATCAGTGATTCCATCGATTTCACCCCACGATGCAAGGATGCACTTCACTATGCTGAACGACTGGTGAGCAGTGTTCAGGTTCAATCAACACCAAAAGGAACGATGATCACTCTGAAGCACAAACTGAATGCTTCAACTCCGCTGACAGAGGCGACACTGACATCTTTTGCAGACTACTTTAAGCTTGAGCCTCCCCTGTCGCCTTATGATGAATTAAGGAGGAAGAATTTGTTACTTCAGCAACTCGCCGAAAAGCTCATGGAAAAGGAAAAAGATTTCCGGTTGTTGACAGATTCTCTTCCATTGATGATGTTTTCCTCTAACAGCCGCGGACAGATCACCTATTCCAACAAATGGGTACTGGATTTTCTCGGTGTAGCTCCCAAAGAGATCAACGGTATCGGCTGGAAGGCATTTATACATCCCGATGAATTTGTCAACTTCTCCAGGAACCTCAACGATGGAATAGCAAAACAAATTCCGGCCACGGGACAGTATAGACTCAAAGAAAAATCCACCGGAAATTATCTGTGGCACATCGTCTCCTTGTTTCCCATTAAAAATGAAAAAAGTGAGATCACATTATGGATCGGATTTCTTGTTGACATTAACGCCCAACGCACCATTGGTCAAACGCTGAGGGACAATGATATATTAAAGGGAGTACAGGAAAAACTTTTTGAGAATGAGGGAGAACTTCGGGAAAAGATTGTCGAGCTGAATCGAAGCAACTATGAACTCGAGCAGTTTGCCCATCTTGCTTCACATGATCTGCAGGAGCCCTTACGAAAGATGTTCTTTTATTCCGATTCGCTGTTGAGAAAATACTCAATCCACCTCGACGAACCGGGACGCAAATTAATTCGAAGTATGCGTATGGCTGCCGGAAGAATGAAAGACCTGATTCGCGATTTACTAAGTTATTCGCAACTCCAGCAACAAAAGATACTCTTTGAAGAAGTCGACATGAATGAAATGTTTCAAAAAGTTTTTGAAGAACTGGAACTCGTCATTCAGGAAAAAAATGCGGTGATTCAAAAAGAAAACTTTCCATCCATTCACGGTAATCAGATCCGGTTACATCAATTATTTGTGAACCTTGTTGGGAACGCGTTAAAATACAGCAAGCCGGAAACTCCGCCTGTTATTATGATTACAAGCACAGTGAGTAGTAAAACCATAACGATTAACGTAAGAGACAATGGAATCGGTTTTGACGAAAAATATAAAGAACAAATATTCGATCTTTTTGAAAGACTTCATACCAAGGATCAGTTTCCGGGTACAGGCATTGGATTATCCGTTTGTAAAAAGATAGCAGAACTTCATCACGGACAAATCTCTGCCACATCAGAACTTGGGTCCTATTCAGAATTTGAGGTTATCCTTCCGCTTGAACAAAATATTGAACCTTGAAAAGTATTGCCTTATGAGCTTTCCAATACTCGTTGTTGATGATGACACTGAAGATCACATGATCATTCAGGAATATTTCGAAGATGCCAACTACAAAGACTCAATTAAGTTTGTAATGAATGGTCTCGAAGCCATAAACTACCTCGAGTCCGAAAAACAGGGCGTATTACCACGGCTTATCATCATGGACCTAAATATGCCAATCATGAACGGCACACAAACGCTGGTTACAATCAAGCGGGATGCCGAACTGAAAAATATTCCCGTGATTATTTATTCAACTTCTGAAAATGAAACAGAGAAAAGAAAGACATTAAGTCTGGGCGCTCTGGATTATGTAGTGAAACCGCTATCCTTTGAAGAAGGCGCGAAAGTGGTTTCCAAATTTTTGTCTTACCTGGAGCGTAACTGAGGCAGAATCATGTAATAACACAATCACATGTTTGGAGGTTGACTTTATACGTTGGTCACAGTAACTTTCATGAATAATGCAATTGCGTCAATGGCCTATAGCATAACCCTTGCGGAGCGTATACGAACATATCTTGAAGGCAAGCCGGATCTAAACGTTGAAGAAAAGGAGATGTTCCGAGGACTTGCATTTTTAGTGAATGGTAAAATGTGCGTGAACGTGAGCGGTGAAAATCTGATGTGCCGGTTTGATCCCCAGCTCGAACATGAAGTAGCGGAACGACGCGGCTTTCAGCCGATGATCATGAAAGGAAAACAACTTCGGGGATACTGTTACGTGAGTAAAGATGGCTACACCTCAAAGGGAAATTTTGAGTACTGGTTAACGTTATGCCTTAATTTTAATGAGCATGCCAGGGCTTCGAAAAAGAAGAAACCTTCTTCAGAAAAGAAGACAAGAAAAAAGAATACATAGGTACATTTCGTTACTCCGGGAAATCATTTGGCGCAGCACACCGTCTCCAGTATTCCATGATGGCAACGATGGTTTTCTCCAATTCAACCATTGAATTCTGCTTCACAAAAAATCCCTGTACGGATTGACTGTATGCATCAATAACGGACTTTTGATTTGCCGCCGTAGAGAAAAAGAGATAAGGAATGCACTTGTTGCTCAGTTTTGAATCTGTTTTCAATTTTTCGCGCAAGGCAAAGCCATTCAGTTTTGGCATGTTGATGTCTGAAAGTATGAGAAAGGGTAAATCATGTGAAGCATTGATATGATCCAGGGCCTCCTGTCCGTCATAAAAGAAAAGAATCTCATTCTGATAATTTAGTTTCTGAAATATCTCTCTGAGAAAATCCTGATCATCTTCATCATCTTCAATGATGATCACCGGGCCATTTTTATTGATAATTGTTTCTTTTTGTGGTTCGTTCACTTTGATCAGGTCTATTGGTTAAAAGGTTTTGAATATACCTCTTTTAATCCGCTATCTCTAATCAACTGGAGACACTGAAGAAAATTACGCTGCACAAACTAAGACGGTTTACTTAGCGTGTGGTGTGGTTACCACCCTCATTTTATTACTCATTCTTTTGAGGACCTTCCAGTTCATCAATTTCCTTACTCACCCTATCGGAATAGGCAGCGTCAAATTTCACGGATTCCTTTAAGCTTGCAAGGGCTTGATCTTTCATTCCTGAATATTTATAGACGCGGCCCATCCAGAAATGCATATGCGCAGAAGCCGGGTATGCTTTCAATGCAAGTTCACACACCTTGGCTGCATAGGTGTAATCACGCTCTGTGAGCGCAATCACTTCAATTACGGCCGAAAATTCACGTTCCCGTGCAATGGTCCAACCCGGAAATTCTTTAGTCGATTTTTCAAAGGCCATGATGGCCTCTTCAATTCTGCGCTCACTGATCAGTTTCATCAGTGATGCCCCTTCCATCGGAGCCGACTTTCCAATTCTTTTATAGGCAGCTGTGAGCATGGAATACATGGGATCAGAATCGGGAAATAAATCGGTCCCAACTTCCAGCACAAAGGCAGATCGCTTGTATGCGCTTATGGTATTCAGTTCAGTCGCGAGGTTCAATAGTTCACCTTCATAAACCAGTTCGTCATTTTGTAATATACCATTGGCAAATTTTTTAGAATCCATGTAATTGAACATGGATGCCGTACGTAATTTTTTTATCACGTCGTTCTCTTCATCCACCACACCGTCGTCGGGAATCCATTTGTCATACTCCATGTCGAGCGCTACGGCTCTGGCTGCATCAAGTCCTTTAAATTTAGACACCACGTGAAGTGCTCCATCGATTCCGGCAGAAACTCCTGCCGTGGTGATCACGTGTCCATTATCAACCCACCTCGTGTCCTTTATCATGGTTACAGCAGGATATGTTTTACTCATATCGTTGATTGTTCTCCAACAGGTCGTTGCTCTTTTATTGTCAAGAAATCCTGCCTCGGCAAATACTGCAGCAGCTTCGCCTACTGACATCACCGAAACACCTTCTTCTTTTTTTTGTTTGAGCCAGTCCATCACCTTTGGATCTTTTACTGCGTTGAGCGGAGCACCCCCCGATCCTCCCGGGAATACGATCATGTCAGGAGCTGGTGCCGTTCCCATCGAAAATTTGGGAAACACCTTGACCGAATCATTCGATAGAATTTCTTTTCCGTCAGCAGAGACTGTGTATGTGTTCAAACCTGCATCTGAAAAGACCTGATGGGGTCCTGTAAAGTCGAACAGCTCAACACCATCAAATAAGAAAAATGCGACATTTTCCGGTCGCTTGTGTTGTGCATTCAAGGTGAAAGCAAAACATACAACAATCAAAACACCTATCATCAGTTTAATCAAATGACCTTTCATGTGTGTAAATGTTGTTCGGTGTAGCTTAAAACTATTTCTTCTTGAACGGTGATTTTTATTAAACGATTAAAAATATGTAAACAATGATTTTTTTTTGTAAACCAATTTACGTTACATCAAGAAAAAATATTTTTTCTCCTCCGTTGGCCGATGAAATGCCGGAAGTAGATAAACATAAAGAAAGTAGACCATGTATTTCAGGCAGGAAAATCACAACAGTACCTTCATTTGCCACGAAGGCACGAAGAACACGAAGCACCACGAAGAGTTCCTTTCGAATGGATTTCTGTTCTGTGCGAATGCATTATGTCACTGTCCGGACATCGCAGCCATGGCATAATTGGCGGCGTAGGCGGTAAGCAAAACCAGCAGAATGTTCTGGGGTTTATCGTCGTAGGAAACGGTATAGCTATACCTGAATTTTGACCAGTTAAAATCAGGGTCCAACAGCATCAGTTTTTGCTGATCCTTGTCTTCCAGTACATACTTACTCAGGAAGGTTCCTGTTGCTTTCAGTATAAATTCCTGTCCGTTTTGAAGTGAAATGGTGATATTTCCTTTCCAGTTCATTTGCATACTGGCAATCTCTGAACCATTTTTTGTTACAGAAATCTTCGTGCTGAAAATTCCTTTAGGTGTAATCTCATAGTTATCTTCGCTCACTACAGCGTTGGCTTTATAAGAAAACAAGCTCTCATAGGTTAGGTGTCCTGGCTTTTCTGAACCATCTGTAAGTTCAAATGTTTTATTATTGATACATTGAATTTCCATAATTTTAATCTCGAATTTGTCTAATGTCATCTTCGTATTATCCTCGTTTCAGGTTCTCCATCTCAGCGATTGTTTCTTTCAGTTTGTCGAATACCCGTCCGTACATCAAACGCACATCCCACCGGTAGATTCTATCTGAAAAATAAAACATCAGAACGGTTGCCAGTCCTACAATGATCAGCACGAATAGTGGAACATTCCGAATATATACTAAGTCCGGAAATTTTTGATGCATTTTCGAGGCTAGTATGCCTTTATTCCACGCAGACCATATCGTACTCATGGCAATCAGAAAATACAGCGGATAAGAAAAACGTAATATTTTCTCACCTCTCGAAAGCGCATCATGAAGCGATCGGTCAAACGACTTGAGATAGTCAAAACTGGTTGCTCCGTGATCCAGTGTTTTCGCGCTTCGCTTTTGCCGTATACTGTACCCTAGCGTTAGCAGGAGCAGTATCGAAGTGGCAACTCCCTCCCAAATGAAATCCAGAAAACAATACATAATGGGAAAACCAATTGCCATGATGGCAAGAGCAATCATATTGATCCTGTACATCCTTTCCATTTTATCAACCAGGTCTTTTGATTTTTGGTTATACAAGTCATTAATTTTTGGGGCCACTAAGCTCCTTTCATTCAAAAAGCCTTCTTTCCAAATTACTTCAATTGAATTTTTCATCGAGTATTTTTTTTAAACGTTCCTTAATTCTATTCACACGCACACCGATGTTGCCCGCATTCGTACCCAGGATATCGGCAATTTCCTGATACGATTTTTCTTCGAGATACAGCAGGATCAATGCCCTGTCAATTTCTGACAACTGCCTGATCGCAACATACAATTGGTTCAGCGACTCGTCCTCAAAGGCCCTGTTTTCAGTTATCCTCACATCCGGTAAAACATCCGAGGTGAAATACGTTTGACCGTTACTTTTTCTTTTTTTGAGCAGCGTGAGGCACACGTTCAGCGATACACGATAAACCCAGGTCGACCATAGGCATTGCTCACGAAAATTATCCCTGCTTCTCCAGATCTGAAGGCAAACTTCCTGGTAGTAGTCCTCAAAATCCTCCTGCGAGTCGGTATACGCCCTGCATATCTTGATGATGATTCCCGCAAAAGGTAAAATCGATACCTGGTAAAAATCGTTGCTCACATGGTTGGTTTTATCGACTATCCCGGAAAAAGTAAGATTAATTTCTTCACCATTTTATTCTTCTTTCTCAGTTAGTGGCTAAATTCTGAAAACATTACACGCAGTTGTATTTTTTTACTACAGGCAAGGGACATAAACCGTATTTTTTCACTTCAGTCTAATTACTCAGTTCATGCATAAAATTTGCTGTGTTCCCTGTATTTTAACCAGTCATCAAGGCACACATCCGCCTGTAAAAGGCTTTGAATTCCCGCATTCATGACAGTCAAATCGCTTAATTTTATCGATATTAATTACCAATCCTAAGCTATATGAAAAGGTTTCTGTTATCATTCATTTTCCTTTCGTTTGTCATTCATTGCTCCGTCTGTACAGCTCAGAACAAAGACATTATTACTCCGAAAGTAAAAGCGCGCATCGACTCTACCTTAAAAAGTTTTATTGACAACGGACAGGTTGCCGGCATATCCTCGCTGATCTACGAAAAAGGCAAGGAAGTGTATTACAAGGCTTATGGATACGCCGACATTGAAGCGAATAAACCGATGAGCAGGAATACGATCGTGCGGATTTATTCAATGACCAAACCGATCGTAGGTGTGGCCCTCATGAACCTGTATGATAAAGGCGCGTTCAAGATGGATGATCCCATTGAAAAATATGCACCTGAGTTCGCGAACATGCAAGTGTATGCGGGATACGACAGCGTCAATAAAAAAGTTAAACTTGTTCCTGCCAACAGACCTCCTACCATCCGCGACCTCACCCGCTACACCGCTGGGTTCGATGGCCAAATGCCGGGAGTGCCGCGGGGTGAAAATCCTACTGACAGTAAAAATACACTGCAGCAAATGGCTGCGATCATGGGAAAGCGTCCGCTCTCCCATCAACCCGGTACCAAATGGGTTTACGGCGTGTCTGTGGATATCCAGGCATTTCTTGTTGAACGAATCTCAGGGAAACCCTTTTATGATTACCTGAGAGAAAATGTACTTGATCCTTTAGGAATGAAGGATACACGTTATTTCATTCCCGTAGAAGACAGAGGAAGGTTTGCAGCGACCTATAACTATAACCGCGATACCAAAAAGATGACGCGTGCAACTGATACGATTACACAGATTCTTAATTTTTACAAATGGCCACTTACCCGCGGTGCCCTGGGATTAACATCTACGCTTGACGATTACCAGAAGCTGGGACAGATGCTGATCAACGGAGGTACACTCAATGGTAAAACTATTTTGAAACCGGAGACTGTGAAAATGATGAGGACTAACCAACTGGACCTGAACATACCTCTTAAAGATCGTGGCTTCCTTCCTAACCGAGGACAGATGGGATTCGGTGTCAATGTTGGCGTACGTGTGGCGCCACCGGTTGATTCAGAGGAGAATAATGGAGAGGTTGGTGAATTTTTCTGGGATGGCGCTTTCAGTACGTTGTTCATTGGCGATCCTGTAAACAACCTTACCGCCGTGCTCTTCGTCCAACTTAATCCTTATGATCAGATCAAGCTGCACAACAAATACAGGGATGCGATCTATGGAAACTATGTTCCAAAAAAATAGAAGTTGAACAATTATTGGCAGCTGAATTATTCTTCAAGTTCCTGATCCAGCGCTTGCAACGAATGCCTATGAACAAGCTATTATTTTTATTGTGTTTCATTTCGTGCTCGGTATTTGGTCAGAAGGTGAAGCTATTCAAAGTCTTAGATTTGCCAAATGCAAAATTGAGCAGGCATATCCAACGCAAGGATACTGTCTATGTGCTATCTGCCACGGATTTCAGAGACGCCACTCACAAAACCACATTTACTCTTTATGAGGATCATCATGACAAGCTTGTCAATTACCTCACAAAATGTGTTGAATTGTTTGATGCAGAGGGCACCAGTACTGTATTCGGGGTTGATGGAGGATTTGTGACTATTGTAAAGCCAACAGGTGTAAAAAGTTTAAATCTTTACGGAAGAGGAAACAATATGGATGCGTATACCAATCTTTCGAAGGACGATTTAATTAATTTATTAAGTAAGCTTTAGTTTCAGTGGAGGAATAAGGAACTCGGGGTTCGATTTTTATACGTGCATGCCGCTCAACAGATTGGTATAAGGTTTGTTATCAGCGTACTGAGATAAAATATTAACCCGGGTTCAAGAATGTGAAATCAGGGTAGCGTATTTTTTAAAAGGTCACCAAAAAGTTTTCCTTGCGTTCTATTAAAGTGAATTATAACGGTCAGATAAAACGTTGCTATTCATTTTTTAGTGAATTAACGGGGTTGGCAGATGCAGCTTTCAACGACCTGTACCCTACCGTGATGAAGGCTATCACCAATCCGGATGCTCCGGCAATGAGTACTGAAAATGCATCGAAATCCGTTCGGTATGCAAATGACTGGAGCCACTGATCCATCCCGTACCATGCAATCGGAATGGCAATGACAAATGAAATAACGACCAGCCTGATCAGATCAGACAGAAGCAGCATGGTCACCTGTGCCAACGTCGCTCCGAGAACTTTTCGAATACCGATCTCCTTCGTTCGTTCGCTTGCGATGTATGTGATCAAACCAAACAAACCAAGACAGGCAATGAATATGGCGAGAATGGTAAAAGTAGCAAACACCGCTCCCATGCGTTGTTCAGCGCGGAACAAGGAATCAAAATCTTCATCCACGAACGAATACTCAAAAGGTTGACCGTTGGCATATTTTTTCCAGGTGGCTTCAACAAAGGATATTTTCTCCTGCAGATTTTCCGGTGTCATCCTTACGGCAAGCATCCGTTTTGCTTCGACATTGAGGTAGATGGCCAATGGCTGAACCTCTGATTTCAAACTCTCGAAATTGAAATCCTTCATAACACCGATCACATGATACATGTTATCATCCGAGGAACCTACCAGCTTGCCTTCATGGTCGTTCAGTTCCATTAATCTCGCGCACGTTTCATTGATAACCACCGCACTGGAGTCGGACAAAAAATCTCTTGAAAAGAAACGTCCGCTTTTCATTTGATACCCCATGGTTGTTACAAGATCCTGATCGGCGGATGTGTAAAACGTGCTCACGAGTTGTTGTGCCCCTTTTTGCTTAATAAAACTTGTGCTGGAAATATTGGGAGGCAAAGCTTGTGTGAAACTGGCACTCACAATTCCGGTGTGCTTCAAAATTTCTTCCTTGAAAGAGGTATATTGATTTCCCAGTAAATACGTCTGTGGAATCCTTAGTATATTTTCCTTATCAAATCCCAGATTCTGATTGCGGATAAACTGCACTTGTTTATAGATGATCAGTGTACCAACAATCAGTACCATGGAAACGGTAAACTGAACGACTACCAGCGTGTTGCGGAGCAGTGATCTTCCGGTACCGCCAACATTGTTGCCTTTCAATACTTTTATCGGACTAAACGAAGTAAGATGAAATGCGGGATAGCTTCCGGCCAGTAATGCCACGACCACAAGAAACAGAATCAATAAAGGCAAAACGTAAGGATTATTCAACAGATCAAGATGCATGACTTTACCCGTAAGGATACTGAATGGCCCGACAGCCATGTATGCAAAAACGATCGCCAGTATTCCGGCCACGAAAACATACAGAAAGGATTCCATCAGAAATTGCGGAATAAGTCCACCTCGTGTGGCTCCCATGGTTTTTCTTACGCCAACTTCTTTTCCACGGCTCATGGCCCGGGCCGTTGCCAGATTCATAAAATTAATGCAGGCAATGATGATCAGAAAAATTGCTGTGATACCGAAAATATAAACATACCGGATATCCCCATTAGGTTCGAACTCATTGCTGATATTGGATTCAAGATGGATTGACAAAAGCGGTTGAATAAAAAACTCTACTTTGTCGCCGCTGCTGACAAACTGATCATGAGAAATTCCCAAATCTTCTTCAATGGAAGGGATGATTCTTCTTTTCGCAAACTCATCTAGCTTTTTTTCTATCTCTTCAGTATCCCGCAGGTGCCACGTTTTGAAATATGTTTTAGCCTCATAGCAGCCCCAGCAATCATTGCTTGCCAATGGCAGCGATTCCATGGACATGACCATGTCGAATTTCATGTGCGTGGTCTCCGGAACATCCTGAAATATGCCGCTAACTTCAGTCAGCTTCGCGTTCCTTCCCACCACAAGCTGCTTGCCAACCGGTGAATCTCCTTGTCCCTTTCCCTTGTATCCAAAATATTTTTCTGCAGCCGACACAGAGAGCACAATTTTTTGAGGACCTTTGAGACACTCCTTTGCATTCCCTTCGATGAGCGAGTGTCCGAAGAATTCAAAAAAATTTGAGTCAGCGGCCAGAAATCGTTTTTCCATGAATGCCTTGTCCTCATAACGTACCGGATTGTCGGTATCCAAAATTCTCACGGCTGACTCAACCTCCGGAATTTCTTTTCGCATGGCTTCGGCCAGCGGTGATCCCGTACTCGAGTAAAGAATTTCATCGCCTTTAAATGTCTCATTGATACCCACACGGTAAATTCTTTCGGCATCAGCAATATGACGATCATAACTCAACTCATCGCTGATGTAAATTCCAATCAGCAATGCAGCAGCCAATCCAAACGAAAGGCCGATCACATTGATGATAGAATAGAGTTTTTGTCGTTTCGAAACGCGCAATGCGGTGATGAGATAGTTTTTAAGCATGATGGTTTGATTTAACCGGAAAGAAAATTTGTTTCTTACTATAATCGCAGGATGAAAAAACCGAAGGATATTCCAGATCAATTTTTTTTTTGAGCCTTGCCTTCGCCGTAGTACTCAACGTCAAACCGGTATTTCTGAAGCAGATCGCCTTCAATTTCTTCCAGCAAATCATCAGGACAGATTGTCTTCAAAAAACGCTTTGACCATTTCGGTAAGTTATTATCATCCTGGTTCATGGAACTACATTTTTAATTGAGGTACCATGTTCCACAGCTGCAATCTTGATTCCTTCATCGCCTTGAGCACGGCAATTCCTCCGTGAGTAATCGAAAAAATCCGTTTGCGTCTCCCTCCCCGCTCGTGTGTAGCGCCACCTATCTTAGATCGTACATGTCCCTTATCTTCCAGACGGTACAGGGTAATATGAACTGCACTAAGCGTGATCTCCCGTTTTAATTCGGTTTCTATTTTCATGGCAATCGCTGCACCATACGCTTCCTCCTGCAGGGCTGCCACCAGTGTCAGGATAAGCTCTTCGAATTCGCCCAGGTATTCTTTGGCCATTTACTTCTATTTTGTAAAGCAAATATAGCAAAAGAACAATCATTCCAAATCAGTGTCTTACAAATGCTCTCTAAGCCACGCCTCCAGTAATCCAGGCCACGTTTCGGCGGCTTTGTTGCCGGGATACATACCAAAGCCATGGCCACCCACAGGTACAAGATGAAGTTCTACATTTGCCTTTGCATTACGCAAGGCCTGAGCCAGAGCAAACGAACTTTGCACGATTCCATCATCCATTGCCTGGAAGATAAATGTGTCCACCGTTTTATCGGAAACTTTCAGTTCGGGAGTAAGAGAGCGATCGGGACCTGCATCCAGATAGCCGGGATAGATAATCATCATCACATTGGGCCTGAACGACACTGTATCCGCATTGTCCTGCTTGGGGTAGACAAATTCTTTTTCAATCATTCCTGCCCGGGCAACAACGTGAGCACCTGCTGAAAATCCGATTGCCCCTATTTTATTGGGATTGATCCTGTATTTCTTCGCGTTGGACCGTACCAATTTCATCGCACGCTCCATATCCTGAAGAGCACCATCGCGTTTATCAGGTACACGATACTGTAATACGAAAGCGGTGTATCCCAAGCCCGACAACCATTGCGCAACTGCATAACCTTCTTTGTGTACGGCAAGGCGTGCATACCCGCCACCGGGACAAATCATAATGGCCTTTCCATTTCGATTGTATTCCGCAGGTGTAAAAACAGCAATGAAAGGATTGGTAACCTCCACGACCCGAATACTCCCGTCATCCAATGTGTTGGGTACCGGTGCAGACTTCGGTTTACTTTCACCAGGAACATTCTTTGGCCATAAATAAACGGAGTCAGTCTGAGCATAGACTGTGATCGAACACAATAGAGAAAAAAGGAGAATCGTCTTCATGTCATTCGAGGTTTGGATTTTAATGCATAAGAAAGATAGTTAAAGTTTCATAAACGAATTACTTCTTGGGTATGGAAGACGTCATTCGAAATCGCTACTGATTCCGTTCAAAACAATACGCTTTGTAGTCCAGAACAAATCGGCTATATTTTGTACACATTGTTCTTCACAAATACTCATTCGTAAATGAAAAAAATTTCATTCGCTTTTATTATACTAATAAGCCTTCCCTGGTTATGCTTAGCGCAGCGGGTTGCTGTCACGTATGATCCTGATTCACCGCAGGCCACATACGCCGTTGGAATGTTAAAAAAATCTTTGGTGGCAAAAGGCTACACATTGAATGACGCCCAACCTGACTTTAGTATAGCGCTAACATTGGATGCAAGCCTGGCTAAGGAAGCGTATCTCCTTTTGCCTGAGGGAAAGAAAATCACCATTCAAGGCGGCAACGGAACAGGACTTATTTACGGAAGCCTTTCCATAGCCGAAGACATCCGAAATGGCATTGCCCTTCAAAGCATCAAGAAAAAAAGTGAAGCTCCGAAATTATCCTTTCGCGGTATTAAATACGACCTTCCCTGGGATACCTACCGCCATAGTTATTCCCTCGATCAGCACCAGGAAATATGCAGTGATGTAAATTACTGGAAAGATTTTCTGGATATGATGGCAGAAAACAGATTCAACACGCTTACCCTATGGAATCTGCATCCGTATACCTTCATGATCAAACCCAAAAATTTTCCTGAGGCAAGTCCGTGGAATGAAAAGGAAATGGCTGCCTGGAAAAATCTATTTGGCAGCATTTTCCGAATGGCGAAAGAGCGCGGGATTGATACCTACATTGTACCGTTCAACATCTTCGTCACCGTTGAATTTTCAAAAGCACACAACGTGGCCATGGACAACCTCGAGCATCATTTCTTTGTTCCAGGCGATACGTCGGAAATCGTAAAGCGTTACACGCGCGAATGCGTCACGCAACTTTTAGATGAGTACCCTGACCTCAGTGGCATGGGCCTTACGCTGGGAGAAGGTATGGGAGGAATGACACCACAGCAGCGAGAGGACTGGATGAAAGAAACCATCATCGCAGGCATGAGCAAGGCGAATCGTAAATCAAAACTTATTCACCGTATACCTTTTTCAAGTACCACAGGATCATTGGGTGTAACCAGCATCGAAACAGAACAACTCACACGAAAGGGAATTGAACAGGAAGCTGCGATGAGTTTTATTGATGGTCCGGTTTGGGCTGATCTGAAATTCAATTGGTCGCACGCGCATTCTACGTCGAAGCTCATCAAAGTGCATGGGGGTAAATTATATGGAGCTTACTTTACTCCCACGCCTACGGATTATAAAGTTATCTGGACCACCCGCAATGAAGATTTCTTTTGTCTTCGCTGGGGTGTTCCCCAATTTGTTCGCGAACATGTTTCCGCGAACGCGAAGGATTATGTCGGTGGTTATTTACTTGGATCTGAAACGTACATTCCGGCGAAGGACTACTTTACAAAACCCGGAACTTCTGTTCCCTGGAAATATGCATTTGAGCGTCAATGGCTTTTTTATAAAACCTGGGGAAGGCTGCTCTACAATCCGGAAACACCGGACGAATTATTCAAAGCAGAATTTATCCGCAGGTATGGGAAAGAAGCAGGCTCATTGTTGGAAGCCTCTACCCTTGCCGGCAAGACTCCATTGCGGTTAGCTTCTTCATTTGATTTCACCTGGGACTTTTCTCTTTACAGCGAAGGGTTTATGGCCCTTAACCGTGAAACGAAACGGGTGGAGTACATTTCCGTTGACTGGCAAATCAAACAACCCACGCTTGATCCGGATTACATGTCGGTACTTGACTATGTTGTAGCAACTTCTTCAGGTGATGCCATTGCGAAAAACAGAATTACACCTCCCGTTTTGATTGATATGCTGGAGAGGGACTGCAATAAAGCACTGATGTTAATCAAGGATATAAAAACCACAAACAATCCTGCATTGTTACAGGAAGTATCGGATGTGAAAGTCTGGGCCAACCTTGGATTGTATTATGCTGAAAAATTGAAAGGCGCAGTAGCACTGCAAACCTACCGTACCAAAGGCGGCGAAGAAAATAAACAACAAGCCGTAAAGCATTTGGAAAACGCCTTGCGATTCTGGGATGTGGTGATCGGTATAACACGTCCTCTATACAATGATATGCCTTTGGTTCATTACAGTGAGCAGGATGGCAAACCCTGGAAAGAAAATGATCATCTTCGCTTTCACTGGGCATTATTGCGCCCGGATGTTGCTAAGGATATAGACATTGCAAAAAATGCAACGGTAACAAGTCGTAAGTGATATGAGGTATGTTGACAAACACCAACAAAGCAGTGGGTATGTCCATGCTTAGTCTTAAAACCTTATAAAGGTCATCGTCTCAGTTTCTTTTTGACTTTTGGTCTCTGTCGTCAGTAACGTTTTATTGAGCTTGATAACTTTATGTTTTTCTTTTTCCTCTCCGTCATCAGTCAACAGTTCTTGTGTCGCGGGATTAAAAGACCATTTACCATTGTGCAATTGGCCCTCGTCACGCATTACATAAGTTGCATCGGACTTGAATAATATAGTAATTTCTCCCATTTCCGACGCAGGCATTTTTATACCTCCAATACGTGCCTCAGTCACTTTCCATTTGCCAACGATCAAAGTCGCAAACTCATCTTTCGACATGACCTGTTGTGCATGAATAAAATGGATGGAAAGAATAAATAATATAGCAGGTAAAAGGCGTGATTTCATTGTTCCTTTCTTTGATGGATATACTAATATAAACATAAAATATTAATAACTAAATAATTAGTTTTCAGCCTGACACCGAAGCTATTTGACTCTACTATTGAAGCACAAAGTCCCCGACCTGATTAACCAGGTACTCACCTCTTATGCTTGCCATTATAATAATTAACATCTAGCTTTCGCAGCAACTAATTTAGTACGCATGAGATTCATCACCCGAAAGGCATTCTTTCTTCTTGTTACGTTTAGTGTCATCACACTTGCTTCATTTGCACAATCTGAATCAAAATTTAAACGTTGGGCACAAACTCCTCCCATGGGATGGAATAGTTGGGATTGTTATGGGCCCACGGTTACCGAAGCCGAAGTGAAGGCAAATGCCGATTACATGGCGGCCAATATGAAAAAACTGGGATGGGAATACATCGTCGTTGATATCCGGTGGTTTGTAGAGAACGATAAAGCAGGAGGCTACAACCAAACTGACCCTATCTATGTGATGGATGAGTATGGACGATATCTGCCATCCGTGAAACGTTTTCCTTCTGCCGCCAATAATAATGGTTTTAAAACACTCGCCGATTATATTCATGGTAAAGGATTGAAATTTGGTATACACATCATGCGTGGCATACCGGTTACCGCTGTAAAAGGTAAACTGCCTGTAAAAGGTGCGAACGGCATAACCGCTGATCAGATCTACACGACTGAATTGCAATGCCGATGGTTAAAGGACAATTACACCGTGGTTGCCGACAAACCAGGCGCACAGGAATATTACAACTCGATCATGGAGCTGTATGCTTCCTGGGGTGTTGATTTCATCAAGGTCGATGATCTTTCCCGTCCATATCATCAGGGTGAAGTAGAATTGATTCGCAAGGCTATTGACCGCACAGGCAGACCTATCGTGCTGAGTACTTCACCGGGTGAAACCCCTTTCGCGAAAGCTGAACATGTAAAAGAACATGCAAACATGTGGCGTATGGTTGACGATGTGTGGGACATCTGGAAAGACCTGGTTCATTTGATGAATGTTTCGAAAGACTGGTATCCCTATATTTCACCCGGCACCTGGCCGGATTGCGATATGATACCGCTGGGTCGCATTGCCATACGGGGCGAACGAGGACAAGACCGAATGACCCGCTTAACTAAAGATGAGCAGGTATCCCTCATGACGTTCTTTACCATTTTCCGCTCACCCCTGATGTTCGGCGGTGATTTGCCATCCAACGATGCGTTTACGCTTTCATTGCTTACCAATAAGGATGTTTTGAAAATGCATCGCGAGGCAACTGATGTAAAGCAATTGTTTATGGAAGACGGTCGCGTGGCCATTACTTCCCGCAATAGTAAAACGGGCGAACGTTACCTCGCATTATTCAACATCGGCGACACGAATGCAAATACTGTTGCTGTTAACCTTGCTGACCTTGGTCTTAAGGGAAAAGTAAAAGTGAAAGATTTATGGACCGGAAAAACGGTTACACAAACTAATGGTATTCTGTCATATCCAATCGCCCCTCACGCCAGCATGCTGTTTAGTGTATCAAATTAAACTCTACCTGCTGAAAATTACAGAACGCAGTAAAAGCCAAGTGCAATCAAAATTCTCAGCACCTGCTTACAGCATTAGAAAATAAAAAAGGCTACCCTTTGTAGGATAGCCTCATTACGATATCGATAATACTAAAGTTTGTTATAAACCTGCTTGATGGTATTTTCACCCTGTGGCGTAGTGGTTTTGGCATCGATTGTCAATGTCTTTCCATCTGCAGACAGCGTCCACGTTTCAGTACCCTTGATCTCAAATGAATTACCATCAAAGGTCAGGTTTAGCACAGAATTAACAGTGAGCGTATTCTGATCATCTGATAGTTTAGATGTAGTCTTGCGCGTTGATCCCTGAAATCCACCAGTACTTGGTGATTCCTTTCCATCAAGTGTAATTTTATCGGTAGTGACCGTTTCTCCCATAGGGCCGTTGGAATTACGTACTACTGTAATTACTCCGGCCTCTGACTTCACGCTTAATTTTTTGGGTGCCATCATGGCACCGAATTCGCCAAGATTGCTTTTGCTTTCATCCAGGACCCATTCACCTGAAAAGTCTGCCTTGATAAAAGAAGCAGCAGGCAGGATGATCATACAAAGAGCTAAAGCGCCAATAAGCGGGAGAACGTGAAATTTGATAAGATGTTTTTTCATTTTTTTTAAGGGTTTAGTGAAGTTTGGGTTAAAAGAAATTTCCTGTATTAAAATTATAGAATATAAACTGATAAACGATTACCTTCTCATTCCGCCCATGCGACTTCTCATTTGCTCCATCTGCTCTACTTTTGCTTTTTCAAAAGACACAATGGTAGCAGGCTTGGCATTTTTTTTGGCTATGGGCACTTCAATTTTTTCTTCTTCGGTAAGGGGGCGCAATTCAATTTTTCGTGCTACCCAATAATGTTCTCCGGCATTAAAATCCAATGCTAATATTCCTCCCGGAACTGAGTTGAAATAATCAGGACCCACGAAGGGTCTGATCTTGGCTGTGTACCAGGCTGTAACTTCCACCGGAGCTGCTGGATTTGAATTATCAGTATAATAAGCCACACTGCATTCGTATCCTAAGATCGTTCTTTTTTCAGCGCCAAATTTCCACGGAGCCACTTTAAGTGTATCGTGAATAAAATAAGACTGACCCAAAAATTCCTTAGCGGCTGTAATCATATCATTGCCCGTGTGTACCTGGTCCGTTAAACTTGTTCCACCAAATCCGCCGCGAAAACCACCGCTTCCACCACCCGGAGGAGGCCCGCCGCCACCACCAATTACTACCACGCCACCAGGAGGTCCTCCACCCGGAGCGCCACCACCAGGAGGTCCTCCAGGCCCACCAAATCCACCACCACCAAAAGCCTGAACGGGTGGCTGATCTACTTCAATCGCCTTATAAATGGACTCTGATTCATTAAAATACAGACGAAATACTGTGCTGCTATAGCGGGGAATCATGGTTTTCATCGATTCCATTCCCGGTGGTAGCATTTTATGAACATCCGTCTTTTCTTCATACCGTATTACACCCGAAGATTGTGCCAAACTTTGCGTGGCCATCAAAAAAGCAAAACAACTTATGATATTCCTTATTGTCATCGTTATATTTCTACAGTCCGTTGTGCAATAACGGAACAGAATTCCGAATCAATCGATCTATTCTATCAGGTATCAAAAGTACTCAACAAACGGATCGTTACACTCAACGAACCATACGATGAAAAAGACACGGAATTTATCTGTGGCGTACAATCATGAAATTCACTGATTTCATTTCTTTTTTTTACGATCTTGCGAAGCTAATCTGACAAAACCTGCATGACCTATAGTGCCCTGAGCAAGTGGGTAATTTTTATTGTTCATATCCTCTTCTGGGTTGGCCTGTGGTTTGGATCTTTTTCTTTTGCGAGTCAACTGGGACTTACACGTGGGGACGTTCTGGTATGGAGCCTTAGCGACATCGCCACGCAGGCACTCCTCACCTACCTTAATGCCTTTATCTATCTGCCCCGGTATTTTAAAGAACGTAAATACACACTGTACACATTTATTATTTTGGTGACGATGGCTGTGCTTACGTTTATCAGGATGCAGTTCTTACATGGTGTCTTCGATCATCCTGTAGGCCCGCCATTCCTCTTTACCGCAGGGTTTCCACTGGTTGGATTTTTCTTCATCAGCTCGGCCGGATGGTTTATCGTTGATTGGTTTCAATCACGCGGAAGAGAAGTTGAGCTGGTGAACAACCAGCTTGATGCTGAACTCAAATTTCTGAAACTACAACTCAATCCCCATTTTCTCTTTAACACCCTCAATAACATTTATTCGCTGGCCTATTTTAATGACAAGCAAACGCCACAGGCCATCATGAAACTTTCAGACATGATGCGCCACATGATCTACGATAGTCAGGACAAGTTCATTTCGCTTTCAAAAGAAGTGGACTTCATTGAAAATTTTATTGAACTTCAGAAAATAAAAGTAGACCACGCTCCTGACATTCGTTTCACAAAATCAGGTGTCAGTGAAAATCATAGTATAGCACCATTGCTTTTTCTGGCTTTTCTGGAGAATAGCTTCAAACATGGAAGCCAGTCACCCATCGATATTGATTTAAAAGTAGAAAAGAACGTACTTCATTTTCAGATGTCGAATCAGGTCTCCAAAAACCCGGTTACACAAACTGAAAAAAGCGGAGTGGGATTAATGAACGTGCGTAAACGATTAGAACTCATTTATCCCAATAAGCACGAGCTGATCATGCATGTCTCTGAAGGAAAGTTCATCGTTCAACTAAACGTAACGCTTTCATGAAATTAAAATGCCTTGTGGTGGATGATGAAGCGCCGGCCCGTAAGTTGATTTCAGATTACGTTTCAAAAATTCAATGGCTGGAGCTGGCAGGCACATGCCAGAATGGAACCGAAGCGATGAACATGCTTCGGGAATATAATATTGATATCCTGTTGCTCGACATTCAAATGCCCGAAATGACGGGGTTGGAACTATTAAAAAATCTTGACCGGAAACCCATCACCATTTTGGTTACAGCCTATCAGGAATACGCGTTAAAGGGTTTCGAACTTGATGTCATTGATTATTTATTAAAACCCGTGTCGTTTGACCGGTTTAAAAAATCAATTGATAAAGCACTTGAATACCACCGGTTTCAACATGCTCCTCAGGCAAAAGAACCATTGCGCGATTACTTCTTTTTAAAATCCGATACACGGATTGTCAAACTCATCTTTTCCGAGATCAGCATGATCGAGGCTCAGCGTGAATATGTAAAAGTAATCACGCCGTCAAAAAAAATCATGTCGTTGATCTCCATGAACAAAATTGCCGAGTTACTCCCGTCTGATTTTGTCAGGATTCATCGCTCATATATTGTCAATCTTCGCCACGTGGATGAAGTTCAGGGAAATATGGTGCAGATTGGCAAAGAATTTTATCCCATCAGTAAAAATTTCCGCGATGCCTTTTATCAGAAGCTTGAAGAATTGAAATTCTGATGAGGAATCGGGACATGCCTACCAGTTGGTGCAAGCGTCTCGCTTGCTCCTTCAGTAATTCAACAAGCGTCCCGCTTGTAATGCATCTACCTTGCCGATAAATCATCCACGCACACTTAGGTACAAGCGGGACGCTTGCACCTACTTAATTATACACGGAATTTTTAAGCGAAAATCCCCGCAGCATCTTGCGATACTGCGGGGAAATATTGTAAGAAAATTCAGTTTTACTTCAGCTCTAATACTACCACGGAGAATGGCGGCATTTTTACCGTAAGGTTCTTACCTGCGAGCTTTGCACCATTGAATGCAACTGGCTTAATCTTTTCAGGATTTTCAAATGAGTTATAGTCTTGTAACTTGTCCGAACGCAAAATGCGGCCTGTGATCGATTTGGCTGCAATGCTGCCAAGATCAAGCGATACATCCTGATCGTTGCGTGCATCGATATTGGTGATTGAAATATGGATGGCCCCGTTTTTATCTTTTGATACAGAAACCGAAACAGCATCCAGCATATCTTTCTCAAGAATATATTTATTGCTGGCTACCGTTACCGGTAACATCAACGCATCCTGGTGCACGTTGTACATTTCCATCACGTGGTAGGTAGGTGTTACAATCATTTTTTCTTCGTTGGTGAGGATTACCGCCTGCAGCACGTTGATGATCTGTGCCAGGTTAGCCATCTTCACACGGTCAGCATGGTTGTTGAATGTATTGAGCGTAGTACCGGCAATCATAGCATCGCGCATGGTGTTCTGCTGAAACAGGAAAGCACTGTTCGTTCCTTCCACCACATCATACCATCCACCCCACTCATCCACGGCCAATGATTTTGTTTTTTTAGGATCGTATTTGTCCATGATGGCGCTGTGCTTGGTCACCAGCTCTTCCATCAGCAAGGACCGTTGCATGGTGGTGAAATATTCACGTTCAGAAAATCCGATCGAAGAGCCCTTCTTATCCCAATCAATAACAGAATAATGATGAAGTCCTAAGGCATCGTACATTTTTGTAGGAAGTTCTTTCATCAATACTTCCGTCCAATGGTAATCATCATCGGATGCACCGGAGGCAATTCTGTATAGTCCATCACTGTTTGTCCAGTCGGTCATAAACGTGGCATACTGGCGATATACATTTGCATAGTACTCGGCTGTCATGTTACCACCACAACCCCAGGCCTCATTGCCCATTCCCCAGAACTTTACTTTCCATGGATTTGCCCTGCCGTATTTTGATCGTAACTCCGGCATCGGACTGCTTCCACCAGGATGGGTTGTATATTTTACCCAATCAGCAAGTTCCTGCGGAGTACCGCTGCCCACATTGCCGCTGAGGTAAGGTTCTGCACCCAGCACCTCACACATATTCAAAAATTCGTTGGTACCGAAGCTGTTGTCTTCCTTCACATTCCCCCACCAGATGTTGAGCATGGATGGTCTCTCAGCCTTTGTCCCGATGCCATCCTTCCAATGATACGTGTCGGCAAAGCAACCACCTGGCCACCGCAATACCGGCACTTTCAGTTTTTTTAATGCCTCAATCACGTCCAGTCTCACACCATCTTTATTTGGGATTTTTGTATTGCCATCTCCTACATAGAAGCCACCGTAAATGCAATGCCCAAGATGTTCGGCAAAATGACCGTAAATATTTTTGTTGATGGTATACTCTGCTTTGGAAGCATCGATGATGACTTTGTTTTGTGCCTGCACAACTCCGCAAAACAAGAGAGCATTAATAAAAATAGAGAGCGTTTTTTTCATAGTTGATTCGGTTGATTTAGGGGTAACGGTGTAATTAGAAATGTCAGGTACTTAGTTAAGTAGTTTACGTAGTGTAAAAGTCAAAATAACAGGATTTATTTCTTGGGAACAAATCGAATACTCTTCACAAACACAGCATGATGATTCCCTGTTGCAAATTTTACAAATACATCGTGATGGCCGGATACATTCTTCAGTTTCGTGGTCAGCGTCTTCCAATTGTTTTCACCTGTAGCCTTGACAGGGATTGTGGCAATGAGCTTTCCATCCTTCAAATCATCAAGCCAAAATTCCAGCTTGCCTGAAGCTTTGGCAGAAACCTGAACTTCAACAGAAGATGCTGATGTCTTGTCTCTTCCTGTCTCTACTCCAGACACCATAAACCATCCACCATAGTTGGATTTATTGGTTACTACCGTTTCGCTGCCTTGTTTTATTTTTTCAACACCAAAATAATTGCTGTAACCAATAGCCGGCAATTCTGACGAGCCGTCCTTGCAAACAAAGAAATCAAAATCAGCAGGTTTCCCTTCGGCGAACAACCCTACGCTTGTGCCTACCCACGAATTGTAATTAGGTTGTACCTTATCTAAGTTGATCGCGCTGATCGGTTTACCAACGACTGTCCATGCATTTCCATCGGCACTATAATATCCTGTCAATAGATGTTCACGTCTTTCAATTTTGAGCCACACGTTGTTTCCATAGGCATTGGGAATGGTACGAACGGCTGTATCTAATTTGAAGATGATTTTTTTTCCATTGTCATTTCCGCTGTAGAGTTGCACCACAACACTTTGATTTCCATTGGTAAGATACAGACCCGCTTTTGCTGCATCGGTGGCATCAAAGTCAATCTTTGTGATCGCGTTATAATTATGATCGGTTTCTTTTTGCAATAGATGTGACCTATCTGTGTCGGGTGTTAAACGTATCCATCCTTTTTTTGCGGTAAGCGAATATTGTGTCAATGCTTTCTTAGTTAAGAAATGCCACCACAACCCCAGTGAATCTTTATCGAAATAATCTGCATGCACGCTGCGCCAATGAATGCCTGATTTCGGCAAGTTTGGTTTGAGAACCGGTGCTGTTGTCGGGGCTATCCCCCATGGGCGATCTCCTTCCCACACTACCTGGAATAATGCAGACTGACGACCAAGCCCGGACCAATCATTTCCCGGAAGTCGTTCATAGCTTTGCCCAATGGTCCACCATGTTCCATCCTTTAACTGGAAAGGAGCAGAAATATGATTGGGTCGCCTGAAGCCTGTAGCAGGATCATTGACAGGTTTGAAAAAAGCTCCGAGCCGTGTCCATTTCGTCGAATCAGCAGTGAGTTCAGTTCCTTTCATCGCATACTGACCTCCGGAAACATCTCCCGCAGGAAAATAATAATAGATACCATTGCGCTTACTCATCACCGGACCTTCTGCCCAACTGTATTGCAGCTTCGCATTGACCCAGTCCATGTTGATGACTGCATCCGTTAATTGTCCATCTCTTCCCAGGGCCTGTACGCGGTTTACTTTCTGACCATTCTTGATCACTATGTATGGTTTGCCGTCATCATCCACAAAAATGGAATTGTCGTAACCAAGATTGCCGGTTGTAGGATTTGTTTGCACTTGTACCGGGGTCGACCATGGACCTTTCGGTGATGACGCTTTAGAAAACCATTGTCCGTTTGAGGAGAAATAAATCCAGTATGAATCATAGAAATAGGTAATCGCTCCCTGCCAGATACCGGCCGATGGTCTGTCCTGAACAAAAGTTCCCACCGATGGTGGCACTACCCGGCTGATGACTTCCCAATGCACCAAATCTTTAGAATGATAAATCGGTAAGTAAGGCGTAAAATGAAAACTGGATCCACAGTGATAAAAATCGTCTCCCACTTTTAATAAGGTTGGATCAGGATGGTCACCGGGCAACACAGGGTTCACATATGTTTTTACTTCATTATAAAAGGCAACCGAATCAATGCCCTTCTGAGCCTGCGCTACTACACCTGTTAAGAGTGTGATCATCACGGTAATAAAAGTGCGATAAACATTCCGGATCATAGAAATTCAATTTTACTTAAGTTATCAAAGTTAATGAGTTGCCCCTTAAAAACTCAATTTGAGGAAAATTTGATTTTTAAAGGAAATTGAAAAATGGGTGGAGAAAATTGAAAAGAAAGTAAAAGCCGATTTGCTTGTTACCTGCTATAAACATTGACATGATCCAGAAGGATATCCTTTGAAATTACCAGTGAAATATCCTGTCTTCCTTTGACAAGTTCTATTTCAACTTTATCCCAAACCCAGTTCTGATCGCTTCCCCCAGACCAAAAAACTACATTCCCGGAAGACTTGCCATCCACGTTAACTTCAGAATTATGAATATTATTTTTTAATGGCGGTGCATTTACTTTTGATATATACCGGAATTCCAAAATGTATTTTCCGGATTGAGGAACCTCGTACGTCCATTTTATTTTATAATCCGTATTCGTGGCTGCAACATATCCAGACCCGGTAAAACCTTTCACTTGAGAATCACGCGAAGCATTTTCTGTTTCTGTTAATTCGGCTTCAAGAATCTTTCCTCCCGGTGTTGGTTGCATATGCGGTAATCGTACTTCGCCTTTTTGGTCAAGGATATCTTTTATTGTATAACCATAAAGGTCTTTCCAATCAACATGGCCTACCCTGTTCGTCCAAAGAGGATTTTTATATCGTGCCAGCGCCGTAGACGCATAATAACGCCAGTACAATGCAGAGGCAGTAAGTTCTTCAATCATCGCCTGATGATACTCTGGTTTCGCATTATTTTTCAGTAAGCCAAGATTTGTGGCTGCATTTATTTTGTGTGCATAGTATTTTCCTAAATAAGACATGGCTTTAATGTCTTCGATGGTATTGTATAGTTCATCATTACCCATTGAAGGAATATTACCAATGAGTTTCAATGCATGATCAGCTGCTTCATTGATTTTGCCCGCTACCTCAAAGGGTGTAGTTTTTTCGGGTATGGAATTGGGCGCACCCATCTTTACATAGTCTGGAATAGATACAAAATTAGTTCCCTTATACGGTGGAAGTGTGATGAACCGATTGATATCATGGAACCCTGATTCTGTTTGTGCCGGGTCTGGTCTTGATTTGCTGCCTTCGATATACCACTGAAAGTCCAGCGCACCATAATGAAATCCTGTAGTAAGCGGGTAGATCATCGAGGCAGATTGCCATGCATCAAAAAGAAGTTTGCTGTTGGTTTTCGGATAATGCAGGTTCATAAGATCTATGAAGCGGCTGTTTTCCATTGTGGGATTGTATCCGAGTCTTCCCCACAACATCCAATGATACCAATGTTTTGCTATTTCAATTTCTCTTTTTTCTCCCGGATATTTATCTAAAAATTCACGACCCCAGACATATTGATCCGAACCATAATAATATCCCTCCGATATTTCCATCGGAATATTTTTGATGAACTCTCTTACAAAGTCTGGCGAGCCCCAGCGGAAATAATAAATATCATCATTGCGCAACGTCCACAGTGTTTTTAAATTTTTGACAGACTTGATCTGTTTTTCAAATTCATAATGCTCCACCTGCGTAGTAGAGCTATACACATGTGCCTGCGCGTATTTAAAACTGAAAACAAAATTGATATTTTTATTATCAATCAGCGGTCTGAATTTCTTAACAATATCCAGGGCACCTGCTTCATGCTGACGGTGGATAAGTGTGATTTTCCTTTCTGGTTGTAATTTGGTAACGTCAAGAACTCCTTGCGCATAGGTGTCAAAAGCCCAATCTTCTTTTTGTTGAAAATCGGCGCCTGGCATATTCTCACCCATCGTCAACCCAATTCCTGCGAGGTCGGGATACGTAAGAAATAGCTGTTTGATACTCTTTCGGAAATAGTCTTTGGTGACAGGATTTTTAAAATCATCGGTTATTCCATACTGGCCTTTTGTTCCACAGGTATAAATATTCCAGGTCACAATATAGAATTCAATATTCCGCTGTTTTGCATAGTGCATCACATCCTGCCAAAATTTTATTTTTTCCTCGATCGATATTTTCTTAACGATTTCATAATTGTCAACAATCTCCGGAGCATCAAATCCGATTGCCCGTGTGGAATAATATTCCTGAAACGTTGCTTTGGACCGGTGTACGTCATGTAAGGCTACATCGGGGTATTCCGGCACTTTTACCATGGAAGGAAATGGATGAAGACTCCAAAGCGAAATAAAATTATAGCGATAGCTTGCGAGGCTATCAAGGTACTCCTTCCAGAAATCCATACTCCACATTTCAGCAATATTTTGCTGGGCTACATCCGATACATCGGTATAACTGGGAGTTCGCACGTCCAGAGGGATATTCAATTTAACGCCCCGTCGTTTCATGTAGGGATTTTGAGTGATATCCGTTATGGCACTGAGCTTTTTTGTATTGATTATTTCGGCCAGTTCAAATCCGCCATACATTAAGCCAGCCAGGTCCTTACCCGTGACAAGAATTGTGGTGTCCCCTTTACTCGTAATACGTTTAATATGGAAGCCCTCTACTTCCAAAGTTGTCGTAGGCAGTGGTATAGTCTTATCAATGGATTTTATCCACGTCTCATCCCCTGCTGTTGCCAGTATAATGTTGATGGACGCTCGCTTCGAGGGCATTTCCGAATTGAAGTAAATGCTGACGTTATAACGTTCGTCAACTAAACTTTTTTTGATTTTATCAATCGCAACATGCGCCTGCGTTGATTCCTTGCTGAGAATGGAAACAGCTTGCTGGCCATAAGCCTGAAAAAGAGAAAATACGAAGCATAGTGTATAAAAAAATTGCTTCCTCATGATTCAAAGGATATACTGATCAATCCGAAGTTGTTCAAAGCCTCATTTGTTATTGTATTGAAACTCTTTATCAAACTTTCCATTGATAAATTCCTCTGTATCGGGAAGCTCAAAATTAAATTTGAGAATAGGATCAACATCCACCTTCAGGTTTTTTGCAGTGAATGCCATCACATGCCCGCCAAGTTTTTTATCATCGGAGACGAAATGAAAATGATAGTTTGCCACACCAATATTCCCAATATACTCCGGACAGAAAAACCCCACGATCGTACCGCTCACGTTCTTGCCGTCAAACGCGGGTCTGTTGGGAATTAATACATCCAATCCTGTTTCGTAAGGTTTTTGCTGTTTCGCCAGGCCACCCAGTTTTATGGCATCAAATACACCGTGAATCCTGAAAGCGTAAAAGATATTCTTGCTCTTCAACTGACCATTGATGGCACTTCGTAAACCTTCGTGATGAACTACGGAATCGACGGTGAATGTTTGCTCCGGAGAAAAGAAGACTGCATTTGCATAGGTGATCAGTTCATCATCCTTTGCTTCATGCACGATGCCATCTTCGGTCACCTTATATAATACACCATCCAGCATGATCAACTCTCCCTCAAGGGCATTGTAGGATCCTAATCCGATATCACCTTTTGTTTTTAATTCTTTTGCCGTGAGTGTGCCATCAAATACCTTATTCACGAACGCCCACCAGATGGAATAGTGATAAAACGTATCATTCGTTTTTTCCATGTTCGTTTCTGATGGCTTGGTATCTGTTGATCCTGTACTGCATGCGTATAAAATCGCAACCATACAGAATAGAATCATTTTTTGCTTCATAGTTTTATTCATTAGAAATGCTAAAGAATTTTGTTATCTCCTTCGGGCATCGTTACTCAATATCTCATCCATATTATTTACAGGCCGTTCGATATCATAGGGAATAGGCATTTTATGGAATTGTTGAAAATACTGTAACGTAGCATCTTTCCACAACACAGCATTCGTAGCCTGACTGCGCAGCTTGCGCTGCACAGCATTAAACCTTACAGAATCTACATAAGGCTCAGCTTTATCCCACACCTTCTGAAAATCGCGAACCTGGTTCACACCTTTTTGGTATGAGTAACACATTTCATTCCACAGTGTGTTTCCGCTTTTCATTTTAAAATCCCACGGCAAATGATGGAACCATAATAAAAATACATCGGGGCATGTGTTTGGGTCATTCAACTGCGATGCCAGTGGTTCGCGATATTGACCAACAGCATCACTTCCTTTTTTCGTACGGTCAAATCCCACACCTTTGGCGTCTGCTTTATGGAAATAAGGTGGTGTCCAGTCAGCACGTGTTCCTTTCGGAGCCCACCAGGCACCGGGGCCATAATGAATATTGGCGGCCATGATGTGATGAAGGCCAAGAGGTGTCATGTAATTCACTGTTGCTTCTCTGCTATCCATCATCATCTTCTTTACGGGCAAGAGAAAATTCTCCGTCCAGTCAATGGAGTAAAGAGGAGTACCTGTTTTATCCGATGCTTCAGCGTAAAAAGTTTGTTTGATCCATTCGTCAGCAATCTGTTCACTTCTCAGATTATTATTCCAGGCCAGGCGCCCGTATGCATACCAGTTGGACTGCGCAAAATCATGACCACACCAGTTGTTATCCAAACCAATATTGGCAACCCCGGCAATGGCCGTATGCTTTTGAGGGAAAATGCTTCCATCGGTAGTCCGTGCTACTGTGCTGCCCAAACCTTCCTGGTAGGTATCACTTTGCAAGCACTCTTCCCACATTGGCGATAAGTAAACGAGATGGATTGAATGACCCAGGTATTCCTGTGTGATCTGTAACTCGGCCATCGTTGAAGTTTTCTTCAACGCACCAAACAGCGGACTGAAAGGCTCTCTTGGTTGAAAATCGATCGGGCCATTTTTTACCTGGATGATGACATTGTCTCTGAACTTTCCATCAAAAGGTACAAACTCGTTGTACGCTTGCTTCGCGCGATCATTATCATTGGGAGTATACACAAACGCTCTCCACATAATGATACCACCATAAGGTTGCACGGCATCCGCCAGCATATTCGCACCATCCACATGTGTTCTTCCAAAGTCCTGCGGGCCGGGCTGACCTTCGCTGTTTGCTTTAACAAGGAAGCCACCAAAGTCGGGTACGAGCGCATAAATTTCTTTTGCTTTATCCTTCCACCATTTGGCAACCGTAGCGTCAAGCGGATCGGATGTGCTCACGCCTCCAATAACTTTAGGCGAAGAAAAATTTATGGATAAATAGGTCTTCACGCCATACGGACGCAGTACTTCCGCAATGGCCTTTACCCTGTTCAATACATCGGGTGTGAGGATGTTCGGTGATGCATTTACATTGTTCAGTACCGAACCATTGATGCCAATCGATGCATTCGCACGTGCATATTCTTTCCATAGTTTTTTGTCCTCATCGGTAACAACGAATGGATTTTCTGTACGCCAGAATATGGAGCGGCCTGCATAGCCACGTTCAATTGTTCCGGGGAGGTTATCCCAATGATTCAACGTTCTGATCTCAAAAGAGGGGTTAAAAACTTCATCTTTTACCATCTGACCTGTCTGTTGATGGCGCAACAATTCATACGCACCATACAAAAGACCTAAGTCTGTGTTGGCTTCAATGCCCGCAGATGTCAATCGGAAACCATCTCCCTTCAGTGCTTTATCTTTCTTGATTGTTAATGCAACTGTTGCACCAGGCTTTCCCAGCCATCCTTGCTGCAACTCTTCTTTAGCGATGGTAAGTGTTGCTGAATTTTTGGCAATCACTACAGTAACAGGAAGGGCTTTTTTGTTGCGGAGCCAAAGTTGATGACTGTCCTGGGCATTGAGACATAGAACTGTTAAAAAAAGAAAAAGTATGCAACAGATTATTTTTTTCATGACTGCTAGTAATATTAATCGAATTATGAATTGTTGGGGTTTGGGATAGAGAGCAAATATAAACATGAATGTCTGAATGGCTACTCTACCTTGAGTTGCGGAGATTACACGAGATAAACGGTTGGAATTAAAATATTGATGATCAAAATGAAGGGAATCCATCGCGTAACCCCTTCTGTTCATGTATATTATATCGGCCTGAAACCCGAAACGAGACTGGTCATGCTATTCATTTCGCAATGAATCCGCAGGATTAATGAGCGCCGACTTTACAGAGTGGTACCCAACGGCAATTCCGCCGGTGAAAAGACTTGCCAGTGCTGCCATGGCAAAGATTTCCCAGCCCATGCTGGTTTTATAAGCAAAATCTTCCAGCCAACGTTGAGCCATCGCATAAGCTAAAGGTGTAGCGGTTACAAAAGCGATGATAGCAATAAGCAGAATATTTCTGTTCAGCAACAACACAATGTTTGTCAAAGACGCGCCCATCACCTTGCGTATGCTCACCTCCTTCTTGCGGTTAAGCGCGTAGATTCCTGATAAACTAAACAATCCCAGGCACGAGATGAGAATGGCAATTAAGGCAACGGTTTCAATAATCGTTATCCACCGCTTTTGATTTTCATATTGTTTGGCGATGTCATCGTCCAGAAATGTGTGCTGAAAAGGTTTGCCTCCGGTCGCTTTCGCCCATTCCTTCTGCAGTTTACCGATGGCATGAATTGGATTTCCTTCTCCGAGTTTTATAAGGAACTGTTGCGCCCGCTCAGGCCTGTACCTCATCATTAGCGGTTCAATTTTATTCTCCAAGGATCTGAATTTAAAATCATCCGTTATTCCGATCACTACTCCTTCCAGTATTTCACAGTATTCTCCAACGCGTAATCTATCCGGGCCGAGCATATCGGCTAGAGTTTTATTTACGATGTATGTCGTCAGGTCCGCTGCCGTGTTTTCTGAAAAATTTCTGCCCTCGATAAGGTTAATATTCATCATGGGGATAAAATTTGCATCCACATCGTACGAGCGGATGAAAACCCGTTCATCATGATCTCCCTCGCGGTAAACATCGTACTGTCCATCAGCATCTTTACCAAGTTCGTTGCTGGTCACCGTAATATCTCTGAATTCATGATGTGTGACAATAAACTGTCTTAGTCCTGTCAACAAAGACATCGTTTTTTGTCTACTTTCTTCAGGATTTCGTACTACAATAATTCCATCCTTTGTATATCCCAACTCTGACCTAGAAAGAAAACTCATTTGCCTGTTCATGATGATTGCCATCGTGATCAGAAAAATGCAAAGTCCGTATTGGATAGCAATCAGGAAACGAGAGGTAAATGGATTAAACCGGTAGGTAGTGCTCATCTGTATCACCGGACTTCTATGACGTTTCAAAAAACTGGACGTAGCCAGCAAACTGATGATGGTATTGAGTGATACAAAAAATATCAGAACACCCAAAAGAAGACGGGGATTTTCAAAAGGGATATGCAGTTGCAGGTTTATAAAATCGTTAAATACCGGAAGGAACACTTGTGCAAGAATTATCCCACACATAGTTGAAATAAACAAAGTCAGCATAGACTCTATCCAAAGCTGCATGAAGAGTTGGCTCCTGCGCGCACCAATTACTTTACGGATGTTCACCTCCTTCATCCTCGAAGAGATATTGGTGAGGGTGAGCAAAAAGTAGTTGCTGAAAGTAACGATCAATACAAGGATACCTAATGACAGCAGAATATAGGCGAAGAATGGATTTGTAACGTTTGGAAAAAAAATTATGTTTTGATCAAAGTGAAGATCAGTCAGTTTCTTTGATACCAGTGAAACACCTCCTCTTCCAAATTTCATGTGGGTTTGCGTGAACCGTTTTATATCGCTGTTCAATTTGGATTCCGTGACACCCTTGCCTGTTTTTATTAACGTAAAAGCAGCACCCCAACTTTGATTATAGCTTGGATTGTGTTCCAGGCGAATCAGGATATTAGGTTGGAGGCTGGAAGTTTCAGGATAATCAGCAAGAACTCCAGTGACCAGAAATTCTTTCGTTGAGTCTCCATTCAATGAAACAGATACCGTCATTCCAATAGGATCCTCGTTGCCAAAAAACTTTTTTGCTATGGTCTTCGAAAGTACGAGGTTGTTTTCTTTCGCTAATGCACTTGATGGATCGCCGGCCGCAAGCTTAAAGGAAAGAAACGAAAAGAAATTGCGGTCAACAAAGTAAAAATTATCTGCGAATTGATGGCTTCCAATCTTGAATTTTCCATTGTATCCTTCTGAAAATCGAAATGATTGATCAACGGAAGGTAATTCATCAACAAGGGAAGCCCCGAGTTGATGAAATATCCATGTCGTGGTGACATCCTTGTTAACACCGATGGAATTCAGGAATCCTTTAGGAGTGTGAAGTGCCTTTGTTGTGCTATCAACATAATCCACCCTATAGATCCTGCCTGCATCTTCGTGAAATTGATCAAACGAAAACTCATAACGTGTGTATGTGCCGATCAATAGGAATGTAGCCACCGAAATAGTAAGTCCCAGCGTATTGATGAAACTGTAAAACTTATTACGACCAAAATTACGTATCGCCTGCCGCAGGTAGATTCTTACCATAGTTTAGGTTTTTATTTGTAATTCAAGAGCCATGCCACCTCAATATCTTCAGAAATACACTGGAAGCAAGGATTTAAAAAATGATCATCTGCAATAGTGAACATAAGAGTTCGGTATCGGACAATCGCTTCAAAAATTAACTAAGGTACAGGAATAAGATTGCCGAACCTCAATGATCATGCACCGCGCCATCTTCATCCCACATTTCAGGAAACTCCCACTCCGGAATGCCGCGCTCATTGTCGACAAGATTTTCGTCGAGTGCAATGCCTAAGCCTGGTCCGCTGAAATTATCTTTGATTACCACATTGCCATTGATCATCACCAGTGGCTTTGTGATGTAGCTCTTGCCCAGCGAGCTGCGTTCTACTTTATTCTCTTTGGGTACGGCCTGAAGATTGGGCAATTCATGTGCAACAAAATTCGGAATGGTTGCCATCACGTGCATGGAAGCCACTGCACCCACAATACCCTCTTTGGCATGCGGCAGCATTCCTGCATAGAAGGCCTCTGCCAGGATGGATATCGCTTTTAATTCGCTGATCCCACCGCAGTGAGTAACGTCGGGTTGTAACAAGGATGCAGCATTCAATGACAACAGTTCACGAAACTGCCACTTAGTGACCATACGCTCGCCGGTTGCAAAAGGAATGTGTGTCTTCTTCGCCATCTCCGCCATGAGCGGAAGATTTTGGTGCTGAATAGGTTCTTCAAAAAACCAGGGCTGGAATTCTTCCAGTGATTTGATCAATAGCATCGAAGTCTGCGGTGAATGATCCCCATGGAGCTCTATACCCATATCGACCTTTGGGCCAATGGTCTGACGGATCGCGCGGATATTTTCTACCACACCCCCAATAAAATCGGGATTCTCCACATAGCGCGAATTTCGCCCGCGACTGGACGTGACACTTATTTTCATCGATTGATAACCTTCAGCCAGAACTGCCTTTGCGCCTTCAGGCGTGCCCGCTTGTCCGTAGATGCGAATGCTGTTACGGGTTAACCCTCCGAGTAGTTCATAAACAGGAACACCCAACGCTTTTCCTTTAATATCCCACATCGCCATGTCAACGGCTGACTGCGCACTGGTGAGAATAATACCGCCTCTATAAAAAGCATGGCGATACATGGCCTGCCAGTGATGTGCCACCAGGCGCGGATCTTTGCCGATCAGGTACGGCTCGAGCTCTTTGATAGCAGCCATCGTTGTACTGATGCGCCCTTCCACAGTGCCTTCACCAATCCCAATGATCCCCACATCGGTGAACATCTTAATAAAGATCGTTCTAAGCGAGTGCACCGGAATGATTTCCAGTTTGGTGATTTTGATTGGATCGCCCGGAGCCATCAAAGCTTTGTCGTAATTAAAAGCTTCCGGCTTCCCTTTGGCAACAGCCTGTTCTGCGATGAGCAGTCCGGCCATTCCTGCAGAAATTTTTTTGATCCAGTTTCTTCGGGAAAACGCTGATTGTGCTTTCATGGTGTTGGTAAATAGGATGATTAAAAATTACGATCTATAAAAAAGCCCCGTTGTGATGAAACACCGGGGCTTTAATTTCTTTTTTATAAATGACTATTTAAAATCGACTACAGCCTTGTAGGCTTCCTTTCGTTGAAAGTTTTCATCGAATAATAACGGATATGCCTTACGACGTACCGGCGGCGCGTTGGATGATGCTGCAGCTCCGCCAGCCAAACCACCACCCCGTCCATCAAGCCAGCTCTGCTTGTCTGATAAGTTCCAGAACGTAACATTGGTGATTACTTTTTTATAATCGCGGAAGATTTTAAAAATAGACTCATACCGTGCGGTTTGTCTTTTTGCAATACTTGCTGTATAACCAGAATCGTAAGGCTGAACGACGGGTGATGTATCACCGGGCGCCCTGCGTGGTTGTGGTTCGCGTATTGTAACGTCAAGTTCGGTGATCTGTAATTTTACACCCAGTGAAGCGTATTTATCAAGAGCTTCTCTTATCAGTTCAGGGCTTGGGTCAGCTAATTTCCAGTGGCCTTGCAGACCAATTCCGTCAATAGGCACTTTAGCATCAATCAGGCTCTTTACCAATTTGTAAATCTTATCGCGTTTCGATGGATTTTCGCTGTTATAATCATTGTAATACAACGCTGCTTTCGGATCTACTTCACGTGCATAGCGAAATGCTGCAGGAATGAAATCATCACCAGCTATCTGATACCATAATGTATTGCGCATGTACACATCCGGATTGTCATCAATGGCTTCGTTCACAACATCCCATGCATATATTTTTCCTTTGTAACGTGTCATCACGGCGGTGATGTGGTCTTTCAGTCGTTTCAACAATACTTCCTTACTTACATTATTCCCGGCCTCATCCTTGAACATCCATGATGGTGCCTGGGAATGCCAGAGCAGGTTGTGGCCCCGTACCTGAATGTTGTTTCTTTGCGCAAAGGCAACGATCGAATCGGCATTCGCCCAGTTATATTCATTTTCTTTGGGGTGAATAGGTCCCATCTTCATATCATTTTCAGCCGTAACACTGTTGAATTCCTTGATTACCAGTTTAGCCTGTTCGCCACGGATCGCCTGCATGTTGACAGCTACGCCGATAGAAAAATACTTTTTGTAATAATCCTTCAGGCCTTTCTCTGGGTCAGGGTCTTTAAGCGAGTCGTCGTCCGTGATGAGCGTGGCACTAATTAATGGTGCTGCTATAAACAAGGATAAAAACAGCAGTCGCAAGAGTGATTTTGAGGTGTATGTCAATTTCATAGATAAGGGTATGGATGGTAATTATGCAAAATACTCAGTTCTTTTCAACCATCTGAATATTTTACATTATCGGTAATAAAATGAAAAAATCACCTGACATTGGAGTGTTTTTAATAAGAGAAGACACAAATCATTGGAAATTTCTTTAAAACATACAATTGCGAATACCCGTCACGTTACTCTGGTGTGCCATATCTTAATTGACCGAATATGATGTTCGATGAAACTTTAAGGCTGATTGGGAAGAATGGCTTTCTTTTCCTACTCAGTTTACCCCTATTCGTTTCGGCCCAATCACCAATAAGGGGTAAAGCAATTGATGCCAATTCAAAAGAACCGATGGCGCTGGTCAACATCTATGTAACAGATCATAGTGAAAAAAGTTTTTGGGGAACTTTCTCAGACGAAAACGGAAATTTCAACGTCAATGCTCCCTTACATCCTTCAAACGATACGTTGATATTTTCTCATATTGGCTACAAATCGAAACACATTCTTCTTGATTCCCTTCCTATAGATTCTTTACTAATCATTGAGCTTGAGGAAGAAATCAAATATCTCCAACCCGTGCAGATCTCACCGATGGCAGCAAAGGAGGATATACTCGAATGCATTAACCGTAGAAAGGAAAATTATTTTGATGTGGCCTTTAACAACAACTGCTTCTTCTGGCATTGGATTAAGGAAAACAGACAATACAAGTATTTATCGCAGTCGTTTCATTCTGTTGCCGAAGATTTAAGCTCCAGCAAGTTAAACCTTCGTATAGCACACGATTCCCTGCAATCAAACCGCAATGATTACTATGTCTCTTTTCTGGACAGTGTTACAGGCAGCTTTATATTTGATATTATGCGAACGGGTGGGCAATTTATTAACAGTGCAAACCTCAATGACTGGAAATTCAGGTACGATGACAATACGCACGTGGCCGAAAATTATGTATTGATTAAAGGTACCAGCCTGGATAATTTCATTCAGGCACAAATTCTTGTAAATGAAACAAATTTTGCGATCGAGCAGATCGATTATCACATTCAATGGGAAAGCGAACTTTATCATCATCTCAATGATACCCTTCTGTATCGAATGAAAAATCTGGACGGAAAAATTATCTATAAGAAAAATGCTACGAAGTACTTTGTGCAATTGGTTCAGAACCATACAAACTACGAAGTTTTTTCAAAAAAGAACTATCAGAAGATAGCAGAACGTGAAACAGAAAGTGAACTGGTTGTTTTTTCCTCTCACGAGCTTATCCCTCGTCAAGGACTGAAGCCTAATCCTGCTCCTGCTGCACTAAAAAGAAAGCAGGAAAATATAGTGATCAATAAAACCAGCTTTTGCGAAGCTGCTTCTGCACTACACTACGCAAGTGATGTTTGCAACTAGTTACTTTGATTTTAGTTCTGGCTTTCCTTTTCCGGTAGTCAATAATGCAAATAAGCTGCCGCTGATGTACTGTTTCCATCCTCCAGAACAATCCTTGTAACATTCTATTTCAGGAACCAATCCGTGATGGGTAAACCGGATTTGCGTTTTTTCATCATGCTCCGCGATTTCAAAACTGATTTTTGTTCCAGTCCATTCGTTTTGGTCCTCCAAAAAAGTAAGCTTACTTTTCGTAACAAGCCATACTATTTTTTTATTGGGTATGAGTTCAACCACTTTTTGTGTTGAGACATGGATATCGTCAAAAAAGCGAACCGTAAATTCATCATTCAGTTTCAGTGTACTGCCTTCCAAATCTTCTGTCCACCACGCCCGCACCTGATTGATTTGGTTGAACACTTCCTCGGGAGTTTTGTCCACCTTCAGGGTAATTGTAAAATCGGATGTCGCTATATGTGTTTGCATACATTGTATTATTTAAATGTTACAGTAAAAAACTAGAGTGATTGTTAATAGAAGAATTGTTCGGACACAATCTGTCCGTTCTTCACTTCATACAACATGACCTGATTAATTTGTATCCGATGGCTATCGGATCTTCCGGATTCCCGAATTGTAATATCGACCTCTCTTCCCACGGCGAAATGATTGCCGCCTACAACAGGTTGCGTTGTATACGCCTTATGCAAGGCTTCGATCTTCTTTACAAACTCCTCACCTTTTTTCCTGACCTGAGATTTACCTTCGGCATAGCCAAAGTAAGGCGAATGAGGAGGGTCAATGCTTTTCACATTCTCCGCAAAGAACTCATCCTGTATTTCAAACCATTTTTCCTGTTGGGCCAGTTCGTTAAACCGCGCTGCAACTTCGTGTGTTGTCATTGTTGTTGTGGTTGTCATAAAATATTCGATTTATGGGTTCGATAATTTGTTGTTGAGTAAGGTTTCCAATTTTTTAAGTTTCGACACCCAGAACTTGTCAAAGTACGAGATCCAGTTTTGCAGGTCTTCAAAGCCGTCTTTTTTCAGGGTACAGTATCTCTCCCGGCCAATATCGTGGATGGAAATAAACCCGGCGCCATACAGGATCTTAATGTGTTTTGAAACAGCCGGACGACTCATGTCGAAATTCTCAGCGAGGTTGTTAATCGTTAAGCTATCCTTCGAGAGCAGCATGAGCATTTTTCTTCTGCTGGGATCGCCGATTACCTGAAAAGCATCAAGAGTGGGTTGTGTCATGGTTGTGAAGCGTTTATAAGTTTAGCAATGTTTTGGAATTTCTCTGTCCAGCCATGATTGAGGCCATTGAACAGACTCATGTTCTCTTCTTTTTCGAACCCGCTATGCTCTAAGAATACCTCTGTGCCGTTATCTCTGCGTTCAAGTTTCCAGATAACGACAGAATCAAGTGTAATTACTCCCCCACCCGGCCCGCTCCTCCAGGAATAAGAAAGCTTTTTGAAGGGAATGATCTCCAACACCTTGCAGTAGAAGATTCCGTCAAAATTGATATTCGGCTTGGGGTCTGTTTTGAATTGAAAATCATGTCCCACAACAGGCTGAAAATCATTTTTCATAAGCCATTGCGCCATCAGCTCAGGTTTTGTGAGGTATTCCCAAACAGTTTCAGCAGGATGCGGAAAGAAAAATTGGTGGTTAATGCTGGGTTTCATAATGCGTAACTTTAAAGTTACACAAATAAATAGGTAACTTTTGAGTTACGCAAGACTTTCACCTGAATTCTTAAAAGAAATTTCGGTGCAAAGAGAAAACGAGGGTTTAATGGCTATTTGAGAAATGTGAATAGCTTATTTTTGGTCTAGCAATTCTGACAACCTGGCTTCCAGAGCCTCACCCCTCACATTCCTGGCAATGATCTTCGCACTAATGTCCAGTCAACGGCATCGAATTATTCTCAATGAAAACAGATGTATATTCACCTCGCACAGGGCTGTCTTCCGGTATGTTATCAGGTCTGATTCGAATGGAGAATTGTGTTGATCCTTCCACCCGGAATGGATTTAAATCCAAAAAAGCTACAATCGGAATTATTACTTCAACGTGATGAGGATCACTCCGTTTGCGCCATCGATTCCATATGGTTTTAAGGCAGCTTTGTCCTTGAGAACAGTTACGCTTGCAATCGTTTCTGGATCAAAATTCGTTAAGTCTGACACTCTTTCTCCATTAACCAGGATCAAAGGTTTTTCCCCATCTTGACTTCCTGTTGCCCTGATGATGAGTCGTGGATTTTCATTCATGATCGTGGTAATTCCTTCATATGTCAGGTCTCTACCGGTACTAAGCTTCTTGAGTTGTGCCTGTTGAGATTCCTTCAGTTCATTCTTGATTTTGATCAGCATGGACAGCTTCATCTGCTTTAGCTCACTTTCCAGTTTCAATACCTTTTCCAGTTGCACCATTGATGTATTCTCATCCACATGGGCTTGGGACAGATACTTATTTAAAGCAACAAGTTCTGCATCAAGGTCCCACTTTTTCGAATTGAACGTGCTGATCTGATCATCATAGATTTTCTTTACATGTTCCACCTGCTGTTGGGTAAGTCCGATGTCAGCGCGGTATTTTAATACCACATCAGCTGAAAAAAGATCTCTTTGGTAAGATTCCTGGGCGACGGTACTCAGCGTACCCATGGAAAGAATAATCATTAAAAGTGTTTTCATTTTTACAGTTTTTTAACTTGTTGTTGGATGGGTTCTTAAAACACCAGTGAGAAATTTATTTTCTTAGTGTAATGACGATCGCACCATTTTTCGCATCACTGCCATAGAGTGCCGCTGCAGTAGCACCCTTTAAAACAGCCATGCTTTCGATCCTGTCCGGATCAATATTCTGTAAGTCCGTCATTCGTTCGCCATTCACAATAAACACAGGCCTTTCACCGGCTTGATTTCCTATTGCTCTGATCATGAGTTTCGGGTTTTCACTGATGATGGTCGTTGTACCTTCGGAGGCTAGGTCTTTATCGGTTCTCAGTTTCTTCAGTTGTTCCTGTTGAGGTTCCTTCAGTTCATTCTTGATTTTGATCAGCATAGCCAACTTCATGCGTTTTAATTCATCTTCCAGCACCCTGATCTTTTCCAGTTGTGCAAGAGATACTTTTTCATCCACATAAACTTGTGTCAGGGATTTGTTCAACGTCAAAAGTTCAGCGTCTAAGTCCCACTTCTTCGAGTTGAAGATGCTGATGTGATCCGCATAAATCTTTTTCACACGCTCAACCTGCTGCTCCGTGAGGCCGATCTCGGTGCGATACTTCAATACCACATCCGCCGTAAAAAGTTCTTTTTGAAATGATTCCTGCGCAGATACTTGTTGTGCCACCGCGAAAGCGAAGAGTATGATTAAAAGTTGTTTCATGGTACTCATTTTTTAAAGTTCACTCTGTTATTGAAAATCATCGATCAGAAAATCGGAAGGCGCTTCCCAGGTATCAATATCTGACTCATTGGAAATGAGCGACTGCGTGGTTGTCCCTCCATTTGGAGATAGGGTGATCACCCATGCCATGTCCACCTGATTCACCGGTTTCTTTTCGGTATTGAAATAAAAGGTAAAGGCTATCACAAGGGCAGCTGCCATACCCAACGATACCATACCCATAGTTCGCCATCGTGTCTTCCTGCGGGTCAGCGTTTCATACTCGGGTATTGAAACCTGCTCATCCCTCTTGCGCATGTCTGCAAAAAAATCCTGCAAATCGTCATCGTGCTGGTTCATATTTTTTCTTTTAAAATCGTTTTTTTGTCATCCTGAGCTTGTCGAAGCCTGCCTGCCGGTAGGCAGGGGTGACACACCGCGTACTAAAACTGTTTGGTTAATCATGTGTTTCTCATACGGATAGTCAGGCTTCGACAGGCTCAGCCTGACAACTTTTTTTCTTTTAGAATTATTTCTCTCAATGCTTCCTTACCTCGTTCATAGTGTGTGCGCACGGTGCCAATGTGCAGTTCCATCAATTCAGCGATCATCGCCAACGTCATGTTATGATAAAACGCAAGCAGCAACACTTCCTGCTGGCGCTTGGGCAGGCGCGATAACAACGCCTTGTAGTTCACCGCATCCTGTTCAACATGTTCCTCTTCCATCACCTGAAGGTGATCAAGTCCTTCAAATGAAATTTTCTTTTTCATGTAATCGATAGCCGTAAACCGGATCACCGAAAACAACCATGTTTTGAAAGCCGCCTGCTCACCATAGGTAGCCTTTCCTTCCAAAATTTTTAAATACGTGATCTGGAGTACGTCTTTCCCTTCTTCACGGTTATAGTTACAGCATTGAGCGGCCCACAGAAAGGCATCCTTATGATGCTCTTTCAACAAGTGCTCAAGTGTGCTTTTATTCATTCCTGGTAGTTAGTCTGAAAAAAGCCAGGTTATATGACAGGGTGAGAAAATATTTGATGATTTGTTGATTTGATGATGGACAAATTGATGATGACTGAATTTTCATCACCAAATTATCAAATTACCAAATCATCAAATTATCAAATCAGTTCGCCAACGCAATTTTGATATGCTCAAGGTGATGCTGGACGTGCCAGGCGGTGAGGGCAATGGCACGTCTTTGATTAAATGTTTCTTTTCGCAGCGGGTGAAAATAAGTAACGTCGAGCTGTTGTTCGGTCAGTGATTTCATGAGGAATACAAACCGCTTGTTGATGCCCTCCATCAACTCAATGGAATCAGCAACGGGTGATGTGAGGCCATCGGCGGTACTTGCCCAGCCCGGGATGTTCACCAAGGTTACATTTTTATAATCCGGCTCCGTGAGCGCACTCTTCATGCGGAAGAAGTGGAGCACCTGCATATCAGCAACATGATTCACCAGTTGTTGTACATTCCATGCACCCTCGCGATATGTTTTTTTAAGATCCTTTTCCGATAGTCCTTTTGCAACGACCCTATATTTTGCAGGAATTTCTTCAATGATTTTTATGAGTCCTGCAAGCTGGTCTTTACTGAAATCCATACCGGCATTAAACGTACCGATTGGAAACTTGAGTTTTTGGAGTTGGTCCGGAGTTGTCATAGATTGAGAATGTGCTTGCAAATATAGAGGTACAAAGTGTTTAGCACAACGTTTCTGTACTATGGAATACGTAAGCACATTTTAAGAGTGCCTAAGTATTCCAATACACCAGTTCAATTCTACTGCAATGGGGTTCTATTATACTTAAGCATTTTACTTGCCCAGGGTATAAAATGTTGAAAGTTCGGAGCATCGGTATGACCTCCATCATGCTGACGCCATGCCAATTCTCCATCCATCATGCTGGTAAGCATGGGAGGCATGACCTCTTTCGTATAATCATTGGAAACGCCGAGGTCTTTTGCGCCCAGCAATTTAAAAACAGCACCTGCAGCTATCGTCGACATATAGCTTCCCTTTTGATCCAGCCATTTTGCATCGCCTTTTTCAGGAATGCCATAACTGATGAATGTGAGACGAGGTGCGGCAAGTGCAATGAGCTCGTGTGAATCTACCGTAAGGTCACAACCTGTTTTTGCTCCAAAGCTTGCTTTATCTGCACCATACTTTACATAATTTCCTGCCATCCAATGGTATTCTCCGCTCGCGGTAAGCGATTCAACTGCTTCGCCATACACGCGACGGTATAATGCGGCGCCACCCTTCCCCGAAGAACCTATCAACCCAACAGCAAATCGCTGATCAAAGGCAAGTGTAACCAAGGCTGCTTTTCCATATCGCGACACACCTTCAATACCTACTTTTTTAGAATCAACAGACGGTTGTGTTTCAAGATAATCCAATGCACGACCGGCACCCCAGGCCCATGCCCGTAACGAACCCCAGTCTTCCGGCTTGCGGGGTTGCCCTTTGTTTACAAGTCCGATGATACCTCTTGTAAGTCCTGCCCCATTATCAGCCTGGATACTTGAAGGATCTATCGATGCATAACCCCATCCCGCTGCAAGTAATTGTTCTGTTGGTGGTGAGTTACCATCAATGGGTGGCACCGGGGCAAAAATATTCGGACCGGCGGCTCTTGTGATAGGTGCATACGCAGGATACTTTTCAAATACGGCTTTCATCTCAGGATCGTTTTTAATCATCATCTCTCTGAATGATTTATTGATTTTTGCCAGATCATCAGGCGAAGGTTGTGCAGGTGAAGGCAGTGAAGGGCGACCGAACATCATCAACACCGGTACTGGTCCTTTTACATTGGCTGGTACTACCAGCACCATTCTGATATCGACGTTGATCAATGGATATTCACTGTTATCAACATGCCCCACCAGTTGTTTGGCAATAACAGGAATCCGGCCCACGGTTTCACGATCTACAATTTCTTCGGTCCATTTTACCGTTGGAATTTTTGCGGGTAACTTTCCGTAAAGCTCCTGTTCAATATCCTCTACAAGTTCCGGTCTGCGTTGTTTCCACCACATGTCAGCGGACGTTACTTTCTTTCCGTTCTTCAACGTAAGCGCATCAGGCAATTGCGGACAAGGGTTTGCCACCGATTCATCATAGTTCGCATGATTGGGTGCAGACTCGTTGCCGCTTGGCCCTGGCCTTAAGCTGACAATCCCCAATTGCTTCTTCATATTATCATGATCCTGCGCCGTTGTAAACGTGACCAGTTTCGGATATTTGGCACTGTCTATTTTTACAGTTTGCGCAAAGGATGAGGTTATGGAAATGAAAATCAGTAAAAGAAAAATGATTCGTTTCATGACTAAATATTTATAGGGAAGTTTGGTTTTTTGTTTCAGGTACTTTGAAATGTAAGATAGATAAATTCGTATCGGGCAGACAGCAAATACCCGTTTATTCCGTTAGCGGTAATGTCTCTGAAAAATTGAGGTCTATTTGTTTACCAGCGGAAATAATTTTTTGTATGTAAAGGAGCAACTTTACATGAACAGCATAGCTTGTTTTAAACCACCTCTGTATAAAGCTTTTAAACTCTGTAAACGTGAAGTAATTCCTATGAGCGGTTTGCATTGGCTTACGGGTTTACTCTATCTTTACAGTATTCCAAAATGAAACCTGACGAACAATGAAAACATTAGCAACACTTCTCTTCCTGGTCATCACATGCGCCGTTCAGGCTCAACATTCTCTTGAGAAATTATGGGAAAGCGATTCCACGCTCGCTGTTCCTGAATCGGTATTGTATGATGAGGATGGTTTATATGTTTCGCTGATTGATGGCCAACCCTGGGTTGTCGATGGCAAAGGCGGAATAGCCCGTTTGGATAAAAACGGAAAGATCATCAACCTTTCCTGGATCACAGGCCTGAATGGACCTAAAGGAATGGCATTAGACAAGAAAAAATTGTATGTAGCCGATATGACCGATGTGGTGGTGATTGATACCAAATCGGGCAAAATTGAATCACGAATTCCCGTTGAAGGATCTAAGGGATTGAACGATGTTACGATTGACAGTAAAGGAACAATTTATGTTTCGGATTCACAGGGTGGAAAAGTGTATACGATCACCAAAGGTAAATCTGAACTTTATATTCCTGAAACACGCGGTGTGAACGGATTGAAAGCCGTAGGCAATGATCTTTACATTTGCATGGGCAACGGCCTTTACAAGGCAGGCGCTGATAAAAAACCGGTACTGGTTACGTCCATGCAAATGGGCGGTGATGGCATTGAACCTGTGGGCAATGGCGATTACATTATATCGGTCTGGCAGGGCTTGATATTTTACATGACAAAAGATGGTGTGATGCAGCAAATGCTGGATAGCCGTCCGCAGAAAACACATGCTGCCGACATTGGGTATAATGCCAAAGAGCGTATTGTTTATGTTCCGACTTTTGCGAAAAAATCTGTAGTAGCGTATAAGGTAAAATAATACCGGTGATGGGTTGATGATTTTCTAAAGATCATCAACTCATATACCATCCGCCATTGACATTAATGGTTTGTCCGTTAATGTAACCGTTCGATGCCAGCAACAGCACTACATCCGAAACTTCATCGGGCTGACCGAATCTTCCGAGCGGAATAAGTGAGGCTTTGGCATTCGGATTCTTTGTCACCATATCCGTAACGATTAATGCAGGTGCAATCGCATTGGATGTTATGCCTCCATACTGCGAAAGTATTGCAGCATAAGAATGGGTAAGTCCCAACATGCCAGCTTTCGAAGCAGCATAGTGAGGGCCGATCACGCCTCCGAGTTGTGCGGCTACTGAAGAAATGTTAATGATCCTTCCGAATCTTTTCTCAATCATATTGGGAAGAGCTGCCTGCGTAACCAGAAAGGCAGACGTGAGGTTAGTATCAATGCACGCCATAAAATCCTGTAAGGTCAATTCTAATAAGGGCTTACCAGGATTGATGCCCGCATTGTTTACCAATATTTCCACATGACCGACCGATGTTGAAATTTTCCGAAACAATTCTTTTACGTCGGTCTCTTTCGAAACATCGGCCATAATCGCCAGGGCCTTCCCTCCGTTCGCGTTGATTTCAGATACGATCTCCTCCGCTTCGGTCTTGCTTTTATGATAGTTCACGACAACGCTCGCTCCTGCTTCTGCCAACCGAAAGGCGCAATCTTTTCCTATGCCTCGTGATGCTCCGGTAATCAAGGCAACGCGGTCCTTCAATACATCATTTTTCATTCAGGCAAATGTCGTTGGGTTCAATTGTCGGTAAACTCCATCAACCCGAAACGTGCCGGTTGATGAACATCTAACCGAATATCGTAAATGGGGTAAAGCGTGGATGTTGAGCGAAAACGGTCGTCAACTAAATTCCGATCCTGTCGCACTGCCTGAAATGCCCACTTCACACCGGGTCTGGCACGAGCCATGTTTTGAAAATTGGTGAGCACCGTAAACGGAATGGCAAATTCCATTTTCCAGCCTTTATCTTTGTCTTTGTCGTTATTGATGGTTCCGTCATACGTTACTTCAACTTTGTAGGTTGGATTGTAGTCGCGGATAAAAAACGTTCTGTCGTTGTAATACTTCCAAAGTACAACATAGTCATACGCGGCTTTGGTGATATTGATCTCAAAACCAAAATGCATATGCACACTATCGGGCACAGGCACGACAAAAAATTCTGCACAGTCATCCAGGTAAGGGCGGCCATCAAAATTAGTTTCCCTGGACGTCAGTGAGCTGTCTTCAATTTCATAAAACAAGTAGAGATTGGCGTCATCCCACATCATCCTAAACTTGCTGTTTTGTTTATCGACGGGTTTATCTCCCCGATAAAAGTAAGTGAATGGTTGTACTTCCGCTTTTTGCCATGCGGCTTCATCCATTTTTCCATCGACGGTAATGGCTTCTTTCGTTTTTGCTACCTTATATACAGGTTGCTCACCGATGACAAGTTTCTTTTCAGCCTGACCATACAGCGTGAAACACGTTACCGTAAAGATCATCACGATTAAAGTTCTTGGAATTTTACTCATCTTTTTCATAGTTCTCTCACTGTTAATTTAAAGATTTGATGACACGGTCTTTCGTTGCTGCTGACGACTAATTTCATTTGTCGAGAATAGTGAATTTATTGTTAAGATATAGACTTTTTTGTATCGATGGCAGTCAAAGACCAACTGACTTTAAAAATGAATTGCACTAAATTTGATAAAACAGTTAAAATTTCCCTAAGTTGTTCAAAAAATGGAAACACTTCTTCAAAATCATCGAAGCCCAAGTGAATCGACACGGAAATAGTAAAATTTTGATATCAATTTTTTAAATAAACTCCAATCAACATATGAAAAAAATGTACACCCTCTTCGTTTTTATGATCTGTGCAGGATTAAGCGTTCTTTATCCTGCATATGCTCAGACAACTGCGGCCTCAAGTCAACCCCTGTCACGTACGGTAGAAGATGGAGGTACTGGTAAGTATAAAGCGATCATGCAGACAGAGGCCTCTTTGCCAACCCATACTGTTTTCAGACCAACAGATCTGAGTGCTTTTGGCAAGAAAAATAAACTTCCCATCATTGCGTGGGGTAATGGGGCGTGTGCCAATTCGCCCTGGGAACATGTCAATTTTCTATCCGAGGTAGCATCGTATGGCTTTCTGGTTGTGGCTATTGGCCCGATGCCGAAAGAAGGCGAGCGCGGTAGTGGCAGATCAACATCGTCACAGTTAACAGACGCCATCAACTGGGCTATCGCTCAAAATAGTGATAAGACAAGTCCTTACTACAACAAGATCGATGTTGCAAAGATTGCCGTAAGCGGAATGTCATGCGGTGGTTTACAGACTCTTGAGACTGCCCCCGATCCGCGTGTTACTACGGCCGTGATTTGCAACAGCGGTATCATCGGAAATGGAGGCGGTATGCCTGGCATGCCTGCCCTTACGAAAGATCATCTCTTAAAACTTCATACACCTACGCTTTATATTCTGGGCGGTGAGAAAGACATCGCCTATGCCAATGGGATGGACGATTACAAACGTATAGAACATGTGCCGGTGTTTGTCGCTAATATGGATGTAGGGCACGGTGGAACATACAGCAAACCTCACGGTGGTGAATTTGCCAAGGTAGCCACAGCGTGGTATCAGTGGCAATTGAAAGGTGATAAAGAAGCTGGCAAGATGTTTACAGGCAACCCGGGATTATCTAAAGTGGCCGGCTGGAAAGTGGAGAAGAAGATGATGCCATAAGGAATCAATTCTTGTAGTTCATTTTAACCTTTACCTGAGTAAAATTTTATATCATTGGAAGTCGGCCTTGTCGAATTGTCTGAATGCTGTCTAGTTGGTTTTCCCAACCGGAATGCGTTCAAACAATTCGATAAGATTGCCGGACGGATCAAGGAGTAAAATTTGTTTGCCTGCCGGTGCAGTTACAACTTCATTTCTGAATTTTGCTTTTTTGCTTTTCAATTTATCGACTACCGAATCGAGATCCTGAACTTCCAGGTGAAATCTGTTCCATCCGCCAGGAGAAGGCTTCACACCATCGGGCATGGCCTGACCTGCTCCGCCGGCACCTGGCTTATTTAATAACAGATGGAGATTCCCTTTCGAGAGCATAGCAAAAGCACCTGGTGTATGCATGATCACATCAAACCCAAGCATGTCAGTATAAAACGTAACACACGAATCGACATCATCAACAATATATCGAACACTTACTGTGGTTGGATCCGGAAATGAACTCCTCTTTAACGCCATACAATTTTTGTGTTGTTCTGCTTTAAAAAAGCAAGTTTCACACGAAGCGAAAGACGCAGGTATTTATAACTTTTCGATCTCGCTGCGAAGCACCTCTTTTGTCTTTCCTAATTTTTTCTGCAGGCGTCCCAACATCTCATCGTCTTTTCCTTCAGCAAACGTAAGGTCGTCATCCGTGAGCTGAGCATATTTCTGCTTTAGCTTTCCCTTTACTTCGTTCCATGTTCCTTTCAAATTCATCGTTGTCATACTATTTATCCCTTTAAGTTTTATATATAAATTTCAGAGCCAGCTGGTGTGCGGCCTCATTAAAAACAAGGAAGCTGCTTCGTGTTACCTCGGCAGCTTCCTATAATTAATCTTTTTTTTCCTACGCTGGTATTATCCAGATCAGGTTATTGGGATATGTTCTCAGGTGCCCGATACATTATTCATCGTGAGATCATTAATGTACTGTTTACCACTCCCGCCAAGATTAATAATTGACTATGCATAAAATCTGCGCCAAATTGAAATCTGCCCAATAGCTGTTAAAAAGGATATTTCGCCAAGGCGTTGTAGAAGATTATCAGGTATAATGATGCACGTTCGTTGACGAATTTCCATGTAACAAAACCTGTACCAGTAAGGTATTATCATGTGCTTCTAAAAATAAAAGCCACCCTGTTTTCACAGCGTGGCTTTATCCATGATGCACAGCAACTTACTTCAATCCGTACAACTCAATGTGTGCCTTTTTATCTTTGGCATTTGCCTGCGATTTGTACGTGAAGGTTACCTTTTTGATTTCCTTGCCGGTGTCCTTGAGATTGTAAACCTTTGACTCTCCGCCCATTTGAATGGAGCCGGTAATCGGAATTTCCTGCGTTTTCTCATCCTCATACACAACGACAACATTGCTTATCGTAACGGGAGCCTCGTCTACTTTAAGTTTAATGGATTTAAACTTATCCTTACCGAGCACCATGATCGATTCATTTTCCCGTGTGAAATCTGCCTTCACTTCACCGATTTTATGCCACCCTGGTTTATTGCTTGCAACGATACCGGCATCCTGCGCTTTTGCCAACTGGCTGAAAGCTACAAGTGCGACAAATAAAACAACTAGCTTTTTCATAAATTTAAATAGTTAAGTTTTTTGCATTACTCATTCCGAAGGCGACAATTTCTATGCCCGGGACAAGACATTCAAATGAAACGTTGCATTACGCGATCAAGGATAGAAAAAATAACGCCTGACCATCACTCTTTGCCACAAAACTGCGTAGGATCTTACACAAATCAGCAAATCACGAAGGTTTGATCGATGTGCCAATAATTTGAATTGATCACAACTTACCTAACTATACCTCCAATACATTCACATCACCCCTCAGGCAATAGTGCTTTGATATCCTCCCAGCAAAGCCAATGGTTGTTCTGAAGTTCCGCTTGATGAGCTATGAAAAAATTTCGGGCGCCGATATATTCCAAATTGACGTCGGCCCGTACTTTGAAAACATTCTGGTTTGTAAACCAGTCAACGAGGATATGCAAAAGTTCTGTTCCAATTCCAGTTCGCTGATGCTCGCGCGATACAACGATCCATTGAATATGACCCGGGTAGTCCGACCGCAGTGTAATGTGCCCGGCAATAAAGCCAACCGGCACGTCGTGAAGATGCGCTACAAATATAACTCGTTTGGAAAGCGCCTTATGCGGATTAAATTCCTTTCTTAAATACCCGAGTATCCTGTCATGCCAAAAAGCCGGGGGCAGATCTTTTTTATCGCTAAGTTTTGCCAAAACCGGAATGTCCGATTCCTGTACTTCCCGGAAAGTGATTGCAGATGGGTAAATCCTTTTGTTTCCCTGGATTTTCATTCAAAAAGTATTATGAGGCGCGTTCCCACAAAGATTCGCGTCTCTATCGTTCGACTTAAATTTCTGGCCTGGTTTTTCACATGAGCCGGAAGGCTGAAGCTGTTCAATACGGTCATTGACTTGTCTGAAAATACTTCACTCATCTGCTACTCCATTCCTTAAAAACAGAAACCCATGACCAAAATGCATGGGCTTCTGAACGTGGAACTATTAACCACTGCTTATAAAAACTTATTCAAAGATAGGCCGGGTCTTCATGGAGTGGCAATTTTCACAATTAAAACAACGTTAAAACGATATTAAATGCAGATTTCAACATGCTGAAGCCAGTCGATACTCTAACTTTACGTGCGCAAAATGAAAATTCTTGTTATTGAAGATGAGCAACTGGTCTCATCTTTTATCAGGCAAGGCCTGGAAGAACATGGCTTCGAAGTTGACGTGGCGTTTGATGCCGGCATTGGAGAAAGGCTGGCATTACGTCGTGGGTATCATGTGATCTTACTGGATATTATTATTCCAGGCATGAACGGATTTGAACTCTGTAAACTATTGAAGCATGAACGCCCTGAAGTTCCGATCCTGATGCTGACAACATTGGGGACAACATCCGACAAAGTTATCGGGTTTGATGCTGGCGCTGATGACTATCTGCAAAAACCTTTTGAATTTGAAGAACTCATCGCGCGAATTAAAGCGCTTGCACGAAGATCATCCCTGACAGGAGTTACTTCGGGAAATGTTTTGAAATTTGAAGATCTGCGATTGGACACAGAGACCAAACTGGCTTACCGTAACAACAAAGTGATCAAGCTCTCAGCCAAGGAATTTGCTTTACTGCAATTTTTTATGCGGAATTCCGGGCGAACCATTTCACGCAATGAACTGGCAGAAAAAATTTGGGATATTAAATTTGAAACCGGCACCAACGTGGTGGAAGTATACATGAACATGCTGCGCAACAAAATTGATCGCGATTTTCAGCCTAAACTTTTACATACCCGAATCGGATTCGGCTACGTGCTCACCCGGGAACCATGAAGATAAGGACTAAACTTACATTGCTTTTTTTCTTCATTGTGATCCTCGTGATCACCATATTCTCGATGGCTGTTTATTTTTTCTCCGATAATTACCGGGAGCAGGATTTCCATCGAAGGCTCAAGAACCGGGCAATGAATATTACCAAAGTATTAACTACGGTAAAGGAAGTGGATGCCGAATTATTAAAACGGATGGAGCGGAATAATCCTGCGAGTCTTCCCAATCAATTTGTTACAATCTTTAATGCTAACGGCCAGGAACTATACCAGTCTGAAGGAGAAAGCCCAATTTCTATCGACCCTGATTTTTTTAATCGAATTAAGAAACAAAGGGAAATATGGTTCACCGATCATGGATTTGATGTGCTCGGTTTTCTTCATCATGAACAACAGGAAGAGTTCATTGTGGTCGCTATGGCACAGGATGTTTACGGCAATGATGCCCTTCTAAATCTGAGAAATATTCTGCTGACTGCGTTTATCGTGAGTACCCTTGTTTTTTCTATTCTTGGATGGGTGTATACAGGTCGCGTATTGGATCCCATTTCAGGCATCGTCAAAGAGGTAAGCACCATAACCGAATTAAACCTAAACCGGCGATTGGACGTGGGGAATCATAAAGATGAACTGAGTAAACTGGCGCAAACCTTCAACATCTTACTCAAGCGGCTTCAGGGTGTATTTCTTTCCCAAAAATATTTCATCGCCAACGCCTCCCACGAAATCAAAACCCCCGTTACCATTATGACGGGTGAAATTGAAGTAGCGCTACTTCAGGATCGCACCAACGAGTATTATCAGGCCGTATTGCGAAACGTATTATCCGGGCTTAAAAAACTTACCGGGCTTTCCAATCAGTTGCTGATGCTTGCTCAGGCAAGCTCTGACACACCGGAGAAAAACTTTACCTGGATTCGCATTGATGATATCTTTTGGGACATCAAGTCCGAGTTGCAGAAAATCTATCCGCATTGTACCCTGGAAATACTTTTTGATCTGGATGTAAATACCGATGCGTTGCTCATCGAGGGTGATGAAAACTTATTAAAAGTGGCTGTGCGGAACCTGATGGAAAATGGATGCAAATATTCCCGGGATCACCGGGTAACCGTACATTTGAATTCGAAAGAATCCGGTTATTTGACCGCCATCTTTATCAACCTTGGAACTATTGCCGGTGAAAATCTTGACAAGATATTTGATCCGTTCTTTCGCGGAAAGAATGCAAATCATGCGCAGGGCTTTGGTATTGGATTATCATTGGTCTATTGGATCGTCAAATCCCACCAGGGATCCATATCCGTTCAGTCGGACGACGAATACACCCAGTTCAATCTTAAGCTCCCCGTTAAAGCCCAAACACAAGTTGATGTCATCAGGAAATGAATTGCAACATAGAGGAAACAAAGGCCATTCCCGGTTAGAACTCATGGTAAACATAGCACTAACGCACATTCACATTACTTGTCGAAAGTAAGCTCAGTAATGAGGTTTTGGCCATTGATTTCTTTCATTCTCACCAGAAGATTATAGCGTTCTGAATTACTTTGATAACGACAGATAGCAAAGTGTAGATTTTTCTGCGGTAATTCACGGGCGTGAACAATGCTAACTTCTGTGGGTGGATGTTTTTTAAAAAAATCCCTTAAGACAAATTCAGCCTGGGCTTTGCTGTAGCTGTCAATGTTTCCATCGATTCTCATTTCGATGGATTGATCAAGATAGGCGGATACCTCCTTTGCATTCCCGGTTTTAAATACCTCCCGGACGGAAGTAAATTTCTCATACTGTGCATACACATTGTGGTTCGTCAAAATAAGTAAACCCACAATGAAACTCAGCACAACGTTTTTTATCATTCCGCCATTAATGAGCCAAAATTATGCCACTGTTTATATCTGGATGTTCGCTGGTATTGTTTTTGCTCAGCCCACGGAATGAAGAAAGTAAACATCCGTGAAATTCTTGGAAACAATGCAGAGTCCTTACTCGGGCATGCATGCAAAACAGTAGAAAAAGAACACCTCCACATTCCAGGTCCTGGTTTTATCGACAACGTTTTTGTGAATTCAAGCAGGAGTCCTCAGGTACTCCGAAGTCTGGGACAAATTTTTGGACATGGCCGCCTGGCCGGAACGGGGTATTTATCAATTTTGCCGATCGATCAGGGAATAGAGCACAGTGCCGGAGCATCGTTTGCAAAAAATCCCATATACTTTGATCCCGAAAATATTTTGAAGCTTGCCATCGAAGGTGGATGCAACGCAGTTGCCACTACATTCGGTAACCTGGCCATGGTATCCAGAAAATATGTGCATAAAATTCCATTCATTGTGAAGATAAATCACAATGAACTCCTCACCTATCCCAATAAAGCCGACGAGATCATGTTTGGATCCGTTGATGAAGCATGGCGATTGGGAGCTGTTGCTGTGGGAGCCACTATTTACTTTGGTTCAGAAAATTCAACACGCCAGATTCAGGAAGTATCGGCAGCATTTGAACGTGCGCATGAACTGGGGATGGCCACGATTCTCTGGTGCTACACACGTAACAAGGCGTTTAAGAAAGATAAAGTCGATTATCACACTGCAGCTGACCTGACAGGCCAGGCAAACCACATTGGTGTCACCATCCAGGCCGATATTATCAAACAGAAACTTCCTGAGAACAATGGCGGATACAAAATGTTGAATTCGGGCGACTCTTCGTATGGCAAATTGGATGAGCGTATGTATAGTGAACTCTCAACGGAACATCCCATTGACCTTTGCCGATATCAGGTGATCAATTGTTATATGGGTCGTTGTGGACTGATCAATTCCGGGGGCGAATCGAAAGGTGAAAGTGATTTGGCAGAAGTTGTGCGCACAGCAGTCATCAACAAGCGTGCGGGCGGCATGGGATTGATCTCTGGGAGAAAAGCATTTCAACGACCGCTCAAAGAAGGCATTTCAATTTTGAATGCTATTCAGGATGTATATCTTGATGATACAATTATTGTAGCATAGGATCAGCCATTGTATCGTGTACAGGTTTCGAAGTTGAATTTCTGCATACCAGGAACACAATAAACATTTTCTTGACCACATTATTCAACCCATCACATTGCGTCTGTGTAATGTGATTAAAAAAAATTGCGCTCGGTCCAATACCCGTTGATGTAAAATCATGTTCGATGATCTGATAATTTATTTCGTCTCACATAATTTCCGTAATTTACAGACTGAATCAATTCCTTGTTTACTTCGGTTAAAATCAAAAGACATTATGAAAATACAGACGTCGAGACTATTGCTGCAAATAACCTTGTGCCTGTTTTTGGCATTTGCAGGAATTGGCGGTGTAAACGCCCAGAACAAAACTCAAATCCCGGTGATGTTGCTTACGGGAGAATCAACCATTTATCATCCCTGGAAACCAACCACAGTCGCCTTGGAGAAAATTCTCAATGACGCAGGAATTTTCAAAGTAGATGTCGTCACTACACCTCCCGCCGAAGGTGATTTCAGCACCTTCAATCCAAAATTTAGTGACTACAAAGTAATCGTACTCAATTATGATGCACCCCAGGAACGTTGGCCTGAGGCACTTAAGAAATCTTTTGAACAATACATTTCGGATGGCGGAGGGCTAGTCACTATTCACGCTGCTGATAATTCGTTTACCGGCTGGACAGCATTCAATAAAATGATTGGCGTTGGCGGATGGAGAAATCGCAACGAAGCGGATGGTCCGCACTTCTACTACAACAATGACAAACTTGTTTCTGATACCAAGCCAGGCCCGGCCGGAAGTCACGGAGCTCGTACTCCTTTTCAAATGAAAGTAATGGACGCTAGTCATCCTGTTACAAAAGGCCTGCCTTCCGTGTGGATGCACCAGGGCGATGAATTGTATGCAAACCTCAAAGGTCCTGGAGAAAATATGAATGTACTTGTCACTGCCTATTCTGATCCTGAAAACCGGGGCACTGGGTTTTATGAACCTCAAATGATGGCGTTGTCATATGGCAAAGGAAGAATTTTTCACTCCACACCGGGTCACAATGTTATTGCCATGGCTTCCGTGGATTACATCGTGCTGCTTCATCGCGGAACAGAATGGGCCGCCACAGGAAAAGTTACCCAGAAGGTACCTGCGGATTTTCCAACTGCTAATACTGTAACCTATCGAGTCGATATCGCATCCCTTGATCCAACGTATAAGGATGGCCTCGGTGTTTCACCACGAGGTACTGGCCCGGGACGCGGAGGCCCAGGTGGTCCCCCCGGAGCTGCTCCGCAACCGCCTCCTGCCCCGCAAAAATAGCCACGAAGACCAGAACATCTTTTCATAATCATTTGGAACCCCTACGTTCCAAATGATTTATCTCTTCCTTTGATAATCCATCGGGATAAAAATTATTTAAGGTTTTCAATTTTAAATGGAAAAATCTTAGTAACCTTAAGTTGCCTTTATCCCAACTTATTATGAATCAGGAACCTAACAGCCGCTTTGTTTCCAAAGTATTGTTGCGAACGTCGATCGGTTCTGTACGTTTGGTAATCGCCTTGTTTACCGTTACTGCCGCAGTGACCAAGCTCCTGTATGACCGATTCTTACCGGAACTGAACGATCTGCATGAAATACGCTGGACGATCATTGCACTGGGATGCTTATTTTTTATAACTACTTTTTTTCGATTCAAGCGCGGTTTGGTCGTAGCATACTTTTATCTTTTTCTGTATCTGGCTACGCTCTTTTATGTCATTGCATTCGTTGTGATCAATCGATTCGATCCTAATGCTGTCACGATTCTTATCCTGGTCGTGGGTGCCAGTTCAGTCATTATCAATAGCTTGTTCTATTACGGAATACAGACTGCGATCATTCTGCTGGCATCGGTGACTGCCTATTCGGGTTTGAATCTGGGAAATGAAAATTTGATTGCATTCTTAAATATCATCATGGCTCTTGGTGTTTTCGGAATTGTGATTACCGTTCGGTTGAAACTTATTTCAAGTGTAAAAAATTCTTATGCCAGTCTCGAAAAGCTTAACGTTTTATCCATCGTTGCCAATAAGGATGGTGAAATTGTTTTTGTAAGCCCATCGGCACAAAATCTCCTGGGATACGAGCCAAAAGAACTGGTAAAAGATGGATGGTGGAACGCAAAGAATTTACAGGAAGGATGGATTAGCCGGGATTACATTTTAAATTATCCCAATATCATTCCAAAAGAAATCGCCTCTATGGAGACGAGCCTGTTAAGTAAAGATGGAAAAAGGGTATGGTTCAATTGGGCTAATTCCATGTTGCCCAACGGCAACTATATGGGCATTGCCTTGGATATTACCAAGTATAAGGCGAGTTGATTTGCTGATTTCAAGCAATCCCCACTTTTTGCTGTTCCGGGAGTAAGTACCTCGTGGTGATTCATCCATTAGAAATTAGTTAACAAACCTGCCTATGCCACCATGGATGGAAAAAACAGGACGGATCTTTTTTGCCCTGGGGTTGTTGGCGCTGGGCATCGAGCATTTTGTTTTTCAGGAATTTGTGGTGGGACGTGCGCCAGGGTGGCCACCCTCAATTCCGGGACAACATGCATGGGCCTATGCCAGCGGTGCGTGGTTCATACTCGTTAGCATAGCGATCATTACCGGAAGAAAAGCGCGGACCAGCTGTGTGGTAAGCGCAGCCCTGGTTTTCCTGTGGGCATTCCTGAGACACATTCCCCTTGTGGCAAACGATTCATTTCTTTTCGGGACATGGACTGCAGCAGGCAAGGCGTTGGTATTCACAGGTGGTGCGCTGGCTGTTGCCGGCTCATTTCCGAAAGAACTGTCGCGGAACAATGCAGATCATCTTAGATTAAATAATGAACGCGGGTTCATCATTACTGGCAGAATTTGCCTGGGCATTTTTCTGGTGATCGCCGGCGCCCAGCATTTTCTCTTTGTTGATTTTGTGGCATCACTCATTCCGAACTGGTTCCCGGGTGCCGCTGTTTTCTGGGCCAACTTTGCCGGCGCCACGTTGATTGCCGGGGGCGTAGGCCTTTTCATTCCCGCGACTGCATCGTGGGCCGCCTTTCTTTCCGGGATCATGATCTTTGCATGGGTTTGGATCGTTCATTTACCACGGTTTGGGGTCAGTATCAGCGACAAAATAGCGCTATTTGAAGCGCTGGCTTTTTCAGGCGTAGCTTTCGTCCTGGTGTGGCTGCCGAAATTCAAAAAGGCGTAGCGCACGGATAGCACTGATCAGAAAAAATTAAGTGCCTCCGTTTATTCATGTTTAACTTTTACAAAGCCCCTTCTAATTTTATCCGACGTGGTTCTCGTGCTTGCTATATAAAAATTCGGATCGAATTCATTTTTTTATTTTTGAATTAGTCCATGTACATTGGATGACCTCTTAATTTCAAACTATGAAAAGACTATTCTACCTTTCTCTGGCGGTGGTATTGGCCGGAGCCTGTAAACAAACACCCGACACAAAACGTGTAATCATCACAGGTATCGACACAACCAAAAGACCCGGGGATGATTTTTTTGTATACGTCAACGGCATCTGGTATGACTCTGCCCAAATACCAGCCAGCCAAACCGGTGTAGGTTCATATTCATTTTTAAATTTCCCCCAGCGCATACGCCTGCAGGGTATCCTGGATAGCATTTCGTCAGTCAACAATCCCGCGGGAAGTATCGAACAAAAGGTGGGTGACTTTTACGCGTCCGGAATGGACACAGCCGCGATTAACAGACGTGGATATGAGCCTATCAAGCCCGTGCTCACGCGTATCGATGCTGTGAGCGATGTACCTTCGTTGTTACATGTGGTCGTTGAAGAACTAAAAACCGGGAATGCTTCGATCATTGGTTTTTCTGTCGGTCCCGATGATAAACACAGCACAATCAACATCGCACAATTCTATCAAACAGGAACCGGCTTGCCGGAAAAAGATTATTATTTCAAAACCGATTCTTCAACACACAACATTCAAAACGCTTATAAAAAATATCTCACCACGTTATTTGAATTGACAGGAACGGATGCCATCACCGCAGCGAAAAACGCAAGTACCGCCTATGACATAGAGAAGCAACTGGCCTCTTCGCACAGAACCAATATCGAACTCAGGGACGTGAAAGCGAACTACAATAAAATGGCCGTTACTGCGCTTTCAAAAAAACACAGTAACCTGAACTGGACAACGTTATTAAAAGATCTGGGAGCAAACGTAGATTCCGTCAACGTGGGTCAACCTGCTTATTACGACAAACTGGATGCCATGTTGAAATCAGTACCGCTGAGCGACTGGAAGATCTATGTAAAAGCCAATGCGCTTACTGCCTATTCCAATTTCTTAAGTCAGCCCTTTGTGGATGCGGCTTTCGAATATACAAAAGCGCTCACCGGACAAGCCGTGAAGAAACCGCGTGCCGAAGAGATGGTTCAGGCGGTTGATCGTTCTATTGGACATGCGCTGGCACAGTTGTACGTTAAAAAATATTTCCCGGAAGATGCAAAGAAACGTATGGCTGTATTGGTCGATAATCTTGAAAAAGCATTTGAAGCACGGATCAACAAGCTTGACTGGATGAGTGATTCCACCAAAGCAAAAGCAAAAGAAAAACTGACGGCCTTCACCGAGAAAATCGGTTATCCGGATAAGTGGCGGGATTACTCCGATGTAGAAGTGAAACGCGATGCCTATTTTGAAAACCGTTTGTCGGCTAATAAAAATGATTACTTCTATAGTTTGAATAAAGTAGGACAACAAGTTGACAGAACAGAATGGTACACCACTCCCCCAACGGTAACAGCGTATAACAATCCACCCCTCAATGAAATTGTTTTCCCCGCCGGCATATTACAATCTCCGTACTTCGATGTGTATGCCGATGATGCGTTGAACTATGGTGGCATTGGTATGGTGATTGGTCATGAGATAACCCATTCATTTGATGACCAGGGAGCGCAGTACGATAAAGTTGGTAATGTAAAGGACTGGTGGACGAAACAAGACTATGAAAAATTCAAAGCAAGAACCCAACAGGTGATCGATCAATACAATGCATTGACTGTGCTTGATTCCATGCATCTGAAAGGCGCGTTAACCGTAGGTGAAAACACAGCCGACATTGCCGGTGTTGCCATTGCGTATGATGCCTTTAAGTTGACGGAACAAGGAAAAGACACCACGAAACTGGATGGCTTCACACCCGATCAGCGATTTTTCATTTCAATCGCCAGAATTTGGCGTGTAAAGACACGGGATGAATATATGCGCATGTATGTAAACACAAATCCACATGCGCCGGCTAAATGGCGGGTGAACGCACCGCTGATGAACTTCACTCCCTTTTATGAGGCATTTCATGTGCAACCGGGTGATAACATGTATAAACCGGAGAATGAGAGAATAACGGTTTGGTAGAAATGTAATTGATGATTCATTCTACAAAAAAAAAATGCCTCGAGTTTTTCGAGGCATTTTCATTTCATATCAAAATAAAATCAAAACAGCTTTTCCTGTGGCACTTTTACATTAGCAAGACGAAGGTAGACCGTGGTTTGACCGCGGTGATGGGTTTGGTGTTCAAATCCTTTTGCGTATGCGACTCCTTTCGTCATTTCAAACGATCCGAATAATTTTGTCTTCTCCGCCAACTGTGTTGGGGTTGCTTTTTTAACGGCAGCAATAACATAATCGTAGCTGGCCAGAACAAGCTTTGTAATATTAGCTTTTGATTTATCGGTTGTTGATTTTTCCAGTCCTGTAACCGGGCTTGTTTCTCCAGACGCGGCAGCAGCAAAAGAGTAATTGGCATCTGTAATGTGAAGCATTTGCTCTGCAAACGAACGCATTTCAGGAGTAGGCTTTAACGCATATCCTGTTTCTGTCATGGCATCAAGATATTCTTTGGTATAGGCTTTCGCTCTCTCCCATTCCTTTGCCATTTCATCGGCGGATTGGGCTTGTGCAATACCCATAGTACTCAGAAAGACAAGTGTTGCAAACAGGAATTTGATGGTTTTCATATTTGAATAGTAATTGGTTAATGTGACATCAAAGATCGTAAAATAGATGTTGATTCATAGTAACCTGAATGAAGAAATACCTGATTAAATGATCAGACGCGAAGTGAGGCACGAAAGCCCCTGGCCGCATAATACGACTCTGCGCCGTTGTGATATACAAAAACCGAGTCGTAGCGGTAATCACAAAAGATCGCACCCCCCAGTTTTCGGATATCCGCCGGTGTCTTCACCCAGCTCGAAGTTTTCGAATCGAATTTTCCAAGTTTCTGCAGCTGCCGGTATTCATCTTCTGTTAAAATTTCTACGCCCATATCTTCGGCCATGGCGATGGCACTGTTTTTAGGTTTATTTTCTTTTCGTGATTCAAGGGCCTCATGATCATAACAAAAACTTCTTCGGCCCACAGGGCTTTCGGCTGAGCAATCATAAAAAATGTATTCACTCGTTTTCTTATCGCTCCCTATCGGGAACACAAGATCCGGTTCACCCCCGGTTTTTTCCATTTCCAGGAGTGACCATAGTTTTTCCGGTTTACTTTTAAGTTTTGATTCTACTTTAGCCCATTCAATACTTTTGTGGCGTTTCATATTTTTTTCAAAACGCTCCTGTAAAACCAACAACAGTTCTTCCTGCTGTGCTGACGATAATTTCTTACTGCCTTTGCTCATACATGTTATGTTTTTTGTCGTGTGTTAATCATCCAATCCTTTTCCTTCGAGAATTTGTGGTATCGACTTTTCAACCCTTGCCTCGCGTGTTTTGGATTGTTTGGCCTGGGAAAAATGAAAAATGTAGGCACGCTGGCGTCCTGGTGTCAGCGCTTCAAAAGCCGTTTTCAGTTTTTTATTTTTTTCCAATTTCGATTGAAGTTCTTCCGGTATTTTAAATTCTGATGTCTTTTTATACTTCACTTTCAAACCGGCTTCTTCCACTTCGATCGCTTCGTAGACATACGCTTTTATGGTTGCCTTCAGTTTGTCTATTTCACGAACATGGGTGAATCGGATCTGGCGTGCAGACTGAACATTCTCAGTCTGTTGGATAAGTATGCTCTTCTTATCCTTAAGCAAGGCACCTTTAAAAAATAAGAGCGCACAATACTCCTTAAAGCCATGCATCAACACAATGTTACTTTTTTCAAATGTATAGCACGGCTGACCCCACTTCAATTCTTCGGTAAGATTACAATCAAGAATGATCGTTCTTAACTTCCGAAATTCCTTTTGCCACTGGGTATCTTTATCAAAAAACCAATTCACCTTTGGGTTCATACTGTTTTTGTTAAACTGCTGTTCCGATCGCAGTGGGAATTTTTCGATCTGACGGTCTGAAATACCAAGATACCAGGGTAAGTACAATTAATAATGCAGGTCCGAAAAATTCTTTGGGGTCGCTCCCACTGGCGAAGTGAGAATAGACAGCCCCGGACATGTTAAAGAAAAAACCTGCGTACGCCCATTCTTTTACTAAAGGAAATCTGGGAAGAAGTATAGCGATCACGCCCAGAATTTTCCAGACACCAAGAAGGGTAAGGAGATAGTCCGGATAACCAAGGCCCGTAAACATCGTTACCTCTTCGTCTACTTTTAATAACTGAACAATTCCTGTGGATGTCATTCCCAATGCCAGCCAAAGGGTGGCAATCCAATAGATGATTTTGTCTCTCTTTTTCATATGGTATTATTTTTTTTAATTATCTGGATTTGTTAACCACGTCCTGTAATCGGTTATGCGCCATGTTTATCCCTTGGGCAAAGGGTAGCTTCAGTATCTGATCTCTCATTTCGACAGACCGATACACAACATGCATCACGAGTCTGCTCGTATCGCCGGTAAGTTTTTCAAATTCCAGGAACTCCAGCTGAACATCAAAAGGCGTGTTCTCCATTTCAAAGGTTCTTATGATTTTCTGATTCGTGTTTACATCATGGATTGTTCCATGAAACCGATGCTTGTTTCCTTTTGGATCGGTCGTTTCAAACTGGTAACTGCCGTGTCTTTTATTTTCCAGCTTCAGCACTTTCGTTCCCATCCATTGCTCAATGATGTCGGGCTCGACGTAGGCACTAAAAAGCAATTCCACAGGCAAATCAAATTCCCGGGTGATGGTTATCTCCTGTTTGCCGTCTTCGGCATCTATTTTCGTTTTTCGTTCCATACTATTTCTTCGGTTTGTATTTTTTCATGATGCTTTCCAATTTATTAAACCGGTCATCCCACAGTGTGCGAAAGGGTTCGATAAAGTCGGCTACTTCTTTCATTTTTTTTGCGTTGAAGTGATAAAAGATTTCCCTGCCCGATTGCTCTTGCTGCAGCAGCTGGCACTCGGTAAGGATTTGAATATGCTTTGAGATCGTTTGCCGTGACGAATCAAAACTGTCGGCGATCGCGCCCGGTGTCATGGCATGCAACGCTACCAACGACAAAATGGCCCGGCGTGTAGGGTCTGCGATGGCCTGAAAAATATCTCGCCTCGTTTTCATTTTATGCAGTTATTTGACTGCAAATATATATGCAGTTATTTAGCTGCGCAATAGTTCGTGCCTCTTTTTTTGTTCGCTGCCATTATTTTGCCCGAATTACAAGGCTCACATTTTACTTTAAAAAGTACTTTGTATTTAAAAGTAGATTTACTTATCTTTACATGATATATTTAAAAACACACTCCACATGGCACAAACCAATGATGTGACGCCAAATCTCCAGGTTTCGTTGGGTAAACGCATGTTGCTTGGTGGTATCATCGGTTTATTGCTGATCTCACTTTTTCTGGTCGCCGGAACACCCAATCCCGAGTGGGGAAAGTTTTGGAGAATACGACCATTGATCCTGGTTCCTTTTGCCGGTGCCATGGGCGGTCTGTGCAACTACCTTCTCATGCGTTTTCACCGTCGGTACGGTCTTCATAAAATGGTAGCTGGAATTTTGAGCTTGCTTGTTTTCATTGTTGGCTTGTGGATTGGTATTGTGCTGGGACTTGCCGGAACGTATTGGGACTAAACATGTAGCATGGAGATGTCTTATTAAAAACGGCATTCTTCGTTTACGCTTTTCATTGAATGCATATGGAATACTTCGTTGATAAAAACTCTGTTGTGCGAAAGATCTGGGGAAAGAGCGATACCATTCTTTTCATATTCGCAGGTGCCTCTGCAGAATTTGCACTTAACAAAGCGGTGGACTGGCTTTACTTTACCGGGCGCCTCCCCTTCGACCCCATAGGAAGACTCTTCTCTACCGTTTCATACGCCAAGGCAATTATTTTTTCTGAAAAGCAAGCTGCCCTCCGTGCCATTGATGCCATGGTGGCCATTCATTCGCACGTGGAAACTCAGCGCAAAGCAACGATCCCCGACTGGGCCTATCGCGATGTACTCTTCATGCTCATCGACTATTCCATTCGCTCCTTTGAGGTGCTGGATCGGGAACTGACCCGTGCTGAAAAAGACGAAGTATTTCAGGTATTCCATCGCGTAGGGAACAGGATGGGATTAAAAGGATTGCCCGGCACCTTTGATGAATGGGAAACGATGCGGCAAAGTCACCTGCTGCTGAATATGAACCACAGTACGTATACCGATGATCTGTTCTCCCAATACAACAAACACCTAGGCTCTATCCGTTTTCGGATTCTCCTGGAAGTACAGACACTTGTCGCGCCACCCAATGTGCGCACCCTGCTTGGATTTCGTAAAATCTCCCTTTTATATCCCTTGCTTACTTTGTATAAAATAAGTCGATTGCTCAAACTGGATGGTCTGGTAAAATCCCTGATCCTTCCCTCCAAGTACAAAAAAGAGATCAAAGCCCTTGATCAGCACAATTATAAACCCAGGTAAATATTTCAAAACTGCTTGTTTCGTATCTTGTGAGTCCAATTGCGTACTTCAATCATACTCTATGGCAAGGGTTTTTATTACCGGCTCGGCAGATGGACTTGGTCACATGACTGCCGGCCTATTACTTCATCAGGGACATCAGGTGGTCTTGCATGCACGCAATGCTGAACGGGCACAGCATACGTTGCACACATTGCCTACGGCAGAGAAAGTCTTAGTCGCAGATTTGTCTGACATCGAGGAAACCAAACAGCTTGCTGTCGATGTAAATGCCTTAGGCAGCTTCGATGCCATCATACACAATGCCGGTGTTTACAAGGCAACCGGAAAACAGATTCTCACCGTCAATACACTAGCTTCATACATGCTTACATGTTTGATTAAAAAACCAAAACGGCTTGTCTATCTTAGTTCAGGTATGCACACCCAGGGCAAAGCACTCGTTACCGGTACGGGCATCAGTTACGCGGATTCCAAACTGCATGTTGTCATCTTGTCGATGGCGGTAGCACGTAAATGGCCGACGGTATATGCCAATGCTGTCGATCCTGGATGGGTAGCTACAAAGATGGGTGGGCCCGGAGCACCTGACGATCTGGAGAAAGGTTTTCAAACCCAGGCGTGGCTTGCGGTGAGCGAAGAGGAACAAGCTAAAGTACGCGGTCGCTATTTCTATCATCAACGCGAAAAAAACTATTTACGCGTTGCAGATGATATTCATGTGCAGGAGGAATTCCTTGGGCGATGCGAAAAGATAACAGGTATATCTTTTACCGGTTTGCCCTGATATTTTTCTATATTTTTATTTTACAACCGACTCATAATGAAAACAAATAGTCTGATCACGATTCTTTTTATTTTGTTGTTGTTATCCTGTCACAAATCTGAAATTTCGGGTACAACGTATTCTGTTTTTACCGGGGCAACCATTATTGATGGAAATGGCGGAGACCCTATTCAAAACGGAGTGATAGTAATACACCATGGGCGGGTGATTGCTGTGGGCCCAAAAGGAACTGTGACCATTCCGCGGCAGGCACAGGTTATTGACGTATCCGGCAAGACTATTATTCCCGGAATCATTAATGGTCATGGACATGTTGGCGATGTAAAAGAAATTGAAGGAGGTCATTACTCGGCAGCAAACATCATCGATAACCTCCAACTGTACGCCCGATACGGCATTACCACAGTCGTATCACTGGGAGGTGATAAACAGGAAGCTGAATCGCTCCGCCATGCTCATGATACCACCGATATTGACCGGGCGCGACTTTTTATTGCGGGCGATGTTATCACCGGCAATACAATTCCGGAAGCACTGACTGCGGTCGACCGTAACCATCACATGGGTGTTGATATCATGAAAATCCGGGTTGATGATCAGTTGGGTACTGCGCAAAAAATGTCGGAAGAAATGTATCAAGCCATTATCGAAAAATCACATGAACTTAAGTACAAGGTGGCTGCACACATGTATTACCTCGATGATGCAAAAACACTGCTCGATGCTGGTGTGGAATTGCTGGCACATAGTGTACGCGATAAACCCGTTGACGAAGATTTTATTAAACGCATAAAAGAAAAGAAAACTTTCTACTGCCCCACCCTGACGAGAGAGCTTTCAACCTATGTATATGGTGACACGGCTGAATTCTTTTCGGATCCGTTTTTTAAAAAAGAATATGACAACTCGCTTCTTGGTCCATTGCTGAACCCGGCACGTCAGCAGCAAATAAGACAGAGTAAAAGTGCGATCACCTATAAGCAGCAATTGCCGGTAGCCATGGCGAACTTAAAAACACTTTCTGATCAGGGCATCCCCATTGTATTCGGAACGGATAGTGGCATGCCTACGCGCTTTATCGGCTACTTTGAACACCTGGAAATGAAAATGATGGCCGATGCCGGTTTAACGCCTATGCAGATCATTGTATCAGCAACTAAAAATGCGGCGGATTATTTGGATCTTGAGGATCTGGGAACCTTGACACCCGGCCATTGGGCCGATTTTTTAATATTGGAGGCAAATCCGCTCGATGACATTCAACATGTCAGAAAGATTTCTAAAATTTTTATTGGAGGCAGAGAGGTTGCGAAGAAATGATTTACCGTCTTACTTCCAAATGAGGAGAATGTAAATCAAGTTTAACCAGAGTTAATTTTTAGCTATTTGCATAGGTTACTCGTTGCTAAATGGCTAACATTGTTATGTTGCTAAAATTGAATTACCTGAATTACTATGAAAGCAAAACTCATCGCAGCAGTCCTGTTACTAACGATTTCATCAGGAACGGTTTTTTCCCAAAGTTTTAACAAAGCCAAACTTGACAGCTTGCTGGATATTCTTGCTACCAAAGACAAGGCCATGGGAAGCTTAACGATTTCTCAGAATGGTACTGTTCTGTACAGTAGAGCCATTGGTTATAGTTTTATTTCTCCCGCTGAAAAAATTCCATCCACAGATAAAACCAAATACCGCATTGGCTCTATCTCAAAATTGTTTACAGCTACGATGATCCTCCAGCTTGTGGAAGAACGTAAATTATCACTCACCGAGACAGTAGACAAATATTTTCCAACGCTTCCCAATGCGAATAAGATTACCATTGACAATCTGCTTCATCATCGAAGCGGGCTGCATAATTTTACGAATGATCCGTCATATCAGACCTATATGACCCAACCAAAAACGCACGATGAAATGCTTGCCATTATTTCCGGCACGAAAGTAGATTTTGAGCCCAACGAAAAATTTGCTTACAGCAACTCAAATTATGTTGTACTGGGGTATCTCATCGAAAAAATTTCCGGGCAATCGTATGCAACATTTTTAGCTAACCGGATTACTTCAAAAATTGGTCTTTCAAGTACTTTCGTAGGTGCAAAAACTGACGTGAAAAACAACGAAAGTTTTTCATATAGATTCATGAATGACTGGGTTCAAGCGCCTGAAACCGATATGAGTATTCCTGGTGGTGCCGGTGCATTGGTCTCAACACCCGGCGATCTGACTAAATTTATTGAAGCATTGTTCGCTTCAAAGCTGGTATCGAGCGCCAGTCTGAATCAAATGAAAACCATGATTGACGGATATGGCATGGGACTATTTCAAATACCGTTTGGTACAAAAAAAGCCTTTGGTCATAATGGAGGCATCGATGGCTTCCAATCCAACCTGGCGTATTTCCCTGACGATGCGCTCGCAATAGCTTATTGTACCAATGGGGTAGTCTATCCCATGAATGATGTTCTGATCGGAGTACTCAGGATTTATTTTAACGACCCGTACTCCATTCCCACGTTCAAATCACTTCCTCCATTCGATGTAAAAACTGAGGACCTTGACAAATACCTGGGCATCTATTCCAGCGAGAAGATTCCTATGAAAATTACAATCACCAAAAATGGCGCAACGCTGATCGCACAAGCCACCGGCCAATCTTCTTTTCCGCTTGAAGCAACAGAAAAGGACAAGTTCAGATTTGAGGCAGCAGGAATCAACATGGAGTTCAATCCAGATAAAAACGAATTCACACTGAAACAGGGTGGGCAAAATATTGTATTCAGTAAGGAGAAGTAATAAGCTGCTTTAAAATTCAAAGCACAGCTTATTCCGGAATACTCAAGAATCTGTGGAAGTTATATAGCAACTAATTGATTTTCTTAAGTCCCTTGCTCCTGTCGTCTGACTTGTTGTTCATGTCATCCTGATCGTCATCATCAAAATCAAAATCCTGATCGATGTCGATATCAATATCCAGTTCATCAAGATCTAAATCCAGTTCATCAAGCTCCATGTTAAGTTCATCGAGGTCGATGTCTATGGGGTCGATTTCAATATCAATGTTCGGAATATCCACAATGATCGGCTGGATATCCAGCAACCCTCTGAGGTCAATGTGAATGGGGTCGATGCGAACATCATCCAGATTTTTCAACGCCGCTTCAACGGATTCCAGTGCTTCCTCAATGGATCGTTCAATCTCATCTTCATCAATATCAATGTCAATATCAACATCATGGTTTCGTGATGGCCCTGATATCTTTTTGAGACCCTCCTTCGAGGATTTATTGTTTTGTTGAGCAAATCCTGAAAGGCTGATGGTACCCATGATTGCGAAAATAAGCAGGAGACGGAAGCAAGAATTCATAAGCTTAGAGGTTGGTATAAAGATAATACTCCCGGCCAGTAAAAAGGTTACACGTTTTTCAGGGCTTTTTTAAAATAACACCAGAATTAGCCTTTCCACGTACAAATTCTGTATTAAAAACACTTCATTCAGGCTATTTCAACAAAATCCTATCAATTTATTGGTAGTGTAACAAAGAAAGTTGCGCCCTGCCCCGGGGTACTTTCGGCCCGAATTATTCCATGATGATTCTCTGCAATTCTTTTGCATAATGCCAGGCCGATACCGGTGCCGGTATATTGCTCTTTGGTGTGCAGGCGCTGAAACATCGTAAAGATTTTGGACTCGTAATGCTGATCAAATCCAATTCCATTATCCTGAAATGAAAGCCTGATATAATCTTTCCTGGTATCCAATCCTGATTTCGGATCAATGCTATCCTTTTCAAGATAAGCACAACGAATAACAATCCTCGGATGTTCGAGGGAAAACTTCAGTGAGTTTCCAATAAGGTTTGCAAATAATTGTGTGATCTGTGAAAAATCTCCGACAATCGATGGCAGACTATCGCTTTCGATTCGTCCTTGTTTCTCTTCCAGCAATAATTCAAAATCGGTTCTTACACGATGAACCACCTCATTGAGATCCACCAGGGTAAACATTGTCTCGCGATTCACAAGCCTGCTGAAATTCAGCAACGATTTGATCAGGTCGGACATTCTTCCTGCAGAAATCTTAATTTTATCGAGGTATTTTCGATGCTGTTGTTCATTTTTCAGGTCGCGCTCAATCATACCTACAAAAGTCTGAATCTTTCTCAGAGGCTCCTGGAGATCGTGTGAGGCCACGTATGCAAATTGCTCCAGCTCCTTATTCTGTGCTTCAAGCTCTGCGGTATATTGTAGTAGTTTCTCATCCGTCGCTTTCTTTTCGGTGAGGTCGCGGGTCACTTTAGAAAACCCGATGTGGTTCCCTGCTTTATCGTGCAACGCAGTCATCACAATACTTCCCCAAAATCGTGATCCATCTTTTCGCACGCGCCATCCCTCGTGCACGGCTTTTCCTTCCGACAAGGCTCTATGAAGAAGCCTGGAAGGTAAATCCCCATCGCGATCTTCGTTCGTATAAAACTTTTTAAAATTCTGACCAATAATTTCTGCTGCTTTGTATCCCTTGATCATTTCTGCACCGGCATTCCAGTTTTGAATATTGCCGTGCACATCGAGAAGTACGATCGCATAGTCCTGAACTTCTGCAATCATCTGGTGATATCGTTCTTCACTCAGTCTCAATTGCTCATGACTGCGGAGAAGTGCATCTTCCGTAATTTTTTTGTCAGTCAAATCGCGTGTTACCTTGGTAAAACCGATGACTGTATTATGTTGGTTGTGCAGGGCCGTAATGGTAACGCTGCCCCAAAACCGTGTACCATCTTTTCTCACGCGCCAGCCTTCATGCACAGCACGTCCCGTCTGTGTGGCTTGCGTAATAAGTTTTTCAGGAAGTCCGGTGGCTTTGTCTTCGGGCAGGTAAAAAACAGAAAAATTCTTTCCAATGATTTCAGCCGCTGTATACTGTTTTATTTTTTCTGCTCCGAGATTCCAGTTTATAATATTACCACGTTCATCCAGCAAAATGATGGCGTAATCCTGTATCTCATTGATCATCTTAAGATACCGCTCTGCTCTCACGTCTTCAGGAAACCATGTCACGGAATCTGATGCTGTGCTTCCTGTTTCTTTGTACTTCATGAGACTAAAAGAGGGCGATCATTTCCATACTGCAGATCGCGGTTGCTTGTTTTATGGGTACGTAGGCTTCTTCAAATGTTAAAGTACTCAAAAAACATTCCCCGATAAACATAATCTTAAAATAGGCGCAGAAGTATGAATATTGAAGAATTATCCCGGAAGAATGATCCATCATAGGAATAAATTTCTACAGCTGTCGGTAAATTACCTGAGGTTCAATCCCATGCTACTGTATAAAGTTGATGCCAAATCAAACTTCAACACTATTCTTCTCCCCGATCTGCTGCCGCCACATCGCGTAGTACAATCCTTTTTCAAGAAGTAATTCGTCATGCTTACCGGATTCAATAATGCGCCCTCGCTCCAGTACGAAAATCCTGTCTGCATGCATGATGGTCGACAAACGATGCGCGATCAGGATGGTGATATGATCTTTGATCACAGAAACTTCGCGAATGGTTGCTGTGATTTCTTCTTCTGTAATGGAATCCAGCGATGATGTGGCCTCATCAAACACCAATATGTCGGGCTGACGCAGTAAGGCTCGTGCAATCGAAAGTCGCTGCTTCTCTCCTCCGGAAACTTTTACGCCCCCCTCTCCGATTACGGTGTCTAATCCGTTACTGGCACGGGCTAATAAATTCTGACAGGCAGCCTTATGCAATACCATCATACATTCTTCATCGGTAGCCGTGGGACGCACGAACAATAAATTCTCTCGAATGGTCCCTGAAAATAATTGCGTATCCTGCGTTACAAATCCGATCTTTTCACGAAGTTCATCGAGGTTGATGGAAGTACTGGCAACATTGTTATAGAGTATCGTTCCTTCTTTCGGAGGATACAAGCCAACAAGGAGTTTTACCAAAGTAGTTTTTCCTGACCCCGAAGGACCAACGAAGGCTATCGTCTGTCCGTTACGTGTCATAAAGGAAATGTCATTCAATGCATTGGTACTGGCCGATTGATGTTTAAAACCAACGTGATTGAAACTCAAACTTGTTACACGACCAATCGTTTGTGGATTTTTTGGTTTTACTTCTTTTGGAAGATTTAATATTCTGTCGAAGTTCAGCAACGAAACCTCTGCCTCGCGATACGCAATAATCACATTGCCCAACTCCTGCAAAGGACCGAACAGGAAAAAAGAATAAAACAGAAACGTAAAATATTTTCCTGGCGTTAGTTCGTTGTCAAAGATGAGCATCAGCAAAATCACCACCATCACACTCCGTATAAAATTTACCGTAGTACCCTGAAGAAAACTCATACTCCTCACGTATTTTACTTTCTTCAACTCAAGTCCAAGGATCTTATAGGTCGTATTATTTAACCGTTCAATCTCCTGGTTCGCCAGGCCCAGACTTTTCACAAGTTCAATGTTACGAAGTGATTCGGTAGTAGATCCAGCCAATGCGGTTGTCTCCTTGACGATGCCTTTCTGCACAACTTTAATTTTCCTGCTGAGCAGCCAACTGGTAATTGCGATAATCGGAACTGCGGCAATGTAAACCAGAGTAACTTTATAGCTTGTTGCCAGGGAATATACCACCACGAATACCATTCCGACAAGGCTGGCGAACAAAACGCTGATGAATGATGTGATGAACTTTTCGGAATCCGTTCGTACTTTTTGAAGTATCCCCAGGGTCTCTCCGCTACGTTGGTCTTCGAATGTCTGGTAAGGAAGCTCCAGCGAATGCTTGAGTCCGTCGGCATACATTTTAGCACCCAGCTTTTGTACGACAATACTCGTGAAGTAATCCTGCAGATTCTTGGCTATGCGTGACACCATGGCGGCACCGATAGCCAATCCTACCAGGTACAAAATTCCTTTAATAAAGTCGGGACGTGACAGTAAATCTTTTTTTTCTATGAAATTATCCACAATCTTTCCAGTGATATGCGGATCAAGGAGGGAGAATACCTGGCTGGTGGAAGCGAGGAGTAACGCAATAGCAATCAGTCCCTTATAATTTTTTAAATAGCTGTAAAGTATTTTCATCGGGGTTACAACACAAAAGAGTGTGAATTTGTTGCAAAGAAAGCAGATGAAGTGACCTTTTACCAAAAAGAACGTATATTCGTTCCATGCTCAAACGACTGATCAAAGGCTATCTCGTATTTCTTAAGGCAGACCTTTTGATTTTGGCAATATTACCGGTCCTTTCTTTTATTACTTACTTGCTCCACGTACTATTTGTAAGGTAAAGTTCATTTTATCCTGCGTCACGATTATTCACTCAATATATATAGCAACACACCTAACCCAAGTCTGCTTCATTTCGATTTTCTTTAGTTTCTGCATTATAAAAATCCATTGATTTATGAAAACCATTAGCTTGCTCACCCTTGTATTTACGATTGTCTTATCCGGAATATATGGGGCAGCCGCTCAAACTCCCGCAGCACCAGCAACTCCTCCTGTCCCTCCTGCTGTTGTCTATGCAGTCCCAAATCCAACCTATGTGTCTATTCCCATGGAGATCGATGTCAACAAGCCGGCTGCAGAAGTTTGGAAGCGCGTTGGCAAGTATTGTGATATTGGTGAATGGGCAAGGTTTCCCTGCACAATCACTTCAGGCAAAGATGGAGAGGTCGGAGCGGTACGTTCAGTTGGTAATGAAATTCTGGTGGGAATGACTGAACTTTCGTATACTTATACACAGCCGGTACGGGAAGGAAGACCATACAATTTATATCACGGAACGTTGGAAGCAAGGCCTGTTACGGCTACCACTTCAAAACTGGTGTACACCCTTATCTTCGACAATTCAATGCTTGCCGATGATGCTGCACGCCAGGCTGATCTGGCAAGACGCAGAACCATGTTTACAGGATGGCTTCAAAATATGAAGATACTCGCCGAAGGAGGAACAATGCCACCGGCACCACCGCGACCAGGCAATTAGTTATTTTAAATTATTAACCCGTGTTAATAATTTAAAATTAAATCGCTGAGTTAGATTTACTACAAATACATGATGGGCTTGAGGATAGCCCCCAGCGTCCTGCGCAGTTCATCTAAAGTTCCTGGTTTTGTAATAAAAGCCTTAGCACCAAATTTCCGTATGATTTGCATGGTTTCATCGTCTGAAGCTGTAGTCAGCACAATGACAGGAATTTTTTTAAGTTCGGTACGCTTGATCTTTTCCAGAAACTCTGCTCCTTTCATTCTTGGTAAATTGAGGTCGAGAAAAATAATATCCGCTACAATTTCCTTAGCGATTAACTTTTCCAAAGCTACATCCGCAGCATCAAAGGCCGCAATTTGCAGGGAGGGATTTATCTGACGAACAACTTCGATAAAAAAATCCCGATCATCATCATCGTCCTCTATCAATAATATCCTCTCGTAGACGCCCATTAAAAAGTTTTCGTCAGTAATGTTTATTACCGAAGTAATACGATACAGAAATGTATTAAATCAAAATTAGTAATACACATGCTCTTACACGACCGACCGATAAATGAACATAAAGGGGGTTAAATTGCAACGACGTTAGTTTGTAATACAAAAAAAAGCGACTCGCATTTCTGCGAGCCGCTCATCCTAAAGGGTTATGGGCCAGGAAAATTATCTTCCTCGTTGATTTATTCCCCGATCAACTCCGGGTCGGTTCAACTGCATTGTTCTTCCGGTAGTGTTTGCCGGACTTTCCCGATTGATGTCCCGCATGGGCAGGCTGCTTCCACGGTTCATAGATCGTCCAGGATCTGATCCCTGATTCATAGAAGGTGGTGAAGGTCTACTCATACGCTCCGTACCTTCATTCATTCGTTGAACATCAGTCGTCCTTCGCATCGGGTTCTGATTTGAGAATATCTCCCGATCGATTCGCTGGTCCGGTGTACGATTCATTCGATCTACCGAATACGAAGTACGAGGTGCATTCATGTCTCGACCCAGATTCGAAGATGCACCCCTATTATTTCTCCAATCCGGTTGACTGTTTGTTCCACCTGCTGATGGTCGCGCTGGACTCAAGTTCGGAGAGGAATTTTCTCGCTGATCATTCGTATTCCGATCATAATGTTCTGAAACCTGAGCATCACGTCCTCTGCTCCTGTCATTGTGCTCACCCTGATATGCGTTGCTATTTTGCCTTGATCTGTAATGATCAATCTGATCGCGATGACGATTGTACACAACTACCGAAGTAGTTCTTATAGGTCTGTACATCGAGTACGCATATCCAACCCGATGCGTATTACATACTGAATAATAAGAACGGTAAGGTTGCCACCAGGGATTATACGTGTAATACGCAACAGGTCTCCATGGACGCCACCACATGGGGCGCACACTCCATCGGTAAGGAGAAACCCATCCAATATAGTAAGGACTATATACATATTGAACAGAAGGCCATGCCCACACATTCACCACGGTGCGTGTTGTAGTAGTACCTGCATTTACCCTAACCTCCGTGGTAGGTTCAATGATGGTTTCCATGCCATACACATCGGGATCGCCAATGATCTGCAATACAGCTTTTCCGTTGGCGAGTTTTTCAAGCTCAATCACGGCAACGTCTTGATTTTCCCGTTGAGAAATGATGGCCTGAAGAATGAATGTGTGTACGTTTCCTTCATTCCTGTCGATTACTTTTATATAATCGATATCACCGTCTCCGTTAAGATCCAGATTATTCACTTTACTATCCGGCGAATTCAGTTGCCGCTCAAAATCTTCCGGTGAGGTTGATTTTTTAAACACTTCAAGCGCGCCTTCAAGGCTGAAATCATCGCCAGGAACTTCAGCCTGATTAGGCTGAGCCAGGGAGAGCAGTGAACACAACACCATGAAAAACATTGCCATAAAAAGAACCCACAAAAACCTTCTCGTTTCCATAATGATTTTGGTTGTTTCTTCTATATAAACAAAGAACAGGCCAAATAAATTATGCCTTTCAGAAAAATATTTTTCGTGATTGTTCGCCTGAACCACAACCCGTCATGCACACTGTAAAAGGGTTAGTAACCCCTAATTACGGGATGTTACGGGATAAGTTCATTCGGAGATTTTTTGCCTGCCTGCCAGCTGTCAAGATTTTCAATCGTAGTATTTGAAATTCCCTGCAAGGCTTCAATCGTAAGAAAAGCCTGGTGGCCCGTCACAATCACTTTTGTATTGGAAATAACACGGGCAAAGAGATCATCGGTTAACAAATCCTTTTGATGATCTTCAAAAAATAATGCTTTCTCTTTCTCGTAGACATCAAGGCATGCGCCGCCAAGATGTCCCCGATCTAAAGCGTCAAGCAGATCTTCCGTGTTCACAATACCGCCTCGGGACGTATTGATCAGGATACATTCCCTTTTCATCAATTGCAGTTGGGCTGCTGCGATCATATAGCGGGTATGATCGTTGAGCGGACAATGGATGGAAATAATATCACTTCTCCTAAACAACTCATCGAGCGAAACGTATTCGATCCCCATGGATGATGATTCGTTGTTCTGGATCGGGTCGTAAGCTATGAGGTTAGTACCAAAGCCCTTCATAATTTTAGAGAAGACCATACCAATCGTCCCTGTTCCGATAACTCCCACGGTCCTTCCATGAATATCAAACCCAACGAGTGTGTTAAGTCGAAAATCGTTCGAACGAATTAAACGTTGCCCCTCGATCAGTTTTCGATTCAGCGCCATCAACAAAGCCACAGCATGTTCGGCGATGGCATACGGTGAATAGACAGGGACGTTCGCCACGTTGATTCCCAATTTTTTAGCGGCTCCCAAATCAACATGATCAAACCCTGCAGATCGCAACGCAATTTGTCTTATCCCCAGGGTTTTTAATTTCTCAAGAACAGGTGCCGAGGCATCGTCACCCGTAAACAGTGCAATCGCTTGACAGCCGGAAGCAAGGTGAACCGTTTCAAGAGATAATTTATTTTGAGTAAGTACCAACTCGTGTTTCTTCGCGGCGGCAGTTTCTAAAAACGGAATTTCGTATGGATGAGCACTGTAGACAAGAACCTTCATGAGTGTTGTAAGATGAAGTGTAAGGTACACATATTCAAACCGACTCTGCCATGTCCGTCTCATTTCTACATGGCGAATACTGGTTAACAAGTAAGCTTGTTTGAGCAGTAATCTCTACACAATGGTGTGCCCTCACAAAAAAAACAAATCACGAAAATAATTTATTCATTGTGCTGATGATAGTCATTGCAGCTTAATCAGAAGGCTTATCACTCTTTATACTCGTGTTAAAATTTAAAGGATGAGAGGTAGCATGGAAATTGACAAGTAGTATGTATATAAACACCAGGAATTATGAAAATGAGAAATTGTACGGGATTAATAACCTTTGTGCTAATAGCGTGTGTCTACATGGCGAAAGCACAAAGTGGAGCCATCGGCTTTCATGCAACGATGGCTGAATACGATGGAGACCTGAATGGCAACCAACACCATTACTACGAATTTGAAAGGCCGCGTATAGGTGGAGCCTTGTCACTTCAGCAATATCTGAATCCATCATTCAACCTGGTTGAAAAACTTTCCTATAACAGAGTTGACTATAGAAATGGTGACAGGACGGTTGGCTTTAAATCTGACATTTTTGCCTTGAACCTGAAACTTAAATACAAATTCAATAACGGGTATATATTTAAAGAAGACTCATGGTTTGCACCATTCCTTGCTGGCGGCATTGGAGCAACAAGCCTTCGCTCACGCGAATGGACAACGGAGAGTAATGCTAAAATCTTTAATGATCGTTATGAAGTGAACATAGCTGCTGGTGGCGGTGTACTCTTCCAGTTTAATGATCGCGTTGGATTAGAGTTAGCGAACACAATCAATATGCCCATGAATGATGGATGGGACGGTGTTACGACTGACAAAGGAAATGACCTGTACTTCCAGCACAGTGCCGGATTGATATTTAACCTGAGTAAACCTAAAGACACAGACGGTGATGGCGTGCCGGATAAGAAAGACCAATGCATTGATACACCGATGACTGCCACTGTCGATTCAAAAGGTTGTCCGGTTGATACCGATGTGGATGGTGTGGCAGATTACTTGGATACTTGTCCTCTGGTTGCCGGCCCAGCATCATTGAATGGTTGTCCGGATGGTGATAAAGATGGTGTCGCCGATAAAGATGACACATGTCCTGAAGTTGCTGGCCTCGCCCGTTTCACCGGTTGTCCGGATAGTGATGGTGACGGCATTCAGGATTCAGCGGATGCCTGTCCTAACATTGCAGGATTGGATATCTTTAAAGGATGTCCGGATAGTGATGGTGATGGTGTTGAAGACAGCAAAGACAAATGTACTGAGACACCCAAGGGTGTGAAAGTAGACGTCAATGGATGTATTGCCGATACTGACGGAGATGGTGTTAGCGATGTAGATGATAATTGTCCCGCTGTTGCTGGTATTGTTGCAAATAAAGGGTGTCCTGCTGTTAAAGCTGAAGTTCTTCAACTCTTTCAACGAGCTCTTCAGGGAATACAATTTGAAACCGGTCGTGCCGTCATCAAGAAAACATCCTTCCCGATTATGGACGCCATCGTTAAAGTTATGGTAGATAATCCAAGTTACCGGTTAATTATCGGTGGGCATACAGATAGTGTTGGATCAGATCAGACAAACCTGACCTTATCAAAAAATCGCGCTGATGCTGTGGCCAATTACCTGATCGCAAAGGGTATCGATCCACTGCGAATTTCATCTAGCGGTTATGGTGAAACAACACCTGTGGATACCAATGATACTGCCGCTGGTCGTGCCCGTAACAGACGCGTAGAATTTAAAGTTGAGTTTTTGAAAGCTGCAAACTAAACCATAGTTCAAATTAGTAAACGAAGCTCCTGCAAGGGAGCTTCGTTTTTACTTTATGCATTTGGTAATTTTTTTCTTCAATAACCATTGCCATACCTGCCATTACGGGAGATGGCGATCTTCAATGATTGTATTTGTGTTTCCGATCCTGTGAATACATTGGTAGGAAACCTGTAGTATTTCATGATGCCCTCCAACAGATCAGTAGCATAATAGTTATTCAGCGACATGCCTGCCAGGTATTGAAGCCGAAGGTTTCGATCTGTATTGATCTGGGCATCGGACATCCATTCAGAAAGATCGGATGGTTGTGCAGCATAGGTGCCCATCAAACTCGCTGCTGAGGGAAAACTAACTTCTTCCAACGAGTGTTTTACCATGGCATGATCGGGACGATCCAGACGAGCCTGAAGTGAATCGATGTTTATTTTTGTTCCTTCTGCCTGACCGAATAAAACCGCATCGAAGCCTTCGCCACTATAGTCATTGCTAAACAGTACACCATTAGGAAACACTTTGAAGAACGTTGCAATCACACTCTTGATTGTTTTCTGATCACTTTCGTAAAGCGGAATCCACAATGACATCACGCCTCCGGGTTTCAGATGTGCCTTACACATTTCATAGTATTCAACGGTATTCAAAGCCGCACTTCCTTTCACCCACGGATCAATGGGATCGGATGTAATCACATCAAATTTTTCATCGGAGGTGCTGATGTAATGCCGGCCATCATCGTATTCAACGCGAACTTGCTTGCCGTTCACCATGTGCGGATTATGCTCAGCAATACCATCGGTGATCCCGTAGTTCACGCTCGAGAACATGGGTGTTACCACTTTAGGAACCAGGGATTCAATATCACAGATCACAATTTCTTTCACCGTGGGATGTGTGACAAACGTGCCGGCAGTAACCCCTGCACCACATGCAACAACAAGTACTGACTCAGGTTTCTCAACACCCAATGCCGAGAGGTGGCCGAGCATGCGTTGCAAACGCATATCCTGCGGATCCGTGGATGCTTGTACTTTTCCGGCAGAATGAAAATTTCTTACCCCCGAGGACCATTGTGTTACTGCAACCGATCCATTGAGACCTTCACCCACATACAAGGCATAAATATCGGGCTGACCTTCCTGCAGTGTTTCATAATTTGGAATATTTTCTGCCGGCGTAATTTTCTCTGCGAGACGCCTGCCGTAAGTAGCCATGTATCGGCCGTACGCTACAGCACCCCACGGCACGGTAGAAATATGCGACACCAACAGGGTTACCAAAGCAATCACTCCTACACTGATTCCTGCAAACCGAAGTGCTGAAGATTTCTTTCCTTCCGATTTTTCTGTTGACACAAATGGTGCAAACATGACCAGCGATGCAACGCCCGCGATAATCATGATTATTTTTTCTGATAACTGTGTACCCCAGATGGGTAAACCAATAAAACTAAATAACCACGAACCCAAAATGGCACCCACGGTATTTGCCGCATACACACCCCCCACTAATTTGCCTGGGTCTTGTCCCTTAGCAGCAACGGATGCCAGGGCAATTGGAAAACTTGCACCCCACAGAATTGCGGAAGGAAGTACTGCAAAAGCAACGCGTGTAAGATCAAGTTGAAATGTAAACCAGGTACTGGTTGCCAACGCGGGATTAATCGGCCAGTAAGGTAAAGAAAACGCTATGATGTATGCCGCCCAACCGATAGCAAGTATTAATAACAATTGACAGATCGCGAATGCCTGTCGTGGGTTGGTCATGTCTTTGGCGAGATGCGATCCTGCCGTGCTACCGATACCAAGACCAACGAGGAAGACACCCAATATAATTGAAAATGTATACACCGTTGCGCCCAGCATGATCGCCAGCAGTCGCGTCCAGATAACTTCAGCACCAAGGGCACCCATACCCGATAATGCAATGGCAACGTAAACCATTTTGGATTCGTTGGCATACACCATGGGTTCGGATTCAGGTTGTGACGCTTCGTGCGCAGTGAATTTTGAAATGATCATGGCGCAGAGGGCAACAAGAATGTTCAATGAAAGTGCCACGTAGGTAGCAATCGCCGTGTCATAAACACGTAATAAATAAAATCCGGTAACCAAACATCCAATGACAGCGCCAACAATATTACCTCCGTAGAAAAACCCCATCCACGAAATTCCGCGCGGTGATGTTTCCACCCATCGAGCAATAGCCGGTAACGTAGCACCCATTAAAATAGTAGGAGGCACAAGGCAAATGCCACCTACAATAGCCCGGAACATAACGCTTTGTATAAGTCCATGACCCGTTACAGAAGCATAGGCACTTTCTATCAAGGGCATTCCAAACAATACCAAAAGTCCAAGCGCTCCGATACCCAATTCAAGCCATGCATACACCATCAGCGGATGTTTACTTCTCGAAATATATTTTGGCAACAACAAACTGCCAATGCACATGCCACCCATGAATGTACCCAGCAACACGCCCAGGGACAATGATGTAAGGCCAACAACAAGTTGAAGCATCTGTAACCAAACAATTTCATAGATCAATGCAGCACAACCGCTGCCGATAAATAAAAGAAGAAGCAACGGCAGCACACGGCCGTGTTCCGGAGATGAGATAGAAGTTGAACGACTCACAGGTTTTTAGGTTTAAGGGAACGTAAATTTAGATGCTCAATTCTATTTCCGAACACTTTTAACCTTTTATAAGGTGAATATTATAAAGTCGTCTGTTACAGGTAATTTCAAACTTCGGCCCAAAGGAGCATTTATCTTTGTTTTTTCTCCACCTGTCAAATTGTTGGTGATTTACTGGTAAATCCGGGGCAACTTTAACAACGGTATCTTTTTATATATTGAGATATCATTCACAACAGAAGTCAACATCATTATGAAAAATCTGAAAATTATTATTTTGTTGGTTGCGCTTACTGCAACATACGCTGCATCAGCACAACAACCTACTCCGCCCGCTGGCGGTCCTCCGACTGGTGGTCCCGGTATGGGCAGCGGAAGACGTGGTCCCATGGAGGATCCTGATCGCATTATAGAAGGAGGCGGTATTTTTCCTGCAGGCTGGAACGCACGCGTTGACCTCGGCCGGGGTGGTACTGAACAACGGGTTAACCTGGTTATCTTTAATACCAAAGGTGATGGCTTTCATGCCAAGATGGGACCTGCCGCTACGTTCTACAATTCAAGTTGGACCAAGTCAGGCAACTACACATTCTCTACCCGGGTTACGCAAACCGAAAAGCCTACTCACCCGATTTCATATGGAATCTTTGTGGGCGGTCAGAACCTGAGTGACACGACCCAGACCTACACGTATTTCCTTGTTCGCGCTAATCGTGAAGGGGTGGGTGAGTTTTACATTGCTACGAAAAAAGGAAAAGCACGACCAGTTGCCGTGGTTCCGTGGACAGCAGATCTTGCTATCAACAAACAGGATGAAGCAGGTAAGCAGGTAAACGTGCTGGGTGTACAAGTAAAGGGCAATGATGTGATTTTTACCTCTAATGGAACTGAAGTAGCCCGCAAGACAAAAGCAGAGGTGCAAACCGATGGTTTGATTGGCTTCCGTGTTACGCACAATACCGATATTGATTTCGATCAGATCAAGAAGTAGGGTTGATTCTATTTTTTATGAGCCACGGGCAGGGTTTTATTTGAACTCAATCCGTGGTTTTTTTGTGGTTATTTCGTCTGAAATTACCACCATGTAGCTTGAAGAAAACCGTATAGAAAATTCCAAGTGAATAAATATTTCACATTCTCTGTAAGTTTTTTGAGTTCCCCGACACCTATACGCCAAATCATAGTTTAAAAGCTTGGAAAAAGCCTTCTTAAATGATATTCACGAACATCAGGGCATCATACTGAAGGTATGTAGCATGTATTGCGATGACCGTGATGATCGTGAAGATCTTTTTCAGGAGATCGTGTTGCAGTTGTGGAAGTCTTATTCCGGGTTTAAAGGTGATGCCAAGGTAAGCACCTGGATGTACAGGGTGGCGCTGAATATCGCCATCACGAGGTTAAAGAAAACCAAAAGGCGACCCGATACCCAGCGTTTAGGCAGAGATAATTTTAATATTGGAGAAGTTGCCAATCATCGGCTGGATATACAATTCAGTGTTGAACTGCAACAAGCGATCAATATGCTGAACCGATTTGACCGCGCGCTGATGATGTTGTACCTGGATGAGAAGAGTTATAGCGACATCGGAGATATCATGGGCATTTCCGAGTCAAATGTTGGTGTGAAGATCAACCGGATCAAAAATAGATTAAAGTCAATACTCAACCCTTCATGATATGGAACTTGACGACTTAAAAAAAGGATGGAAGGAAATAACCATAACACACTCAACCTTAAATAGTAAAAATATGGAACAGATCGAAATGATACTGAAGCAAAAGACTTCAGATTTGGTTAACAAGGTGAAGACCAGTTATGAATCATTAATCTCCTATGTACTCGTGTCAATTGCCTTTTCGCTGGTCTTCATGGGTTTTATTCCCTGGCTGCTCGGACAGGACGGACCTGTCTATCATTGGCCAACAACATTTGATCGTGCTTTGAACATGTTGGTGATCGTGGTGTTGGGCCTGACATTTATTTTTTTCTATTGGGTAAAATACAAAGCGATAGCAACAGTATTCGAGGGACCTGATATTAAGCAAGGGCTGATCAGGAATATCGAAAAGCTGAGAAACGCATTCATGCATGAAGTTATATATGTGATCGCGTTGTTTATGGGGTGGTTTACCATAGCACGGTTTCATTCGCAAGTTGCAGGCTATGGCGAGTTCTGGGATATTTTACATCCTGATATCCTGCTTGCCATTGGAGCGATGACGATTTTTCTGGGGAGTTATCTTATCGTGCGATACAGATTATATAAAAAATACATTTCGGAGCTTAAGGGATATCTGGAAGAATTTGAAAAGGCATAGGGCATCGCGACAATAAAAGCGAAAGCGTATTTCTAAAAATCCATGTTTTTCGTAACACGAATTCCGTTCTTTTTAAATTCCTCCATGTAAAACAGAATTCTCTTTTTGGCTACTGCCAGATCAGTTGTATTCAAACTGATATTCAGTAAGTCAATAAACCACGGAGTCTTTACGGGATCGAGTACATACGTGTTTACGATTTCACGTGAAATCGGCAACGTTGTTGTTTTGGAACCGTCGTGCACATCTTTATGTTTTGCACTCAGGAGTTTTTCATATTCTTCCACCAGGAGTTTATTGAATAACGCTGCATCAAAAACATCACCTACCTTGGTGCCGGCTTGTGAATCAGCTTCTGTAAGCTTAGCACCCTTATGAATCCATTCCCAAAGAATACTCAGGCGGATTTCGCCGGTGGCCATGTCTTCCATCAAATACAAAATATCATCATTACCAAAAAAATCTGCCGGTTTCAACGCAGCAGCCTGCATGCCTTGAAGAAAAGCATTTCCATACTGCAACGCTACACTTAACAAATTGCGTGCACCACGAATAGTGATCGGTGCCGGTTCGAGCAGCAACAACGCATCAGCATCCTGCGTGGTGTATGTTAGCTGAGGAAATTTTCTTCCGAGTTGATTTTGCTGTCCGGCTTTTTCCCAAACCGGCCTTACGATATTCACCATCTTCCAATGCGCTACCCATTTTCCGCTCGCTCCATCGCGTTGCTCGCGCTCTGCTCCTGCCAGTGCCTTCGCCATACTCGCGGCAACACCTTCCTTCGAACCGACCGGTATATTAGGTTCCATACCACCCTGCCAAAGTGCATAATTGCCATGGACATCGGGAGTATTGACTGCACGTCTTACCCGATCCTCATAGATCCTCATGTAGCCATATGTCATCGTGATACTTTCGATGTTGGGATTGATAAATGTTTTGTCCCAGGACAGAGCATCAGACACACTGTTGATGTAATCCCAGCGTCCTGTGTTGAACCCCACAAAATGTTTCCCCAACGCAGCACGGATCTCCATCAACTGAAATGTTTCTTCAAGTTGCTCTACCAGTACATACACGTTTATGGTTCCACGTTCCAACCCAAGGTGTAATTCCAGCGCAGTCAACAGATCATTCCACAATGCAGCTTCTCCTGCCGTTTGTATTTTAGGCAGATATAAAACAATGGATGCACCGGCACGTTGCAGGGCTTTATAGTTGTTCACCACATACAGTGTCGGGTCGACAATCGAGGCGGCCATGGCCACACCTTGTTGATCAAGGACATGACGATCGTCAAGATGAAGTCCGCGGGCACGAAATATTTTTGTTGTGAAATTTAATTGTTCTTTCCAGTCTTTGATTATTTCACGGCCGAGAAAATCTTTTGCCCAGACGTTCATCTCTCCGGCTACCTTTTCAGCTACGTTCAAAAACAACGGATCTTTATGAATGGCCAGTTTAAGATTGCGTTGGTTGTCAAGCGACATGGCATCAATTTGTCCGAGGGCATCTTCTCCATCAAACATCCAGCCATCCGCACCGGAAAGCAAGGCATAAGCCACATTACGAATACTGCTTTCCAATGTGGCATTAGGTTTTGCTGCAGGCCCTGTGCCTTGTATCCATTGTCGTTGCAAATCGTGGGGTATCACTGAACCTTCAAACCTGCCCTGTCTTGCATCTTTTACTTTTATATGGGTACGTGGAATGATACCCTCGGGATCGGAAAATGTAATCCGTTGTTTCTGCTGCTGTCGTTCGGCTCTTCGCCGAATGCGTGCATCCATAGCTTCTTTAATATCCGCATTGAAAGGCGCCAGAAAAGAAAGTGCAGCAAGAACTTCTTCGGTATAAATATCCTTATACGTTTCTTTCAGGTTCCCGCGAATCGTAATAGTAGAGTTCATGTGTTATCTTAAAATGATGATCACTTTTTTCTGTTCAAAAATAAAACGGTAGCAACAACGAAAATCAGCGTTACTGCCAATATCAGTAAATACGTAAAACCTCCGGAAACATTCTGCACATCGACACTCATCGACTCCAGTTTTTTATATGCAGGAATCATCCACGACATCACATAGGCCTGCATGCAGGTGATTACACAAATGGCAAACAGCATGATAAAACTATGCTTCACCGTAAATCGGAATAGGTTTGATTCCTTTCCGACGAGTCCCACGGCAGCAGCACCGATGGCAATGGATTGTGGAGAAATCATTTTGGCCGCTACCCCACCCGACGCGTTTGCACTTACCGTTACTACAGGATCAACCCCAATGGTCTCCGCTGACGTAGCCTGAAGTTTACAAAACAGAGCGTTGGATGACGTATCAGAGCCTGTGAGAAATACACCCAACCATCCAAGTATCGGCGAGAAAAACGGAAACAGTACTCCCGTGCCAGCGAGTGCCATCGCCATGGTGATGGACATACCCGAATTGTTAGCAACAAATGCAAAGCCCACCACAGAAGCAATCGTGATGATTGAAAACTTTAATTGCTTCAGCGTTGACCAATACGTTTTGATCCCTTCTGCATAAGTCATCCCCACAAGCGGAATCGAAATAAACGTTACGATCAGCAAAGCAGTGCCCGGTGCCGAAAGGTAATTAAACTCAAAAGGTTTGATAATAAATGAACTTCCGTTCTCCATAAAGATTGCATGGGTAAGAACTGGAATTTCGAACTTCAGGATACCCATCGAGTTCAACGCATCTTTTACTGGCTGAAGTCCCCAGGCAATAATGAAAATAGTCATAATCATATAGGGCGACCATGCCCTGAAAATCTGTCCCGCCGTATATTGTATTTTCGTATTGATGGTTTGAGGAGGTTCTTCGCTGAAGCGCCAGATCGATTTTGGTTTCCAGTATTTCAACAGCACCATAAGACAAAGGATCGATGCAATTCCTGCCAGCACATCCGGAAGCATAGGGCCCATATAATTGGAAGCAAGCCATTGAAAGAAGGCAAATGACAATCCCGATGCGATGATGGCAGGAAGTACTTCAAGCGATTTCCTGAAACCCGACATCAGCACAACCAAATAGAATGGCACCAGGAGCGACAGGATTGGCAACGTGCGGCCCACCATTTGTGATATCGCCATCTCCGGAATATCGGACACACGCGATGCGATGATAATCGGCGTGCCCACAGAACCAAAAGCAACAGGAGCCGTGTTGGCAATGAGACAAATGCCAGCCGCGTATAATGGATTAAATCCAAGACCAACCAACATCGCGGCGGATATGGCAACGGGAGCACCAAAGCCCGCCGCGCCTTCAAGAAATGATCCGAAAGAAAATGCAATCAACAGTGCCTGAAGTCTGCGGTCAGGAGTTATTGATGCCATAAAGTTTTTGATGATCTCGAACTGCCCGCTCTTTACGGTGACATTAAACAGGAATACCGCACCGATGATCACCCAACAGATTGGGAACAAACCATATAATGCTCCGTGGAATGCCGACAACACACCGAGTTTCACAGGCATACCATAAACAACAATGGTCAGTACAATGGCAAGCAGTATGGTAAGCAGACTGGCAATGTATCCTTTTACTTTCCTGATGAGCAACCAAAAAATAAAGATGACAGGAATTGCTGCGACCAACGCTGACAATACAATGTTATGAAGAGGATCAATACTTTGGGTCCATGTCATTTGTCAGGTTGTTCTTGCATGATTATAAATATGCATTTTGAAAGTAATCAAAAAAGAATGGAAGATGAAAGGAAAATTATATCAGCATTCTGATAAGCTATGACAGGCGGGACATGTGATGAGGACCTGCAAGAAAATTAATTTGGACGTTATTTAGTGTCTGCATTATTACCACTACTCTCCGAAATATTCGCTGCAAACTTCCTCGTAAGTATAGGACCTAAAATAGAAGTGACAACAACAAGTACCACTACGCCGTTAAGCATCGTTTCACTGAGTAATCGTTCGCCTTGTGCATTCAATGTCTCATAGGCAACCATCGTAGCAGCCAATGTTGCAGCCACCTGTGGCAACGAAAGACTCCACATGAGCATCGTCTTATTCTGTTCAAACTTAAATAATTTTCCTGCAACCCAAGCGGCAAGGAATTTTGCCAATATCAGTCCGCCCACAACCATCAGCACCAGATCAACGTGTTGCACAATAGTTTGTACAAAAATCTTTGTGTTGACAAGAAAACCCGTGCCCAACAAAAACACGGGAATGAATAATGCGTGGCTGACTACACCCAATGTCTTACCACTCTTGTGATCTTCGCCGAGCGCACGATTCACAGCAATCCCGGCAAGGAAAGCACCAACGATTCCTTCAAGTTCAATGGCTTCTGCGAGCACAGAGGCTACGGCCACAACCAGCAGTAAGATCGCCAGCCGCAATTCTTCTGATTGTGTGTAGGTGAATAATTTCTTTGCCACCCAACTCAATCCGAAAACAACGACCGGCACATAGATTGCCAACTCGACAAGAGACACACCAAGGATCTCCGCTGAAAATCCGGTGGAGTGAATGGAAAGACAGATGGCCAGTACCAGCATGGAAGCAATGTCCGTAAAGATGGTGGCTCCTACGGTAATTACCACCGCATCATTTTTTATCAGATCATATTCTTTAATGACAGAAAGACCCAGTAAGGTATGCGAAGCCATCAACGACCCGATCAATACAGCGCTGTTAAGATTGTACCCCAAAAGGTTTCCTACCAACGTGCCCACCATCATGGGCACAATGAACGTGAGAAATCCAAAAGCGCTGGCCCGCTTGCTCACTTTCTTAAAATCATGCAGGTTGATTTCAAACCCGGCAAAGAACATCAACAGCAATTTGCCCAGTTCATTAAAAAGTTTGAACGTAGTTCCCTGCGGATTGACCAGCCCAAGAATATCAGGACCCATTAAAATACCTCCGCAGATTAACCCCACCACACCGGGCAGCTTTAATCTTTCCGCAATTTTTGGCAGGACTACAATAAGGCCGAAGATGATGGAGAATCTTCCAATGATCGGCAGATGTTCAAATATTTCCGAGTAGTTCATAAATGGCTTAATAGGATTGCACAAAGCCCCAACTACTCAAACCCTCACTGGCTTGGTTGTAAATTACACATTTATCCGGGTTTGCATAGCTGACAAAAATCATGTATTCAATAAATCACTGCAGAGTAATAACCAATGTTTGTTTCTTCCACTAATTCGAAATGAAGAGCTCTGCTGCCCCCTCAAAAATATAATTCCATGGAATCGAACTGCACACATGTTATACCTAACTTGAAACGAATGTAATTTACAGCGCCAATCATGACAGTCGGTATTATCATCACATTTTGTGTTCTCTTGCTCTGTGCGTACGTGTTTGACCTGACGTCGTCCAGGACAAAAATCCCATCGGTAATTCTGTTGTTGATTTTGGGTTGGACCGTAAGAAAACTGACTGTGTCATTTGACATTCAGCTACCCGGCTTCTCGTCGGTTCTTCCCGGTCTTGGAACTGTGGGGCTCATTCTGATCGTGCTGGAAGGGTCGCTGGAACTTGAACTTAATAAATCCAAATTCAGGATAATAGCAACATCCTTTTTCGGCGCATTAATTCCTATGCTGGCTTTGTCATTTCTTCTTGCATTTGCTTTCCGGTATTTTGGACACTTCGGATTGAAAGACAGCCTGACAAACGCTATTCCGTTTTGCGTCATTAGCAGTGCTATTGCTATCCCAAGCGTCCGTAATCTTGCCACGCGCAATAAGGAGTTTATAATTTATGAAAGCAGTTTATCAGACATTATAGGCGTTCTCCTTTTCAATTTCATTGCCCTGAACGAAATCATCAGCACACCTTCTTTTGGGCACTTTGTTTTGCAACTCCTGATCATTGCTGTAATCTCGTTCCTGGCCACCGTGAGCCTTTCATTTCTACTTAGTAAAATTGACCATCACGTCAAGTTTGTGCCCATCATTTTACTCATTGTTTTAATTTATTTCATTTCAAAGATCTACCATCTGCCTGGCCTGATTTTCATTTTGTTTTTTGGCATTGCCATCGGTAACCTGGACGAGCTTAAAAAATTTAAATGGCTTGAGCTATTCAAACCTGAAGAGCTAAACAAAGAGGTGATAAAATTCCGGGAGCTAACGTCGGAAGCTGCTTTTTTAGTACGAGCCTTATTTTTCCTGTTGTTCGGTTACTTGATCGAGGATGCGGAGGTGCTTAATACCGATACGTTTCTTTGGGCATTAGCCATTGTGTTCTTCATCTTCTTTTTTCGGGCCATTCAATTGAAGATTTCCAAACTCCCGCTCCAGCCATTATTATTTGTTGCGCCGCGTGGTTTGATTACTATTTTACTTTTCCTTTCCATAGAACCCACTCATACAATATCACTTGTAAATAGATCGCTTATTATTCAGGTCATTATTCTGATGGCTTTACTCATGATGGTGGGGTTGCTTAATCATAAGCCGTCCAGTGCACGTGATATTGCGTGATAAATTGTTTCGGCCCCATGGGCGTAAGATTCACCCGAAAAGCAGAAGGTTGGCCTAAAGATTGTGAAAATTAAAATCCAGATTTATCCCATGATATACATCACCCAGCTCATCTACATTCATCCTGGTCAGGAAATGGTTTTTCATGAATACGAAGACATTGCCATCCCCATCATTTCAAATTACAACGGCCGGCTTTTATTTCGTGTGAGGCCAGACGATCATGCTTTTATAGGACACCATCGGGACAAACCCTATGAAATCCACCTGGTGGAGTTTGACAGCGAACGGGACTTCAGGAATTTCATGGGCGATGAGGAAAGAAAGTGGTTTCTGCATTTGAAGGAGCAATCGATACGTGCTTCGGAGCTAATTCAGGGAACAAAATTATTCTGAGATAGTCAGAATTATTTACCTTAGTGATTAACAACTTCCTTCCTATGACCTCATCACGCAGAAAATTTCTTAAAGGGTTTACGCTTACCTCGGCCTGCCTCCTTACCGGAGGATTTGAAGTCCTGACAGCCGAGGACATACTCAGCGCTAAAGAAAAAGTGGTTCTACGTTTTGCTGTTGGCAGCGATGCGCATTATGGACAACCCAACACGGAGTTTAACAAAACGTTACGCGACTTTGTACTGAACGTTAATAATTTTCACAAGGGGAGTAAGTTGGATGCTTGTGTGGTCAATGGCGATCTGATCCATGACAAAAAAGAATTACTAACGGAAGTAAAGCAAAATCTCGATAAGCTCTCCATGCCCTATTATGTAACACAAGGCAACCACGATCATGTAACGCCTGAATACTGGAAGGATACCTGGACCGTCGCCATGGATTATGATGCCATTGTAAAAGGCAATGTTTTTTTGATGATGACCACATCCAACGAAAAGGGCGAATCCCTTTCCCCTGACCTGATATGGATGAAGAAAAAATTAGATGAACACAAACAGAAAAATGTTTTTCTCTTTCTGCACATCGCCCAGCAAAAATGGACAAGCGGAAGCATCAGCAATCCCGCCTATGCCGAACTCATTAAAAACTATCCCAATGTAAAAGGCGTATTTCACGGACATGATCATGATCAGGATGGCGTGAAAATGCTGGGCACCATTCCTCACCTGTTTGATTCACATATTGGCGGAAACTGGGGCACCGACTATAAAGGATATCGGATTGTGGAACTCATGAAAGACAACTCCGTGAGGACATACATCATGAACCCCGTGAAAGAAATTAATACAGCCACGTATTGAAGGCATCGAATAAAAACTGGCACCAAATATGACATTTACATAGTGATCCTACATGCAGAGCATCAACACCTTGCTTTGAAAGGAACACACTATGAAAACATTTGCTTATATAAAGAATATTGGCTTTGGCCTGGCTTTGGTACTCCTATCAAACTGCGCCACGAATCCGGTGACGGGAAGAAAACAACTCGTCATGATGTCGGAAAAGCAGGAAATTGCGATGGGTGAACAATCCGATCCCGAGATTATGGCTTTCTTTGGATCGTATACCGATCCGCAACTGCAGAAATTTATCAGCGAAAAAGGTCAGGAAATGGTAAAAATTTCCCACCGCAACAACATCACCTACGAATTTAAGATCGTGGATTCGCCCGTGATCAATGCTTTTGCCACACCAGGGGGATATGTCTATTTCACCCGTGGTATCATGGCCCACTTCAACAATGAAGCCGAATTTGCCGGAGTGCTGGGCCACGAAATTGGCCACGTTACCGCAAGACACTCGGTGATCCAACAACGAAATGCCATGCTGGGTCAACTTGGATTAATTGCCGGGGTGATTCTTGTACCAGAACTTTCAAATTTTGTTGAACCACTTTCATCAGGGATGCAGCTGGCACTGATGAGTTTTGGAAGAGATGCTGAGCGCCAATCGGATAAACTTGGTGTGGAGTATTCTACCCGCATTGGGTACGATGCTTCAGAGATGGCTGAGTTTTTTAAGACACTGCAACGACAAGAGCAAGCCGGAGGCGGTGAGAAAATTCCGGATTTCCTGTCTACTCACCCTTCTCCCGAAGAACGGAATATCACCGTAACCAAACTGGCCAGTGAATGGAAAACAAAATTAAAGTTGACGAATCCAAAAATTAACAGAGACAGTTATTTAAAAAAAATTGATGGACTGATCGTCGGTGAAGACCCAAAACAGGGATTCGTTGAAAGTAATATTTTCTATCATCCGGTAATGAAGTTTCAGTTTACGATTCCAGCCAACTGGAAACTTCAAAATACTCCGCAGCAAGTGCAAATGGCTCCTGACAATGGAGAAGCCATGCTCATGCTCACCCTTGCCGGGAAAGTTCCGCTCGAAGAGGCAGCACACAAGTTGTTGAAGGATTATAATCTTACTCCGGTGGAATCTCAAAAAGAAACCATCAATGGATTAGATGCCATCCTGATCGTCGCAGATCAAAAACAGGAAGGCGGTACAATACGGGTGTTATCGACATTGATTCAATATGAAGGAAATGTGTATAGTTTTATGGCAATTTCTGAACGATCAAAATTTCCAGTCTATCAAGCTGCATTTCTTTCTACGGTTAAAAATTTCAAACCATTAACCGATACCGATAAATTAAATAGAAAACCTGACGTAATACGAATTAAGACTGTACCACAGTCAATGACAGCACAAGCCGCCTTTCAGAATTTCAATATGCCTTCAAACCGGTTTGAAGAATTAGCGATACTGAATGGAATGCAAATGAATGACAGGCTCGACAAAGGAACACTCATCAAAGTAATTGAAAAACAGGCTTCCAGTGATGTTCTTGCAAAAAAATCAAGTCAATAATACTCACAACCCAGCGAAGTACTGAGCCACATTGGTTTGCTGACAACATTAATTTAGACACACTAAAATTACGTGTGAGTGCCTAACTATCCCTGGGCGGAACCGGGGCCAAAAAAGATATCGCAAATCCTTCACTCACCGATTTTACTGGAAACGAGACAGTTACGGAGCATGAATAACAAATAGCAAAAATCGTAACTTTGCTGACGTTCTTACTGGCTTTTCATCACAGTCGTACGAAGCATTAACTCCACCTATCAAAAGATTTATGAAAACTATTCTTGCTCCTGTCGATTTTTCCGATGCTTCAACGAACGCGCTCTTTTTTGCAGCTGAGTTGTCCAAAAGAGCTTCTGCTCCTCTAACCATAGTAAACATTTTGGAGGAAGCTGCGCGTGAACAGGAAATACAGGACAAAGTCAATGTCCTGGAATCGGACTTGAAGAAGTCTTTCGGTGATGGATTAACTTGTACATCACTGATAGTACGAGGAAGTCTGATCACTGCTTTAAAAGCAATCATGGAAGATCAGCAACCCAGTCTGATCGTCATGGGAACTAAAGGAGCCAGCGGTTTGAAAAGGATCTTAATCGGCAGCAACACGGTAAATGTAATGGCGAACATCAAGGTTCCTACACTCGTTATTCCCGAAGTGGCACGGTTTGAAAACTTTCTTCTGAAAGGGAAAAACAGGGTTGTACTGGCCACGGATCTTGATGCCCTGGAAAATGCACACGCTCTCGACATACTCAAGGAAATTACGATGCTCATCGTTGAACCCAAGTTAAGGGTAGTTAATGTACGTCCGAGAAATACCAATCTCGATTTTAATGCTGACATGGAACGCAATGCTCTGCTATCCGTGTTTCGTCCTGAAATTGAAAGCGAACGCAGTACCGTCTTCAGCAGCAATGTAATGAGCGGAATAAATTTTTATCTCAACGAACACGAAGACACCGGACTTGTGGCCATGATTGCGCGTGAAACAGGAAACTTAATCCAAAAGCATTACACAAGGGAAATGGCTTCGCATACGCAATTTCCATTGCTGGTATTGCACGACATCAAATCCGGGGAGTAACCATTTAGCTTACCTCATTGATGTAATTTTCTTTAAAAATTACCGGAGTTCAAAATTTGATAAATTCTAAACCAAAATTCGCTCTCGTATTTGGCAAAACTTTCATTATCTTTCTTGTACCCAAACCCTAAGCCGATGTTGTTACCTGCAAGAATCATAACGTACGGCATTTTAATTATCCTGATCTCCTCCTGTGGTCGGAATAATGAAGATCTCCAATCTGACGTTTCCGATACAACCGCTGTAGAAGCCATTGATACAAGTGCGCTGGCTTTTAACCCCGACGATGCTTTCCTGGGCTTGGGTGTACCGCTGTACGGAGATCTCGACAGCATGATCGCCCGCCGGACGATTCGCGCTTTGGTTCCCTTCACCTACCTCTACTTTTACGTCGATGGCAAAGTGCGGAGAGGTCTTGCCTTTGACGCGCTCAACCTGTATGAAAAAGCGCTTAACGCGAAGCTGGGGTTTAATCCTCCGAAGGTAAGAGTGCTCTTCATCCCTGTGAATCGCAGTCAGGTGATACCTCTTTTGCGCGATGGCTATGCGGATATTGCTTATGCAGGCATGACGATCACGGAAGAGAGAAAAAAACAAGTTGATTTTTCTGAACCTACCATTAGCGGACTAAAAGAAATTATTGTAGCGAGTCCCACATCACCAAAGCTGAATACACTGGCCGATCTTTCAGGGAAAGAGCTTTATGTTCATGCTGGAAGCAGCTATGAATCGGCGGCACTAAAGCTAAGCGATTCACTTCAAAAGCTGGGTAAATCACCCATCATCATCAAAACGGTTGATCCCTATTTGGAAACCGAAGATATACTTGAACTGGTCAACTCGAGTGTTATTCCGTATACCGCTACCGTTGAAGACGCGGCCAAATTATGGATAAACGTGATGGACAGCTTGGTTTTATATGACAAGATTCCCTTGTCTAAAAATATTTCTTACGGCATCGTTTTGCGAAAGAATTCACCAAAGCTGAAAGCCTCTTTGGATGCCTTCGCAGTACAAAACGCAAGAGGTACAAAAGTAGGCAACATGCTTTACAATAAGTACCTCACCAATTTGAGATTGCTCAAACGCATGCACAGCAAAGAAACACTCGCACAAGTGAAAGCACTGAGAGCCACGTTTCAAAAGTATGCTGACAAATATTTACTTGATTGGCTTCTCCTGATTGCACAGGGATACCAGGAGTCGTTATTAAACCAAAACGCCAGGAGCCCCGTGGGTGCGGTTGGCATCATGCAGGTGCTCCCTTCCACCGCAGCAGGTCGTCCATTGTACATGAAAAATATCAGCACGATCGACAACAACGTACATGCTGGCGTGAAGTACATGCGTTTCCTGATCGATGAATATTTTAATCGCCCGGAAATTGATGAACTGAATCGTCACCTGTTCGCATTGGCTGCTTACAATTGCGGCCCTGGGCGGGTAGCACAATTGCGCAAGAAGGCAAAAGCGCGCGGATTGAATCCCAACCTCTGGTTTGATAATGTGGAAGTGATTGCTGCACAGGAAATCGGTCGTGAAACCGTGCAATACGTGAGCAACATCTATAAGTTCTATACCTCCTACCGGGCTTTAAATTATTATATTTCACAACGTGGTATAAAAATTATTGAATAAGCCCCGCTTTGATTCAAAAATTAATATCCAGATTTCAAGTTTAATTTGGAACCTGAAATCAGAAACCTGAAATAATTATTTTATTTGACCGAGCCATGCATTTCTTGATTGGGATAACAGCTCATGGATAGTGTCCATCGATTTCTTAAGGGAAGTGAGATCCGGGTTTTTGTACACATCGTATTGTGCCATGCTAATAATTTCAGGAGTTGAATAATAGGGATACAATTCTTCATAGGTATTCTCGAATGCATCTTTAAGAACCTCCTCATTCAGTTGTGTCAACACCACCTTTAATTGTTCAAGATAACGTTGATACAAGTAAGGATCATTGACTATTTTCTGATCAAGTTGATCTTCCGAGGAGAAAATAAGCTTGTTGCCTATCCTCACTTTTCTTTGCGCCACGCCTTCATGCGGAGCTCCGGCGAAAATATCATCGTAGTCCCAGGGAATAACCTTGAACCTATTTTCGGAGGGATCAATATAGAAGTAAACCTCATCCGTGTAATCGCCATTCCTGACAAAGAAATTAAACGCAAGCCATTTCATATACATATCAAGATCCATCCATTGGGAAAGGAGTTCATACAATTCTTTGCCCTCATGCTTATGAAGTGAGCTATAGATTTGAGAATAAAACTTCCGGTAATCCCTGGCTTTGGTTTTTTCGGTGTGTTTAGCCATCTTTATTTTATCGATGTGATGATTATATCCCCTGCGAATAAGCAACGGCGAATCGTTATGCTTCAAAGCCCAGTCTTCGGGCCGTTCGAGGATCAGGTAAATACCTTCCGATTTTCCATTGATTCTTAAATCAGTGTAAGCGTAAAACAAATCCAACAGTTGAATTTTTTGCATCAATTCAAACGCCAGTCTGTTTTTGAAATAATGGTCATCCATAGACAGGCTAATGGCATTAAAATCCTTCATCGATTCTGTTTTTTCTCGATGATGAAATCTTGCGTGCGACTTTAGTGAGAAACCAAAGCTTTTTCTTCGAAAACCAAGTGTCGTATTTCCGCGTGTGTGAAATTCCTTTACCTCTACACAGTCTGCATTGATGATGGAATACGCACGGTGAAACGATTTTTTTTGTCCGTCAATTTGCATGATCGTTTCATGCTCAAATTTCGAAATCCGGATATCAAGAACATTTTCAATTTTTCGTTCAGGCAGTGCAAGTCCACGGTGATTCCCTGAAGGAGTCCCTCCTGTTAAGATAACCGCACAAATACCCACGAGGGAATAATACCTGAGATGTCGGAAAATAACGATCAGGGCCATATATGAAGATAACACCGGGTGGTCTTTCGAAGCAAATGTTGATGACAAATTTTATCAATGATCATAGATGAACATTATCAGCAAAAATATCGTTATTGATGCAAGAATACAGTATGACCACGCTTCATATAAAAAACATGGTATGCAACCGCTGTAAGACGGCGGTGCAGCAGGAATTTGAAAAATTGGGACTGCATCCCATGCAGGTGTCTCTGGGGGAAGTTATCTTGAAGGAAGATCATTTATCTGATGAAATCGTAAATCGGTTAGATATTTCCTTATTAACCCTGGGCTTTGAACGTATCGATGACCGAAAGGCAAGATTGATCGAAGGAATAAAAAATAAAATCATTGACGTTATCCACCATGACAAGGAACTGGGTCCCAAATCCAATTGGTCCGGGCTGTTGGCTGAACAGATGCATTATGACTATAATTATTTAAGTAATCTGTTTTCTTCAACAGAAGGAGTCACGATTGAACATTACATCATCCGGCAGAAAATTGAATACGTGAAGGAGCTCTTGTTTTATGATGAACTCACGCTCAGTGAGATTGCCGATAAACTTGGATATAGCAGCGTTGCTCACTTATCCTCACAGTTTAAAAAAATTACAGGCCTCACCCCATCCGGGTTAAAGAAGTCCCGTGCGATTACACAAAGCAGAAAATCATTGGACAAGGTTTCCTAGAAATCAGACAAATACATCATCTATGGTTATAAAAACGGATAGAATACAAATCAATTCCAAAATTATATAACAACGGATGCTCCTCCATGACTCATCTTTGAGCCTATAAAGAAAAAAAGCCATGGAAGTGACGAACGAAAAAAACAGAACCATGATACTACCTCTAGAGGGTGTTGACAGTGAGCATTGCGCACTCATTGTCGATAAGGGCTTGGCGAAAGTACCTGGCATCACGGAGCATAAAGTGGAACTTAATAATCATCGCGCCATCGTTACATCGAACGATTCCACAACAACGATTCCGGAAGCTGTCAAGGCAATCCGCGATCTAGGTTATGGTGTTGCAACCATCAAAAAGACATTTCCTGTGCTGAACATGACGTGCGCCTCCTGTGCGAACAGTGTGCAGAGCACGTTGCAAAAACAAGAAGGTGTGATTTCCGCATCCGTCAATTTTGCCAATACTGCCGCTTTGGTAGAATATGTGCCCACCATCACCGATGGTGAGAAAATGAAAACAGCCGTTCAATCCACGGGCTATGATCTGATGATTGAAGAAGGCGAATCCGCCAGGGAATCCCTGGACGAGCTTCATGCCCGCGAATACAAAACATTGACAAGAAAAACTTTTTTGGCCGTCGGATTCTCCATTCCTCTTGTCATCATCGGGATGTTCTTTATGAATATGCCTTATGCCAATTATATCATGTGGGCACTGGCAACGCCGGTAGTTGCCTTTTTCGGAAGGCAATTTTTTGCAGGCGCTTACAAACAAACAAAACACGGATCCGCTAACATGGACACATTAGTCGCATTAAGTACGGGCGTAGCTTACCTGTTCAGTGTATTTAATACGGTAATGCCGTCCTATTGGCACAGTCGTGGTTTGCATGCTCATGTGTACTTTGAAGCTGCTGCGGTTGTCATTACGTTTATTTTATTAGGCAAAATGCTGGAAGAAAAAGCCAAAGGCGGCACATCCACGGCATTAAAAAAGTTAATGGGCCTTCAACCCAAAATCGTAACCATTGTCCATCATGAAGGTCACACCATGGAAATTCCGGTTGAGCAGGTCGGCGTTGGTGATATCATCGAGGTTAAACCCGGCGAAAAAATACCTGTCGATGGTATTGTCATTTCAGGCCAATCCTTTGTGGATGAAAGCATGCTCAGCGGTGAGCCTGTTCCCGTTGAGAAAGTAGAAAAATCAAATATTTACTCAGGTACAATAAATCAGAAGGGTAGTTTTCAATTCCGGGCAGAAAAAGTGGGCAGTGAAACACGTCTTGCGCAGATCATCAAAATGGTGCAGGAAGCACAAGGCAGCAAAGCTCCCGTCCAAAAAATGGTAGACAAGATTGCGGGAATTTTTGTACCCGTGGTAATTGCTATTGCCCTGTTGAGTTTGGTTGCCTGGACAATCTTCGGAGGAGAAAATGGAGTTACGCAGGGCATGTTGGCGTTTGTTACGGTTCTCGTCATCGCGTGTCCGTGTGCCTTAGGACTGGCCACACCTACTGCTATTATGGTCGGTGTTGGTAAGGGAGCTGAACAAGGTATCTTGATTAAAGATGCTGAAAGTCTTGAGCTGGCAAAAAACGTAACTGCCATCGTGTTGGATAAAACAGGTACCCTCACAGAAGGTAAACCCGAAGTAACGAACATCGCGTGGTTAGACAACGACAACACGAAAGTCAACATTTTGTCCTCCCTGGAAAAACACTCCGAGCATCCGCTGGCTGGCGCCATTGTAAGATACTTACCCAAGTCATCGTCGGTTAACGTTCAACGGTTTGAAAGCATCACCGGATTTGGAGCGAAGGGATTTGTGGATGGCAAGCAGTATCTGGCCGGAAGCGGAAAATTGTTGTTGATGAAGAACATGAGCATTGATCCTGTACTAAAACAGACTGCAGAACAATGGTTGCGGGAAGCAAAGACCGTAATTTATTTTGCAGAACAAATGCAGGTACTTGCCGTTGTCGCAATTGCCGATCAGGTGAAACCCACGTCAAAGCAGGCAGTTTATGATTTAAAAAAAGCCGGCATTGAAATTTACATGCTCACAGGAGATAACAAGCAAACTGCACATGCCATGGCTGGTCAACTCGGCATAGAAAATTATAAAGCCGAGGTACTTCCTGCAGACAAAACCGCATTCATCAAAGACTTGCAACAGCAGAAGAAAATTGTTGCCATGGTAGGTGATGGAATCAATGATAGTGGCGCACTTGCCCAGGCCGACGTGAGCATCGCCATGGGAAAAGGGAGCGATATTGCCATGGATGCCGCAAGAATGACCATCATATCCTCCGATCTGACCAAAATATCCAAGGCCATAAAGCTCTCGGGACTAACGGTTTCTACGATCAGGCAGAATCTGTTTTGGGCGTTTATCTACAACCTCGTTGGTATACCCATAGCGGCAGGTATCCTGTTCCCGGTCAATGGCTTTCTGCTCAATCCGATGATAGCCGGAGCGGCGATGGCCCTGAGCAGCGTTAGCGTGGTCACCAATAGCCTTCGTTTAAAATGGAAAACAATTTAAATGGTGCAAACTATTCTTTTAACGGAGTCGTTAAGATGTAAAACACCCTTACCTTTGTCTCGTTACGATTAAACCATCAACTTTATTTATCGATGAAAACATTTTTAGCATCAGTCTTTACACTTGCGATTGTATTTAGCGCATCGGCTCAGGAGATCAATCCAAAATTAGCCGCATTGCTTACCAATTACTTTGCCGTCAAGAATGAGCTCATCAAGGGGAATGCAGGATCTGTATCTCAAAAAGCAAAGGCCTTTATAGAATCTATCAATGTCATTGAAGCTAATTCACTCACCCCCAAAGAAAAAGAAACCTTTACCTCCTTAAAGGAAAAACTTTTGCTTGACGCTAAGCATATGGAAGAATCAAAAGATATTGCGCACCAGCGCGATCACTTCAAGGATCTTTCCAATAATTTCTTTTCCCTCGCCAAAACCATCAAGCTATCGCCAAAGCCAATTTATCAGCAATATTGCCCGATGAAAGATGCGTATTGGTTAAGTAATGAAAAAGCCATCAAGAATCCTTACTACGGAGACCAGATGCTGACGTGTGGAACTGTAAAATCTACCTTGTAGGTTACACGAAGGAAACTTTCTTAAAATCCTTGATAACAAGCTCAACCGAAGTACCGGCACTGGAGACTATATTCATCTCTGCTTTCAATTTTCGCATGAGCGAATTGATCATGCTCAGTCCAAAGGATTGATCGTTCTGCGTATTGATACTCATCCCTACTCCATCATCCTGTACAGTCAGACGAAGTTCGTTCATCATGTCGCGCAGGGAAATCAAAATTGTGCCAGATTTTAATTCAGGAAATGCATATTTCACAGAATTGCTTACCAGTTCGTTAATGATAAGTCCAAGCGGAATTGCCGAATCAACATCCAGCAAAATATCGTCTGCCATTACTTTGATCTCCACACGATCGGTATCCAATCCATAGGAAGATGTAAGACTGTTCACCAGTCGCTGGATGTAATCCTTCATATCCACACCTGAAATTGTGTCTTCCTTATAAAGTTGTTCATGTATCAATGACATAGACTTTACCCGGTTCCTGCTTTCCGTTATCGCACCTTGTGCTCCTGCGTCATTCAATGTTTTGGATTGCAGACTTAACAGACTTGAAATGATCTGTAGATTATTTTTAACCCGATGATGAATTTCTTTAAGGAGCGCTTCACGTTCCAACAGTGATTTTTCAATAATCGCATTTTTATCGACCAACAAAGCGTTCGATTTTTGTTTCTGCTGATAGAGGTAAAAGACCAATAAGGCAGCCATAAATAACGAAGAAGCTACAGCAATAAGAAAATTACGCTGCTTACTTTTAATTTCATTGTCCTTGTTGAGTAGAGCCAGGTCGGCTTCCTTTTGAGCTGTCTGCATTTTAGCTAAAGCAGCTTGTTGTTCAGCCTTTTCAGTTTCATACATAGCCCTCATACGCGAAATTTGCTCAGTCTTATCCGAGGAGAAAAGGCTGTCCTTGGCTGCCGTTAACTTTTTCTCGTACTTCAACGCCTTCTCATAATCCTTTGACTTCTCATACACCTTCGAAAGAATGTTGTAAGCGTCCTTGATCTGTTCCTTTGCTCCTATTTCTTCAGCTATCTTAAGACTTTGGTCGATGTGTTCTTTTGCTTTTTCAAGATCATTTAGATTCAAATACCCTTCGGCAATATTTTGCAAGGTGATGGATAATCCTGCTTTGTCGTTCAGTTTTTGTTTTTGCTCCAGGCTTTTCCTGAAAAAATCGATCGCTTTTTTGTAATCTTTAAGTTCAGAATAAGCTGTACCCATGTTGTTATAGGCAATACCCTTTCCTCTTACATTGTTGGTTTCTTCAAAGTAAGCCAGCGATTGCTTATGAGCTTCCAATGCCTTGGCTGGCATTTTCAATCTGTTGTACGTGGCCCCTAGGTTCACTAAAATTTTGGTCGCACCGGCCGAATTGTTGATCAATTTATAATTTTCATAACTCTCTTTGAAGTAATCCAGTGCCAGCTGGTAATCGCCCTGCCTGAAGTGAATAATGCCAATATTCTCTATGGTAGAAGCAATGAAGTCCTTCTGATTAAGTACCTGCCTGATTTTCAATGCTTCTGTTAAGTTTTCAAGTGCCTGGGCATACTGGCCTTGTTGATTGTATACCATGCCCGTGTTGTTGTAGGCCACGGCCATTCCGGTTTTATCATTGAGCCTGATGTAAATGACTTGTGCACGTTCACACATTTCAAGCGCCTTTACAAATTGGCCCTGCTGATTCAGAATTGCACACAATTGAGTTGCTGACGAGGCTTCACCTTTTAATGAATTAATGGATACTGAAACTGCCAATGCGTGCTCTGTTAATTGCCGGCTCAGCGCGATGTCACTAAACAATGTCTTGTTTGCAAGTAAATTAAGATCACGGACTTTGATAGAGTCTGGTAAGTGAGACACTGTGGCAATTAGGCTATCTGCTTTCGATTGTGCTGATGCAAAAAAAGGGGACAGGCACAAGATGAGTTGAAAAATCAATCGCCTCATTTAGAATTCGGGTAAGGGTTCCCTCTAAAAGTAGCCATAATTTTATTATTGAACTTGCGTTAAAACTATGATAAATCCAATCCAATCAATTTTTTGCTACAAAAACGAAATCACTGGCGCTATCATCACTGCCAAAACTCCCGGACCGGGGTTCTGTGGGAAGCTTCTGAAAATAGGTATTTAGTTCAAATAAGGTAAGAATCCTTCCGCTTCCACCACCAACCTCACGCAACGCCTGAATAAATTTGGCTGCAAAGGGCGAGTGCCTTCCGGGAGCCCCATCGGGAACATATTGTTTGCTTCCACTGGTTAAATACTTTCTTGTTCGTTTGGTGAGTTTGCGGACAAGATATTGTGTATCGGTAGCTTCGTCCATGGCTTCTCCTGCCCTTGCTTTCGCCAATACGGGGTCAAAGGTTCCTCCAAAGCATACATCCATGGTAAGGAAAATATGCTCACATTTTACGTTCTCCAGTCGTTGTCTCAGGATGCTGTGTGCTAAATAACTGTTCTTTCCTTTATCGTTCATCAATGAATTACTGGCCACCACGTACCCCTCACCCAACACATCGTCATAGTATCCATGACCAGCAAAGAACACAAACAATTGATCCTGTGGATTGAATTTCTTTGTGTTGTAATCATACAGTTTTGCTGTTATTTCTTCCAGGGATGCATTGAGCACCACTTCGGTTTGAAATCCATACTTAGTTTTTAGGATACCTTCAATGGTTTGACCATCATTCACCGGGTTCACCAGGTCATCCCAGTTCTCATAGTTGTTTGTAGCAAAAATCAATGCATAATCTTTTCTGTTCGCATCCACCGCGTCGGCCAATTGATCCTTACCTACCAATACATTTCGAATGCTGCTTACTTTTCCTCCATTGATGTTTTCAGCTACCAACTTGATTCCATTTTCACCAGTCATAAATTTAAGTGACTGTTTAATGGTGACAACCAGTTCATTTTCCTTTACAGGAATTTTCTTTTCACGGCTCTCTCCACCATTGGAAATGACAAGTCGTACATCCTTTAATGGTAAGTCCGATCGCACACTTGCCTCCAGGGTAATGGATTCTTCACTACTCACGGATGATTCGGACCGGGGTGTCGTCCAGATAATCTCAGGTAGTGTAGTAGACACAACAGGAACAGTATAATCCAAACTGATCGCATTCGTCTTGTTGGTAAAGCTTTGTGCTTGCATAGCAACATGACTTGAAAGCAGAAAGAGCAAAGCAGCTATTTTTCGCATCGTTTTATGATTTATCCTATCAATACTAATTACTACTCTCCGGCTGACCCGGAGGTCCATCAAGATTTTCAGGATCAGGTGGACCGATTAAATAAATAATTCCACCTGCAACCATGCCCACCACCACAAACTTCGTGACGAGCGATATTTTCCGCTTAACCGTAAACGTATTTGTCTTCATCACCTGGTCTTTATTCTTTGAGTCGGATACTAAAAAATAATACTCTTTACCTGGCTTCACCGAAGTGGGGATCACCATTTCATAGCTTCCGGAATTTGCAACGTTGGGAATAACATCTACATATTCTTCATTTTTGTAAAGCGAAAAATTTAAAATATTCTGTCTGGTTCCACCTGTCCAGGTTAACGTTTTCTTCTTTCCCCGCTTAAACACTTGCCCATCCTGAAAACCCTCAAACTTTACAAAGGGAATATAAACACGCCCTCGTATTTCCAGTTCAATATCACCATGATAGACAGGACCTAGTTCTTCTTTTGAATTCCAGATAATTTTTTTATTCACTCCAGGTCTTACTTCAAGCCCCACATCTCCCTTTACCTTCTGTAAGGCAGTGAGGTAGCTATCCTTGGAGCTATACAAGTTAATGCTATAAGTGCGCGCCTTGACTGTGTCAATCAAATCATAGTGAAGGATAACACGCTCATTGGTGATCTCTACTTTTTTGATGGTGAACTCCTGAGCACATACACTGAGTGTACCTGCTAACAGCAAAACCAAGACAATCGACCTCAAGAAGTGATGAAAATTTTGTGTCATACCTCTAATGTTTTAAAAGTCGCTTCAATGGTGATAGAATTCCTTTGTCTCCCCGAAGCTGATAGAAGTACATGCCTCCTTCAACCTCATTGTCATGTTCGTTTCTGCCGTTCCAATCAAGATCGTGTAACCCTGCTTTAACATTCGATTTTGCAATGGTCTTTACTTTCCTTCCCAACATATCGAAAACAATGATCTCTAAACTTGACTGATCTTGCTCCAACATGTAAGGAATTGTCACCGTTGTATTGAATGGATTTGGGTAGGCATTTCCCAACAGCGTAACTTCCGGCAACAATTCCCCTTCCCTGCTGTACAATATTTTAAACTGGGCTCCCTCCTTCCATGTAAAATGATACATGTTGGTTGATTTCATATCGACTAAATTCTGTGAGCTCAAATCAAGCAACATAAGCCTGGATTGGCTATTAATCATTGCTTGATTATTCCAATGGATCGTTACTTCCCCTTCCTTTTGATTTGAGGAAATGGTAAAGAGCCAACTCATGGTATTTGTTGTTCGCACAACATCACCTGAGAAACGATGAGCAAAAAACTCCTGATGATGTGTATAGGCTTCGAGATAATTAATGAACCGTGGCATCGCTATTTCATCGAACATATCTTTGGAAGCACCGGCCTCTGGATGCATACCTACGTGGCTTACGTGCTGTAATCCGTTTAAACTTATGCCAATTGGCAATTGCCATGCTGCTTCATCAATAACGGGCTGAAGTTCATCTGTACTGGTACGACCTGAGGAGGACGTTTTTGTTGATAGTGGAAAACTCACAACGCCACCGTTGTCGCTGAACACAAAGGCACCCTTCCAGGTATTCAGCACATCTTTCTTAACATAATTACCTTCTTCAAACAACCAGAGTGAATTTAGTCCTGCCGCGTTATTCGCCTCTTTAACCGTTTTCCAGTCAACATTAAATGGATACGGATTACCAATCTGGTTCCAACCTTTTTCTAACACCATAGTGAACGGAACAGACTGGTTGATGGTCTCCACGACGGCAGCCGATAACTTAATTTGAAAATCACGTTCAGTAGTATTAAACCAATAGCCCCTTCCTAATTCAATTTTCTTAAGCTGATCGGGATACTCAGCATACGCATTATTTTGAAAATGAAATAATCTCCAGCGTGTAGCATCCTGTCCATTTAGTGCCGGATCGAATAAGTTTGAAATAGAAGGATCGGCCAATGTGTAAGGCACTGAGAACATTTGATATGAGTCTGATTTTCCATTAAAGCCAGCAACATTAAATGGAATTGCCTGATTTGAAACTGCATCAATCGCCCGATAAATAAAGTAGTGAACCGGAGACTCTTTTACAGTTGCTACAGCATCGGTAGCTTCAAGATAAAATTCTACACCAAGCTCATCAGCCATATCCGGTACAATGGAAGCGTCATAAATACTGGTGGAGCCTGATCGCAATGCAAGTGTTATTGATTCAAAAGATGAGGCCGCGATTTTGCGATACTTCAGTTTTACCATTTTTGGGTCAACACCTCCCGAAACATCGACTGAAACTGGAATTGCCGATGCAAGCATCCTTGCATTGAAATTTGGTGTCTCAATTTTTAAAACTGCTGTTCCCCCCGAAGCTAACGTGGAAAGTGTAAGGGGGGCAGAACTTGGCGATGTACCTGTGGCATTCTTTGAACGAAGCCTGACTTTGTATGTTGTGAATGGAGATAATCCTTGAAAGTCAAAAGTTGCAGGTCCAGGTATGGCGGCATTGCTGACTGTGAAGGTCACAAAATTATCGGGTGATAAATCAACAAGAAAATTATCAGCTCCTGCCACCGGATTCCACGCTAATCTGAAACTTGTGGGTGTGATCAGAGAAGCTTCGAGGTTTGTGGGTGTATTGGGAATCGTAAGGACGGGCACGACCTCTGAGTTGGGAGATGAACCTGAAGTATTTATAGCTCTGACCCTGAATGTATAGGATGTTGCTCCAAGAAGTCCCGTGATCGCCCACGTAGTTATATTGCCTGTAAGTTGATTGTTATACCCCGTTACAAATGTTGAAAAATCATTTGCTGAAACATCAATGGCATACCCTGTTGCACCTTGTACAGAAGACCAACTCGCAGTAAACGTAGTTTGGGCAATGGGTGTAGCCACTAAAGAATTAGGAGCAGACGGCAATGTAAGCTTACTGTTTTCTAACGGAGAGGTAGTGAAATAATTGGTAGTGATGCCGCTGCCATTGTAAGCATACACATCGTAAAAATAAACAGTTCCAGCAGCAAGTCCTGTTTCACTGAAGCTCGTTGCACCACCAACATAAACAACAGTGGCATCACCTAGTGTATTGCCCTGAACATATGTTACTGCATCAACTGGCAGCCCCGTTGGAGATGCTGCAGATTTTCTAATGACCAGATAACCTGTTGCTCCTCCTGAAGATGCCGTGAATGCAACATTCATAGACGAAGTTGTTATCGCTGTAAAAGCCATTGCCGTAGGCTGAGCGGATGGTTCATGGGGCAGAGTTTCCAGCGAGATCACAGAAGAGTTCGGAGAAGTACCTGATGCATTCGTTGCCCTCACCCTATATTGGTACGCTGTGCCGGCGTTCAAGCCATTGATACTTATCGAATTGACAGTAACATTCAGATTCTCGTAACCCGATACAAAAGAGGTAAAGTTGGTTGCTGACACATCCAGGTAATAACTAAGGGCGCCTGATGTCGTTGACCAATTAGCCGTAAACCCATTCACTGTAATATCTGTAGCACTTGTTGTTGAAGGTGGTGGTGGAATATTAGTAGAGCTTGTAATATTTGAATTTGGCGAAGCACCTGAAAAATTTACAGCCCTTACACGATAATAATAAATTGTGCCAGCAACCAAACCTGTAATACTGGATGATGTTCCGGAGACAGTAAGGTTGTTAAAGCCAGTGATGAACGATCCAAAAAGCGGATCGGAAGAAACATCAAGTCGGTAGCTCGATGCCCCGGTGGTGGGAAGCCAATTCGCTGTGAAGCTTGTGGGTGCAAAGGCGGAAGCATTGGCACTTACGGGTGCTGGTGGTATCGTGATGGTAGTAATTGTTGATGAGTTAACAGAAGCACCTGTCGAATTATATGCCCGTACCCGATATTGATAGTTCATGCCGGGATTTAGTCCCGATATGGTTTGTGAAATACCTGCAAGAAGAAAATTATCATAACCTGGAACAAACGTTAAAAAGTTATTTGTAGAAACGTCAAGATAATAACCTGAAACACTAGGTACGGTTGACCAATTTGCTGTGAAACCCTCAGCGTTAATGCTTGTCGCTACACCGGCAATGGGTGCCGCTGGTTTAAGTGTGGTAGTTATGGTATTGGAATTAGATGATGTACCTGCTCCACTCGTCGCTCGTACACGATAATAGTAAGTAGCACCAGCTGAAGGTAAGGTTATGATTGTGGATGTTGAGCTAACATTTAGGTTATTATATCCCGAAACAAACGAAGAGAAATTGCTAGCAATTGAAACATCAATGAAATAACCTGTAGCCGTAGGTACGGCAATCCAGTTTGCATAAAATGTAGTGCTCGTAACAACCAACGCGTCATTTGCTGTAGGTGCAGAGGGAAATGTCAGTACACTGACTGTGCCTGAATTGGCGGAGCTTCCTGAACTATTAGCCGCACGCACACGGTAGTAATAGGTAGTACCTGACAATAACCCTGACAGGGATAGGGATGTTCCGCTTACGGTTTGGTTTGAACTTCCTACAAATGAAGTAAAGGAGTTATCCGTAGACAGGTCAATTCGATAATCAACAGCTCCTGTTACAGCAGCCCAGTTTGCAGTAAACCCGGTTGATGAAACCAAGCTCGCTGCAGCGACCGTTGGTGCAATGGGCAATGTAGAAGCAATAAATGAACTTGAGTTAACAGATGTGCCCGATGCATTTGCCGCTCTCACCCGGAATGAGTAAGTGGTTCCCGGGGATAATCCGGTCACGCTTTGTGATGTGCCTGACAAGGCGAGATTATCATAACCCGATAATCTTGTAACAAAATTATCTATTGAAACATCAAGATAATAAGCCGTGGCACCGTTGTTGATCCAATTAGCCATGAACCCTGTAGTGGTCATTGAAGTTGCTGCTGAAGCTACCGGTGCTGGAGGAACTGTAATCGTTACACTGGTATTGGAATTATCTGAAGCTCCGGTTGTATTAATAGCCCGAACCCTAAACTTATACGTAGTACCAGCAACTAACCCTGTAACGCTTTGCGATGTACCTGATACAGTAAGATCACTATATCCTGAAATACTTGAAACAAAATCATTTAAGGATACATCCAGTCGATAACTTGTAGCACCTGAAACAGCATCCCAGTTGGCCGTGAAACTCGTTGTCGTTACTGATGTTGCCGCAATAGCATTGGGAGCAGCTGGTTTTGTTAAGGTTGTGATTGTACCAGAGTTGGCCGATGATCCGGATGAATTGCTTGCTCTTACACGATAATAGTATGTGGTAGCAGGGAGTAATCCACTGATGAACGTGGATGAACCTCCAACCGTTTGATTATTATAACTGCCGACAAAGGAACTAAATGTATTGCTTGTTGACACATCGATTCGATAATCATTGGCGCCCGTTACCGATGACCAACTCGCATTAAAACCTGTTGAAGTAATGGACGTACTTGCATTGGCTGTTGGCACCGATGTTAACGTGCTTGTCGTGATGGTATTTGAATTGACTGAAACTCCTGAAGTATTCACAGCACGCAACCGATAATAATACGTTGTTCCTGGACTCAGACCGGTTATACTCGATGAAGTGCTTGCAACACTTGCTCCGTTGTAACCGGAAATAAAAGATGAAAAATCACTTACCCCAGAAACATCCAGCAAATAACTCGCAGCGCCTGCAGTAGCTGTCCATGTTGCGGTAAAACCAGAAGTAGTAATCGATGCAGCCAATGTGGCAATGGGTGCCGGAGAAATAAGTGTTACAGTAGTAGAGTTTGAAACGGTTGAAATCCCCGCAGCATTCACTGCCCTCAACCTGTACTTATACGTTGTGCCGGGTGTCAGGTCAATAACTGCGAGTGATGTTCCCGTCACGGTCAGGTTATCATAGTTATTAATGTTCGAAGCAAAATTATTTGTCGATACTTCAAGGGCATACTCTGTCGCCCCTGTCACTGTTCCCCAATTCGATGTAAAGCTTGTAGCAGAAACCAAAGTAGCGGTTGTAGTCGTGGGTGTTGCTGGTTTGAGTAGTGTGGCGATGGTATTTGAATTTGATGACGTGCCGGTCGCGTTCACACATCTTATCCTATAATAGTAAGTTATACCTGCTGTTGGTACCGTTACAGAAAGAGAAGTTCCTGATACACTTGTATTGTTATAGCCCGACACAAAGGATGAAAATGTATTGACCGTTGACACATCAATAAAATATCCGGTAGCCGTTGAAACCGGATTCCAGGTTGTAGTAAATGTTGTACTGGCAATCGAAGTAGCCTCAGTAGCAAGTGGCGATGAAGGTAATGTGAGTAAGCTAATAGGCGATGAATTAACAGAACTGCCTGAAGTATTGCTTGCCCTTACCCTGTAATAGTAATTTGTTCCTGCTGTTAATCCAGTAACAACCACCGAAGTACCTGCCACAGTCAGGTTATTATAACTTCCAACTGTAAAACTAAATGAAGGGTCGGTTGATACATCAATCCGGTAATCACTGGCTCCTGTTGCTCCTGTCCAGTTGGCCGTAAAGCTAGTTGCAATGATCGACGAAGCCGCATTCGTTGTGGGTGGTGAGCAAAATGTACTCACCACAATCGGGCTCGAATCAACCGAAACTCCCGAAGCATTTGTTGCCCTGATGCGGTATTGATAGGTGGTTCCGGCTGTTAGTCCTGTTATCGATTGTGTTGTGGTTGGCAATGATAAATTATTATACCCTGAAACAAACGTTGTGAAGTTGTTCGTTGAAACATCGAGAAAGTATCCAACAGCACTAACCGCCGCTGTCCAATTTGCAGTAAAGCTTGTTGTGGTGGCAAGAGTAGCCACCGATGGGACTGGCGCGGATGGTAAGGTGATGGTATTTGTTGTGTTTGAATTTGCTGAAGAACCTGACACATTTACAGATCGCACACGATACGAATACGAAGTACCCGGATTTAATCCTGTTACAATAGAAGTGATTCCTGACACAGTCAGGTTATTATAACCTGAAACCAACGTAGTGAATCCATCTGCAGAAACATCGAGGCGATAGCTACTGGCTCCGCTCACGGCTGTCCAGTTTGCCGTAAATCCTGTTGATACAACTGATGTCGGAGTATTGGAAACGGGAGGTGACAACGTGGTAACTGAATTTCCAAACAAGGGAGACGGGGTATAATAATTGATAGAAGCGTCCGTACCTGAACTATTGTACGAATAAATTCTATAGTGATAATTCGTCCCGGGAGTTAATGATGTATCGATGAAGGAAAGTGAATTTCCAAAATAAGCCACAACACCATCTCCTATCGATGATCCAATGGTATAACCAACACCATCGAGAGGTGTCGAGGTTGGTGGTGAAACCGCTTTGCGCAATACAATATATCCATTGGGCGTCCCGGTAGCTGGTGAAAATGTTAAGGTTTGCCCTGTGGAGGTTTTAGCTGAAAAGACTAAGCCCGATGGCTGTCCTGTGGGTTCTGGTACAGATTGATACTTGAAGATATGGGCATTGACCCCTGTATATCCAACAACATAACCAATATGAGGTGTTGGAAAATGAACGCTGTAAAAATTGTCTGTATTACCTACACTTGTGGGAAACAGATTCCAATCGGCTCCTCCGTTAATTGTTTTCAGAATCGTTCCAGACGTGCCAACAGCATACCCGATGTTTACATCAACGAAATAAACACCATTGAGATCATTGGTAGTACCACTGGTTTGTAACGTCCAGTTAACGCCATCAAATTTTATTATTGTCCCCGCCACTCCTACTGCATAAGCTGTGGAGGTATTCACAAACGCTACATCATTTAAATCAACAGCGGTCGGTATGCTATACATCGGACTTGTCCATGTAGCTCCTCCATTCGTAGTTAATCGAATCGTAGCACTTTGTCCGACTATTATTCCGTGAGTACTGTTTGCAAATGAAACTCCATAAAGGTGATTTGTCGTGCCGCTCGAAACGGATGACCAGCCTGAGCCTGTGGTGGTTCGGAGAATATTGCCGTCAGTGCCAACAACAATACCCGCTGTTGGTCCACTAAACCAAACATCATTCAATCCGTAAGTAGTTGGTGTTCGCACCTGATCAACCCACGTTGTTCCTCCATTTACCGTTCTTCTGATAACGCGTTGTGAACCGTTGCTTCCTACAGCATAGGCAGTGGTTTGACTGGCAAAGAAGATTCCTGTGTAGGAATCACCATCTGCACCTCCCGTTGTCCAGACCTGACCGCCGTTAGTCGTTGTTCTTTTCTGGTAGCCTCCGGCAATTCCTCCGGTATTCGCATCGAAAAAATGGGCATCTGTTGGATAATGATATGTTTCAGTGATCATGGAAGTCCAGGGTGCACCTGTTGTATATGTTGACTGACTTCCTGCTAATGGAGACGCTACCTTGTAATTAATCGCAAGGCCCGATCCATTATAAGAATAGAGTGTATAAAAATATTCATTGCCGGGAGTAAGACCCGATTGATTGAATGATGTGGAATTGCCGATGTAGACCACAGTACTTCCATCCGGCAAAGTCTGATTTAACGTGTGTTCAATCCCGTCCATGGGAACACTTGTTGGTGCTGATCCGGTTTTTCTTATGACAAGGTATCCGGTCGGAATATCAGGCGATGCTGTATAAGACACACGCATCGACGATGAGAATACTTCCGTAAACGCAAGTGAACTGGGTTGATATTCGGGTTCAAGTTCAGGTTGATATTTTATCAGAACACCCGAAGTTCCAACCATATATCCTGCGTTAGCTGAAGGAAAATGCAAGCCTTGCAAATCTGAGGAAATCATATTTGGATTCGTGTACCAATTTGCTCCACCATCATAGGTGGTTCTTGAGTATCCCCCTACGGCAGACGTATACCCAGTGGTACTATTTATAAACTGAACCCGATTAAGCGTCAATGAAAATCCACCACTTTGGTTAGTCCACGTACTGGCATTTGCTGTTTTCCAAACTTGCCCATCTTCGCCTACGGTATACCCTGTTGTGGCGTCAAGGAAGTAGATATCATTTAAATTTTGAGTGGTGCCTATTGTTAGCGTGGTCCAACTTGAACCAGCATCGGATGTTTTCCTGATGATACCACCGTTACCTGCCACATACCCTGCAGTTAAACTTGTGAAGTAAACAGCATGCAAATCGCTACTCGTCCCACTGGTTAATGTACTCCAGGTTGCGCCTCCATCGGTTGTCTTAATGATCTTTCCCCCGGATCCAGCAATGAATCCGTTGTTGCCACTTAGAAAATGAAGATCATAAAATACCGTGGTAGCTGTACCTGTAGCCGTTTGTGACGTCCAGGTTGCGCCTCCATTGGTTGTTTTCCGAATAGCTCCATTCGTGCCTACTGCATATCCCGTATTGCTATTGACAAAATAAACATCGTGAAGAACCTCAGATGTACCGCTCGTTTGGGTTGTCCACGAAAGCCCACCGTCAATAGTTTTATAGATTGCTCCTGCAGTTCCCACGGCATAACCCGTTTGGTCGCTCGTAAAAAACACTCCGTTGAAATCAATCGAGGGATTAATTGGTGTCTTAAGTGACCAGTTCTGTGCAGAAAGATTGACATCGGGCAAAAGCAAACAACAGAACACCATCATTAATCTGTTGAATACACCTGCTTTCATAACCTGATGATATTAGAATAACTCTTCAGGTGGTTAATATGCGGCTGAAATGCGGCTCAATCAATCATCATTTAGTGAAGGGGGGTAAGTTTTTAGTGAACCGGGGCTGGGAACGGGTGAATAGAAATTGACTTTAGAGTAATTGAGTCGATTAGGAAAGCGTGTGCTAAAGTAAGGTAATACGCTCCATCAACTCCTGGCGGAAGGACTGGCCAAGTGGAATTTTGATTAGTCCAAGACAAATGACGGATTCATTGATGGAAGTAACCTTTTCAAAATTAACGAGATAAGAACGATGAACCCTTACGAAGGATTTTGGTGAAAGCTTCTCTTCTACTTGCTTGAGCGTGTGACTGATGATATAGTGCTGTTTGTCGGTGAAAACCTTCGTGTAATTATCAAAAGCTTCGGCATATAGAATATCCCTTGCCTGCAAAGCAATCATCTCGTTTTTGTCCTTCACAAAAATCTTGTCTGAGGTGAGTAAAGGCTTTCTGTATTTATACAGTGCCATTTCCACATTGATGAGAAGATCGTTTTCATCAAATGGCTTTACAATGTAGCCCTGTGGCTCGGTTGCTTTTGCACGTTCCAACGTTGCCCTATCGTAAAACGAGGTGATGAATATAAAAGGAAGTTTATGTTTGGTGCGGATTTCGGAAGCAAACTGAACTCCATCCCTGTTTCCTTTAATCTGAATATCCAAAAGAACCAGATTGGGTTTTACTTTTGAAAGTAAGGCGGAAGCCTCGTCGGCATTGTCAACCGGACCAATAATATCATATCCATTGTCCTTCAGTGTGCCCGCAATATCATCGGCGATGAGGGGTTCATCCTCCACGATCAACACCGACTTGGCCAGGCTCATTCAAGAATTAATTTTAAATACGAACGCATCCGGTAAAGGTAATGATTTGAAATAATAAGTATCATTTTACATACTCCCACTCCCAAACTTCTCCATCATCGGGATCGGTGACCGTTCCAACAAATCTGAAATTATTTTTCCTTAGAATCTTAACTGAATAATTCTCCTCGCGAAGTGTTCTTGCTGTAATGATTACCGATGGATCGGTTTGCAACGAAAGGTCAACTAAACGCCTGCAAATTTTGTCTCCCATTCCCTGATGTTGAAATTGAGCGAATACGGCATAAGCGATCTCAACAACGTTACTTTTAGGTTTGCCTTTGAATGCTGCGCTGCCAACGAGTTGATTATTCAAACAGGCGTAATAGCATATCCAGGGTGGATGATACCCAACACTCGCCATGAATTTCACAGATGCCTCAAGACTTTCCTGGCAATGGGGGTTGACTAAAAATTCGTGATTGTCTTCGAGTCGTTCTTTTATAGGCAGCAATTCCATGAGGTCCATAAGTTCTAATTCACAACTGAGGTCGCAATACCATCATTGTTTTTTTTCTACAATTCATGATGGTGTCCTGAATTCAAACTTAATGATTTGACTTAATCTTTTAAAAAAGTGGATTAGGGCAGTAGTCAAATGTTTCAAATCAAAAGCTGTGTAAAGGCCTACTGAATAAAACTTTGCGCATTTCGGAATGCCGTGGAAACGAACAAAAGTGAAAAACGAATTTCAGATTTTCATAAGGAATTCTTCTACGTTGGTGATACCAATTACTCATCAATAAAAATCACCCTTTAGGATTATTGAATGCTAGTTTTTCTTGAAGCATTTTTGTGCGAGTAACAAACACTTAATGAGAAGATGTCATTTCCGCATCTGATAGTGTTGGGGAGTTTTTAGGTTTAGGGAGTCCTGTTTACGCAGGGCTCTTTTTTTATTCACTCGCTAATTGTTCAGGTAATCCATAGCGCTCACCCTGGCAATAAATATTTCATTATATACTTCCCATGCCACCCGGTTTTCAGGTCCAAGAGATGCATCTTGTCAGGCATCTCCTTTAGATCATCATATTTCTTCAACATGACTTTCTCCCTTCTCGTCAAGCATACGCTATCTGAATTGCTCAGAAGAAGAATACTGGCAACGATTATACGTGACGAATCAGACAAGATCCTTCTTTCATATACCTCAAGTATGAAGCATAAAATACTTCATAACTATCTAATAATCAACATATAACAATTAAAAAATAAATAATAAAATACAACTATGGATTATTAAATCCATATGAATCCTGGACGGAGTGGTGAACGCCTACCCGACACGCACAGCCAGCCTCTTCCAACATCTGATCATTATTGGATGTTAAGGGATTAACCCTTTAAATTATTTTACATGTTTTTGCTTAGGTAAGCAATTCTGTTTATAAATTTATCCATCTTTGATATGTCCGCTGGATGGAAACTAAAACAGGATAAACCAACAACTTAAAAACACGTAGTAATCATGGCAAAAAAAGCAAAGAAAGTCGCAAAAAAAGCGGTGAAGAAAACTGCAAAAAAGGCCGCGAAAAAGTCGGTGAAAAAAGTAAAGAAGGCTGCTAAGAAGGCTGCCAAGAAGGTGAAGAAAGTTGCGAAAAAAGTCGTGAAGAAAGCGGCTAAAAAGTCGATCGCTTCTAAGCTCGGTTCTGGTGCGAAATCCATAAAGAAGAAAGCAAGTGCTGTAAAGAAGGCCGTAGTAGCAAAAGCAGCTCAGGTGGCTAAAGCCGCTGAAGATACGGCTGTCAAAGTAAAGGAGGCAGTGGTTGAAAAAGCAGCCGAAATAAAAGAGAATGTTGAAAACAAGGTGGACGAAGCAAAGAATGACTTCAACACAGGCTGGTCACAAGGATAGATTTTTAAAAATCATAGATGAAAGCGATCCGCCAGCTGACGGGTCGCTTTTTTTGTTTATGGCCGCTCCTGCGCACAATAAGTTGGCGTAAACACCTATCTTTGCACCGCCATGGCGTCAGGTACAAAACTTAAAATGCGGAAGAAAAAACTTGGAAGCTATCCCTACATCAGTGTTGTGTTTAGTATTACCCTCGCTCTGTTTGTCATCGGAGTCTTCGGAGTTTTAATCATCTACTCCAGCGAACTCGAGCGTGCCATTCGCGACAACGTAAAAGTACAGGTCTTTCTAAAAAACAACCTCACAGAATCACAACGCATCCAGGTTGAGAAAAACCTCTCTTCCCGTTATTTCATCCCCAAAGACAAATCCAAACCTGCCATACAGTTTGTATCCAAAGAGGAAGCCGCGAAGATGGTCATCAAGGAAACGGGTCAGGACTTTAAAAAATTCCTTGGCGAAAATCCGTTGCGCGATGCATTCCACGTCAGCATCGACCCGGCCTACCATGACTCCACCAGCATGGCCAAAATTAAAACCGACGTGGAGGCCATCAGCGGAGTCTATCAGGTATACTTTGTAGAAAACCTGATTGAATCCATCAATAAAAATGTTACCAAAATCGTACTCATTCTTGCAGGTGTTGCCGCATTGTTGTTGCTCACTGTGGTGCTGCTGATCAACAATACTTTGCGTCTTGCCTTATTTTCACAACGATTTCTTATCCGTAGCATGCAGCTTGTTGGCGCTACACGATGGTTTATACAACGTCCTTTCTTATTTCGCGCCATACTGCACGGGTTCATCGCCGGAATTATTGCGTCTGCATTGTTGTTCGGATTAATCTCCCTGGCACACCGACGGATTGAGGATTTAGCATTGATCCAAAACGGAGATCGCATTCTGATTCTGGCAGCCGGATTATTGGTGCTCGGCGTATTCGTTGCTTTTTTTAGTACCTATCGTGCCGTAAGCAAATATTTACAGTTATCCCTCGACGAACTTTACTAATATGAACAAACTTCCATTTCAAAAAAGAAATTATCAATTCATGATACTGAGCGTTATCGTGGTTGCCCTGGGTTTCATCACCATGACGCTGGATACACAACCGCATGGTTTCGGATTCCTGGGCATTACGTTAAGTCCTATTGTGGTTCTTACCGGATTTGGCATTGGCATTTATGCCATTCTCCACACACCTAAGCAAAAAGGTTAATTGCCGCGCTAATCATGTCCTTGCTTGACGCAGTACTCATGGCCATCGTAGAAGGCCTTACCGAATTTTTACCCGTATCGTCCACCGGTCACCTCATCATTACGTCTTCGCTGATGGGCGTTGCTGAAGATCCCTTTACAAAAACATTTACCGTAGCCATTCAACTTGGTGCTATTCTTTCCGTCATTGTACTGTATTGGAGAAGATTTTTTCAGTCGTTCGATTTCTACTTTAAATTGTTCGTAGCATTTATTCCAGCCGCTGTGCTTGGCCTTCTTCTGAACGATTACATTGATATGTTGTTGGAACGTGTGGATGTTGTAGCCTACATGCTTATCCTGGGAGGAATAATTTTTCTGATGATTGACAGGATATTCAGTGATACCGAAGAAGCGGGGAAATCGGATGTCTCTTACCCCAGCGCATTGAAGATTGGTTTGTTCCAAACCATCGCCATGATTCCGGGTGTTTCCCGTTCTGCAGCTACGATCATCGGCGGACTTACACAGAAACTTACCAAAAAAGCAGCCGCCGAATTCTCATTTCTTCTTGCCGTACCTACTATGTTTGCCGCTACGGCTTACAAGCTGTTTAAATTTTATCATGAAGGAAATTCCTTTGGACAGGAAGAAGTTACATTGCTGCTGGTCGGTAATGTTGTGGCTTTTGTCGTCGCTATCCTTGCCATCAAATCATTTATAGGGTTTCTTACGAAACATGGGTTCAAATTATTTGGTTACTACCGTATTATCGCCGGCATTGTTATCCTGGTTTTATATTATACGATTGGCCTTTCTATGGTGTGATGAATGAGTCAGATCAACTTCCGGGTCGTGTTCTCTTGATCAATAAGCCAATTGGCTGGACATCCTTTGACGTGGTGAATAAGCTGCGTTACAAACTCAAAACAAAAAAGATCGGGCATGCCGGCACACTGGATCCTCTGGCCACCGGACTATTGATCCTATGCACAGGTAAAATGACCAAGCGCATTGACGAATATCAGGCTCAGGAAAAAGAATATACCGGTACGTTTACATTAGGTCAAACTACACCCTCGTATGATTTGGAAACTGAACCATCACCGGCTGTTGACATGGCTCACCTCGTTGATGATGACATTCTGAAATCAACTCAATCATTTTTAGGCACAATTCAGCAAATGCCCCCGGTACATTCTGCCATTCGGATCGGGGGTAAGCGAGCGTATGAATACGCACGTGCCGGCAAGGAAGTAGAATTGAAACACCGTGAGATTACCATTCGGGAATTTGAAATTACAAAAATTGAAAAGCCCGTTGTATCCTTTCGGGTAGTTTGCTCAAAAGGAACTTATATACGAAGTTTGGCCAATGATGTGGGCAAGGTATTGGGTGTGGGTGCGTACTTATCTTCCCTGTGCCGAACACGCATAGGCGAGTTCAAATTGGAGGATGCATTAACCGTTGATCAGGTGGAAATTTAATGTCAATTCATCGCATACACACGTGAAAATATACCACAGCATCGAGGATTTCATAAAACTGGAATACGCTGTTGTCACCAGCGGTATGTTTGACGGATGCCACATTGGCCATCAGCAAATTCTTACCCGTGTAAAAGAAATTGCAGAAAGAAATGATGGAGAAACAGTCGTGATTACCTTCTGGCCACATCCACGCCTCGTGTTATATCCCGATGACAATTCACTTAAAGTATTGAACACCTTTGAGGAAAAAGCCGCCTTATTAAAGGAACAAGGTATTCAACACCTGCTCCGGCTTTCATTCACAAAAGAATTTTCACAACTGTCCTCACAACAATTTATTACTGAAGTGCTCGTCAATAAAATAGGAACAAAAAAACTCGTCATCGGGTACGATCATCGGTTTGGAAAAAATCGTGAGGGCAGTTTTGAACAATTAAAACTCAACGGACCTGCCTATGGGTTTGACGTGGAGGAAATTCCAAAACAGGAAATAGATCACATGGCTGTGAGTTCATCCAAAATTCGCAAAGCACTACTGGAAGGTGACGCAGAAACAGCTGCACATTTTTTAGGCAGGTCATACTCCTTATCGGGCCGCGTGATAAAAGGCGATCAACTTGGACGTACCCTCGGCTTTCCCACGGCCAACATGGACATCGATTCCCATTACAAACTTATTCCCGGTGAAGGTATCTATGCCGTAACGGTGAACCATGAAAATAAAATCTACGGGGGAATGTTATACATCGGAATGCGACCCGTGGTGCAGGGGACAAGACTTGCCATTGAAGTAAATATTTTTGATTTCAATAAAGAAATTTATGGTGAAACCATTCAGGTAAATCTTATCACGATCCTAAGAAGAGATATACCGCTCGCGGACCTGGACGCTTTAAGGAAGCAACTCGCATTCGATAAGACAGCGGCATTAAAAGTATTACACGAACATCACTTGATATGAGATCCCCGCTTTGGTCTCCGGATGAACGTTTTATCAACGCATCAAACCTGAAGCGGTATCAACAATGGCTTGCTAAGAATTATAATCTTCAGTTTGATACCTATCACCAACTTTGGCAATGGTCAGTAGATAAAACAGACGATTTCTGGAAAAGCCTTTTCGACTATTTTGAAGTTATCCAAGAAGGTGACCTGCTTCCTGTTCGCTCAGGCACTATGCCCACAGTCCGATGGTTTGAGAACGTAAAACTCAATTATGCAGAACACATTTTTCGAAGTGAAAACGATAAACATCCCGCCATTATGTGGAGCAGCGAAAAGCAGGATGTATCGGTGATCACATGGAACGAACTAAGACGTGATACGGCTGCGCTGCAGCAGTTCCTCATCGGGGAAGGAATTACTGAACGAGATTGTATAGTCGGTTATCTGCCAGCAATTCCCGAGGCCACGATTGCATTTCTTGCCGCGAACAGTCTGGGCGCAACATGGTCAAGCTGCTCACCTGATTTTGGTACACAATCCGTCATCGATCGCTTCAAACAAATCGAACCGAAAATCCTCTTTGCAGTTGATCATTACGTTTACGGAGGAAAAGAATTTGATAAAAGGGAAACCATCGAGGCTCTGGTGAAGGCTATCCCGTCCATAAAAAAAATCATTCTCATCACATCGCAGACGCTACAGGGAAATCCATATACATCGTGGAGGAATGCCATTCGATCATCCGACCATACATTAACCTTCAAGCGTGTACCTTTCAATCATCCCATTTGGGTATTGTATTCCAGTGGAACGACGGGACTTCCGAAAGCAATTACGCATTCACAGGGAGGTATCTTATTGGAACAACTTAAATACCTTTCATTTCATCAGGATGTAAAGCCGGGAGAAAAATGTTTTTGGTACACCACCACGGGATGGATGATGTGGAACTACATTCATGGAGGTTTGCTGTGCGGTGGCACGATGGTGTTGTATGATGGAAGTCCTGTTTTTCCTGACTATACCTTTTTGTGGAAGCTTGCTGAAAAAGCTAAAATAAATCATTTCGGTGCAAGTGCCGGATTTATTCTTGCCAGTCGAAAGGCTGAGGTCATTCCAAAAAAAATCGCAGATTTATCTTTACTCCGATCAGTAAACTCAACAGGCAGTACATTGCCCAGTGAAGGATTTGAATGGGTATACCAACAAGTGAAGCAGGATGTTTGGCTGACTTCGATAAGCGGAGGTACGGATATCTGCAGTGCCTTTGTGGGCGGCTGTCCTACCCTTCCTGTTTATGAAGGTGAAATTCAGTGCAGAGCTTTGGGCTGTGCCCTCGAAGTTTTCGACGAAGAGGGAAAATCAGTACAAGAAGAAATTGGCGAAATGGTGATCACCAAGCCAATGCCTTGCATGCCTGTTTTCTTTTGGAATGATCCCGGAAACAAACGATATCAGGAAAGCTATTTTGAAACGTATCCCGGCGTGTGGCGACATGGCGATTGGGTTAAACTTACATCGCACGAGGGCATTATTATTTATGGTCGGTCGGATGCCACACTCAATCGTGGAGGCGTTAGGATCGGCACAAGTGAAGTGTACAGTGCCGTCGACAAGGTGAAAGAAGTGAAAGACAGCCTGATTGTATGCATCGAACGCGACAAAGGAGAATTCTACATGCCATTATTTGTGGTCTTGCAGGAAGGTCAACCCTTTACGGATGATCTGAAAAAGAAAATAAACACCACACTTCGTGAAACATACAGTCCAAGGCATGTACCCGATGCGATCATTCAGGTAAGCAACATCCCCTATACAATCAGTGGCAAAAAAACGGAAACACCCGTAAAGAAAGTGCTCATGGGCAAAGACCCCGAAAAGGTTGTTACGAAGGGGGCGCTACGCAATCCCGAATCGATGAACTTCTTTATAGATTTCTATAAGAAGATGGCATCAACTTCATAAATTTGTCGCCCACATTAACCAGTCAGATTAAGAAACACCTCCATGAGAAAATCCACAATCGAATTTACGATAGAGTTAGACGAACAAAATGTTCCTGAAAAAATACTTTGGGATGCCACCGATAAACCAGAAGATGGTTTTTCAGAGACCAAAGCCATCAGCATCGCCCTGTGGGATCAAACTCAAAAAAATACGATGCGTATAGACCTGTGGACGAAAGAGATGCCCATCGATGAAATGAAGAGATTTTACATTGACTGCATCGGCGGACTGGCTCAAAGTGCATTAACAGCCACCGGTGATGAATACCTGGCTAACGAAATGAATACACTCTGTGAAAAACTTGTAAAACACGTTCAAACGACTACAAAATAGACTCTCACAATTGCGATACTAGTTTCTTAGAAAATTTATAACCGCAATCGTTTGAATTCATTCTTTTTCTTATTTTTAAGGGATTAACCCATAATTCCTATGAATGAATTCTACAAGCGGGCATTACTGCCTTTGTTATTTTTAGTGTGTTGTGCGTCATCGCTCGTTGCACAGACAACGATTTCCGGAACGGTAAAAGATACGGGGACCGGTGAGGCACTTGGGGGTGTAAACATTATCGTCAAGGGCTCCATAGCCGGTACAATCTCTGACAAGGATGGAAACTTCAATTTAAAAGTAAACCAGGCTCCACCGTTTACCATTGCGCTTTCTTTTGTTGGTTATAAAACTCAGGAAATAGAAGTATCCAATACAAATGCGGGTACCATTGCGGTTTCTCTTGAGGAGCAAAATCTTCTCGGTCAGGAAGTGGTCGTCTCTGCATCTCGCGTAGAGGAAAGTATCATGCAATCACCTGTCACTATTGAAAAAATGGACATCATTGCATTCAAACAAGCGCCAGCTCCAGATTTTTATGATGCACTCTCGAGTGTAAAAGGAGTACAGACTACAACAGGAAGTTTAAATATGACCTCTCTCAATACGAGGGGATTTGCAACCATCAACAACATCCGATTTGTTCAATGGGTAGATGGTATGGATACACAAGCGCCGTTGCTAAACTTTCCAACAGGTAACATTGTGGGAATTGGAGAACTCGATACAGAAAGCGCTGAGTTGATTCCTGGCGCTGCATCGGCCTTGTACGGTCCCAATGCATTCAATGGTATTCTGATTATGAATAGCAAAAGTCCTTTTCTCTACCAGGGATTGAGCGCGCAAGTGAAGCAAGGTATTACAACATCCGAGGGTGGTGGAAGTCATCCCCTTGGATTGTATGCCATCCGTTATGCTAAAGCCTTCAATAATAAATTTGCGTTCAAAATTAATTTCAACTATCAAACCGCTACAGATTGGCTGGGCAATGACTACGTGACTGATCGCTCTAATCCTGAATCAACAGTTAACCTGAGTGGTAATCCGAATTTTGATGGTCTTAATCTCTATGGAGATGAGCTTCAGATAGCAACTCCTGTAGCCAGCGTGGGTACCATTACCCGAACAGGGTTTAAAGAAGAAGAAATGCTGAAAAGTTTCACAGATAATCGTGATGCAACAAGTATAAAAGGCGACCTGGCGTTGCATTATAGGATCAACGACAAGATTGAGGCATTGTATAATTATCGTTATGGTGGAGGGAATTCAATTTACCAGGGCACTGAGAAATATGTATTGCGCGATTTTAATCAACAATTTCATAAGCTTGAATTAAAGGGGGATAACTTCTTCGTTCGCGGGTACAGAACAGCTACCGACGCCGGAAAGTCTTATAACCTTAGTGCATTAGGAGCTTATGCCAATGAAACCTATAGCCCTTCTGCAGCACAATGGGTACCTGACTATATCAAGGCGATGCAGGGATACAAGGAAGATGCAGCTTACACCGGTTCTGTGATCGCCGGAAATCATGCTTCTGCGCGGGCTTATGCTGATCGCTATCGCCCTCAGTTCGGAACGGATGCTTACAGCGACCTGATGAAACAAGTGCGTTCTCAGGTGTTTCAAGGTACACCGCCCGGTGCATCCTTCTATGATAATTCATACTTGTACCACGGAGAATTCAACTATAAATTCTTCAACCAGATCAAGTGGGCTGAAATTCAGGTCGGTGGTAACTTCAGACAGTATAGCCTGTTCTCGAAGGGCACTGTCTTCAACGAAGCTCCTGATGATGGTGTGGATTTTAAGAGAATTAAAATTAATGAATATGGCGCTTACGCACAGATCGCAAAAACATTTGCTGAATCCTTAAAGCTTACCGGTTCATTGCGTTATGATAAAAATCAAAATTTTGAGGGCTTCATTACACCAAGAATTTCAGCGGTGTATACCGTTGCTCAGAACCACAACATACGGGGGTCATTCCAGACCGGATTCAGAAATCCAGAAACACAAGCTCAATACATTTACTTCCCCTCTACCACAGGTACGTTGCTGGGAAGTGTAAAAGACAATGCAGAGCGGTATGGTGTTCACAACGGAGGTGCTTACACACTTGCATCATTTAATGCATATCGTGCCTCCGGCGGCTCACTGAATGCTACCACCGGAGCCCCAACCGGTGGTAACGCTGCGTTATTGGAAACCGCGGATATTGCTTATGTAAGTCCTGAAAAGCTTTCAGCCTATGAAATTGGTTACAAAGGTTTGATGGCATCGAAACTCCTTCTTGATGTGAATGGTTATTATACACACTATCAGGATTTCATTGGAGGACAGTTGATCGTTAGCAAGAATGCAACTTCGCATCAGGGTAAACCTGTATCAGCGGGCACAACATATGCGCCTTATGTGAACTCAAGTGAAAAAGTAAAATCGTATGGTGTTGGCGTTGGGGTATCCTATAGTTTACCGCAAAACTTTGTGTTCAACGGAAGTTATAACTGGGCTACTTTCGAAGCAAACGAGAGTGCCGATTTTAAAGCCGGCTTCAATACACCGAAAAACAAATTCGCTGTTGGGCTTAGCAACCGTAAGTTGATGAAGGACCTTGGCTTTAGTGTCAATTTCCGCTGGCAAGAGGAGTTCTTGTGGCAATCCACGTACGGAGAATGGAATGTGCCGGAATACGGAGTTCTTGATGCTCAGGTCAGCTATAAGCTTACTCCTATAAAAACAGTTATTAAGATCGGAGGCACAAACCTTGGTGGCGGTGATTATCGTACGAATCTGGGCTCTCCTTTCATCGGACAGCAATATTATATTTCACTTACGTTTGATGAATTCCTGAAATAAAACTGAAAGACACATGAAAACTAAAAATATAAAACTCGCTGTTATTCTTCTTGTTCTGTTCGGCTGTCAGCAGGAGGTGATCCAGCTCGAGGATCCGATTGTAACTCCACCGGTAACCAGTGGAACAAAAGGCAATGCTGACTTTACAAAGTTTGTAGCCATTGGAAATTCCTTTGTTGCCGGCGTCCAGGCAGGAGCATTGTTTAACGAAGGTCAAAATAATTCTTTGCCCGCTATTATGGCAAAGCAATTTGCGATGACGGGTGTAGGTGGTGGAGCATTTATTCAGCCATCCATCAAAGCTTCACTCGGGTACAATCTTTTTGTTACACCCAATCCAGGCGCGGATAATCGTGTAATCGGAAGGTTATTATTGCAGTATGGAACATCGAAAGACTGTGTTACAGGTTTGCCTTCACCGAAGCCTACACCACAGCTTTATGCTTTGGGCAATTTGGAGGCGGTTCCAAATCCAGCGGTGAATCCGGCATTTATCTATACTGGCGGAAAAGCAACGTTAAATAATTTTGGTGTGCCTGCGATCACATTGGGACAATCACTCATTGCCGCCACTGGTAATTGGGGTAACCCAAATCCTGCGGTTGGCTTTAGTCCCTTTTATGCAAGACTTGCCTACCCAGGAACCGGAACGTCAACGATCATTGGAGATGCTGCAGCTGCTGGAGGAACATTCTTTATGTTCTATTTGGGATTGGATGACTTTTTCCTGCATGCTGCCTTTGGTGCTGATCCAACGAAAGCACCGCTGACAACTTCAGCTGCATTCGCAGGTCAATATCAGGCTGCCATTGGTGCTCTTTTAGGATCGAATGCAAATCTAAAGGGTGTAGTGGGTAATTTTCCAGACATCTTCGTAATGCCTCATTTCACTTCGGTTGCTTATAATCCTATTCCATTGGATGCTGCAACTGCTTCGGCTGTGAGTACGGGCTTTGCCGGATACAATGCAGCCCTTGATGCACTGGTTGCCAATGCAGCAGCATTTGGAATATCAGCCGCCCTGGTGACAGAGATCGGAACAAGAAAAGTAACATTCACAGCAGGCTGTACAAACAGGATATTAATCACAGATGAAACACTGGTTGATTTAGGACCTTACTTTGATGCGTTAAAAAATGCGGGCGCTATCACCACGGCACAACGTACTGCGTTAACTCCCTATCAACGCGTAAGACAAACTACGGCCACGGATATTATTCCGCTTTCTACAGGCTCTGTACTGGGAACGTTAGTGGGTGGTAATCCTTCCATGGTGAATGGCATAACAGTCCCCTTAGGTGATAATTATGCTCTTATTCCAAGCGAGATAGCTCAAATCAGGGCTGCACGAGATGCCTTCAATGCCACCGTTTCGGCGACCGTAACTGCTAATTCAACTCGCCTTGCTCTTGCTGATATCAACGCTGCTCTTGCCGGATTGATAACCGCGAAAGCAGGTGTTATGAATGGTGTAACGATTACTCCGAATATCAATCCGCCTACGGGCATTTATTCAGAAGATGGTGTGCACCCAAATAGCCGCGGATATGCTTACTTATCAACGATATTTATTAGTGCCATCAATGCAAAGTTCGGGGCTACAGTTCCTCAAACCGATATAAGTCAATACAGTGCAACAGCATTGCCAATACCTTAACTTTCCATATGAAGTAAAATAAAAAAGGGGCTTAGGTCCCTTTTTTATTTTTGATGATTAAAACAATTGCTTTGCTATTCTGTAAATAGGATCCGATTTTCCCATGGAATAAAAATGCAATGTCGGAACACCAAATTTCATAAGTTCCTTTGATTGATTTACGATCCACTCAATCCCCACTTCCCTAACCGCTGCATTATCCTTGCATTTCTCCACAGCTTCTGCCAATTCTTCTGGCAGGTCAATATGAAAAATAGTGGGCAATATGGTGGTTTGCGATTTGGTGGTGATGGGCTTAATACCCGGGATGATGGGAACTTTAATTCCTGCCTCGCGACATTGCGTAACAAAATCGAAATACTTTTTGTTATCAAAAAACATTTGCGTTACAATGTACTCGGCACCTGAATCAACTTTATGCTTGAGGTACTTTAAATCTGTCTTTAAATTAGGCGCTGAAAAATGCTTCTCCGGATACCCCGCTACACCAACACAAAAATCGGTGGGCGATGCATTCTCCAGTTCATCATCGATAAATTTTCCCTTGTTCATGGCCACGATCTGGCCTAACAATTCAGAAGCGTAACGATGACCGTCGGGTTCAGGTATGAAACGTGGCTCTGTTTTGATCGCATCACCCTGCAATGCCAGTAAGTTATCAATTCCTAAAAACTGTAAATCGATCAGGGCATTTTCAGTTTCCTCTTTACTGAAACCACCACAGATAATATGAGGTACAGTGTCAACGTGGTAGTGATTTTGAATGGCAGCGCAGATACCCACTGTGCCGGGACGCTTTCGGGTAGATCGTTTATCGAGCAACCCGCCTTCGCGCTTTTTATAAACATACTCCTCACGATGGTACGTCACGTCAATAAAAGGCGGTTTGAATTCCATGAGCGGATCAAGATTGCTAAATAGTGTTTTGATATTCTCACCTTTCAAGGGAGGAAGTATCTCGATGCTAAAAAGCGTCTTGCCCTTAGCATTTTTGATGTGATCGGTTACTTTCATTTAATCAAAGAAGAAAATTTCCATATTCGCCACAAGGACACGAAGACACGAAGTAACCACAAAGTATCGTTTGAAATATTCTTCGTGACTTCGTGGCTTTGTGGCTAAAAAACAACTCAAATATCATAACTCAAATTCGGCGAAAGCCACCTTTCCATTTCCTCCAGCGGCATATTCTTACGTTTCGCGTATTCCACTACCTGGTCTTTGTCAATCTTCCCAAGTCCAAAATACTTGGATTCAGCGTTTGAAAAGTAGTAACCACTCACTGCCGATGCAGGATACATGGCATAGGATTCTGTTAAAATAATTCCTGTCTCTTTTTCAGCATTTAGCAAATCAAAAATGATGCGCTTCTCAGTATGATCCGGACAAGCCGGGTAACCCGGTGCCGGACGAATACCCTGATAATCTTCCTTGATCAAATCATCCGTATTCAAACTCTCCGTCTTGGCATAACCCCAATATTCCTTCCGCACCTTTTCATGCATCAATTCTGCAAACGCCTCTGCCAGTCTGTCGGCGAGCGCTTTGGCCATGATCTCCATGTAATCATCCTGCTGTGCCTTGAACTCTTCAACAAGTTTTTCCAATCCACCACCCGTTGTCACTGCAAACATGCCGATATAATCCTTTTTACCGCTGCTCTCCGGTGCAATGAAATCAGCCAGGCAAAAATTAGGAAGGTCCTGGGCTTTCTTGCTTTGCTGACGAAGAAAATGCATCGTCGTCAGTTTGGATTTCCGCGTGTCATCGGTATACAGGTTTACATCATCCCTGTCCGTTCCACCTGCCGGATAAAAGGCAATTACACCATTGGCATGAAGACGCTTTTCCTTTACAATCTTATCCAATAGTTGCTGAGCATCCGCGAATAATTTCTTTGCCTCTGCTCCTACTTTATCATCGTTAAATATTCCCGGATAACGACCAAATAACATCCAGGTTTGAAAGAACGGAGTCCAATCGATGTACTTCCTGATTTCTTCCAGCGGATAATCCAGAAATACTTTCCTGCCAAAAAATGACGGCGTTGTAATTTCCGTATTTGTCCAGTCAATGACCGTCTTATTTTTACGCGCCTCGGTCAATGGAATATAATTTTTAGCCTGCTGACGCCCTTCATGATCCTTGCGCAGTTTGGCATACTCTTCTTTAACACGTGCTCTGAAAGCAACACGTGTATCGGCATTGATAAATTCACTGGCTACGGGCACTGAGCGCGAAGCGTCCAGCACGTGAACAACGGGCCCGTCATAATGCGGATCAACTTTTACAGCAGTATGAATACGCGATGTCGTCGCACCGCCAATAAGCAAAGGCATGGTCATACCCTCACGCTGCATTTCCTTTGCCACATGAACCATTTCATCCAGCGAAGGTGTAATCAACCCGCTAAGGCCTATGATATCTACCTTTTCACGTTTGGCAGCTTCAATAATTTTATCAGAAGGAACCATCACTCCCAAATCAACAATCTCATAGTTATTACACGATAGCACAACGCCTACTATATTCTTCCCGATATCATGCACATCCCCTTTCACTGTGGCCATCAACACACGGGCAGCAGGCTTTCCTACCTGTCCGCTTCTTCGTTTTTCTTCTTCCAGATAAGGAGTCAGATACGCTACCGCTTTTTTCATAACCCGGGCGCTCTTTACAACCTGAGGTAAAAACATCTTACCAGCACCAAAAAGATCACCCACCACATTCATCCCATCCATTAATGGTCCTTCGATCACGTGAAGTGGCTTATCAAACTTCTGACGTACCTCTTCAATATCGATATCGATAAAATCAATAACACCTTTCACCAAAGAATGTGTGATGCGTTCTTCCACGGTTCCCTTCCGCCACTCATCGTCCTGCTCTTTCTTTTTAGCCGAACCTTTCACCGTTTCTGCAAATTCAAGAAGTCGCTCGGTCGCATCCTCTCTGCGATTGAGTAAAACATCCTCAACGCGTTCCAGCAAATCCTTGGGTATATCATCATACACCGCCAGCATCGTTGGATTCACAATGCCCATATCCATACCATGCTGAATAGCATAATACAAAAACACCGAGTGCATCGCCTCACGTACCAGTTGATTACCACGAAAGCTGAATGAGACGTTGCTCACCCCCCCGCTCACATGCGCATGGGGAAGATTTTCACGAATCCATTTAGTAGCTTTAAAAAAATCTATCGCATAGTTGCGATGTTCATCAATACCCGTAGCAACTGGGAAAATATTCGGATCAAAGATGATATCTTCAGGAGCAAAGTTTACCTTTTGCGTAAGTACGTCATACGCGCGTTTACAAATATCGATTCTTCGCTGATAGGTATCGGCTTGTCCCGCTTCATCAAAGGCCATAACAACAGTGGCAGCACCGTAGCGCTTCACAAGTTTCGCCTGGCGAATAAATTCCTCTTCACCACCCTTTAAGCTAATGGAGTTCACGATGCTCTTACCCTGGAGGCATTTCAGTCCTGCTTCAATCACATTCCATTTGGATGAATCCACCATCACGGGTATGCGCGAAATCTCGGGCTCCGAAGCCATCAGGTTCAAAAATTTTACCATGGCCGCTTCTGAATCAAGCATGCCTTCATCCATGTTCACGTCGATTACCTGTGCACCACCTCGCACCTGGTCAAGTGCAACCGTTAATGCCTCATCAAAGTTATCTTCCTTAATAAGTTTTAAGAATTTGGCTGAACCTGTTACGTTGGTACGTTCGCCAATGTTCACAAAATTGGAATTCGGAGTAATCGCTACAGCCTCGAGTCCACTTAGTTTCAATATATGATCTGCCATCGAATGATTATAGATTAAACTGTTTGCATCTTGTGAATTTCCCGCGGCTTATACTTAGCGGCGAGTTGCGCAATGATCTTGATATGATCCGGCGTTGTTCCACAACATCCTCCAACAATATTTACAAGTCCCTCCTTTAAAAAATCTTCAATTTGTTCACCCATCTCCGCAGGTCCCTGATCATACTGACCAAATTCATTTGGTAAGCCAGCATTAGGATATGCACTCACGAAAAACGGAGCTTGTTCATTCAACACCTGCAAATAAGGTCGCAAAGCTTTTGCGCCCAACGCGCAATTCAGTCCGATACTCAGCAAAGGAACATGCGATACAGAAATCAAAAATGCATCAGTAGTTTGTCCGGATAATGTTCTTCCGCTGGCATCGGTAATCGTGCCCGATACCATGATGGGAAGTCGCTTTCCAATCTCATCAAACAACTCTTCTATGGCAAACAGCGCTGCCTTAACATTCAGCGTGTCAATGATGGTTTCCAGCAGCAACAAATCAACACCACCATCGATCAGTGCCTTTGCCTGTTGCTTGAAAGCAGCCTTCAGCTGATCAAAATTAATAGCACGATAACCAGGATTATTAACATCCGGCGATAACGAAGCTGTTTTATTCGTGGGTCCCATTGCTCCGGCAACAAAACGAGGTTTATGCGGCTCACGTTTCGTAAATTCATCCGCTACTTCTTTTGCAATTTTCGCCGACTGATAATTCAGGTCATATACGGCATCTTCGAGGTGGTAGTCGGCCTGTGCAATGGTGGTGCCGCTGAAAGTATTGGTTTCCGCAATATCAGCTCCAGCTTCAAAGTATTGACGATGAATGTCTTTGATGATGTCCGGCCTTGTAATGGACAGCAAGTCGTTATTCCCTTTCAGGGGATGCTTGTGATCCTTAAAACGTTCACCGCGAAAGTCCTCTTCTGTCAGCGTATGACGCTGAATCATAGTACCCATAGCACCGTCCAGTACAAGAATACGTTCCTTTAAAATGTTTTCGATTTTCATAATGCCCTTTCTTTACATGATACCCAGAAAGAGCCTGTGTGAGTGGCCGCTTATCTTCTCTGCATACGTTTGTATGATTCAGAAGGGAGTTAGCACCAAGTTATTGGCAAGGTTGCTAAGACGTCTGCGGGCCCTGTCCCTCAGTCTTTCTGGATAAGCAGTGCAAAGAAAAACAATAAGTTGATAAAAATGAAGTGACAAACCCCTTATTTTGTTCCTGCGTTCGCACTTAACTCCACCTCTTTGAAACTTGCTGCTGTAGACATTGGCTCAAATGCCATCCGATTCCAAATCTCCTCTGTGCTTGACCAGGGCCCAAAAGTTTTCTTTAAAAAAATGGAATACATCCGTTTTCCTTTGCGACTTGGCCATGATGTATTCGGCACCCAACGCATCAGCGAGAAGAGCATTGCCAAGTTTAAAAAGCTGATGAAAACGTATAAACTTCTCATTGAACTTTACGAAGTAGATGATTCCATGTTTTGCGCTACATCGGCCATGCGGGAGTCCGAGAACGGAGCAGCACTGGTGAAAGAGATTCAGGATGAATTGGGGATCACCATCCACATTATCGACGGACAAACAGAGGCCGAGATGGTAAACAAAGCCATCAGTTCTTATCTTCTTGACAGCACATACCTGCACATTGATGTCGGTGGAGGAAGTACCGAGTTGAACTTGTATGTCAAAGGAAAAAAGATCAAGACAAAATCGTTCAAGATTGGTTCCGTACGTGTGTTGGAAAAATACGATTCACCTGCCACCTGGAAGGAAATGGAGAAATGGATCAAGGAAAATGTAAAGAAAAGTTATGGTGAAGTAACAGCGGTAGGAACAGGCGGTAACATCAGCAAGATTTTTGAACTTGCCCAGATCAAAGCAGGAAAAACGATGTCATTGAAAAAGGTATTGGATATTCGCAAGAAGATTGAGGCACATACCATGGAAGAACGTATCTATCAACTTCAGATGAATCCCGATCGTGCCGATGTGATTGTACCGGCAAGTAATATTTATATCCAGGTCATGGAATGGGCAAAATCAGAACACATTCTTGTTCCTGAAGTGGGTTTAAAAGACGGGATTTTACTGCAGTTGTTTGAGAAAAACTCTAAACGAAAAAACATCGAGTTCGTTAACACTGAAGATCGCTCCAAAGGAAAAAAGATAACCGCCCTGAAATAGTCTTGAGTCCTTAGTATTTAGTAGTAAACGCACAAAAGACTCGATACTAAGGACTAAATACTAAATACTAAAATAGCTTCACATCCTGAGTCTTTAGTCCGTAGTATTTAATAGTAAACGCACAAAGACTAAATACTAACGACTAAATACTAAATACTAAAATAGTTTCACATCCTGAATGGTTTCCAGGGTGACATTGTAAAACTCCTTGTGAATATTAAATGGCACTTCTCCGTTGTGTGCTTTTTTCACGTAATCTCCATTTTCAAGCATCGTATAGGAATTGACGTTGTCTTTAAGATTGTAACGCAGGATATTCATGGCCTGCTTTCTTAAGATATCTTCTTCCAGCAGGAACAATGACTCCAGTCTCCTGTCAAAGCTGCGTACCATCGCATCTGCACTTCCTACATACACTTTAGGATTACCCGCGTTGTGAAAATAATAAATACGGGCATGCTCCAAATATTCACCTACAATGGAGATCACTTCAATATTCTCACTGAGCCCTTTTCGACTTGGCCGTAAACAACACATGCCGCGAATAATAAGCTTGATCTTTACCCCAGCCTGCGAAGCAGCATAGAGCTCATCAATCAGTTCTTTGTCCTGAACCGAATTGAGTTTAATAACAATCCCTGAAGGAATGCCCTGACGCGAATTCTCTGCTTCACGCTTCACAAGATTACAAAGTTGAATACGCATATCACGTGGCGACGTGATCAAATTACGGTATGATGACGGCATCGAGTGCCCTGTAATGACATTAAAAAATTCAGATACATCGTGCGCGTAAGTCTCGTTCGTACTCAGCAGTCCGATGTCCGTGTAAAACCGTGACGTAGTTTCATTATAATTCCCGCTGGACAAATGAACGTAACGCCTTACTTTTTCATTTTCTTCCTGGCGCACAATCAACAGGAGTTTCGTATGCGTCTTTAAACTGCTTACACCATAAATGACAAAGCAACCTGCCTTTTGAAGGCGTTGTCCTTCGCGTAGATTATTTTCCTCGTCAAACCTGGCTTTTACTTCAAACAAAACCGATACGTGTTTCCCGTTCTCAGCAGCTTTCAGCAAAGCAGCCGTGATTCGCGAATCTTTGGCAACACGATAGATCGTGATCTTGATAGAAAGTACTTTAGGATCATCTGCCGCTTTCTCCAGCAACTCCAGTACAGGTTCCATGGAATCATAGGGATGATGCAGAAGTATATCGCGTTCCTTTAAAATATCAAACAATTCCCGCGTCCCTTGTTCCGGAAATGTGACCGGCTTTCGGGGAGCATGCACCGGTGCTTTCTTATCCTTAAATTCCTTATGGTTGATGATCTGGTTGATGGCCGTAAAGTCCAGCAAACCTTCACGCGGCACGGAGAAAATATTCAAATCATCGATATCCCATTGGATCTTTAACAAACGTAGCATCCAGGGATCCGAACCCTCTTCAATTTCAAGACGCACTACGCGGCCTGTTCGCCTTGTCTGCAATTTCCGTTTTAAATCTTCCAGAAAATTTGTTTCAATGTCTTCGCTTTCTTCCAACGTAAAATCACCATTGCGATTGATGCGGAAAACGCTCACACTCATAATCTCCACATTGCGAAACAGGTGTTGAACGTTATTGCGCACAATGTCTTCAATACGCACAAACGAAATAGACCCATCGGGTTTCGCCAGTTCATAGAACCTTGAAAGGTTACTGGGGATCTGTATAAATGAAACTTTCTGATAATGCTGAATTTCACCAAACCCCTTGGTGATAACACCTACCAGCAACCGGTTATATTTTAACGAAGGAAAAGTATGATAGGTATCAAACATCATCGGTGTGAGCATCGGATACACCGTGTTGATAAAATACTGATTAACCCGTTCCGTGTCTTCTACAGAGAGGGCATCAAAATTACAGATCCTGAATTTATTTTCTTCGAACAGCGGTTTGAGCTCATTCAAAAAAACTCCATTCTGGGCTTCTGTGAATTTCTTGATCTCGGTAAGCAGAAGTTTGCGAAAAGGCACTTCACGAAGGCCGCTGTAATCATAGCGTTCTTTCCCGTAATCAAGATAATTGTACAAGCTTCCCAAACGAATCGTGCAGAATTCGTCCAGGTTTGAATCGGTAATGGCGAGAAACTTCAGCCGATCAAAAATGGTACGGTAAGGATGCCTCGCCTGATCAAGCACGCGGTAATTAAACTGAAGCCAGCTTAAATCGCGGCTTATATAATTACTCTTCCCGACTTGCGCAAAAAGCTGATCCCTTGAACTAATATCTTCTGACTCTCTGACGATTTCCATTCCCTGTGTGATAGAACCTTGAAATTGCGTTTTAAAAATTCAATTTCCCATTTCTATACATTACCATTCCATTAAATAAGATTTCTAAATATCAATCCGCGCGTACTTCGCATTCTTCTCGATAAAATCTCTCCGCGGTGCTACCTCATCGCCCATCAGCATCGAAAACAAATGATCGGCTTCAGCAGCAGACTCAATGTTCACTTGCTTCAGCGAGCGATGCTCAGGATTCATGGTCGTTGACCAAAGTTGTTCAGGGTTCATTTCTCCCAATCCTTTGTATCGTTGTATTCCCACACTGTCTTCCTTACCATCTTTACTCATTTCAGCAACCAACAGGCTTCGCTCCTCTTCCGTCCAGCAATAGCGTTCGTCTTTTCCACGCTTTAACAGGTAAAGGGGGGGCAGTGCAATGTAAACGTATCCCTGCTCGATAAGATCGCGCATATAACGGAAGAAGAATGTCAGGATCAAGGTACGAATATGACTTCCATCAATATCCGCATCGGTCATGATGATCACTTTATGATAACGCAGTTTCACCATATTTAGTGCTTTACTGTCTTCGGGTGTTCCGAACGTAACACCCAGCGCCGTGATCATATTCTTGATTTCCTCGTTCTCGTAGATGCGGTGCTCCTGGGCTTTCTCTACATTCAGGATCTTTCCCCGCAACGGAAGGATAGCCTGAAAATGTCTGTCACGACCTTGCTTGGCAGACCCACCTGCCGAATCCCCTTCCACCAGATACAATTCGCATATGGAAGGATCTGAACTCGCGCAATCGGCAAGTTTTCCCGGAAGGCCGGTTCCTGAAAGTACATTCTTGCGTTGCACCATTTCACGTGCCTTACGTGCAGCAATACGGGCTTGCGCCGCTAAGATTACTTTGCTTACGATAAGCCTTGCCTCCTTCGGGTTTTCTTCCAAAAAATTCTGAAGCATCTCTCCCACCGCAGTATCGACAGCACCCATCACTTCGGAGTTACCCAGCTTCGTTTTGGTCTGACCTTCAAACTGAGGCTCGGCTACTTTTACCGAAATGACAGCTGTCAATCCTTCACGGAAATCATCGCCATTGATCTCTACTTTTGCTTTTTCAAGCAAACCTGACTTCTCGGCATAACTTTTTAGTGTTCGCGTAAGTGCTCTGCGAAATCCGGCAACGTGTGTACCCCCTTCGTGCGTATTAATGTTGTTTACATACGAAACAAGATTTTCACTGTATGACGTATTGTACCCCATAGCCACCTGCAAAGGGATCGGCCCGTTGTCATTTTCAATATAAATAGGTGATGGGATCAACTTCTCACGGGTGGAGTCGAGGTATTCTACAAATTCACGTAAGCCTCCAACCGATAAAAAGGCATTGCTCTTTGGCTCACCTTGTTCATCCTTATCTCGAAGATCTTTTAGATTGATTTTTATACCCGGGTTAAGAAATGATAGCTCGCGTAACCGGTTGGCTATCGTTTCGTAGTTATACTCTGTAGTCAATGTGAATATCTCTGCATCGGGCTTAAAGTGCTGTGTCGTACCTGTTCGGTCAGAATCACCAACAACACGAACAGAATACTGAGGAATTCCGCGATGGTACTCTTGTTCATAAATCTTACCGTCACGATATACCGTAGTATGTAATACGGAGGACAGCGCATTCACGCAGGAAACACCTACTCCGTGCAAACCACCTGAAACCTTATAGGTATCCTTATCGAACTTACCCCCGGCATGAAGAACCGTCATGACCACTTCCAGGGCAGAACGTTTTTCCTTTTCATGCATGTCCGTAGGAATGCCGCGTCCATTATCTTCTACGGTGATGGAATTATCCTCATTAATCGTGACATGAATATCATCACAATACCCAGCCAAGGCCTCATCGATCGAGTTATCCACCACTTCATAAACCAGGTGGTGAAGGCCTTTTATGCCTATATCACCGATGTACATGGCAGGTCTTTTACGCACTGCCTCCAAACCTTCCAAAACCTGTATATTATTGGCCGAATAACTGCCGGGACTGTTTACTTTTCTTTCGCTCATAATTAGTTTTTACAACCTTCAAAAATAACGTTTTTAATACTGTTTTCCGCATTTTTTGGGGTGAAAAAGTCAAAGTATTTTGAATGAAAAATACCCCGCTTCACATGGTCTTTGAAATGATCAACTAAATAATTAGTTTTAGTATAAATCGATAGATTATGAGATCATTTTTGACGGGCTTGCCTTTACTTCTTTTGAGTATCGCATCATCTGGTCAGCAGGTTGTAAATACACAGACAGTGAAGGCTCCGCAACCAACATTCTATAACCTGGTTAATCCGGGAGGAAGCTGGGTACGCGCACGTGAAATTCCCCTGTTCAAAAACCGGGAGGATTCCATTGCCTGCTACGAAATTCAAAAAGAGCTGTATACTTCCATCTTCCGGAATCCCTCAGAAATAACACCCGCCGTTAGGAAAAGACGCGACAGCCTGAACCGTCACCTCATGGCTATTTTTGCAACCGGCATAGCAGGAACAAAACAAGTATACTTTGCCAATCCAAAGTATACTTCATGGGATAGCGTGGCCAAACACAAAAACTATACTGAAGTAAAGACACTTAGTATTTCAGGTATGGATCAGCTTCCGGATGACGTTCTGAAATGTACAAATCTTGAGAAACTAGAGATCATCAACGCATCGGTCAGGAAGTTACCCCGAAAGCTTAGTGATCTTTCCCATCTTGCTAGCGTTGAGATTTACAACAATACTTCAAAGCATTTTCGTCTGGCCAAAAACGTAACTGTGAAACGGCTTACTTTCCAGTATCAGCAACCTGATGCGTTACCTCGCAGCTATAGAAAATTCAGCAACCTTCAATCTTTGTTTCTTACCAATAACAACCTTACGCAATTCGTAAACGGGGCACGTCACAACAAAAAGTTAAAACACCTCGATCTGAGCAAAAATGCCATCACATTGGATAATCATATTGCACGCTACAAAAGCCTGGAGAATCTTGATCTGAATTTCAATAAAATAAGTGAAGTGCCATCATCGTTCGGCAATCTGAGGACCTTGGTCAGCCTCACGTTCGCAGGCAATTCCATTGCAACCGTATCCCCCAGGATCAGCTCCCTGAAGCGCCTCGAACAACTTTCATTTTACAAAAATCAACTCACTCATATTCCTGTCGGCATCTGTGGGCTTACTTCATTGAAAGAATTGGATCTCGCATATAATCAGATAGAAGCAATCCCCGACAGTATTGCCGCGCTAAAAAATCTCTACGTTGTCTACTTTTCGTTTAACAAAATCGTTAGTGTCACAGAAAAAATCGGAGAACTTACGAATCTGCGAAGGATGTATCTTCATGATGCACGGATCAGTTCACTGCCGGAAAGTGTTGGAAATTTACGCAAGTTGGAAATCCTGCGTATCAATGATAATTATGTATCGCATCTTCCCTCTTCATTTTCAAACCTTGTTCTACTTCAAGATCTTGATCTGGCTAGAAATAATTTCCATTCACTCAATATCGATATCACAGCCTTCAAAAACCTTGCGTTGTTTGATATCTCAGAAAACCCCTGGGATAATCCCGGAGAAATTGTAAGACAGACTAAACCCCTTGCTGATCGGGGGGTGATCATGAAAAATTTTTCAATTGAAGAAGTGGCCACGTATCACCCCAAATAGAGAGTCGTCAACCCTTAACTTAAAACTGCCTGGATCGCAACATCACAAGCGTACACCCTTCAACCGTTTCAATACCAAGTTCCGCCGCTTTCTTTTCAAATTCATCATTCTCGGTACCAGGATTGAAAATAATTCGCTTCGGCTTTAAACCAAGCAAATAATCATACCACTCGGGTTGCTTCGCCGGACCGATATAAAGCGTGATGGTATCAATTCCGGAAACGGACGGTTTTTCCCGGATGTCGAGAATTGTTTTACCCATGACCTCACCGGTCTTGATCCCAACAGGGACTATTTCGTGTCCGTATTCATTAAGCATTTGAGCGGCCAAGTAGGCATAACGCGATGGATTATTGGTTGCTCCTACAATTACGGTCTTCTTCATGATCGGTATCTGTTTCGGTATTTAAAATTCCAAATAAATTGAATAACTCGCATCACTAATCTATCAATAACTATGCAAGTAAAAAGCACGCTTTATCTTCTCCTTTTCATTAGCATCTCAACCGTCGCACAAACAAAAAAAGGGAGTTCCTATGCCTATACCCTTGACCTAACAAATGTCGTTGATGATAAAGTTCATGTGCAACTTACGCCGCCAGCATTCACTCAGAATGAAGTGATGTTTTATTTACCCAAAATGATTCCGGGTACATACGCTATTGAGGATTACGGAAGGTTTGTATCCAACCTGGAAGCGCTGGATAAAAAAGGTAAGAAACTGCAGGTGGAAAAACTGACAGACAATTCATGGAAACTGTACCAGGCAACGAAAGTAAAAAGCATTAATTACTGGATTGAAGATACGTTTGACACCAAACTAGCAGGCCCAAACATCTTTCAACCTGCCGGAACAAATATTGAAGAGGGCAAAGATTTTATCATCAACAGCAGCGGATATTTTGGTTATTTCGAGAATGCCAAAGAGATTCCCTTTAAAGTGAATATCATCCGGCCAGCAGTATTCTACGGGTCAACCGGTATGATTCCGCTGAAAACCAATGAACCCCTAACATCGATAACCAAAGAAAAATCACCGGCTAATAATGATAAACGCGTTGACGTTTTTCAAACCGAAAACTACGATCGCCTGGTGGATTCTCCGATTATGTACGCACTTCCGGATACAGCGATCATAAAAGTAGGGAACGCCGAAGTGTTGATCGGCTCTTATTCTCCCAATAAAAAGATAAGTGCAAAAGAAATCGCCAACAGTGTTCGCGAAGTGCTCCAGGCCCAAAAAGAATACCTGGGTGGTCAGTTGCCTGTAAATAAATACGCTTTCATTTTCTATTTTACGGATCAGCCGATCCTATCCTACGGTGCCCTCGAGCACTCCTACTCTTCCTTGTATTTCATGCCCGAGCGAACCATCACACAAATGAATGCGCAGTTGCGTGACTTTGCTGCACATGAATTCTTTCACATCGTCACACCGCTTACCATTCATTCGGAAGAGATTGGAAAATTTGATTTTAACAATCCGAAAATGTCAAGACACCTGTGGCTATACGAAGGAGTAACCGAATATTTTGCAGGAAACGTACAAGTAAAATATGGTCTCATCACGCAAGATCAATACCTCGCTGTAATTCAGCAAAAACTCGTTGGTGCCGATGGCTTCATCGATGACCTCCCATTTACAGAATTAAGTCTCGGGGCGCTGGACCAATATGAAAAACAGTACGGCAACGTATACCAAAAAGGAGCATTGATCGGAATGTGTCTGGATATTCAATTAAGAAAATTATCGACTGGTAAATATGGCATGCAAAATCTTGTGGCCGATCTTGGAAAGAAATATGGAAAAGACAAGGCCTTCAACGATCCAGAACTGTTCGACGAAATCACCAAACTTACATATCCGGAAATTGGCACCTTCCTCACCACGTACGTAGCAGGCAAAACACCGATTCCATACGCTGATATTCTGAAACTTGTAGGGGTAACGTACACACCGGAGATCGTCACTGCGGACTATACCATAGGCATTACACAACCGGCAATTTCATACACGATAGTTGATGGTAAACCTGAAAAAATCATGATCGCAAATGCCAATGCACTGAATGACCAGGGACGAGCACTGGGTTTCAAAACCGGAGACATTATAATTAAAATTAATAATGAAGATGTTCCGCCAATCCTAAGCGCAGAGATTGCTTCATTTTTGGAGAAACAAAAAAAGGGATTAGGCGAAGGAAAAACATTGTCGTACACGGTGATCCGCAAAAATGACCAGGGTGTTGCTGAAAATATCGAACTAAAAGCGCCTGCAGTAAAAGTTGAACGCAAGCAACGTCACATTCTCAGTTTTGATCCCAACGCTACACCCGAACAACTGGCTGTGCGCAATGCGTGGCTTAAACCGTAGGTGAGTTAATAGTTATCAGTTAATAGTTATCGGGTTTCTACTTCCCCTATTAACTGATAACTTTAATCACAGCCTCCGCGCAGCGTTCACCATCCATCGCTGCAGAAACGATTCCCCCCGCATAGCCCGCTCCTTCTCCACAAGGGAAAAAGTTTTTTATCCGGGGATGCTCCAGTGTTTCCTTATCACGTGGAATTTTTACGGGTGATGATGTGCGGCTTTCAACACCAACGATTTGCGCTTCGTTTGTGAGATATCCTTTCATCTTCGCGTCAAAATTTTTGAAGCCTTGTCGCAGGCCTTCAGCAATAAAATCCGGAAGCACTTCTTGTAAACTTACGGAAGCTAATCCCGGTTGGTAGGAACTCTCAAGCAACGATGCCGAGGTTTTTTTATTCACAAAATCTGAAAGACGTTGTGCAGGGGCCGTCTGGGTTCCTCCCGCGAGTTGACAGGCCCGTTGTTCGATCTCCGCCTGAAAGTGCAAGCCTGCCAACGGACCCTTGTACTTTCCAAAATCCCTTGAATCCACGGCCATCACAATTCCTGAATTGGCAAATCGTGAATCTCTGCGCGAAGGACTCATTCCATTCACAACAACTTCTCCGGGTGCTGTGGCCGCCGGCACAATGAACCCACCCGGGCACATACAAAAAGAAAAAACGCCACGATCTGTCCCTTTTACTTTTGCCTGGTGAACCAATGCATACGAAGAGGCAGGCAGATATGGGCCACGGTCTGTCACACAATGATATTGAATTTTATCGATCAGGTTTTGATCATGTTCCACGCGCACCCCCAGCGCAAACGCTTTTGGTTCGATGAGAATGTCACGATCATGAAGAAGCTGAAAAATATCGCGTGCTGAATGACCTGTCGCCAGGATTACTGCTTCACCACTTATCTCATCACCGCTTTGCGTGATTACCCCTTGAATCGTATCATCTTTTAAAATAAAATCAACCACCTTTGTATCAAATCGCACTTCACCGCCAGCGTGAATAATACTTTCCCGCAGGGCCTTCACAAGCTGAGGCAATTTGTTTGTACCGATATGCGGATGCGCATCAAACAAGATCTCTTCGTGAGCCCCATGCGCCACCAGGATTTCAAGAATGCGCTTTACATCGCCCCGCTTTTTTGAACGCGTGTAAAGTTTCCCATCCGAATAAGTTCCTGCACCTCCTTCACCAAAACAATAATTCGATTCGGGGTTGACGATATGTTCCTTGTTGATGGCGGCCAGATCGCGCCTGCGCGATTGAACATCTTTTCCGCGCTCCAGAACAATAGGTTTCATTCCCAATTCAATCAATCGCAGCGCTGCGAATAATCCTGCCGGGCCTGCACCGACAATAACGACAGGTTTGCTTTTACCGACGTTCTTATATTCTTTTTTGAATGTGATTAGTGGTGTTTGTTTTCCCGCCGGAATAAGTTCCACCAACAGGTGAACGGAAACATGTCGACCGCGCGCATCAATCGATCGGCGAAGCGGCTGAATAAAAAATTCTTCGGGCTTTACGTTAAGCCTGCCGTATAAAATCTGTTTTAAACCCTGATCATCAAATGCCTCTTCAGGAGTGAGGATAACCTCAATTGTTTTGTTCATGCTTAGGAAAGGTATTTATCCCTTCAATTAAGTTAATAGTTATCAGTTAATAGTCGGTTAGGGTTATCAGTAAATACTATAAATAACAATTACTGTTAACTATTAACCGATAACTATTAACCCTACCTCCTCCCGTCAAATGAAAATGAATATCCGAAATTCAGTCCAAAGCGAAAGGTTTGAGAAAAATTATCTTTGTTCACACTGCTGAAAATTTCTTCATACATCGGTTCTGAATCAACGACACGGTAGCCCAGCGAATATCCTACAAACCCGTCAATGGTAAATCCGTCACCGTTATTCTTTTGCATCAGGCGCCCACCCAATTGCAAACCATATTCCGCACGTTGCTCGGATGCACTTACCGTAATCAGATTTGGCGAGGTTTGTGAAAACGAAACATTTGAAAAGTGCCCAATATTCGTGAAGCGAATTTCCTGTGCAAAATACCACATACCAACATTCAATGGATTATAAAATTTCTGTTTGACAGCAATGGCATAACCGCGTTCGAATATTTCATCCTTAGGAACATTGGCATCGCCCGTATAAAAAGGATTGCGAATACCTTCAAATCCAAACTCATGACCTAAACGACCCTGATTATAAAATTCAATACCAAGGGGTATTGATCCAATAAATGAAAACATCGGGTTGCCCTGAACGATAACACTTCTGTACTCCGGGAAACGAGGTTTGAAATAATAAAATCCTCTCCGAACAGTTTTTGCTGCGGTTACTGTTGTCGGTTTCGATTTGTTGATCAGCGAATTGATCTCATTGGCCTTGGTCTGGTCTTCATAAAAAGGTTTATAATAGCCCGATAGTGTTCCATCTTCGTGGTAAAGTTCCCAGGTACCCACACGCTCATCTCCTTCCATCTCACCTTTCGTTTGTCGTGTACCATTTGGATAATATCCCGTAAACGTTCCCTTCCCTTCATTAAAATCGCATTCCCCTTCAAGCTTACCATCCTCAAAAAAGTATTGCCATTTACCCTGGTTTTTTCCATTCACCACCATGCCTTTGATTTTCAATTTTCCATTGGCATGATACTCACGGAATTCACCTGAACCATTATTCAACGTGATTTCATTTTTCAATGAACCATCGGTGTGGAAAGAACTCCAGTATCCACTTTTCTGACCGCCAACAAATTCTCCGGTAGAACTAACTTTTCCGTCTTCAAAATAGTAATTCCATTTTCCTGAAGGTTCATCATTTTCATATTGACCAGCGGAAGCAATCTTTCCTGAGGAATAGAAATATTTCCACTCACCATGACGTTTCCCGTTGGAGTAATTGCCTTCGCCCTGGAGAGTACCATCTTCAGAATAGTTTCGCCAAAAACCCACCTGTTTTGATCCTGATTTAGGTCCCTCGGCCATCACTTTTCCTGAATGATAGTATTCGGTGTATCGGCCATTGTCATCGGTATACTCAATCTCTCCACGCAACGTTCCATCTTCAAAGTAGGTTTTCCATAGCCCTTCCCGCATATTATTCTTGTACACGCCTGTCTCCTTTACATCACCGCTTTCATAATAAATTTTCCATTCACCTTCGCGTTGCTTCTCATTGATCGTTCCCTCCATACTCTTCTGACCATTTTCATAAAAGTATTCCCACAAGCCATAGTTGGAATTCTGTCTGAGGATACCACGCATTTTCAGGTTACCGGTTTCGTAGTAAAATTCCCAAACCCCGGTGGTTTCATTGTTTACAAATAACCCCTTGGATTCTATGCTGCCATTTAAAAAATAGGATATGTACCTGCCCTGCAAAATATTGCTAATAGTATCTTTCACCTGATAGATTTCCTTCAGGTTTTTCTTTGCTTCATCGTGATACGTATAACGGGTTTTGCTTTGCGCGCGGGAAGTCGTTGACACCAGCAGAAACAATAGTCCGACAAACAAATGCTTATACACAACTATAGACTTGATGAGAGCCTAAAGGTACGTCTTTTTTAACGATTTGATAAGCCTAACACGCTGATAATCGCAGCCTTTCCCCACTCCTCATTCTCCTGCTCTGACCACAACTCAGGAAAAAACTGGATCCTTTTAAACCGTGGCGGCAGGTACTTTTGCCAGTTGGTGCCACCGGTAGCTTTGATGTCCTTCGCATCCTTGTGCAGGTATCTTCCCGCCGATTTCATATGCGCCAGCGGCCAGTGTACATTCGCTAACTGATCAAACGTTCTGAGTCGCGCTACGACCTCAGCCGATTCCGCAAAATTCTTCTGATAGATTCTCAGCAAATTCTTGTTACGGAATTTGATTCCATACAATTTAAATTGCTTCAGGTACTTCTCTTCAAATTGAAGAAGGGTCAATGTTTTCTTACCACTGGCCAATTCCGTAGCGCCACTTCGCCAGTACAATTTTTCAACCTGAAGGTCAATGTCGCTATACTCAGAAAAAGCTTCACGATGTTCAACACTCACCAGATTAATCATGTCCGTAGAGGCAATTTCGATCAACCGATATTGGGCAGATTGAAATCCGCTGGCCGGAAGTAACGACATCCTGAATTTCAAAAATTGCTCCTTCTCCATGCCATCCGTCATGATGGAAAAAGAATTGACGAGGTTTTCAAAATAGCGAATGATGCGATCCAGGCGTTCACAAAAGAATTTCTCTTCCACCGTATCGCGCTCACTGATCTGCTCCATCTCGGAAAGAATAAGACTAAAAAACAATTCAGTGATCTGATGATACGTAATAAAAATCCGTTCATCAGGAAAACTCGTCTTGGGTGTTTGGAGACTTAACAACGTGTCCAGGTGAATGTATTCCCAATACGTCAGGTAATCGGCATGCAGCAACCCATCCAGGTATGACGACAAATCCTGTCCCATAGCTGCATATTTCTGCTGCAGCTTTTTTAATTGGCCAATGAGCTGAGGATCAAGAGAAGAATCATTCATAAACAAAAATTATTGCCCCTGTTTTACCGTAGATATTACGCAATACTTGCCGTAAATTTGGTCCTTTCGTGGTGAATAACCAAAAGCTATGTCAACGAAAACAACCTCATCAGAAAGCAACGTTAAAAAGATGGCAGGTCAGGATGTATTTGAAGCTCCGGACTTTTATGCGCTTGACAATCTTCTCTCACCGGAACATAAACTGGTGCGCAGCTCGATACGCGATTTTGTAAAAAAAGAGATCACACCTTTTATTGAAGATTGGACACAGCGTGCTTATTTCCCTTACGATATCGTAAAAAAATTCGGAAGCATCGGAGCGTTTGGTCCTACAACACCTCAAGCCTATGGTGGTGGCGGAATGGATTACATTTCTTATGGACTCATCATGCAGGAGATTGAACGTGGCGATTCGGGCATGCGGTCCACAGCTTCGGTGCAAGGCTCCCTGGTGATGTATCCCATCTATAAATTTGGAAATGAGGGACAACGAAAAAAATACCTGCCGAAACTTGCTTCCGGGGAGTGGCTGGGTTGCTTTGGATTAACCGAACCCGATCACGGCTCCAATCCATCAGGAATGCTTACCAATTTCCGTGACAACGGGGATCACTATCTGCTCAATGGTTCCAAGATGTGGATTTCCAATGCACCACACGCAGATGTTGCCGTCGTGTGGGCAAAAAATGAAGCTGGCAGAATACACGGTTTACTTATTGAACGTGGCATGCCCGGATTCTCAACACTGGAAACACATGGCAAATGGTCCCTGCGGGCAAGTGCTACCGGTGAGCTTGTTTTTGATAACGTAAAAGTTCCCAAAGAGAATATACTACCAAATAAAAGCGGACTTGGTGCTCCGCTGATGTGTTTGGATTCTGCTCGCTATGGCATCGCCTGGGGTGCTATCGGCGCAGCAATGGACTGCTATGAATCGGCCAGACGCTATGCAAGTGAACGAATTCAATTTGGTAAACCTATTGCCTCGTTTCAATTGGTGCAGAAGAAACTTTCGGAAATGCTCACGGAAATTACAAAAGCCCAGCTTCTTAACTGGCGACTGGGCACCTTGATGAATGAAGGAGTTGCTACCACCGCACAAATTTCAATGGCCAAAAGAAACAATGTACAGGTAGCGTTGGAGATAGCACGCGAAGCAAGACAAATTCATGGCGCCATGGGTATCACGGGCGATTACCCCGTTATGCGCCACATGGCAAATCTTGAATCAGTGATTACCTATGAAGGAACACATGATATTCACCTGTTGATTTTGGGAAATGAAATTACAGGAATTGCTGCCTTTTCTTAAGGGATGATTATCAGATTAGTATTGTAAAATAGACAGACTTGAAAGTTCTCACAGTTATTGGTGCCCGCCCGCAATTCATTAAAGCTGCAACGGTCTCGCGTGAATTAAAAAAAACAGGCATTCGCGAAGTCATTGTTCATACGGGTCAGCATTTTGATCACAATATGTCTCAAGTGTTTTTCGATGAGATGGAAATCCCTACACCGGATTACAATCTCGACATCAGCAGTCTGAGCCACGGTGCGATGACAGGCCGAATGATGGAAAAGATCGAAGCGATTTTAATCGATGAGAAACCCGATCGTGTTTTGGTGTATGGCGATACCAATTCAACACTGGCCGGTGCGCTTGCTGCGGTTAAACTTCATATTCCGATCGCCCATGTTGAAGCAGGGCTCCGTAGCTTTGAAATGACAATGCCTGAAGAAGTAAACCGGATTGTTACTGACCGCATCAGTCAGATTCTTTTCTGTCCCACAGCTACTGCAATTCAAAACCTGGAGAATGAGGGATTCAAAAATATCGACACCAAAATTATTCTTTCAGGAGACGTGATGTATGATGCTGTTCTTTTTTACAGGAATAAAATCAAAACGCATTCTTCCGTAATTCAAAAACAAAACCTTGAAGGAAAGCCTTTTGTATTGGCAACGATTCATCGCGCAGAAAACACCAACGACCCGATACGATTAAAGGAAATTTGCATTGCGCTGAACGAGATCAGCAAACAGGTAAACGTTGTTTTACCGCTTCATCCCCGCACCAGGGCATTTCTCCAATCCCAGCAACTCTCGCTTCATGCCACCATCATCGATCCGGTAGGATACTTTGACATGCTGGCGTTGCTGGAAAACTGCAGCCTCGTGATGACCGACAGTGGCGGACTTCAAAAGGAAGCTTACTTCTTTGAAAAATACTGCCTTACGCTTCGCGATCAAACTGAATGGATTGAACTGGTCGAAGCAAAAGCAAATTCACTCGTGGGGGCCGATAGCAGAAAAATCCTGCAGGAATTCTCCAAAAATAGCAACACCAAAATTACGTCCACCAAAAACCTCTACGGAAACGGAGACGCCGCGAGAATTATATGCGAAGTGTTGAAGTGTTAAAGTGTTAAAGTACGAAGCAAAACTATCGACCCTGTCTGCCGACAGGCAGGCATGGACTATCGACTATCGACCTCCTTACACGTCAAGCACCGTCTCTCGAAGAGGACGGTGCGATCTGTAACTTCGTATTTTACTCCTCAACGAAAGCTGTGATCGCAATGCGTTGAATCGGATTCTGCGGATCGGTGGAGTATATCGTCAACGCTTTCTGCTGCGTACCGCCTCTGCCCTGCCCGGTAAACGTGATGTGAAGTGTGGTCTCTTCCCCGGATTTCAATTTCTGCGTATCCGCAGTCGAATTCACACAGGAGCAATTCCCCTGTAGCGCCCTGATGATCAAATCTTCTTTTCCTGTATTCTTTAGTTTTACCTGTCGTTCCGTCGAGGAACCTAATTTCACCCGTTCAATATCGACTGTGTTGACTTCCATGCTCAGAATCGGTGCTTTGGCAAGCGTTGCCCCTGAACGCGTTGGGAAAAATTCTTCCACGGTGGCATACACCGGAAAGGACTTTACCGGCATTGATTCGTCATCGGTGGTTAACTCAACATTATCCGTAACAAATCCATACTGATTTTTTATCCTTCCATCGTACACAATACGGATCACACCGTTTTCATTTGGATTTAATACCGCCGGTGTTTGAACTTTAATATGTGCGGGACTCTCCGATTTCGAAAAGTGAAGGGCGGCCTTCCCGTTATTGTACACATCGAATTCTTTTACAGCGGTTTCCTTATTGATAAAAACCTTACCCATGTTAAAGGAGTTCACCTTAATCCTCAGATTTCCTTTTTCTATGGGATAAGCGGCTGCACTCTTTTCACGTTTTGCAATAACAACCTCCCCTTTTATTTCCAGCAAGATGGGGTTCCCGCCAAAATTCGTTGTTACAGTGAGCGTCTTACTAAAATATCCGGGCCGGCCTTTCGGATCAAAACTTGCTTTTATAAATCCGGTTTTTCCTGGAGCCACAGGCTGCTTCGTCCAATCCGGCGTGGTACATCCGCACGATGCCTGAACTGCCAATATACTCACGGGTCTTCCGCTGATATTGGTAAATACAAATTCATGATCCGCATGTCCGCCTTCCTCCGGGACTTCACCAAAGCTGAAACTCTTCTCACTAAAAATGAGGGGTTCGACCTGCTGGGCGGCAATCAGGAAGAACGACAAGCAAAAACCAACAAGAATGACTACCCTTTTCATTTCATCCGCAATTGTTATACAAAGATAATCCATAGACGAAGGAATTGCTCCAACAGTTTCAAATATTCCAACGATCTTTCTTTCTTTGTACCATGTCGAGAATTTTAACAGGAATACAAAGCAGCGGAGTACCTCATCTTGGAAATCTATTGGGAGCAATTATCCCCGCTATCAGGTTATCGCAACAATCCGGAAACGAATCATTTTTTTTCATTGCCGACCTTCATTCCTTAACCACCATCAAAGACCCGGAAAAGCGAATCAACAACACCCGCTCCGTAGCAGCGGCGTGGCTTGCCTTTGGATTTGATATCGAAAAGAATTTATTGTATCGACAAAGCCGGATCCCGGAAGTCTGTGAACTCACCTGGTACCTTAACTGCTTTACTCCCTTTCCGATGTTGGCCAATGCACATTCGTTTAAGGACAAATCAGATCGCCTCTCCGATGTCAACGCCGGGTTGTTCACATATCCTGTGCTTATGACTGCTGATATTATTTTATACAATGCCGATTTCATTCCCGTAGGCAAAGATCAGCGTCAGCATGTTGAGATGGCACGTGATATAGCGACATCATTCAACACGCTTTATGGCGATACGTTCGTTGTGCCTGAGGCTAAAATCGAAGAGACGGTGATGACCATTCCAGGCACAGACGGTCAGAAGATGAGTAAGTCTTATGGAAACATGATCAATATTTTTGTACCTGACAAAGAATTAAAAAAACAAGTGATGTCCATTCAAACAGACAGCACGCCACTGGAAGCTCCTAAAAATCCTGATGCCGATACTACGTTCAATTTATATAAGTTGCTTGGCTCAGCAACACAGACAGAAGAATTAAGAAAAAAATACCTGGCCGGCAATTTTGGGTATGGACACGCCAAGCAGGAGTTGCTTGATCTGATTATCTCCAAATTCAAAACTGAACGGGAAGCCTTTAATTTCTATATGAGCAATCCCGACGAACTCGAAAAAAAATTACAACAGGGCGAAGAAAAAGCAACCCAGATTGCACGTGAAGTGCTTAATCGGGTCAGAGTAAAGTTAGGCTTTAGATAAATTGGGATTTCAGATTTCAGATTACTAGTGTCCGGTTAAAATATTAAGCAAGGTCATTTCTGACCTTGCTTTTTTCATGGTAGATTGGTTTTACCACAAACAAATTCACCATGAACAAAAGTATTCATTTTACCGGA